>Ga0272441_10014523_pt1 | contig 11154 bp, 7 predicted proteins | sample SSMProp6N_FD_193582 | JGI IMG/M metagenome (GOLD analysis project Ga0272441, IMG submission 193582) | Marine sediment archaeal communities from Little Sippewissett salt marsh, Falmouth, MA, United States - SSM-Prop-6N | ecosystem: Environmental > Aquatic > Marine > Wetlands > Sediment ... | reverse complement strand
CACGGCCCTGAGCCTGCTCAAGAACAATCACACCAAGAAGGTCGGCGTGAAAAACAAACGGCTGGCAGCGGCACTCAACGACGACTACCTTACCGAAGTCCTTGTCGGAAAATAACTTCTGGTGCAATCGCCCTGCCTTACAAAGCGGTCCTACGGCCGCTTGACAGGCGCAGGCGTACAAGTTCTCAATTCGCAGATCTCAAAGCTTCCGATCTCCGATCCACGACAAGACTGGGAGAAGGAGAGCGAACATCCCTGCCGGGGAAGTCTTCGATGAACTGATGGTATATGAGCTGCGAGGACAATATCCCCACAAGGGCCATGTTATCGATTTCACTCGGGCTGTCGAGGTTCTGTAGTTTTCGCAATAGCTTCGTCACCTTGCCGGCATCGAAGAGCCCCGTCCTTTCCAGCGACTTTCCAGAAAGTGCCTCCCCGGTATACTCGGCTGTCTTCTCATTGAGCAAGCTTTGTTTAATCGGGGCACGGTAAGGATGTTTCGAGCGCCCGATGATCTCTTGCGGCAGAATTCCCTGAAAAGATGTCTTCAGAATATGCTTTTCATTCAAGCCTAGAATCTTCCATTTGCTGGGCACTCGCCCCATGAAATCTATCACGCGAGGATCAAGATATGGAAGCCTTATCTCCAACGAATGAGCCATCGCCACGCGGTCACCCTGAGAGGAAAGAAGATAATTGCTCAAGAAGATTGACATTTCCAGGTATTGAGCCTTCACGAGATTATCCGCCTGGCCGTAGGCTTCCGGCAGGCTCTCTCTTACTTGGTCGTATCCCGTATACGACCCTATCGCGTTGACGAGTTCCCCAGAAAAGAGTGTTTTCAGCCTGCTCGTCGCCTCCCATCTTATCAGGTGGGAGAAGATCGGATCATCCGACTTGTCGAGACCTCGTGCAAAGAACGACTGCAAGGATCGTTTCAGCCTTGGATTATTGAAGATGTAAGGATAAAGCTCACCGACCAGTCCGGCCCGGCTTTGGGAATCAGGGTACCTGGCCCAGAAACGTCTGACTTTTGCTTCACGGAATATGTTGTAGCCCCCGAAGATCTCGTCGGCGCCCTCCCCGGTGAGCACAACCTTGTAGCCGCTCTCGTGCACGACGTTGGAGAGCAGAAACAGCGGAATTGGAGCGGTTCTCAGCAGAGGTTTCTCACAATGCCAGAGACAGTCGGGAAGGGAAGCACCGATCCTTTCGTTTGTTGCCTGAATCTCCGTGTGGTTGGTCCCGAGGAACGACACCATACGGCCTTGATGCTCTCCTTCGTCGAAGCCGTCTTGCTCAAACCGTATGCCAAAAGTCCTGACATCGCTGTCAAAATTCCTCACTACCAGCGCAGAAACTCCCGATGAATCGAGCCCGCCGCTAAGATAGCATCCTACAGGCACATCGGCCCGCAAGCGAATTCGAACCGCATCCCGCAAAAGCTCCTGCACTCTTTGGCAGATTTCCACTGGAGCCAAATCGGATTGCTCGTGGCGCCCATAGAGCGGAATGTCCCAGTATTTCTTGAAGGTGACTTTGCCTTTGGATGTCTTGAGACAATGGCCCGGAGGCAATTCACATATATCTTTGAAGACCGTTCTGGGAGTCAAGGTCGTCCAGAACGTGAAGATCTGATCCAACGCCACGGGATCAAGCTCTCGCGTGACATCCTCGTTCATGAAAATCGCTTTGATCTCAGAGCCGAAGACCAAGGTTTCGTTGGCGATTGTGTAGTATAGAGGTCTGATGCCCAGCCTATCTCGCGCCAGGAACAGCTCTTTCGTTCCCGCATCCCATATCGCCAAGGCAAATTGACCATTCAGCTTGGTCAGACAATCCGGCCCATCTTCTTCATACAGATGGAGTACTACTTCGGTATCGGAGGTTGTGTAGAAACGGTGCCCTTTTCGCAGCAAATCCTGCTTCAATTCAACGTAGTTGAAAACTTCCCCGTTGTAGACAATCCACATGCGCTCGTCTTCATTGTGGATCGGCTGCACACCTGACGAAAGGTCAATGATGCTCAGCCGAGCATGACCGAGGCCCACCTGATCATCGACGTAGACGCCGGTTTCATCCGGCCCACGATGATGGAGAACACCTATCATACTCTTGATGGTGTTCAAGGAGATACCATCCGGCCTGTCAATATGGCAAATGCCAGCTATTCCACACATGATCTAATCCGGGATCTCCCATTTGTTTTCTCAGACATTGCTCCTGCACGCTACAGCGAATCATTTCATCTGAAGGACCTGTTCCACTGCAATATCCTTGGCGATTCACTCCCGTCAACGACCTGCGCGTCGGCCATAGATCCAGCATTTCGGCACCTTTTGGACGGCCGGTCATTCCCCAGCAGAATCGACCGGCCGTCTGCAAACCTCGCCCACAACCCAACGCCAACTGCACAATGCCGTGCAGCAAACACGTTCTATGGTCCAAAGGCAGTCACTGTTAACTATCATAGTACAAAGCAAATTCGTGCGGATGCGGCCTCAGTGCCAGCGGGGCTATCTCTTCCTCACGTTTCCACTTGATCCAGGAGCCGATCAAGGCGTCGGTGAACACGCCACCAACCTTGAGGAACTCGTGATCCTTCTCCAAGGCATCGATCGACTCGCTTAGTGAACCCGGGACCTTCGGAATGGCGGCCAGTTCTTCGCCCTTGAGCTCGTAGATGTTCTTGTCGAGCGGCTGGCCCGGATCGATCTTGTTCTGAATGCCGTCCAGCATCGCCATGAGCATGGCTGGCCAGGCCAGGTAGCCGTTGGCCGTCGGATCGGGACAGCGAAACTCGGCCCGCTTGGCTTTCGGGCTGGCAGAGTACATGGGAATACGAACCGACGCCGAACGATTACGAGCGCTCATGACCAGGTTGACCGGGGCCTCGAAACCGGGTACCAGACGACGGTATGAGTTGGTCGTCGGGGCCGCAAATGCCAGGATCGCCGGGGCATGCTTGAGGATGCCACCGATGCCGTGGAGGGCCAGCTGGCTCAGGCCTGCATAGCCATCGCCGGCCATCAGCGTATCGCCATCCTTCCACAGCGAGATGTGGCTATGCATACCACTGCCGTTGTCCTCGAAGACGGGCTTGGGCATGAATGTGACCGTCTTGCCGTGTCGCTTGGCGACATTCTTGATGACGTACTTGTACCACATGAACTGATCGGCCATCTTCGCCAGTTCTGTGAACTCCATGTCGATCTCGGCCTGTCCGGCCGTGGCCACCTCATGGTGATGGGCCTCGACGACGATGCCGAGCTTGATCATTTCATAGACCATCTCGCCACGCAGGTCATGGTAGGTATCGGTCGGGCTGACCGGGAAGTACCCCCCCTTGTAGCTGGGCTTGTAGCCCAGGTTCGGCTCTTCGAAGCGGGCCGTGTTCCACGATCCCTCGACCGAGTCGATGGAGTAGTAGCCGGTATGCTGGTTCTGCTCGTAACGGACTTCGTCGAAGATGAAGAATTCCGGCTCGGGGCCGATGAAGCACGTATCGGCAATGCCCGTCTTCTTGAGATACTCGGCCGCCCGCTTGGTCACCGTACGCGGGCACTTGTCATACATCTCACGGGTCTCCGGATCGACGATGTCAGCAATCACGCTAACCGTCGGCTCCTTGAAGAACGGGTCGATCACGGCGGTCGTCGGATCGCAGACCGCCATCATGTCCGACTGGTGGATCTCCTGCCAACCCCGGATGGACGAACCATCAAAGCCCAGTCCCTCTTCAAAGACGCTCTCGTTGATCGCGTCGATCGGGTACGAGCAGTGCTGCCAGGTGCCCAGCATATCCACGAACTTGAGGTCCATCATGCGGGCCCTATGTTTCTCGGCGAATTCAAAAAACTCTTTTGGTGTCATCTTTGTCTACCTTCCAAAACAGCGCTACGGATTTATGGTCAGCTTGCCCCTGAATATCGCTTCCTGCACTTCAGGCGGCACGGTGTCCCTGTATTCAGAGCCCGGCTAAATGGCTTTTCCGCCTCGTTCCTCCGTGCGAATGCGAATGCATTCTTCCAGAGGCGTCACGAAGATCTTGCCGTCGCCAATGGCCCCTTTGCCATGCTTGGCAGCCTTCACAATGGCCTTGACAGCTATCTCTACGAACTCATCATTGCAGGCAATGTCCAGCCGTATTTTGGTGATGAGAGCCGGCGCGACCTCCTGGCCTCGGTACAGGTCCGTCTCCTCCGCTCGCCCCCGGCCCGTGCATCGACTGACCGTGATGCGATAGATCTCGGCCTTGATCAGTGCTTCGCGAACCTCGTCCAGTTTGTCGGGCTGAATAATGGCTGTTACCAACTTCATCGCGTTATCCCTATCACCGCATTGTGTCGCACGAATCGCATTCCACGAACTGCCAAGTCAGTTCGGGTTCAACAGTCCGTAGCCATGCTCACTGTGCAGGCTGTGATCCATGCCGGCCATTTCATCCTTTCCTGTCATCCGGAAGCCAAACACCTTCTCCACGAACAAGCAAATCAGCAGGGTCAGTACGAGCGAATAGCCGATGCTCACGGCCACGCCCTCAACCTGGTACCATAGTTGGGTCGTAAAGCCATGGGCAGGCACTTCCCGCAAGAGGAGAGAAAGGCCAATCGCACCGACAATGCCGGCCATCCCGTGGATACCGAATACATCCAGCGAATCATCGTAGCCTAGCTTGCTTTTGAGGTTAATGGCCCCGTAACAGATCACTGATGCCACGATGCCCAAGACGATCGCCCCTATCGGCTCGACGTTGCCGGCCGCCGGCGTAATGGCCACCAGACCCGCCAAAATCCCCGAGACCAACCCAAGGCAGGTCGACTTGCGATGCAGCAATGCTTCCAGAATCACCCACGTTAGCGCCCCGGAAGCTGCCGCGGTTTGCGTCACCGTCAGGGCCTGAGCGGTAGCCAATCCGCTCGATACGGAACTGCCGGCGTTGAAGCCAAACCAGCCGACCCACAGCAACCCTGCGCCCATCAGCGTCATGACCAAGTTATTGGGTGACATCGGATTCTGTGGGTACCCGCGCCGAGGCCCCAAGAACAGCGCCGCCACCAGGCCCGCGACTCCGGCCGAGATGTGAATGACTGTGCCACCGGCAAAATCAATGGCTTTGCCGGTTAAGAAGCCGCCACCCCAAACCCAGTGCGCCAGAGGATTGTAGACAAGTACCATCCACAGGCCAATAAAGACGCAGTAGCCACGGAACCGAACCCGCTCGGCAAACGCGCCGGCGATCAGGGCTGGCGTGATAATCGCAAACTTGCCTTGGAACATCGCAAGAACCAAGGTCGGAATGTACATAGCCGTCCCATTGACCTCGATCGGATAGAACGCCCCTTCCCCGTGATCGAGACCCCGCAGAAACAGATAATTCCAGTCCCAGCCACACCAGCCGTGGCTGGCCCCGAAGCACATGGCATAGCCACAGACCACCCACAAAACCCCGATCAGGGCCATGGCCGCGAAACTGTGCATCATGGTGCCCAGAACATTCTTGGTCCGAACCAATCCGCCGTAGAACATGGCCAGACCCGGGACCATCAGCAATACCAGCGCCGTCGACGTCAACATCCAGGCTGTCGTCCCGGAGTCGACCGGCTTACCCTCGCCGGCCATCGCACTTGAACCACACAGCAACAATGCGACAAGGGACCAACCTGGACGCAGACTGCGCCGCTTCGTCTTCGCCATCGCGTTGTACTCCACCGTTGTCCGTAGCATAATCCGACTCGTTCTCGTATGCGTCAAGTATGAGTTCAGCTGCGCCCCCCACGCGCCACGAGGTATTGGTCAATCTGAGCAGCAACTCTTCTGCCGGATGCGATGGCTTGCCCCACGAATGAAGCCCCCATCACGCCATCACCTGTGGCGAAGAGCCCGATCGGAGCCCCTGTGCGTCCGGGATTGACTATCAAGCTTCCATCGGGATCAAATCCAAAGCCCAGCCTTTCAACCACGCCGTTTTGTGAGACGTGCTCGAAACCTATTGCCAGTACAACAAGATCCACCGTCAAACTGAAGTCGCTGCCGAGTATCTCGTGCATTGCAGGGCCGTCTTCTTTGTCAAGCCATTCAACTTCAACCCCATGCAGTTCATCTACTTTCCCATCATACCCGGAGAGCCTCTTCGTATGAACACACCAGCGCCGGATACAGTCGTCTTCGTAGTTGCCGACTATTCCCGCCCGATCTGCGCAGCGTGGCAGTGCTACCTGCTGTCTTGGTCTGATCTCAAAGTGGTATATTCTGGCTGCTCCATCGCGGCGCGCCACGGCAACACAATCATGACCAGTGGTGCCCCCCCCGATGACAGCTACAATCTTACCCCGTGCGGAAACAAGCTGCCTGGGATTGACTCTCTCACCTATACTAATCATGTTTGCCTGTCTTAAATACTCTGTCCCGAGAAGGACATTTTCGAAACGCCTCCCCGGCACTGACAGGTCCTTGGGGCAACCGTTGTCGACGGCCACACAGATGGCGTCGCACATTCTACAGAGGTAACGACGTGATATGTCTTCCCCAACAACGATTCCGGTAACGAATATGACACCCTCCTCTCTCAGTTGGTTGAGTCTTCGGTCCAGAACGGCATGGCTCAATCTGAAATCTGGAATGCCATAGCGCAGGAAGCCGCCGACATGTTCGTCCTTTTCAAACACTATGACTTCATGACCTGACCGTACAAGCTGTTGTGCCGCTGCCAGTCCGGAAGGACCGGAGCCGACCACTACCACTCGCTTTCCACTCTTGATGTTCATTCGAGTCGGTCTGATCCAAGCATTAGCGAATCCACACTCGGCAATCTGACACTCAATCTGCCTAATTGGAATGCCCTCTCCACCAGCGTGCTGGGGACAACTAACCTCGCAAGGGGCAAAACAGACCCTGCCAGTGATTTCAGGAAAGTTGTTCGTGGAGTGCAGAAGGTCGCATGCCTTGCGCCATTGGTTCTTGCGGACAGAGTCACACAGATCCGGAATCAGATTGTGCAGGGGACAGGCAACCGCATGACACAGAGGGATCCCACAATCCAGGCAACGAGACGCATGGCTGACAAGGGCATCGCTCGAAATGAGGTGGATATCCATCTCGAAGCGGCTCCTGATATATGCTGCGAAGGCAGGATGCTGGGAACTCTGCCCGCTATATCCGGAACATCTTTCCCTCGTGCTCATGGAGAACCTTTCCCACCCTGACGAACCTGTTCCTTTCAAGGAGGCGTCGAGCCCACGCCGCCGGCCTGACTATCAGATCCTGTGGTCTTCCCGCACAATCACCCGATATCCGCCATCAAGACTTGAGTTCCAATTCTTGGGCGGTACGATCTTCCTCAGCCTGTCAAGCTGACCGATGCTTCTGAGCCGCTCATAGATGAGTTGCCACGCACACTTGCGATCCGGCCGAACCTCGCAGCGATCCTCACGGGACCCGCCACATGGGCCATTCAACATGTGCTTCGCACAGCGGGTCACAGGGCATATCCCGCCGTACTCGTGCAAAACACATGAGCCGCAACCTGCGCACTTCTCGGCCCAGATGCCCCTCTCTTCGAGAATACCGATAAACACCGTGTCCAGCCCGGCGTAGACGGGCTTGTCTGTGTAGCGCTCCGCAATGGCCTGGACGCCGGCGCCGCAACCGAGCGACACAACTGCATCGTTTCTCTCAATCGCCTCAGCGGCCTGTTCGATGAAGACATTGTCGCATTGACGCTCGATCGTCAATTCCTCCACGTCGAGCGGCCTATCCGCAAGTCGGGAGGCCATGCGCAGCGATGAGGAAATGATACCCACTTCCCGTTCGCCGCCCGCGAGGCACACTGTAACACACGTGCCGCATCCGAGCACCAGAATCCTGTCGTGCTCTCTGACGATCTCCATCAGTTCCGGTATTGACTTCCTTTCTGCAACTATCATCGAGCAGCCTCCAGCTTCGCTTCTGTATGTGCTTCGCCGAGCGGGTTTGGTCCGAGCTTGCGAATTGTTGCGACCATGTCCGTGATGATCTCAGCGAGGGGTTTGCCCATTGCGGCCGAGACGTTGACCATCCGTAGTCGCTCCTTGTCAATTCCAATTTCAGCTAACAGGTCGCGTATATAGTTGACGCGTCGCTTCGCACACAGGTTGCCTTCAATGAAATGACATCCTCCTTCGAGGCAGCCGGCGACGAGTACCCCATCGGCACCGTTCTCCAGCGCCTTCATGAAGTGCTCCGTCTCCAGTCTACCGGTGCACGGTGTGCGAATAATCCGAATGTTCGGCGGGTACTGAATCCGCATGGAGCCCGCAAGGTCGGCAGATGAGTAGGCACAATAGTGACAGCAAAACGCCAGTATCTTGGGTTCAAATGCCTCTGATTCCATATCTCAGTTCTTCTTTCCTGACGCCTCACAAACATATTGCCTGGTCGCCGCGGTCTTGACGCGGCCGTTGACGCCCAGCAACTCACGTATCATCACGGTGAACTGGTCCGTTTCAAAGTGATGCAACTGAATGGCGCGCGCGGGACACTCCGAGACACAGATGCCACACCCCATGCACTTGGCCGCCTCGATTTGGCCCTTACCGTCCACGTTACAGGTGGGTGCGCTGTACGGGCACACCGTCACGCAGGTCATGCAAGAGATGCATTTCTCCTGATCCACATACGAGACCTGGGCGCTTACATCAAGCAGTTTCTTGGACAGTACTGTCGCCGCTCTGGCTGCTGCAGCGCGGGCTTGTGCGATGTTTTCGTCGATAAGCTTCGGCGAGTGGGCCAGGCCGCAGAGGAAGATGCCCTCGGTCGCGAAATCCACCGGCCGAAGCTTCATATGGGCTTCCACGTAGAAACCATCTGAGTTCAGAGGAACCTTCAGTATATCGGATAGACGCTTATTGTTGTCGCGGTCCACCTCGACGCCCGTGCTCAATATGACGTTGTCCGCCTCAATCGTAATGGGCTCCGGGAAGTCCGGGCTCTTCACACTGACCACCAAACCTCCACGACCTGAAACATCCGGCCTGGCGTCCTTTGTGTAGCGGATGAAGACGACCCCGGCCTCACGCGCCTGTTTGTAGTACTGCTCTCGGAAACCATAGGTCCGAACATCGCGATACAGCACGAACACGTTCGCGTCGGGATCCCGTTGCTTGATCGCAAGCGCGTTCTTGACCGCGGCCGAGCAGCAGATCCTGCTGCAATAAGGACGCTCATCGTTTCGCGACCCGACACACTGGATCATCACGATGTTCTTGCCTCTGGCCGAGAACTCGCCGGCGTGCAGCTTCTTCTCAAGCTCGACCTGCGTCATGACATCTGCGGATTGCCCATACAGATACTCCGACGTTTGGGCTTGCTTTGCCCCGGTCGCCACGATGACTACGCCACTTGATATTTCCCGGCTCTGCCCCTGGCTTGAGACCTTCGTGTGAAACTTGCCGATATGCCCCGCTACGCCGTCCACCTCGGTGTTCAGGAGCACTTCAATATTCTCGTGGTTGCCAGTCCGCGAGATCAGATTCTCGGTGAACTCGGAGACGTCACTGTCTCCAAGCGTGCGGTGTATGTCATGCAGGTTTCCGCCAAGGTGGTCGGCCGCCTCCACGAGGCTGATCTGGAATCCCTGGTCGGCAAGCGCCAACGCCGCGGTCATTCCACTCAATCCACCACCGATGACCAGCCCCTTCTGATCGACGGTCAGCAATCCGCCTTCGAGAGGCTCCAGGAAGCGTGCCCGTCCTATCGCCATTCTGACGAGCTCCACGGCCTTCTCCGTCGCGGCTTCAGGGACAGCCGCATGCACCCACGAACACTGGTCACGGATATTGGCCAACTCAAACAGATACGGATTCAGACCGGCCTCCCGCAGGGTCTCACGGAACAAAGGCTCGTGCGTACGGGGTGTGCATGAAGCCACGACGACACGGTTAAGTTTGTGCTCGTGTATCATGTCCTTTATATTCGAGAGACTCGTGTCCGAGCAGGTGAACATGGTATGCGTGGTGAATGCAACGTAGGGCTCATCCTTGACGCGCTCGACCACGTGTTCGACATCCACCACAGAACCGATATTCATGCCGCAGTGACAGACGAAGACACCGATCCTTGGCTGTTCGTCCGTAATGTCATGCTCAAGCGGATACTGTTTCTTCGTGACAAGACTGTTCCGTGACTCGGCCAACAGTTCCATCGCCATCGAGGCAGCACCGCTGGCCTGCGTCACCGTCTCCGGGATATCCTTGGGCTCCTGGAATGCGCCGCCGACGAATATTCCGTCACGGGAGGTTGTCAAAGGTGACAGTCGATCGGTGGCACAGAAGCCGTGTTCATTCAACTCGATTCCCATTCGTTTTGCACATTCGGCCGCCGAAGCAGCCGGTTCCATACCGACCGACAGGACGATGAGGTCGAATTCCTGCTCGCGCATCTGCCCATTCTCGTCAAGAAACCGTGTGCGGGCATCGTTCGTGCCGGGCATCTGGACAATTCGCGAGGGGATACTCTTGACGTAGTGCACGTTGTCCATGTTTCGAGCGCGCTCGTAGTACTGGTCGAAGTCCTTGCCGTGTGCTCGAATGTCCATGTAGAAGATCGTCGCATCGAGTTCATCGACGTGGCCCGCTGCCACCAGGGCCTGCTTGGTCGCGGCCATACAGCATATGGAGGAGCAGTACTCGTTGCCGCAGCTCGAATCACGCGAGCCGACACACTGAATCCACGCGATATTCTTCGCTTCCCGGCCGTCCGAAAGACGAAGCACATGTCCCTCAAAAGGCCCCGCCGCGGAGAGCATTCGCTCGAACTGGACGCTGGTGATAACGTTCGGATAGCGTCCCCAGCCGAACTCGCCTTTTCGCTTGGCGTCGAACTCCTGGAAGCCCGTGGTAAGGACCACGGCGCCGACGTCCAGCTCAATTCCCTGTTCGCCCATGAGATGGTCGATGGCGTGCTGCTCGCATGCCCTGACGCATTCGCCGCACTCTGAACATAGTGCGCAGTTCAAGCATCGCTCGGCCTCGGCGACTGCCTCTTCTTCGATCAGCCCCAGCTCGACCTCTCTGAAGTTGCCCTCGCGCTGGGCCGTGGGCAACTCTTTCGTTCGGCATCGAGCCTTCTTCTCGACCCGATTGGTTTCGAGCAGTAGCTCTTCGGGAAGTGGCGAAA
>Ga0272441_10014521_pt1 | contig 11156 bp, 8 predicted proteins | sample SSMProp6N_FD_193582 | JGI IMG/M metagenome (GOLD analysis project Ga0272441, IMG submission 193582) | Marine sediment archaeal communities from Little Sippewissett salt marsh, Falmouth, MA, United States - SSM-Prop-6N | ecosystem: Environmental > Aquatic > Marine > Wetlands > Sediment ... | reverse complement strand
TGGTGAACTTCCACCTGAAGAAGAGAAGAATATTTTACGGCACGTAAAAGTATGTAAAAAATGTAGTACAGAGTACCGGGATCTGAAAAACCTGGAGCATATCATGAATAAAGTCCAATTACCTGATCTGCCTGATGCGGTGTGGGATGAACATTGGAGTCATGTCTATAACCGACTTGAACGGAGTGTGGGTTACGTGCTTCTTAGTCTTGGTTCAATATTCCTTTTGGGCTATCTGATATTCTGGGCCATTAACTGCTGGTTTTGCGACGCGAACATACCAATAATAATTCGTGTTGGTGTTGGACTCGGCAGCCTCGGTATTGTTGTTCTTATTGTGTCCACAGTACGAGAAAAGATCCTGATGCGTCGGTTCGATCAGTATAAGGAGCTTCAACGATGATTCTAACGACCCTGCAGTCTTTACCGGGATATAGAATTGTACGAGTTATCGGCCTGGTCAAGGGAAATACGATTCGCGCGAGGGATATCGGTAAAGATTTCATAGCTGTGCTCAAGAATATCACAGGCGGTGAAATCGAGGAATATACAAAAATGATTGCCGAGTCGAGAGAACAGGCCATCGATCGACTTATCAACGAGGCAGATAATCTAAATGCCGATGCAGTCATAGGCGTTCGATTCGGAACGACCTCTGTTATGAACGGGGCCGCTGAAATCTTAGCTTACGGTACCGCAGTAGTTATTGAGCCTGAATCTTGAGTGCAGGGAGCTTCCGCTGCCTGTAGTTCATCCTGTACTGTCTTAAAAGGTAAACCATTCTCGCCTATTCCCCCCCGATAATATCCGCGATAGCATTTTTCCGATTCCTGCTACTGAGGTTGGGTTCGATTTTTCCTTTATAGCTGTTGAGGGCCATGCCCACGTCTACGCCCGGTCGTCGCCCTACGGTGCTATAACGGACAGGCCTTCGCTTCTCTCGCATTCGACTTAGCTCATGGCCAGGATGGCTGGTCGCAGTTTTGTTTTCCAACTTCGCCGTGATCAGTCGCTGGGCTTCGTTTCTGCGTGGCCGAAATAGATCCGGGAATGCGGACGCGACGAAGCCGGGTCAAGATGACTATTGTAAATAGTACCTGATTGATCCTATTGAGAAGCGATTACAGGAGGAGTAATAACACCTACCCAAACGGGCTTTACGTAAGTTGTGAGAGACCGGTAGCGAGACGCTCGATACCTTCCCTGACCTCATCCCTGCTTGCCGCATAACTCATCCTGATGAAGCCCTCCGCACCAAAGGCGCTTCCTGGAACAACCGCCAGCTTGAACTCATCCAGGAGGAATGCGCAGAGATCGAATGACGAGGAAATATGACGATCTCCAACATGCTGGTTCAAGCACGATCTGACGTCTACGAACAGATAAAAGGCACCTTCCGGCAATCTGCAGGATATATGGGGGATTTCGTTCACGAGCGTGTGGGCGATGTCCCTCCTGGTCTGGAACTCAACGATCATCTTCATGAGTTCAACTTCTGGGCCTTGTATCGCTTCGAGTGCCGCGTATTGAGCTATACTCGAAGCATGGGATGTAGTATGGCTCTGGATCTTGCCCACCGCCGACGCGAGATTCTTCGGTCCCGCGAGGAAGCCTATCCGCCATCCTGTCATGGCGTAGGCTTTTGACCACCCGTCTATTATTACGAGTCGCTCTTGAAGTTCCTTGAATTGGGCAAATGATCTATGGGAGCGACCATCGTAGATGAGACGACAATATATCTCATCAGATGCGATCCATATACCACTATCCGCAAGAATGGGAACGAGCGGTTCCAGATCATCGGATTCATACGCGACACCGGTGGGGTTGGATGGTGAGTTGAAGATTATTAAACGCGTTTTCTTAGTGATATGTTTTTTCAGTTCGTCGGGCTGGAGTTTGAAATCATTCTCCGGTTTCAGCGGTATGACAACCGCATCGGCATGCGCGAGGTGTATCATCTCTGGATAGCTGACCCAATATGGCGCGAGAATTATTACTTCGTCACCCCGTTGGCATGTGGCCAGCACGGTATTCGAAATAGTATGCTTCGCCCCGCATCCAATAACGATGTTACTTCCATCGTATGTCGTGTTCCAGAATGAATTTACTCTTTCCGCAACAGCCTGCCTGAGTTCGGGGATTCCGGAACTCGCGGTGTATTTCGTATGCCCCGCTTGCATGGCGCGAATAGCTGCTTCCTGAATGTTTGCCGGGGTTGGGAAATCCGGTTCCCCCACCGACAGATTAATAACGGGTTCGCCGGCCTTTTTCAATGCTTTGGCCTTGGCGGAAAGCTCCAATGTTATGGATGATTGAATTCTGGACACTCTATCTGCAAACGACACGATAACCTCTCTATGGTCAATAACGACAGCTTTTGGTAGAAGGAAAGTAGAGGCGGCAATGTGGAATTATGCCCGATACCAGTCAACCATAATCCATACTTCTTGAGTTTCAACACACTATCCTGAATCGCAGAGGAATTCGCTATGCATGTTCATGGCAAATCAAGTAGTATGCGATAGAGTCATCAGTCATTGCAGAATACCACGGATTTACCTGTTGAATACCATGAGATGAGTGCAATTTTGATCTACCATAGTTTCCACGGGATGAGTATGTTCTCGGGGCTATTCACGTGATTGGAATACAAGGGGATGAATCGTGTTGAACGAGATCGGCCTTTTGATCGCATTTGAAGGAATCGACGGATCGGGGAAAGGTACGCAACTGCGTCTTCTTCGAAACTGGCTAAAAGAATTAGGGATACCTGTTGTTACTTTCGCGCAACCTTCTGAGTCAATCGCGGGACGGATACTGCGGGAACGCGCTCAAAAGGATCAACGTCCGATTCCGGAAATCGAACTGTCACTGTTTATTCGGGATCGTCGCGAGCAGGCGCGGAAGATGATTGCTCCCTATCTCGGAAAGGGATACACGGTATTGCTTGATCGTCATTTTCTTTCGTCAGTGGCATACCAGGGTGCGCGGGGTCTGGATCCGGAAACCATTCTTGAGAGGAACCTCCATGTGGCGCCGATACCGGACCTTACTATTCTCTTGGACATCAATCCGGAAGTCGCCATTTGTCGTATTAGACAGACAAGGGATACGGATGCGTTTGAAAGATGTGAGTATCTGTATCTCGTACGGGCATTGTATATCGAATGGGCACAGAAATTTGAAAATGTTGTTCTGATAGATGGAAACGGTTCGGAGAAAGAAGTTCATTCCGAGATACGTTCTCGCGTTATGAATTTACTACATATGGAATGATTCTCATTATAAGAAACCATTGAATACCGGTGTATACCGGAAATCGTTGCTTTGTCATATGTTCTCGATCATCAGTTCAATGCCCGATGTGACTATCGTCATTGATCGCATCGAATAATACGATTGTGGAAGGGCTCCATCACCATCGATTTTTTGAATTATCCCTCCGTGCGCCAATGCATAGGTCTTGCCCGTTTCAATCCAATTGCTTATAGTTTAGTGGTTCAGAACAGTTAAGGTACTAACGCAACCCGGCTTTGGTGTTCGCTAATGGCAGAGGCAATTACCGTATTGATGATCGAAGGCGTGGCGAGTGATGTTGAGCTCGTTTCACGTATTCTTGAGGAAAATCCCCGTTCTCGGTTTAAGCTCGTTCACTCACCTTCAATTAGCCAAGGTCTCGTTGATCTGGAAAAGCATAAAATTGACTGCATCCTTCTTGATTTTACTCCTCCTCATGAAACGGCAATAAATCGTCTTAAAAGCCTCTGTGCCCATTCCAAACATATTCCCGTGGTTGTTTTAACAGGCGATCAGGGCTCCGCACTAGAGGAGAGCGCTTTTCGAATCGGTGCACAGGACTATCTCCAGAAAAACAAACTTGATTCCGAAATGCTTTCGCGGGTTATACGGTATTCAATTGAAAGAAAGCGTTCTGAACGTGTCATCCGTGATAATGAGGAGAGGCTCCGTGAAGTCCTCGAACGCAGTACGGATGCCATTGTTGTTCTTGATTCCCGGAAGCGCGTTCGATTCGCCAATCCAGCTGCTGCGTATCTATTCGGAAAATCGCTCGCATCTCTTATGGACGCGGAACTTGAACTCCCTCCACACAACTCGGAACCGGTGGAGTTCACTATGCCGAGAGCCGATAACCAGGAGGTCATCACGGAAGTGATTTCAGCGTATCTGGATTGGCAAGGAGATCGGACAGTGCTCTACACGCTCCGCGATATCACCAGGCGCAAACGTGTTGAGAAAGAGTTGCGTGAGCGTACGGTTGAACTTCAGCGGAAAAACGAGGAATTGGACGCATTTGCCCATACAGTCGCACACGACCTGCGAAGTCCGCTCGGAGTTATTGTTGGTTTTTCTGAAGTATTGGAGGATCATCATCATTCAATGTCCGTAGATGAGGTGAAAGAATACTTGAAGCTTATCGTTCAGGCCGGCTTTAAAATGAGTAATATTGTTGATGAGCTTCTGGTACTGGCGGGTGTTCGTCGTCAGGGGGATGTGGAGACCGCTCCTCTTGATATGAGTCCCCTGATAGTGGAGGCCAGGCGACGATTGACCAGCTTAATCGATGAATTCCATGCGGAGATAAAAGTACCCGACGTGTGGCCCTTGGTTCTTGGCCATGGTCCGTGGATCGAGGAAGTATGGGTGAACTACATTAGTAATGCCATTAAGCATGGCGGCCGCCCTCCACGCATTGAATTAGGATTCTCTCACCAGGATGATGGAGTAGTTCAGTTTTGGGTGTCCGACAATGGTGACGGATTGAACGAGGAGGAACGTTCTCGCCTTTTTACACCGTTTTCGCGTCTCAATCAGGCACGAACGAAGGGCCATGGTCTTGGATTATCGATTGTAGCTCGAATCATGGAGCGTTTGGGCGGCGACGTTGGTGTACAAAGCGAGGTAGGCAAAGGAAGTACGTTCTTTTTTACGCTCCACTCCGCGTGATATCTTTGTGTGAACTGATTGATTCGCAGGTTATTTTCGGTCTTTTTCAGATTTGACAGCGTATATGAACGCTGCCCCGCGCGAAACCATCTTACTCATATATCCCAATCTTCGAATTTATAGGCAGACCACTGAATGCTGATCGCTGATAGATTTTCAGCGGTGCATCGAGAAGTGGTTGCAGTCTCGGCCTATCGACCAGTCCTTGCTCTATCGTGGCTTCGACCTGCAGACTCAGGGCGTAGAGGAAAAAAGTCAAACGCTGATAGTATATATATATCGGCGGTTGCAGCGGGAAGCAATTGAGAAAACGGGTTAGGAGCCGTCCACTCAATCTCTCCAGTACGGGTAACGAAACTACCGGACTGAGTATATGCGCTTTTTTACCCCGCTAATTCTTTTTCAATTACTCTTGGAACCTCGGTATTAGACAGTAAAAAGATTCTATTCAGAATCCAATAGATATGCCGAAATTGGGTATCAATGGAAGGAGTTTCACGGTCTCTCGACGCCAGGTGTTATTATCGTACTCCCATTGGTACGCAAAGACATTCTCCTTATCGAAGAGATTCACAGCTTCCAGATATGTCTTGAATGATAGCCCTTTCCAGTGAAAATCCTTAGCCAAACGAAGATCGACACGTTCATATGCGGGCAAGCGGCCCGAGTTCTTCTCACTATAGACGTGTTCCCATTCTCCCGTTCCGGTCTGTACAAACTCACTCGGCGTATACGGGAATCCGCTTCCGTACAGTATTTTAAGACGTACGCGCCATTCCTTGCCCAGATCCAAATTACCGGCAAAAGAGAGAGTATGTCTTTGATCCGTACTCCGGGGAAAGTACCCCCGGGGACTGCCGATCGAATCCTCCTTTGCCACCAGATATCCGTAGCTGACCCAGCCGCCAAATCGGTTCCATCTTCCGTTGAGAAAGAGATCGAATCCACGGGCATATCCCTCACTGTCGTTTTCCCGGGAGTAAACGAGTCGACCATTTTGGTTTTCATATGCTATGAGATCGGTATACTCCTTGTCATAGGCCTCGGCTTTGATGGTAATATGTTCATCCACCGGATATTCAATTCCTAGTACCGTGTGCATAGAGCGTTGAGACTTGGTATTATCCGCTGATCTTTCCCGATACTTCAACTCCTTATAGTCAGGTGACTGATAGTAGTATCCCCAGGCGGCGCGAAAAACAAGACCGAAATCGGTGAGATACGAAAGATTCAATCTTGGACTGAAATCGGTGTCTTCATTGAAGTCGAAGTAATCGAATCTTACTCCTATATTGGCGAATAAATGAGGTGAAAGTTGCCAGTTGTCCTCTATATAACCCGCGACTTTGAACGATGATGGGCTTATGTGTTCCATTAAGCTGTCTTCATAGACATTCGTTAATGTTTCGGGAAACGATTCATAGTTATTCCCCCAGATGCTCGTTTCACGAAACATCCCCTCATAATCATAGTCGAGATGTTTATAGCTAAAACCGAAATTCAGTTCGTGACGACGCGAAGCCTGATAGGTTACATCATGTTTCAATTCCGATGTTCGAATGGTCAGCTTATCGGTCTCCGTACGATCATAGTCGCTAAACCAATAGAAATCCCGTTGGCTCGCATTCTCAATGAAGTTCTGGTACCAGTTTGAGTAGTACAGGTCGCTTTCATCTTCGTGTTCATCATAGTATGAGGCGACTGTTTTCATGTGGATGCTGTTGTTAACGAGGTTTGAAAAGGACAATGCGAATAGATTGTTCATGTAATCCGCACGTTCATCATCGAGTCTATCTTCGACAATGGAGAGTTGGCCTTCCGGGTATGTTGCGTCAGACTCATAGTGATAATCGGCGGGATCATATGAGAAATCATCCCCTGAGTGAATAAACTGGAATCCGAGGGTCTTATCGGGTTTAAGCTTCATGGAAAGCTGACCCTGGATATCATAGAAATCCACGCTTACGGCTTCGTCTTCCTCAAGAAGATCAAGTATATAGGCCAGATGGCTTTTTCGTATGCCAAGGAGCCAGGATCCATAGGGGAAGGGACCTTCCGCTACGAATCCGGAATGCATGGTCGAAGCCTCAATTCGTCCACCGAACCTATCGGATCTACCTTTACGGTATTCGATATTCATGACCGATGACATCCTGTCACCGTATCGAGCAGTAAAACCTCCGGTGATAAGATCCACCTTGTCCAGGAGATCCATGTTGAAAATGGCTATGCTTGCATTGGGGGCTTCTTTGATGTGAAACGGTCTGTACACCTGCGATCCGTTTACAATGACGAGATTCTCCTCCGCATTGCCCCCTCTGACATTGAACTCGCTGCTCATACCATTGTTGGAGGTGACCCCCGGAAGCGTCTTGACTGATCGGTAGATATCATAAAGGGTTCCCGGCATGTTCGTTACATGTTTGGTTCTCACGGTGAGATTACTGATGGCTTCTTTATGTTCATCGCTTTCGGGCTGAATGATGGTTACTCCCTGCATCAGGTAGACGGTTGGTACAAGCATGACAGTGCAATCATTGTTTTCACCGGATTCCGCCAGAATCGATTGAGTCCACGACTGATAACCCATCCTGCTGAAGCAAAGCTCGTACGTACCCGGGGATACCACTAACTCATAAAAACCGTCATTGTCGCTGAATGTCCCCCGGTCAGAACCGAGTACTTCGATATTTGTGCCTTCCAAGATCCGCATCGTTTCGCGATCTAATACTGATCCGGAAATTCGCGCAGATTGTTCTCCCGCGGCTTGGTCTACACTCACCAGAAAAAAGCAGACGGATACACCTATTATGAAATTCGACATATTACCTCCAATCTGGAAGTTCATATATCCCGAGATAGGATCCTGTTCATACGGCTTTGAGAACTGAAATGCAGCGGTAAGTATGCATATACATATCCTCACTACAGTAGTTCGGTTCCTTCCGTTTTTAGGATGGCATTACTCAAACGAGGATTCAGACGTATTCATGATCCAGTCTTCGCGTCTAAGCTTTACATTCATTGAGTTGATTGAACGATCGACTTTACAGGCTTGTTTGACGATCATTTCAATGGAGGTCCGTACAGACGGAAAACGAGATGGAAACATAAGAATCGTGTTCGGAATATTAGTGAGGGGATTTTTCATCAAACTGCTGTTAGATTAGGCTTTGTGAAGCCCAAATTATCCTAATCAATGAATTTCGTGATGAACAGGACACTAGTGATATGAAACGCAAAAACACGTCACCGGCAAAAATCTGGAAGACGATCGGTCTCATCATTCTTCAGATCATACTTTTTGTTCTCGTATCGTTTGGAATGAAGCAGTTTTTCATAGCACCGATAATCGGCCTTTTCGACGTATCGGAAGAAGTCGCCCTACTTATTCGTCATAGTATAACGATCCCTATGATGATTGCTGTATATGTTGTCATCACAGGGATTATGTGTAGACGACGAGTCACGGAATTGGAAACCAAGAACTTTCGAGTTGAAGCCGGTGGTGGTTTCATTGTCGGTGCGGGAACCATGAGCACAGTGCTGGGGCTTCTGGCTCTCTGTGGAGCTTTCAGAATCACTTCCGTGGGATCGTTGGCCGTCCTTCCGGGGATAACTGTTTCGATCATCATGTTGGCTTTGGCTGAGGAACTCATGTTTCGGGGTTTACTCTATCGCAACCTTGAGAAAACTATTGGTATTCCCACAGCGCTCATCATCTCCGGTTTACTCTTTGGTGTTCTCCACATCACGAATGCAAACGTAAACATATTGGGTATCGTGTCAGCAACGTTGGGAGGGCTCCTTCTGTGTCTGTGCTTCAGCCTGACTCGACGATTATGGCTCCCGACATTTTTTCACATAGGCTGGAATTTGGTGCAACCGCTTTTCGGTGTCAGGGTGTCCGGGGAAGATGAGCTTATTCCTGTCTTCTTGAAGAGCACGCTTCAAGGACCGAGGATTTTGACCGGGGGAAAATTCGGTCCGGAAAGTTCGATAGTTGCCATTGGAATTATTGGTTTACTTGTTGTACGGGGAATCTTCAGGATTCGTTCAATGAACGATTCGTGATTAATCAACACGTCGGGTTTGGAATCTCGCTCCGGCAATTGTTCATAGATACCGGATTATAGACCGGATCATCATTCAATACAGGAGTTTTCTTATGCGAATTGTGAATGTTCTGATAGGAGTCGGGATGCTTTTCCCGTCAATGATTGTGGCACAAACGCCGATCATCATTGATCATACGTGTATGGATTTTGATTCTATCCCGCTGGATGTTATTGAACAGATCGTATCGCCCGATAACGTGTTTCATTATGCCCACCGGTCTCATGGGTGGCAGCCCGTGGAAGGCCTCATCATGATCGAATCCATGTGGGGGAACACCTATAACTTCGACCGTGAATATTGCGGCATGCCGGACGACCCCAACGCACTCGGCATGTGGGACGGTATGATTGATAACGACTACGTTTCTCCCGAGGATTACTGGAACTCCGAAGCCGGCATGAATAATCTCAGGAGTATTCTTGCCAATAATCCAGAGATTAAATATTCCATGTGGTCATGGTGTGGTGAACACACGTGGTGGTCGATGGAAGATATTCAGGCATATCTTGATTCCCTGGATCAACTGAGCAGTGAATTCGAAAACGTGACGTTCGTGTATATGACCGGTCACGCGGAGTACAATGAGGGCGATCCCTGGGGAATGCTCATGCGGTGGGAGCGGGGTAATACAATCCGTAATTACTGCATAGAGAACAATAAGGTGCTTTTTGATTTCGAGGATCTGGACTGCTGGTTCGAGGGGGAACAGTATCTGGTGACTCTTGAACTCGATTCAACCTATGTGATACCGGCTCAACATCCGACGTACTGGGGTGATGAGGTTGCTCACACGACCTATGACAACTGCCTTAACAAAGGGAAGGCATTCTGGTACATGATGGCGTTTTTTCAGGACATGCTCACCCCGCCGGATGTGCTCGCCATAACCTCCGATGATAATTCCATATGGATCTATTGGGCACCCATAGCGGGATCGGATGGATACAGAATGTATTCCTCGGAGAATCCGTATTGTAATTTTCAACTGGATTTGTCGGGCGTATTCAACGCTTTGTCATGGACATCAGAAATGGTCACTGATATGAGGTTTTACGAGATAACCTCCACCTTGGGCGAGGATGAATCACCCGCGTCCGATAGAATCGGATATTCAACGTACCAGATTGTCATAGAATGATTGAGTTTGTACATACAGGAGGAGGTTTATCGTTTTCGGTGAATGTCTTTCCTGCGGGAGGTAGACGTTTTGCGGAGATCGATTTCCCGAAAGGAATACCGGGAGCCTTCTAAAGATCTCCGAAGTATAGATAAGAGATACATGATATCCGGGAGGTAGTGGGGGAGAGATCGGAATGGATTTCATGAGTACCGGATGATTGTAAGGGCTAATATCGGCTGATATTGTTATGTTATAGCGGATCGCAGTCGAAATCTGACTCATGGGATTTTAGATGGAGTAGCGTTATGTATACTCGTTCCCCGGTATTATTTTTTCTGATTTTTTCCCTGAGCTTTCCTCATGTCATTCATGGCGTCGAACTGAGGGTTTTATCGTATAATATTTTGGGGATGAAGCCCGGTACTGATCCCGAGTCGAGAATTCAACACATCATAAGCAATCTCAAGCAGATCGACGCGGATATTATAGGATTGCAGGAGATAAACGAGTCCGGAACAGGATTGAATAATCAAGCGCAGTTGATAGCCGATTCACTCGGCGCGTTTTTCGGCGAAGAGTTTCATGTCTACCAGGAATTCACACACTATTCCTGGGATAATCAGTTCAGGGAATATATAGGCATAATTACCAGGTTTCCCGTGTCCGACGAAGACTACGGTCAACTCATTGTCGGTGTTTTCCCACGGAAAGTAGTCTGGAATTCCATTGTAACACCATTAGGGACCATTAACGTATTCAATACGCACCTTTCATTCAACAGCACCGCAACTCGGCAGCTGCAGGTTCAACAGATCATAGGATTCATTAATACAAAGGAGGAGCTTTCACCCGGAGTAGCATCGATTCTGACCGGGGATTTCAACGATACTCCCGAATCTGAAACCATACGACTGCTTACTGATCCGCAAACGGGTCCTCATTACATAGA
>Ga0272441_10014520_pt1 | contig 11156 bp, 5 predicted proteins | sample SSMProp6N_FD_193582 | JGI IMG/M metagenome (GOLD analysis project Ga0272441, IMG submission 193582) | Marine sediment archaeal communities from Little Sippewissett salt marsh, Falmouth, MA, United States - SSM-Prop-6N | ecosystem: Environmental > Aquatic > Marine > Wetlands > Sediment ... | reverse complement strand
TGGCGTCGATGGTGACGGAGATGGTCTCGGTGCTTTGCAGAATGTTGCGTACGGTGAAGAAAAGCGGGCGAGCGTTTTCGCCGCCGAAGCGCTCGATGATTGTGCCCTCGGGCTTTGCAGCGGCGTAGGTGACGGGTTCCCAGCCAGCCCGGGCCAAGTTCCGCAGTACCGGTATGTATCTGTTGAAAATAGGTCGTTTCCGGTCGAATGTCTGCTGGGACGGCCCATCAACGCCCGGCCACCAGGTATAGGTCAGGCAGGTGTTGAGGTGACGCTCAATTTCGGCGTCTGAGAGTCGACCTGTTCTGGCCCCACCCCAGTCGCCGCAGGTCTTCTGGTACATAAGCATACGTATCCTCCGGTAGCTCTCCATTTCTGGGTGCCAGCCCTCCCTTGAGATTCCATCCAACAGCCAGGTGAACCAGGGTGCGCCGATGGCGCTGTTGGCATATGTGAGGCCGTTTTGCTTTAGCAGTTTCCTACGGGCGAAGGTCATGTATTCCAGAGCGCAGAAGTAGCCCAGCTGGCAGGGTCGGCCAACGCGGTAACTAAAGGCCAGGGGAAAATCAGCAAAGGCGAAATGCTCGCGACGAAAGTTTTCCGCTCCGAGATGTACCCATTCGCCTATTGAGTCGTAGCGGAGGCCATTGGCGGTAGCTCCCAGTTTTCGTGCGCCGTTAACGTCGCTTCCATACTCATATTTCCAGGAGAGCATTCCACGGTTTGGTTTTCCATATTCACCGACGATTTCCGGGTCGGCGTTTGTCAGCCACTCTACAGTTTGGTATTTTCCGTAAACACGTGTACCGTTCATGACGGGTCGGCCGAACTCGTCGTGGAAGACCGAGTTTAGAAAGGCCCGGACCGAGTAGGCCCGCGGGACCTGCCAGTAGTCTCGTTTGTCGTTTCTGTCCCAGACGTCCATATCGCTGCTCTCCCGAGCTATGATATCTTCTGCTGAAGGCAGGTTGCTGTTTGGAACGTAATTGTCAAAGTTGCTCCGCCACATCCATGGTTCGTTGTAGCTGAGTGCATACATGCCGGCGTCGGTGGCTGACTTAATCCATTTGACGTCTCCGCCGTGGCGGTTGCCATACATAGCGCCGAAATCATCCAGCCCTTTCACCCGGGCAATGACAGAAGTAGGTATCGTAGCCCCCGGTTTTGTGCGAGGCTTGAAGAACCGCGAGTATGTAGTGAAGTATTTTTTGGCCGCCGCTCGCATTCCCCATTGAGGGTCGTGTCTGCTCAGTACCAGGGCGAACTTTGCCTGGCTGGGAAACTTCTTTGTATCGGAAGTCAGACCGAAGTCCATACGTATAGTATAGTAACCATCTTCATCGTACCACATCCGGTAAACGCACGGTTGGTCCACGGGCACCCCAAGTGACAAACCAGCGGCCGGTCCGTCGATGCTCGAATAGGGCCATGGCGAGATATAGCGGTTGGTGTCTCTGCCGATTTCGGCAGCATTGGTGTATGTTCGACCGGGCTCGATGGTCTGGAATGAGTCCAATCCTGTGTGCCAGCGCCAGCCTTGAGCAGCAATTGGAAGGCGGTAAGTCAGTTGGAGACATCGGTCCGTGCCAGTCGTGTTTCGGAGCAGGCCCTCAATTGCGATATGGTCGTTACTGCCCAAAATCTCGGCATCAAGACGAACGCCGCTGTGCTCGGCCTGAAACCGGGCGCCGTCACCATTTGATGTTACTTGTCCTTTGAGAGCAACAGGCTCGGGCAGCGGGAGGCGGCGTATGCTCAAGTCGTCTATCCAGACCTTTCCTTTAAGGCTTTTACCGATAACGTGCCACATCAATTCTGCTCGCACAGTTGCTGGCAGTGTCTGGAAGGTGTGCTGACAGCGTATCCAATCGTGTTGGTAAATGCCCATGTACTGGATATTTGCCTGTCGCAAGATGTATTTGCCCTTTGCGTCCATTCGTCGGATGTGCATGAGGGGTTGTCCTTCCAGCGCTTCTGATTTGATATAGAAAGTGACCATATACACAGCATCAGGTTCGAGAGGAACTTTGACAAACAATTCCCCCTTTTTGGGGACATCCAGGCAAAGTGATGCTCTTCCGGTGTGAGCGGCTGCAGTATCGTGATGCCAGCCTCCTGTCATTGTGAATCGGCCGGGTTTTTCGAAGCCGGGGTTTTCAATCATCTCCGGTCCCGGCTTTAGCATGTAGTCTGCGAGCAGGAAACTACCGACCCTGCCGGGTGATAGAAGCTTTTTGTCATCGACCGAGAGGCTGGTGACCTGACCGTGTTGACTCAGGTTCATCTGGAGTCCATCATCCGTCTTTACCTCCGCGGCAGGAACGGACGAAGCAAATGCAATAGACGTAAAGACAATCAGTAACATAAGCCCCTTACCCAGTATTAATGCGGTGGAACCGGCATTTTTCATTTCACATTCCTTTCTTCAATCTACACGTTTTGAAAAAGCAAATTTGCATCAATTCACTGACATGTACATTTAAATGCTTAAGAAACATCTTTTTTTTATAAGACATCATAGCTTTTACAAGAAATTCCCTGAATGGTCAAAGATTTTCGTTTTCGAGGCAGCCTTGCAGCCTTATTGAACATTGAAAGAAAATATGGTGATTATTTAGTCATTTTCCAAACGGCTGGTTTATATCAGAGCAGCTATTTTTCTGTGCAATGAAACCGGGTGTTTAATCCATCTGTAAATAGAAGTTCACAAGATTCGTCGTTTTTTGAGTTTTTTTAGAGGGTGTTTTTGCAAGATTAGGATTGACAACAATTTATTTTTTGTGTATAATGTATATTGTTGGTGTGTGATTTATTAGTGGTAAAAGTATAAGTATTATCATTTCACAAACCGGAGGAGTGGAGGAGTGGCCGGCACGCCCTGAAACGTGTGTTTGTAACCGTAACGTCTTTTTTGGTATGGATTTATGACAGAAAGGTTTCATACATAGAGAGGCTGTTTTTTTAATTTTTTTTAAGGCGAGGATTTCGATGAAAACAAACCGGTTGTCTGCGATTTTTATAATTGTTTTTCTTTTTGTTTTTTCAGGAACCGGATTCGGGGAAGTCGGGCTTATCGGGTGGTATAGATTCAATGAAACATTGGGGACGACGGCCACCGATGATTCCGGCTATGACAATCACGGTGCGCTGGGCGGCAGCGCCGAGTGGGCACCGGGGGAAGGTTTCGAAGGGGGGGCGGTCAGTTTCAGCAATGCAAGGGGAAGTGACCACGTTGCGATACCCACGACTTCGATGTCGCCTTCAGCAATGACAATCGTTCTCAGGGCCAAACTGGTGGGTCCTGAGGTAGGTACACGTTATATTTTCGGTCATACATCGAACCCAGCCGGCGGCTATGTTGACCGGGTGCAGATTTATATGGACGGCGCCGAGATGAATACGGAACTTGACCTTGGTCTTGGAGATAACCACAGAGTAGGTGAAGCAATAGTGACCCTTAGTACAGATGTGTGGTATCACATAGCCCTTGCCTGGAGCGGGGGCAGTTATAATCTTTATGTTGACGGTGTCAATGAAAGCTCGGGTTCTTATTCGGGCTTGAGTACTTTTTCTTCTTTTATGCATGTAGGGAACTCCGGACAGAATGTACCTGTTGAAGCTTTCGACGGCCTTATCGATGACGTTCGTATATACAATCGCGCACTTAGCGAGCCGGAGATTCAAAGTCTGTATTCACCGACGAAGGCGACGAATCCCAACCCAAGCGACGAAGCAACAGATGTACCTGTGGATGTTACGGTCAGCTGGACGGGGGCGAGCGGGGCGACGATGCGCAACGTATATTTTGGTACCGATGCATGCAGCCCGCCGTTATTGTATGAAGAGTGGCCGAGTACGAGCTTTGAGCCCAACATGCTCGATGTAAATACAACTTATTACTGGCGTATAGATGAGATAGAGGGTTCGGTAACGACTACCGGCGATGAGTGGAGCTTCACGACCGAACCCGGACGCGCCACGGACCCGAATCCGTCTGACGGAGCTGATTTTGTTGCGTTGAATGCCATACTTAGCTGGTCCGCCGGTGTGGGAGCCGAAACGCACGATGTGTATATGGGTACCGAGCCAGGCAGTTTAATCCAGGAAGAAGCGGGGCTGACAATTGCATCTTATGAGCCCGGAGCACTTGAGCCATCTACAACTTACTACTGGCGCATAGATGAGAACAACTCTTCGGGTGGCTCTACCGGCGATATCTGGAGCTTCAAAACCGAGGGAAAGGCTTATAATCCGAATCCCGGTGACCAGGGTGGAAATGTTGCAACTAATCAAGTGCTCAGCTGGTCGGCAGGAATTGACAGCGGCGTCGAAGATGTATATTTCGGGACCGACTTCGATGAAGTAAATGATACAATCCGGCCTTATGGTGACATCAATCGCGATAACTATGTTGATTTTGCTGATGTAGAGATATTTGCCGAGCAGTGGCTGAGCAATCCGGAGGGTCTTGATATGTCATCGGATATCAATTTGGACAGCAATGTTGATATGACTGACCATGCATATATAGCGAATGACTGGCATGGCCTGGCCGGAGATGCATTTAAGGGTACGCAGGCTCTTGTTAGCCAGGAGTATAATCCGGGGACACTTTCGGAAGAGACGACATACTACTGGCGTGTGGATGAGATTAAAGGCGCCAGAAGATATAGAGGTGACGTCTGGAGTTTCACAACGTTAGTTCCAGACCTGGCGGCATTTCCCGGCGCAGAGGGGTGGGCATCTACGACAGCCGGCGGTCGCGGGGGCGAAGTGATAAAGGTAACCAACCTCAATGTGTCAGGACCGGGGAGTCTTGCAGCAGCTTGCGCGACGTCGGGGCCGCGAATAGTGGTTTTTGAGGTCAGCGGTGTGATAAACGGTACAGTAAATATTACCGAGCCATATATTACAATCGCTGGTCAGACGGCACCGGGTGGCGGTATAACGATTGAGGGTATGGTAAAATCCTACGGTTATGCAGTTCATGATGTTATTATCCGGCATGTGAGGGTCCGGCCGCTTCCTTCGATCGGCAGCAGTGGTGATGCTTTTCAGCTTGGGGGCGTAGGGACATATAATATAATACTGGACCACTGCTCGATGTGCTGGGGTAACGATGAGGTTGTTGACTTTTACAATGCGCATGATATGTCAATTCAGTGGTGCACTATTGAGGAGTCTGACCCGGAGGGCCATCCGAAAGGTGAGCATAACTTCGGAATGATATCAGCGGCTACCGATTCGGGCGCAGTTTCCGTACACCACAACCTCTGGGCGCACCATTACAGGCGAGTTCCGTGTATGGCTCCTTACAGGAGCAATGCCACCGATGACTTCAGGAACAACCTTGTTTATGACTGCTACGGCGGTCTTACTCACGACGGGCACGCTCCGAACATCCAAAGCCCACACAATAATCTGAATAATTACTGGAAGCGCGGTCCAAGCTGCTTGACGAGAATATATCCATTCGGGACTATTACAGGCGTTGACTACTACATCGACAATAACTATTTCGAGGACTGGGGTCTTCAGGGCCCTCCGCAGTACTGGTCATACGGCAGTACACCTTCGTGGGTACAGTTTAACAATGACGGTAATGCAATTGCATCTCCGGGGTATGTACCGCCTATAACCACAGATGCGGCGATTGATGTTTATGATATAGTGCTGGAAAAGGCCGGCGCGTGGCCGAGAGACAGGGTTACACTTCGGACAATCGACGAGGTAATAAATGGAACCGGTTCATACGGCAGAGACGCACCTGCGGCACCGACTGATGCATGGTTTATGGATGGTCTAACTGTGACGTCTCCGCCGGTAGATAGTGATAATGACGGAATGCCGGACGACTGGGAAACGGCCCACGGTCTAAATCCCGGGGATCCCGCCGATGCTACAGCGATTGTTCCTGCGGGAGCGTCGCCGGGCGACAGGCACCAAAACTACACCTATATCGAGTACTATATCAACGAATTGGCAGACAATCTTGTGCCTTAATAACAGCGAAGCCGATAATTGGAGTTTTCAGTCGAGTAGGCCGTAATCTTTTAAGGTTTGTCTTAGTGCTGTTTTTTTTGTTTCGTCCAAAGGAACCATCGGCAGACGCATTTCTTCTGCAGCCATGTTCAACATCGACATTGCAGCTTTTATTGGAATCGGATTTGTGGACAGGCTGAGCAGGTTCTTGCTTAATGCAAAAAGTTTTTTATGCCATTTTCCTGCGGACACGAAATCGCCTTCGAGAATCAAATCGGTCATTGCCTTGACATCTGCGGGGACGATGTTGGCCACGACGCTGATGACTCCTTTGGCGCCAACTGAAGCGAGAGGGAGTGTGAGAGAATCGTCTCCTGATATGATTGTTATGTCGCAGCGGCCTGCGATTTCGCTGGCCTGGTCGAGACTTCCGGTGGCTTCCTTTATGGCGACGATGTTTTCGATTTCAGCGAGGCGGGCGACGGTTTCGGGAGCGAGTCCTTTTCCGCCGCAACGGCCGGGAATGTTGTAGAGGACGATAGGTAGGTCAACTTCTTCGGCGATGGCGGCGAAATGCTGGTACAAACCTTCCTGTGTTGGTTTGTTGTAATACGGGCAGACCTGGAGAGTGGCGTCTGCGCCGATTTTTTTCGAGTAGGCGGTGAGTTCAATGGCCTCAGCGGTGGAGTTGGAGCCTGCGCCGCCTATGACGGGGACTTTTCCGGCTACGGCATTTACGACCCTTTCGATGACTTTCTTGTTTTCAGGGTGACTTAAGGTGGGTGATTCGCCGGTGGTGCCGACGGGGACTATCGCGTCTATACCGTTTTCCAACTGGAAATCAATAAGTTCGTCAAGGGTTCTAAAATCAATTTCACCATCCTGAAAGGGAGTAATTAAGGCCACCATTGCACCGGTAAACATTTTAGTTCTCCTCAATTTTTAGCACTGAATTTGTTTATCAACTCTATCATTTGCTCTGCTGCCTGCCTTATTCCGACGAAGAGGGCCCGTGCCACGATGCTGTGGCCGATATTAAATTCGCAGAGTTCTTTGATTTGTGCGACCGGTCCGATGTTGCGATATGTCAGGCCGTGACCTGCATGTACGATGAGTTTGTTTTCCAATGCAAGGTCTTTGGCTGTCCGGAGCTTTTTCAATTGCGTTTTTGCGGTCCTTTGACTTTTGGCGTTTGCATACATTCCGGTGTGTAATTCGACGGCGTCGCAGCCGGTCTGAGCAGAGGCTATAATCTGGTTTTCATCTGGTGTTATGAAGGTGCTGACTAAGATTGCTTTTTTGTGCATTCTCTTTACGATTTGAGCGAGGCGATTTTTTTGGCCGGCACAGTCGAGGCCTCCTTCGGTTGTCAGCTCGGCTCTTTTTTCCGGTACGAGGGTAATCTGGTCGGGCAAGATTTTTTCTGCGATTTTGACTATGGGTTCTGCCATAGACATTTCGAGGTTGAATTTGCAGGCGACAGTTTCTTTTAAGAGGGCGACGTCGCGGTCGTTGATGTGTCTGCGGTCCTGTCGGAGGTGGACGGTTATGCCGTTTGCGCCGGCCAGTTCACACTGGACAGCGGCCCAGACGGGGTTGGGCTCATCGGTGAGGCGTGCCTGGCGGACGGTTGCGACGTGGTCGATATTAACATTTAGTACGGTCATATTTTTATCCTTAAAAACTTCAGCAATTATATCGCTGTTAGAATTTCTATCAAGTAAATTAAGGAGTTAAAAAATTGGCAGGAAATTTAGATGGATTAGGGGAAGAAATTAAAGATTTTCCAGGGTATTTTCAAAAACAGGATAAAAGCGGCGTTTTAAGTTTGACTGAAGGCCAAAGAGGTGTATAATAGACACAACATATTTTTCGAGATTTTTGGAGGGCAAACAAAATGAAAAGCCTGAGTTTTTATCTTACCTGCCTGCTTTTGACAATTCCCTGCATGGCAGCAACAATCATTGTGAATTATGACGGAACAGGAGATTATTCAACTATTCAGGAAGGGATTGAAGCGGCGAGTGAGGGAGATTTGGTGCAGGTTTGGCCGGGAGTTTACACGGAAGAGATTGATTTTCTGGGTAAGAGGATAACCGTGCAGGGGAAGGATGGAGCGGCGGTGATAGATGGAGGAGGTGACTTCGGGGTTTCATTTTACCGCGGTGAAGGCTACGAAAGTGTCCTGGAGAATTTTATCATAAGAAACAGTTATATGGGGATTTTTGCTGCGGGCAGTTCGCCTAAGATAAGTAATGTAACAGTAGTGGATAACAGGTATGGAATTGGTGCATACGCGGGGGCGGAACCGAATGTTATCAGCAGTATTTTCTGGAACAATAGTGAAAGCGATATGTTTCAATGCTCGGCGCGGTACAGCTGCATTGAAGATGGAAACGAAAGTGATGGTAATATCAATATCGAGCCGTTGTTTGCAGATGCCAACAACGGTGATTACCATTTGCTCAGCGAACGTGGCAGGTATTCTCCGGTGTTCGGTCAATGGGTCATTGATGAGGTCAGCAGCCCTTGTGTTGCTACGGGTCATCCTCTGGCTGATTTCAGCAGGGAGCGTGTGCCCAACGGCGGGCGGATTAATATGGGAGCGTATGGCGGGACTCCTTTTGCAAGTATGAGTGAATGGGGAATTAAGGCTGATATGAACTACGACGGCGTGGTCAATATGATAGATTTTTCGATTTTTGCCGATTATTGGCTGGAGAGCTCTTTGCGTGCCCGCGAAATAGACGCCCGACATAGATGTGCCGCTAATTTAAGAGCAATTGGAAAGGCGATTTTGATATATGCCAATTCTAATGAAGAACAATATCCTCCAGCGGACCAGTGGTGTGATATTCTTATAGGAGATGGTTATATAAGTGAGGAGCAGTTTGTTTGTCCCTCAGCAGTGGAGGGACGGAGCCATTATGCGATTAATCCGAATGCCAGTGCCATTGCACACCCCCGTGTGGTAGCGGTGTTTGAGACTGAGGCAGGATGGAATCAGTTTGGCGGGCCGGAACTGCTGGCCCCTGAAAATCATGGAGGAGAAGGGTGCAATATTATGTTTAGTGATTTGCATGTGGAATTCGTGGAGTCTGTTCGGTTTGGCGAGTTGAGATGGGAATAGAGAGAGTTGCTAAAAACTTGCCATACTTTGCTTGGGTAGTTTTATCTGCTCATAATCATGCCGTAACCTTTGAAGATTTGTATTACCATTATGGCGCAAACGAAAAAATAGGCCAGCCTTGGCAGCCATTTGCTAAATTCCGTCAGGAGGAGTTCAGCAATATCTGCGTACATATCAGCCAGGCGTTTGGTTACGCTGTCGAGTTCGCCTGATTCTTCGCCTATGTTCCAGAGGTCGAGAAGTTCGGTTGGCAGCCGGTTGGAAAAGCCGGTTGAGATTAGTTTTCCGGCCTGTGCACTGTCGGCACCGGGTTGGAATAATTCAGCGATTATAATGTTGCCTGTCAGAGACGGAGATGTTTCTGCACATTGTGTGATGGGTACGCCGGCTTTATAGAGCATATAAAATGCGCGGCAGTATCGGCTGATAGCAAGATAGCGGATTCCCCTGCCCAGGACCGGGATTTTTAGCACCAAAGTGTCAAGTAATCTGCGAGGTGCACCTGTTTTGGGCGTCAGGCGGAGGACAGCGATTATTGCTGCAACTGGTACGTAGAGCAGGGCCAGGATTTTTATCATTATTACGAAGTAGCCCAGCAAGTTGATTGCGTGCAGAAACAAAAGAGGCAGCGGAGCAATAACGGCCGTTATGTTTATAAGTACAAAAGGCAGGACCATTCCTGAGAGTATAATGTTTTTCAGGCGGTTTGAAAATTCGTACCACTGAGACAGCATCTTTAAGGAGTCGGCCATATTGCCGGACAGGTCAGCAGCTTGTATTATGGAAATATCCATAGGTGCAAATACTTTTGGGTGCTCGGCCATTGCCTCCGCCATCGGCAGGCCGGATGTTACCTTTTGGGTTACTGCGGCAAAGGCAGCCCGGATTTTTCCATCGATGCTCGATACGAGGGTTTCCAGTGAGCGGAGGATAGGCATACCTGCATCGAGCATGACCGAGAGGTTGTAATATGCCACAGCGAGTTTTTTCATTGCAGGCGGAACTTTTTGAAAAGGTTGTTCTCTATGTTGAGAGAAATTTTGCAACTAATTTACACTCTGCAATGTTTGATTATATTTACGCAGAGACTTCTATCAAGGAATAAAGTTCTGATTAAAAACCGAATTGGTGTTGGGCAAGGCATCTTAGGACGTTCATCTGTTGCGGCAGTAGTTGAATGGTAAAGATGAGAGTGAATTGCCATCTCAATCGGAGTGATTTTCGGATGTATTTAAAAGTTACAGAGGAAAATAAACAGGTAAATCAAGATGATGTTTTTAGGGCAGTTACAATTCGGTCGTTGTTGTGGAGGTCCTTTTCGATTTTGATTTCAGTAAAGCATGCCATTTTTTCGAGCAATTCCCTTACGGCCTTTCCCTGGCTGTAACCGATTTCCAGAATCAGTTCGGCGTCGGGTTTTAAGAAGTCGTCGGCTTTTTCTGCAATTTTGCGGTACACATCGAGGCCGTCCGGTCCGGCGTATAGGGCGAGCCTGGGTTCGTGGTCTTTTACGGTTTTGTCGAGGGCATTGAATTCGTTTGCGCTAACATAAGGAGGATTGCAGGCGATTAAATCGAATTTTTCGGTTTCTAATTGGGGAACAACGGGGTCGAATAAATCACCGCAGAGCAGTTGAATTTGCTCAGCCAGATTATATTTTTTGATGTTTTCTGCGGCTATTTTCAGTGCGGCGTCGGATATGTCGGTTGCAATTATCCTGGAATCGGGGCAATTTTTAGCGATTGCGACGGCGATGCAGCCGCAGCCGGTACAGAGGTCACAGACAAATTTTCGACCGGTTCTGGTACGGAGAAACTCCACGGCCCTTTCCACGAGTAATTCAGTTTCTGGGCGGGGTATCATACAATCCGAGGTTATTTTTAATTCCAAAGAGTAAAATTCTGTTTTTCCGAGCAGATATGCGACAGGTTCTTTTTGTCCGGCCCGCTTTACCAAATCATGCAACTGGTTTAAGTGCTCTTTATCAACAGGTTTATCGAACTGAGTGTATAGTTTGATTCGTTCGGTTTGAAGGACATAACAT
>Ga0272441_10014518_pt1 | contig 11156 bp, 8 predicted proteins | sample SSMProp6N_FD_193582 | JGI IMG/M metagenome (GOLD analysis project Ga0272441, IMG submission 193582) | Marine sediment archaeal communities from Little Sippewissett salt marsh, Falmouth, MA, United States - SSM-Prop-6N | ecosystem: Environmental > Aquatic > Marine > Wetlands > Sediment ... | reverse complement strand
TCTTTGCCTCCACAGGGAAGCGGAAAATCATCGTGGCCACCAATGTCGCCGAGACCTCCATCACCATCCCGGGCATCACGTATGTCATCGATACGGGATTGGCGCGGATCTCCCAGTATATTCCACGATCCCGGACCACGTCGCTGCCCGTGGTGCCCATATCGAAAAGCAGTGCCGACCAGCGAAAAGGGCGCTGCGGCCGGGTGGAAAACGGGGTCTGCATACGCCTTTTCCCAGAGGAGGATTATCGCAACCGCCCCCTGTTCACCCAGCCGGAAATTCTGCGTTCCAACCTGGCTGAAGTCATTTTGCGGATGATCGCCTTGAAATTGGGAGATATTGCCACCTTTCCCTTTATCGACAGGCCTGCGGAAAAAAGTATCAAGGACGGATTCAACCTGTTGTTGGAATTGGGGGCCATTCGGCAGATGGAAGGGAAGGGCGGTGGGAAACGGCGATATGCTCTGACGGAAAACGGCCGCATGATGGCGCGCATGCCTATCGATCCGAGGCTTTCTCGCATGCTGATCGAAGCGCGAAAAGAGAAGTGTGTCAGCCTGATCGCCATTGTTGCCGCAGCCTTGAGCCTTCAGGATGTGAGGGAACGACCGATGGACAAAGAGGCGCTTGCGGATCAGGCCCACCGTCCTTTCGTGGATCCGCTGTCCGATTTTGTTACCCTTCTCAACATCTGGCGTGCACTGCATGAAGAGAAAAACAGTCCGCGCAGTACAAATGAAGGTAAAAAATTCTGCAAACAGAATTTTCTCTCCTTTCGACGGGTGAGAGAGTGGAAAGATATTCACAAGCAGGTGATTTCCATTCTGAGAGAACAGCGGTTTGATCTCAACTTAGTAAATCCAGCGGATCTTTCCGCTACAGGCAGTACCGCAGCAAAAGAAAAAGAAACCTTTCACCCTCTTTATGGTGCCCTGCATCGCTGTATCCTCAGCGGTTTTCTTTCCAACATTGCCATGCGAAAGGAAAAGGTTTTTTACAGAGCAGCCAAAGAGCGCGAAGTGATGCTATTTCCCGGTTCGGGTCTGTTTAAAAACCCGGGGCAATGGATTGTTGCTGCGGAGATGGTCGAGACCTCTCGGCTGTTTGCCCGAAAAGCGGCCGTGGTGGATGTGAAGTGGCTGGAGGAATTGGGGGGAGACCTGTGCCGTGCTACCTGGTCGGACCCCCATTGGGAGAAAAACCGTGGCGAGGTGGTGGCAAAGGAACAGGTTTCCTTGTTTGGCCTGCCCATCGTGCAAGACCGACAGGTCCCATTTGGCCGGATCGATCCGGAACACGCATCCGACATTTTCGTCCGCAGCGCTCTCGTCGGGGGAGAGGTGCGGCAGCCTCCGGGTTTTATCCGTCACAATCAAAAACTCGTGGAAGAGGTGAGACGTATCGAGGACCGTATCCGGCGACGCGATATTCTCGTGGACGATGAAGTTCTTGTGGCATTCTACAAAGAACGACTTCCAGACGTCTACGACATTCGAACGTTGAAACACCGAATACGCAAACGCGGAGGAGACCGATTTCTTCGGTTGAACCATGAGGTACTGGTGCGTTACCTGCCGGAGGAAACCGAGCTGGAACAGTTTCCCCAGCAGTTGGATCTGGGGCATCGTGTTCTTGACTGTGCGTATGTTTTCGATCCGGGAAAAGAGGTAGACGGCGTTACCCTTACCGTCCCTGCAGAAGCGACGGGAGAAGTGCCTCGCCAGCAATTGGAATGGCTCGTCCCGGGGCTCCTGGAGGAAAAGATCACCACCTTGATCAAGGGACTGCCCAAAGCCCATCGGGTCAAACTGGTACCGGTGGCCGAGACGGTGCAGTTGATCATGAAAAAAATGCCCAGGGAGCAAGAGGGGCTGCCCACAGCGCTGAGCCGGTTTTTGTTTCAACGACTGCAGGTCGATATCCCGGCCGCGGCCTGGCCGGTGGAACAATTGCCCGACCATCTGAAGATGCGGGTTGCCGTGACCGATGCCAAAGGGCGTATCATCGCAAGCGGCAGGGATGAGAAGCTTCTGGACGGCAATCCATCCGATCCAGGAGTACCCAAAGGGTCGAGAGCACTCAAACAAAAATGGGAGCGAAACAACATCACCCAGTGGGATTTCGGTGATCTTCCGGCGGTCCTCGAAGGCGAGGACGGGAAACGGCATGGGTGGCGTTTGTATCCTCGGCTGACCGCAGGCCGCCACGGAATTGGCCTGACGCTCTTCAGCGACATGAAGCAGGCCGAACAATCTCACCTGGAGGGTGTTGCGGCCCTTCTATCCCTCCAATTTGCCGAAGACCTAAAATTTTTAAAAAAAAATGTAAAACTTCCCGGCGTGCTCAAGCGTCAGACGGTCTATTTCAACGGGCTGACCGCTATCGAAAATCAGCTTTACCAGCGAGTCACATCTTCCTTGTTCGCCAGGTCGATTCTCACCTACAAAGACTACAAGGTCTGTGTACAGGAGCTGACCGAAAAACGGATCCATCAGTGTGGGCAGGGACTGCGAAAAGCAGCAATCGCCGTAATCGAAGCTCACCATGAAGTCCAATGCCGCATCCTGGAGATCGAAAAGAAACGGATTGCTGCACCGGTGGTGGGGCAGTTCCTACAGTGTCTGAAAGACGAACTGGTTCGTCTACTTCCCGAGAAGTTTGTTCTTTTGTATGACAAAAGCCGTCTGTTGCACCTGGTTCGATACCTTCGCGCCCTGTCGATCCGGGTCCAACGTGGAATCACCGATCTGGAGAAAGACCGTTCTCGGCAGGCGATGGTCGTCCCTTTTATCGATCAATTAAACCGGATGCTCGAATCCATGGATGAGACGACCTCACAGGAAAAGCGGTTTGAGGTGGAGGCTTTTTTCTGGATGATCGAAGAGTACAAGGTTTCGGTTTTTGCCCAGGAGGTGGGCACCAGCGGGCCCATTTCGGTGAAACGGTTGCAAAAGCAGATCGCCGAAATCGATCGTATGATTTGAACAAGAGCCTTGACACATCTTTCGTGACAATCTAAAAATGGTTGAAAATCAGTGCACGGGGGCTCGGATAAACCGGGCTGAGAATGATCCTTGTTGTGCGGTTCATCGGCACGCGAACCCTACATCTGTGGATCTGACCGTTAAGGCGGTTAGCGGAAAAGAACGTCCCCTACTTGCGTGGGATTTTTTTTCGTCTTCAAGGCGTACCAAATGTCGCATACTATAGGTATTCGGCCTTTGGCAAAACGCGGAAGACGGGATGTTCTTTGACAGAAATCGCCTAAACCTGATCCGGATAATGCCGGCGAAGGGAAACCAGAAGATGAAGCCGCCCATTTCCTGGCGGCTTTTGTCGTTTGAGGAGGAAAGATGACCCATCTGAAAGACCAGGCTGCGATGAATCTTGAAGCGGTGCGTGAGCAAAAGCCCTTGGTTCACAATATCACCAATTATGTGGTGATGAACACGACTGCCAATGCGCTTTTGTCCATGGGGGCCTCGCCTGTCATGGCCCATGCTGTCAACGAAGTGGAAGAGATGGTTGCCTTTGCCGGAGCCCTGGTTCTCAACATCGGCACATTGAGCGACCCTTGGATTGCCTCCATGCTTGCAGCAGGCAAACGCGCTTCGGCAAACCAGACGCCGGTAATTTTGGACCCTGTCGGCGCCGGGGCAACGCAATTGAGAACCCGTTGTGCCAAGGAGATCGCCGCGAACGTGGACATCACCGTGATCCGGGGCAATGCATCGGAAATATTGGCCCTGCGCCATTCGAACGCAAAGACAAAAGGTGTGGACAGCATTCACTCGGTGGAAGATGCGACTTCCACGGCCAAACAGCTGGCCGTCGAGCTTGACACAACGCTGGCCCTCACAGGACCGATCGATCTGGTGACAGATGGCAAACGGGTCGTCCGCATCGAAAACGGCCATCCGCTGATGGCCTGTGTCACGGGGACCGGCTGCACGGCCACGGCCGTTGCGGGGGCGTTTCTGGCGGTTGACACCGATCCGGTGAGCGCTGCATCCACTGCCCTGGCTTATTTTGGGCTGGCAGGAGAAATCGCCGCCGAAACCGCAAAGGCGCCTGGCAGTTTCCAGGTTGCTCTGCTGGATGCCCTGTATACCCTTTCTCCCGAGGACCTTCGTTCACTGGCCAAAATCACCGAAGAGGAGTGATATGGACTATTCGGTGTACCTGGTAACCGATAGGAAACTGGCTCGGGGACGGTCGACGGTTGAGATCGTCGAAGCGGCGATCCATGGGGGTGTTTCGTGTGTCCAGTTGCGTGAAAAAGAGTGCAGCACGCGGGAATTTATTCAAGAGGCTCTAGCGATCAGGGAGTTGCTTGTCAGGCATTCTATTCCGCTGATCGTCAACGACCGTGTCGACGTGGCCCTAGCGGTCAAGGCCGACGGAGTTCATCTCGGGCAAAACGATATGCCCTGCAGCATGGCCAGGCAGATGCTGCCCGATACGATGATCATCGGGATCTCGGCGGAGTCCTTGGACGATGCGGTTGCCGCCGAAAAGGACGGCGCAGACTATATTGGCGTAAGCCCGGTCTTTGCCACGCCGACCAAAACGGACACAACGTCGCCGTTGGGCTTGAAGGGCCTGCGAGCGATCCGGGCTGCGGTGAACACGCCATTGGTAGGGATCGGCGGATTGGATGCTCAAAATGCAAAAGAGGCCATTCAAAACGGTGCGGACGGCATTGCAGTCGTATCCGCCATTGTATCCGCACGTGATCCTTTCCTGGCGACCCAACGTCTGTGCGAAATCGTGAGAAAGGCAAAAAGGCGATGAATTCGGCCGATCGATTGCCATCCATCCATCGCAACATACTGCACGACGGTCTGGCAGACGACGCGGGAGGTTCGTATTCAAACTGATCGAACCGAACCGCATCAGCTGTTTTCAAACGCTCCGGAGATACGGATCGAGCATCTTTCGTTCGGCTATGCCGAATCACAATTGTTCGAGGATTTCTCCTTTACGGTCGCTGCGGGACAATGGACCTGCCTGTTGGGACCCAGTGGATGCGGCAAGTCAACGCTTCTGCAAATGATCTCCGGCAGCCTCACAAAAGGTGTTTCAGGATACATTCGGTTTGGTAAACAATGCCGTATGCGTGGTCAAACGGCCTGGATGGCGCAAAAAGATTTACTGCTTCCATGGCTTACGGTGCTGGACAACGTGCTGCTGGGGGCACGGCTGCGGGGCACACTGAAATCCGAACAACGTCAGCGGGCTTTAGACCTTCTGGCATCGGTCGGACTCGGTGAATACTGCCAGGCCCTGCCGGCATCGCTTTCCGGCGGCATGCGTCAACGCACGGCCCTGTTGCGGACCCTGATGGAGGAGCGGCCGGTCATCTTGATGGACGAGCCGTTCTCTGCTTTGGACGCGCTTACCCGCCTTCGGCTCCAGAATCTTGCAGCTCGCATGGTCAGGGGGGCGACGGTCCTTCTGGTGACCCACGATCCATGGGAAGCCCTGCGCCTGGGACATCGAATTTTCATCATGAAAGAGCGTCCGGCCCAGCTGAGCAAGGTTTTCCTTCCACCGGGAACCCCTCCCCGCAACCCGGATCGGGAGGTGATCTCCTCTTTGTATGCGCAGTTGCTCGATCAGTTGGTGGAGAAGGGAAACGGATGAACCTGCCTCGTATTGGAATGATCGTCGCAGGCCTGATGCTGATGTGGCAGGTAGTGGTATGGGTAACCCGGGTACCGCCGTACATTCTGCCACCACCTCAACTGGTGCTGCAGGCGATGTTGGGACATGGTTCGGAGCTGTTGCGTCACGCCGGCATCACCCTTTTCGAGATCGTTGCCGGGCTGCTCCTCGGAACGCTCTTTGGTGCGGGCAGCGCTTTGTTGATGATAACTTCGCGGCAGGTCAAGCACTGGCTGATGCCTGTTTTGGTCATCAGTCAGGCCATTCCGGTTTTTGCGTTGGCGCCATTGCTGATTCTGTGGCTCGGCTATGGAATGGCCTCGAAAATTGCCATGGCCGTACTGATCATTTTTTTTCCCGTCACCGCCGCCTTTTATGACGGGCTTCGCCGGACAGAGCCCCAATGGGTGGAGCTGGCTCAGGTCATGGACGCTCCACCCCATGCCATCCTGCTTCAGATTCGGCTGCCTGCGGCGTTGCCTGCCTTCGCTTCCGGGCTCAGGGTGGCAACAGCGGTGGCACCCATCGGGGCGGTCGTTGGTGAATGGGTTGGATCCAGCGCCGGTTTGGGGTTTTATATGCTTCATGCCAATGCACGTATGCAGGTGGACACCATGTTTGCCGCGTTGGCGCTTCTGACCGTAATGGCGTTGATTCTCTATTTTGTTATTGATGCCGGTTTACGGCGTCTGGTGTTCTGGCAATCAGAAAAAGAAGGAAACGAAGAATGAAAAAAAAGGTTGTATTCATATTTTTTTGTTGGATGCTGCTTTTGTCCGGCGTTTCTGCAGCGGCCGCAGAGACAGAAAAGGTGGACGTCATGCTGGATTGGTTTGTCAATCCAGACCATGCTCCCCTTTTTGTGGCCCAGGAAAAAGGATTTTTCAACGAGCGTGGGCTGAACGTCAAGTTTATCGCCCCATCCAATCCCAACGACCCGCCCAAACTGGTGGCCGCCGGAAAAGTGGACATGGCGATTTCCTACCAGCATCAACACCACCTGCAGGTGGATCAGGGCCTTCCCCTGGTGCGCGTCGCTACATTGATCGCAACTCCCCTGAATGCACTCGTGGTTCTTGCGGACGGGCCGATTCAATCCTTGGCCGATTTGAAGGGCAAGACGATCGGATATTCGATCGGTGGTTTTGAAACCGTTTTGCTCAAAGTGATGCTTGCCGGGCAGGGACTCTCCCTGGAGGATGTGGAACTGGTAAACGTCAATTTCTCTTTGTCACCGTCTCTATTTGCCGGTCAAACCCAAGCCGTCATTGGCGCTTTCCGGAATTTCGAACTCAATCAAATGGACATCAACAAGAGGCCGGGCCGCGCTTTTTTCGTCGAAGAGCACGGCATACCCTCCTACGACGAACTGATTCTGATTGCCCATCAAGATCGTCTCCTGGACGAAGCGCTAAGGTTTTTTGTGGAAGGTCTCGAGGCCGGTGTACAGTATCTGATCAATCATCCGGAAAAGAGCTGGCAGCTGTTTGTTCGGGGACGTGAGAACCTCGATGACGAGCTCAACCGACGGGCCTGGAGGGATACCTTGCCTCGCTTTTCACTGCGTCCGGGCGCTCTGGATCACAACCGATACCTCCGCTTCGCCCGGTTCCTGAAAGACCAGGAGATGATCAAATCCGTTCCGCCGTTGGAAAGCTGGGCGGTAGAGTTGCCTGCTGCTGTGCCAAGGTGACGAATCGCCGCGGGCGGACATCGGAAGGAGCCCAAACGGGCTCACCTAAGCCGCTCCTGTCAAGCCCTGTTTATCGGCCAACCTGTTTAAAGCGTCCAGCATGCGGTCCAAAGCGGCGGACCATTGCCTTTCGTCCCGGGCATAGCAGACCCGAAAATGGCCGTCTCCTTGGATGCCGAACTGGTAGCCAGGGCTAACCAGGACAGCTGCATCTTTCATCAATGCCTGGGAAACTTCGACATCGCTTGCACCCAGCGCCGAGACATCGGGCCAGACGTATGCCGTTCCGGCCTGGGGTTCTACCTTTAACCAAGGCAGTTGGCGAAACCTGTCCACGGTCATCTTCCGCAGTGCTGTGAATTGCGGCAACAACTCTGCCAACCACTTCTGATCCTCCCGCAGCCAGACGGAGAGTAGGTGCTGAGCGTACGCCGGAGCTCTCAAAGAGGTGATGGAAAGCACATTTTCCAGTCGCGGCATCAGCCATGACGGACCAACCACGACCCCCAGCCGATAACCGCTGAGAGATTCCGTTTTGCTCGGACCCATCAAGGTGACGACTCGATTCTGCATATTCGGAAAAGAGACAAAGTGGGCATACACATGCGGTTTGTGGATCAGCCGGGAATAAAGTGCATCGACGACAACGGTCACATCGTAGCGCAGCACCAGCTCGGCAATTTTTTCAAGAACCTCGATTGGGTAGACATACCCGGTGGGATTGTTGGGATGTGAGAAGAGAAAAATCCGCGCATGCTTGCTGGAAAATTCATCTTCAAGGGCGTCGAGGTCGAGGCTGGGGGCCGTGCTGCTGTCGCGAAGGGGAACATAACCGATATCGGCCCCTAAAAATTCGAGGATCCTTGCATTAAACAGGTAGTCGGGATCCGTTAGCGCGATTCGCTCGCCTTTTTCCACAAGGGCTGCCAAGGTCCCGAACAGTGCCGCCTGGGTTCCTGGCGTCAAGGCGATATGCTGTTGAGGGTCGACATCAACACCGAGAAATTCGGAAAGTGAATGTCCCAATGTTTCCAGCACGGCCGTGTTGCCGCGGTAGGGTGTATAGGCCAATGACCCGTCTTTGGCCGCACGGGCAAACGTTTCGTGCGCCCACGAGGGCGGTGGAAATCGGACGGTGTCGAAATGAGTTGTATCAAGATAGGCATCAGGCGCTTTGGCCAGCAATTGCAGATCCGCCCGTCGGGCACTGTTTCCCGGCACGCGGTTTTGCAATTCCAATCGTGCGATTCTGCTGGGTTGATTTCGCATGTTCTTTATTCCTTTCGAATTTTTCGATAACCGTCCACCAATTTTTCATAATCGCGCGCTTCTTGCACGCGCCCCCGTTTCAAACAGCCCTGACCATAGATGGTGCATTTGTCTTGAAGTACTTCCAATGCGGCTTTTTCTTGATCCTGTGACAAACAGTTTTGGTCTAACAGTTGACAAATGGATTGAATCCGAAATTTGTCCAGTTCCGGCATGCGCGACAACTGGTCTGCATGGCCGCCGTTTTTGACAATCAGCTGCTGATCGATCAAATGGACGGGGTATTTCCAGGCAACACGAAGCCACAGGTCGTAGTCCTCGCAGGCGGGCAAGTTCTCGTCGAACAAGCCCACCTCATCCAAAAGAGATTTTCGCATCATGACCGCTGAAGGGCTGACCAGACAAAGGGCGAGACTCCTTTCGAAGATCATGCCCGCCTCTTTGCGGTGTCGTTTTCCAGGATTTACCCTGACACCGTTGCGAATCCAGATCTCTTCGGTTTGGCAGATCCGGCACGCCGGATGGTTGAGGAAATACTCGACCTGAACGTTTATTTTCCCTGGCAGCCAGGCGTCGTCCGAGTCCAACAGCGCGATCAGCTCGCCTCTGGCCTGTTGAATTCCGACATTTCTCGCCGCACTCACACCGCGGTTTGTTTGTGTAACCACCTGGACCCGATCATCGTATTTACGCAGCAAAGAAGCGGTTTCGTCCGTGGATCCGTCGTCCACAACGATCAGCTCAAAGCGCGTGTACTGCTGGGTCAAAACGGAATCAACGGCCTTTTCCAGTGCCCAGGCACGGTTGTAGGTTGGAAGGATCACGCTGACGAGGGGAAGAGACGTTTTCATCGGCCCACCATAACGGCATCCAGAGGCAGGTGCAAGGAATTGTGTAAAGTTGACACTCCTCGTAAACTATTGTATTCTTCAACAGTTATTATCAGTCCTTTGCCTTTACTCAAATCCTTTTTTTATCGCACGAATCACGCGTAGCCGCTGGCTCTATATGGAATGTGAAGCTGTCTTGTCAAGATGTGCAACCCGGCCGATGATGGCCAACTTACATTACCCGTTATTCTAAAAAGGAGGAAGTCTATGAGAAAAGCATCAATTCTGGCACTTTTTATTGCCCTAACATTTGTATTTGGCATCGGTCCTGTAGATGTGCAGGCGAAAACGACATTCGTAACCATCGGTACCGGCGGTATTACCGGCGTCTATTATCCCACGGGCGGCGCCATCGCAAAAATGGTCAATGCCAAAAGAAAAGAATACGGCATCCGTGCCACCGTTGAGTCAACAGGCGGCTCCGTGTTCAACATCAACGCGATTATGGCCGGTGACCTGGAATTCGGCGTGGCGCAATCCGACAGGCAGTATCAGGCTGTTGAAGGCATCGCTGACTGGAAAGACAAAGGACCGCAAAAGGATTTGCGGGCTGTCTTTTCCATCCATGCCGAGACCGTTGACCTGATTGCCGCTGTGGATGCCAATATCAACAGCATCCAGGATCTTAAAGGCAAACGGGTCAACATTGGAAATGTCGGCTCCGGCTATCGCCAAAATGCCATCGACGCACTGGTCGCCAACGGGTTGGATTTTGAAAAAGATTTTCATGCAGAAAGCCTGAAAGCTGCGGAAGCGCCGGGTTTGATCCAGGATGGCCGCATTGACGCCGCCTTCTACACCGTAGGTCATCCCAGCGGGTACTACAAGGAAGCCACCGCCGGTGCGCGAAAAGTGAAATTTGTTGCGATTCCCAATGCCGAAAAAGTGGTTGAAAAATACCCGTATTACGCTGCAGCCGAAACCCTGATGTCCAATTATCCGGGTGCGGCCAACGAGGAAGAGGCCGTGGAAACATTTGGCGTTAAGGCCACCTTTGTTACCTCGGCAAAAGTTTCCGATGACGTCGTCTACGCCATCGTCAAAGAGGTTTTCGACAATTTCGATAAATTCGTCAAATTGCATCCTGCATACGCCGGTTTGACCAAAGAGGCCATGCTGACCGGTCTTTCCGCTGAGATTCATCCTGGTGCCATGAAATACTACAAGGAAGTCGGACTCAAATAAGCCGTTTTAGCACCGAACAGGTAACCGGTTTCCGTTCACTGGTAAGGGATACCGGTTGCCTTCTTCCTATCCGCTGAATTTGAAGCAGGTGACACAAATGAGCAAGACAGATATCGAAAATCAGGATGACGGTTTAGACGTTGCCAAACGGATGGCTGAAGAGGAGGAAGGAATTGGAAGAAGGCCCAAAGGACCTTCCAAATGGGTTATTCCCACCATCTGCGTGGCTTGGAGCCTGTTCCAACTGTCCATCGCCAGCTGGCTGATCCTGGATACCACCTTTATTCGGGCAATCCACCTGGGATTTGCCTTGCTGGTCGTCTATTTGAACTATCCGTTTTTCAAAAAACCGCCTTTCGGCCTCGAATTTTTAGCTGCCAAAGACCGGATCCCCATCCTGGACTACGTCTTCGCTGTGATCGCCTGCTTATCCGCACTGTATATTGCCCTTG
>Ga0272441_10014517_pt1 | contig 11156 bp, 7 predicted proteins | sample SSMProp6N_FD_193582 | JGI IMG/M metagenome (GOLD analysis project Ga0272441, IMG submission 193582) | Marine sediment archaeal communities from Little Sippewissett salt marsh, Falmouth, MA, United States - SSM-Prop-6N | ecosystem: Environmental > Aquatic > Marine > Wetlands > Sediment ... | reverse complement strand
CGAAAGTATGCTGAACTTATGCCCCAAGACGGCAGCGAACAGCATTGAGGCTTCCCCCATACCCAGTACCGGTTTAGGTGTCATCTCCCTTAAAAGATCAACCCCGATATCGCTGTGGCAGGCCATAACGAAACCATCGTATTGCTCTCTCCACTCTGTAAATTCCTTTACCAGTTGGCTGATTGCCAGTGCTGCTTTTTGATAGCTCTCCAGGCTTGACGGTCCTTCCGCCAGGCACCGCGTGTCGACTTTCGTGTTCGCAGAAGAGACCTGCCGGCATCTTTTTTCTATGATCCGGGTCATTTCCAAAGAGTTGTTGGGATTGATGCAAAGAATTTTCATTTTAAACCCCCATTAGCGGCACTTGCCATACTACCGCCAAAATATCTTCATAATACGGGGAACGCCCCGCGGCCCCGAGTGTGATTCTAGCCGTTTTTAACTTTGGCCCTGTTTAATTTTAAATGGATAAATACCAGCACAATAAAGAACACAAGTCCCGCAATATCACTGATTCTCTCCGGATAAATCAACAAACAGGAGGAGATGAAAAATAATATTCGCTCGAGGGGCTTCTGCTTAGCAATAAGATAGCCTCTTTCTGAAACGGCAAAAGAAAAAACAGCCAAAAAAGTAGTGGCCAAAAGCAACATGTGTCGGGGGAACTGAAAACCCTGCAGCAGGAGCTGGGGCGAATAGACAATGATGTAGGGTACAATGAAAAAGGCAAACGTCAATCTGAGCCCCGTCCAGGCCACCTTTGAGGGATTGGATTTTGCTATGCCCGCTGCCGCATAGGACGCCAAAGCCACAGGGGGTGTAAGGTTTGACAGGCAACCAAAATAGAACACAAAGAAGTGGGAGACAATAGGTACGACTCCCATACCCATCAAAGCAGGTGCGCACACAGTCGCAGTTATTATATAGACAGCTGTTCCCGGCAATCCCATGCTCAGGAATATTGAGGCAACCATGGTGAAAAAAAGTGCCAGCAGTAAATTGTTTCCTGATAGATAAATTATGTTATGTGCAAGCGCCTGACCGACTCCGGTCATCGATATAACTCCAATAATGATGCCGCAAGCAACGCAGGCGATACCCACGCTGAGTATTGTTCGACCTCCTTCATCCATCGCCCTTAATACTTTTTTAGGCCCCATGCGCGTTTCTTTATTTATTTGGCTGATTACTACGGTGGCTAAAAGCGCCATAAAGGCGGCGAAAAGAGGAGACCTTCCGCTGAACAGCGTATATACAAGCACAACAAGGGGCAGTGCAAGGTGTCCTTTCTTCAAGATGACTTCTTTGAGCTTAGGCAAATCTTCTCTGTTAAGACCCCTAAGATTCACTCTTAATGCTTCCAGGTGCACCTCAGAAAATACTGCAAAATAGTATAGAACCGCAGGAATAGCGCCGGCGATCAGGATTTTTAAATAGCTTATGCCCAGCAGCTCGGACATAACAAAAGCAGCCGTGCCCATTATCGGGGGCATGAACAGTCCCCCGCTCGAAGCGGCGGCTTCAACCGCACCGGCAAAATGGGGTTCATAGCCCGTCTTTTTCATAAGAGGTATGGTGAAACTGCCCGTTGTTGCCACATTGGCGACTCCGCTTCCGCTTATAGTACCCGTGATTGCGCTGGCGATAACCGCAACCTTGGCAGGACCCCCTGCAGATCCACCGGACAGGGATAAGGCAAAATCATTAAAAAATTTTGCCACACCGCTTTCCTTCAGGAAGCATCCAAAGAGAATAAACAGGAAGATATAGCTGGCCGCAACGCGTGTAATTATTCCATAAATTCCTTCATCGACTAAATACATACGCACGAGCAATCTCTGAATCTTGAAGCCTCTGTGTCTGAACACACCGGGGAAAAGAGGTCCGAATAAAGCGTAAATTAGGAAAAAAATGCAGAGGATGGTGATCCACTTTCCTGCAGAACGCCTTGAAGCTTCGAGAACCAAGAGAACCGTGGCAACTGCAAAAATGTAATCCAAGGTATTAGGCTCTAAAGCCCGCAGGTTGAAAGATTCAACAAAAAAGTAAGTATAAAGTCCCCCCAAAGCGCCTAAAACGGCAAACACCCAATCATACCAGGGAACCCTGTCAACAGGAGCACGATTATTCAGGGGATAGAGAAGAAAAATCAGGAAGAGCAGGAAACCAACAAACAAGCCCCCCTGCCGCATAGCCATTATCACACCGAAACTGTTCGTCCATATTCCCATTCCGGCAAAGCATATGGAAATCACCGTAATAAATATGTTCAGCTTACCGCCGAGTTGTCTTTTTACAACACTTTTTTTAGCCAAACGAGCCTGAATGGATTTTTCTTGTTTTTTCATCGCCCTTGAGAATCCCCTTTTTATCTTATAACCAGAGCCAAAAGTTCAGTTGAAAAGATGAATAGGTGCCGGAAAAAGAAAATTTCTCCAGCACCTATTCTTTCTTAATAACTGATAAAAAAGTACACGCTGTTTACTTTATTAAGCCAAGTTCCTGGTAATATTTTTTCGCACCCTCGTGTATCGGCACCCTGTGCGTCGCGAAAGCCTCATCGACGTGCTCCAGCAGAAAACGATTGAATACCGGCTGGGCAGCTTTCATCTCATCCATGTGCTCCCACATGGTTTTTGCCAGATCATAGGCGACATCTTCGGGCATATCGCTTCGTATGACAACAAACGACATGTGCCTGAGAGTCGCGATTGCCTCCGGTTGATTGATGTATACATCCGCAGGAAGCGTTGTCGACACAATCCATGGTTCTGCCTTGCTGATAATACTTGCTTCTTTATCTGAGATATTCAAGAATTTATGCCGGCGGGAAGGAGTGGCCATCAGATCGGAGATTACAGCCGTTGGATAGCTGCTGATTACCAGAATACCGTCTACCTGACCGTTTCTCAACTCGTCGCAGGCTTCGCTCTGTCCTAAAAATTCAGGCTTGAAATCATCATAGGAAATCCCGAGAGCCTGGAAAAGCAGCCTGCTGGATGTCTCTACTCCGCTCCCCGAGCGCCCGACAACAAACTTCTTGCCCCGGATATCAGTTAGAGACTGTATTTCTTCTTTTACCATGAAATGGTAGGTGCTCTGTCCCATAGGCGCAAGCAGGCGGAAATCCTTGTATGGCTTTCCTTCATATGCCTGCAGGCCGTCATAGGCCCACATAACAACATTGCTCTGCACAAAACCCACTTCGGCTTCATTTTTTTGCAGCACGTCCACATTTTCCACCGAGCCGGCGGAGCTCTGCGCCGAGAAAGTTATCCCATATTTGTCGCCAAGCTCATCCTGGAACAACTGAGAAAGCCCGACGCCTATCGGATAGTAGCTCCCGCCCGTGGTGCCGGTGGTTATCGTATAGAACTGCTTGGGCTTCGCCTCTCCACCTTCACCCTGGCCTTCTGCAAAAAGCATGCAGGAGACAAGGAGCACTATCAATACCAGCAACACCTTTTTGTACCTGAACATCCTGTTTTCCTCCTTATAGTTACATATAAATAAAATATATTTATTTTAAACCATGCTTACCTGATTGTCAAACTAATATACTATTAAAATGGAATAATATTTCGCATAATGAAAAGCTTCGATCTAGCCGCCGGAACTGTTTGCGTGAAAACTGCTTGAACTGCTTCACCGCGTCGGCACCGGCCTCACGGATATTCCGGCGCCGGATAATCTCCGTACGACAATTTGTATCTCGTAAAGGTCCCATATAGGAGACAGAGACCCTCCCCCTGCAAAGAAATGAAACAACGTGCCAGAAATGAAAAAATACCTTGCAAAAATACTCCAGATGTATTGAAATAAGCGCCAGGAGGCAGACATGGAAAAAACGCATCTGGACGGGCAAATCACCTTTCTTTACTACCCCGACCTCAGTGCCGCCGCGGCCTTCTACGGCGACCTCATGGGTTTCGAGCTCGTGGACGACCAGCGGTGGGCCAAAATCTACCGGGTCTCCGCTTCCGGCTATGTGGGCATCGTGGCCGGGGAAAAAGGCTTCTGCAAGCCCCAGGAGCGCAACGCCGTGCTGGTCACCCTGCTGACCCGGGAGGTGGATGCCTGGTTTGAAAAGCTCAAAGAGAGGGACGTAAAGCTCTTGAGCGGCATTCAGGAGAAGAAGGATATCGGCGTCCGCTGCTTTTTCCTGGAAGACCCGGGCGGCTATGCCCTGGAGATCCAGCAGTTCCTGCTGCCCCGGCAGGCCGCGATTTTTCATGGAGGGGATTGACCTCCAGGCCGCGGGCTGCACCTCCGAGGCAATCACCCGGGCAGCCCTGCGCGTTAAGCCCTACGCGCTTAAAACCCCCCTGCTCTACTCCGCCGCCCTGAGCGAAAAAACCGGCTCAGAGCTCTACCTGAAAATGGAGTGCTGGCAGAAGTGCGGCTCCTTTAAAATCCGGGGTATCTCCAACTTCCTGGGCCGATTGGAAGAAGCTAAGGACCACAGCCGGCTGGTGACCGCTTCCAGCGGCAACCACGGCCTGGCGCTGGCCTATATGAGCCGCCTCACAAACCGGGCGCCCGTCCGGGTTTTCGTGCCCCAAAACGCCGAGCAGGCCAAGGTCGACAAGCTCCGCCTCATGGGAGCCGAGACCGTACGCGGCGGCAGGGATTTCTTCGCCGCCCTGGACCGGGCACAAAGCTATGCCCGGGAACAGGGCTGTCTGTACGTTCACTCCCACGCCCACCCCGACATCATCGCCGGTCAGGGCACCATCGGCCTCGAGATATTGGCGGATCTCCCGGATGCGGAGTGCATCGTCGTACCCATCGGGGGAGGCGGGCTGGTGTCGGGCATCGCCGCATCAGTCAAGGCCGGATCCCCGCAGACACGGATTTTGGGGGTGGAGCCGGAGGCGGCGCCCGGCGCCTTTCTCTCCCTGAAAGAAAACAGGTCCATCGAGCGCATTCCCTTGAGCCCTTCCCTGGCGGACGGGCTCTTGGGAGGCTTCAGCCCCCTCTGCTTCGCCGTCTCCGCGCATCTCATCGAGTCTGTAACCCTCGTGAGCGAGGAGGAAATTAAAACCGCGATGCGCTCACTTTTGGAGGAGGAGCAGATCCTGGTCGAGGGCTCGGCAGCCGTGGGCCTGGCCGCAATCCTGGCGGGAAAAATCGAAACAAAGGGGGAAAAAGTTGTCCTGGTGCTCACGGGACGTAATATCGCTGCTGATAAATACCTGACATGTATTAAAGGAGGCTAGAGATGACCAGCAAGCTTGTTTACGGAAAATATCTGGTGGCGGACGCCGATACGGTTATTCCTTCCGGCGCCCTCTATATCGAGAACGACAGAATCGTCGACCTGGGTTCCTACGAGCGGATCAGCAAAGAGCACAAGGCTGAGGCCACCCTGGGATCCGCCGACACCCTGATCCTCCCCGGGCTGGTCAACGCCCACAGCCACGGCAAGGGGATCACGGATTTTCAGCGCGGACAGATCGACGATACTCTGGAAACCTGGAAATGGCGCTCCTACCCGCCCGCGGATCCCTATTACGACACCCTCTGGGCCGCCGTCTGCCTGATCGAGAACGGGGTGACCACCACCATGCACAACCACGGCCTGGTACACCCGGAGTCCTACCAGGAGGAGTTTACCCGGCTCCTCGACGCCTACCGCAAAGCCGGGATCAGGGTTGCCCTGGGGCCCACCCTGAACACGGAGAATGTCTTCATCTACGGGGACGACCAGGCATTCGTCGCTTCCCTCCCCCCGGACCTGCAGGAGCTGTGCGGCCGCATCCGCAAGAACATGGCCCGCTTCGGGGAAAAGGAATACTTCGACGCCGTGGCCAAGCTGCAGGCGGAGCACGTCTCTGACAAAGTGCAGATCTTTCACGGCCCCCTCTCCCCCCAGTGGGTGCGGGAGGAAGCCCTGGCCGAGATCAAGAAGCAGGCGAACGCGCAGGGCCTGCGCATCCATATCCACACCCAGCAGACCCAGCTCCAGTATCTCTACGGCCTGAAGCGCTACGGCAAGACCCTGCTGGCACACCTGGAGGAAACAGGCTTCCTGGGGCCGGAGGTGACCTGCGGGCACTGCGTTTGGCTGTCCGAGGAGGACATCGGCATCCTGGCTTCAAGCGGCGCGTCGGTGACCCACCATCCCGCCTGCAACCTGCGGGTGCGCAACGGCATCTCCCCGGTCTATGAGCTCCTCCGGCGGGGCGTCCGGGTCGCTTTGGGCATGGATGAAAAGGAGTTCGCCGACGACAAGGACTACATCGCCGAGATGCGCCTGACCGCCAAGCTGCACCGCCTGCCCTCACACCGCCTGGATTCCGACCACCTGCGGTCCGCTGAGGTGTTCAAGATGGGAACGGAATACGGCGCGGAAGTACTGGGCTACGGGGAAGCCGTGGGCACACTAAAAGCGGGCCGGCAGGCCGACATGGTGCTTGTGGACCTGGGCCGCATCTGTGAGCCCTTCATGTATCCCGGCCACAACCCCCTGGACATGCTGCTCTACCGCGGCCAGGGCCGGGACGTCCGCACCGTGCTGGTGGGCGGAGAGGTCCTGCTCAAGGACGGCCGGCTCACCCAAATCGACCGTGAGGAAGTGATCCGGAAGCTGCGGGAATCCATCCCCGCCGACTACGAGGAGCGCTTTAAGAAGGGTACCAGCCTCTTCCCCGGGCTGCGGGCCGCCATCGCCGCCTACACGGAGAAAAGCTACAAGGAGATCGACGGTTGGGAAAAAAATCCTTATTATTTCCTAAACAACCGCTTTTAAAGCGGCCGGGATAACTGTCACAATGCCACATCGGCAAAGAAACATATGAGGAAGAAGGAGCAGAAGATGAAGTTTGATACCGTTATTCGGGGAGGCAAGCTGGTCTACCCGGAAAAGACGATTCTGGCGGACCTCGCCATTGCGGACGGGAAGATTCAGGAAATCGATGCACCGGGCCGGCTGGAGGGCAAAGAGATTCTGGACGCGGCGGGCTGCTACGTGCTCCCCGGCGTGGTCGATCCGCACACCCATCCGGTCTATCTCGATTCGATAGAGGGACTTTCCAAGACGGCCGCCTGCGGCGGCGTCACCACAGTTATTCACTACGCCTATGCCAAGCCGGGCCAGAGCCTGATCGATATCATCGACCAGTACAAGGAGGAAGGCGAGCGCACCTCCTATATCGATTTCGCCCTCCACGGCGGCCTGTTCGAAACCATGAAACAGGCGGAGGAGATCCCCCGGGCCTTCGAACGCGGGGTAACCTCTTTCAAGGTGTTCGTGGCCTACGCCAAGCTGGGCTGGATGACCGACGACTACGCCCTGGCCAAGGCCATGGATGCCATCGGCAGGCTCCACGGCCTGGCGGCGGTTCACGCGGAAAACGGCCTGGTTATCGACTACATCCAAGACCGCATGCTGGCGGAAAAGGCCGATTTCGCCGCACGCTTCCTGGAAACCAGCCCCGACCTGGCGGAAGCCGAAGCCATCTTCAGGTCCGCCTTTGTGGGCAAGATGATGAACTGCCCCGTGTACATACCCCATATATCTTCAGCCGAAGGCGTGGAGGTCATCCGCTACCTCAAACAGCGGGGCCTGCACGTGTACGCCGAAACCTGTCCCCAGTACCTGTCCTTGACCTGGGACAGGCTGAAAAGCCGGGGGCCCCTGGGCAAGGTGGGCCCGGCGATCAAGCACCAGTCGGACCAGGACGCGCTCTGGGCGGCCATCCGGGAGGGGCTGTTCGACACTCTGGGAAGCGACCACGCCCCCAAGGACAAGAATGAGGGCGACGATTTCTTCAAGGCCGCCTACGGCAGCCCCGAGATCGAAACCATGCTGCCCGTGGTCTGGCATGAGGGCGTAAACTCAGGACGGGTGACCCCCAACGACCTGGTGCGCCTCTTCGCGGAGAACCCCGCCAAAATCACCGGCCTGGCTCCCCGCAAGGGACGTCTGGACAAGGCCGCCGACGCGGACGTGGTGATCTTCGATCCCACGGAGACCTGGACCGTGAAGCATGCCAACCAGCACTCCAACGCGCGCTACACCTTGTTCGAAGGAAAAGAGCTCATGGGACGGGTCAAACAGGTGCTGTCCCGGGGCAAACTGATCGTGGACGGGGAGAACTTTGCCGGCGAAGCCGGGCACGGGCAGTTCCTGCCCACCCGCGCGGGGAACTGGCCCTACCAGTCCTGAGCCGCGGCCGTATTTCCTGAACGGGCCGAGCCGGCTCAGGGGAGGACTATCCCCCGCCGGCCACGGCCCGGAAAAAATCCGCATTACCAGAGCCGGCCCGGTAGAAAACCGGGGGCCGGCCCAGGGGCGCTTCCACCCGCTGCCAGCCCGCACCAAAGCTGCGCCCGCTCCAGAGGTGGACCCAGTGTTGGCCTGTTCCGCGGCCGGGCAGGTAGACCCGCCGGGTCCGGCGCCGGGGTGAGATCACCGGCGCCACCAGCAGGTCCGGGCCGTAGAGATACTGGTAGCGGAGGCGGTGCAGGACCTCATCGCCTGGGTAGTGGAGCGCACAGTGACGGATCAGGGGCAAGCCGGTGAGCCGGTACTCGGCGAACAGGCGGTCCCGGTAAGGCTTGAGCCGCGCGTACAGCCCGGCCAGCCGGGCCAGGCGCAGCAGGATATCTTCATCGGCATCGAACTGCCGGTTGGCCCAGGGGCGGCTGCCCTCGTGAAAGCGCATGATCGGCATAAAGGTCGCCATCTCGGCCCAGCGCAGCAGCAGCTCCCGGCTGCGCCTCACCCAGGCCAGGGTAGTGAAGCCCCCCACATCGGAATGAAAGCTCCCCACCCCGCCTAAACCCAGGCTGATCCCCGCGGGGATGACCGTAGCCAGGCCGTCACTGCGGCTCCAGCCGGCGAGCTGGTCCCCCGCCCAGTGGCCGGGGGCAAAGCGGTGGGCCCGGTCCCAGCCGGCGCGCAGGAAATACATGATCTCCTCTTCCAGCCCGGCCTCCCCCACCGCCTCCTGGTTGACCTGCGCCCACCACAGGGGGTAGAGATTGTGGGCTTGCTCCCCGCTCATTCCCGAGGCCAGGCGGGCGTCCGGGGGCAGGTACTCCCCGTAGTCGGCCATCCAGCCCGCCATGCCCAAAGCGAGCATGTTCTCTTTGATCACCGTCTTGTACCAGGTCCGGGCCCGGGGGCTGCTCAGGTCCACCAGGGCGGCGCGGAACTGGGTGATGGGCACCAGGTAGTCCTCCCCGCCTGGATTCTTCACGCAATGGCCCAGCCTGCTCGCTTCCCGGTAGAGCTGTCCCTCCGGGGCCAGGCCGGGGTTGATATAGCCCAGGAAACGGACATCTTGCTCTTTCAGCTCCGCGATCAACTCCGGCAGGTCGGGGTAGAGCTCTTTATCATAGCGCCAGTCCCACATCAGCTGGCTGCCGAAGGCTGTGAGGCGGCGGCCTTCCCAGTCCTGCACCCAGACCGCGGCCGGACGGATCCCCGCCCGCCGGGCCCGCTCCAGCTTGGCGCGCACCACCTGCGAGCCTCCCTGCAGGCCCAGCCAGATCCCCCGGTCCGCCCAGTCCGGCTGCACGCTCTGTGTTCCCAGCCAGGCGCCGCGGCGCTCGATCAGTGCGGGCAGGCTGTCCTCAACGTGGAACACTACCCGTTCCGGAACCTGCCAGAACTGCAGCAGGTGGGCTTTGGAAGAGCGGAAGTCGAACTCCGCGTAGGCGGCCAGCTCGCAGTCGCAGGACCAGTCAGCGGAGCTGACGAAGCCCGCCTGGGGGAAATAGGTGCTGTGCCAGCTCCCCCCCGAGCCGGATTGGAGATTGGCGACCAGGGTGATCAGGTCGCGGCCCCGGCCCACGCCCTGCTCCTGCACCCAGAGCGGCACCCGCCGCCCCCGCAGGTTGAGGGCCGAGAACTGCTCCCCGCACCCGTAGATATGCTCCCCCGGGTCGGCATTCAGGCGCAGCCAGAGTCTGTTCCAGTCCGCTGCTCCGTCGGCCGCAGCCGCAAAGGTCAGCTCCAGCCGCTCCTCCCGAACGGCAAAGCAGAGGCGCATCAACCCCGGAAACTCCAGCACCGCCTTGCGGGGCTCAGAGGCGAGCACCCGGAAGCCGCGGCAGGCCTGCCGGCGGATGATGCGCTGGCGGATGCGGAAGTGGCCGTGGGACATCCGGTAAAGCCCCTCCCCCTGACCGAGCACCAAAGCGGGCCGGCCATGGCTGTGCTGCAGCAGACAGCGTTGTTTATAATAGAGAGCAAAATCCTCTTCCCCCCATTGCAGCCGGATCATCTGATAAGATCCCAGTTCTTGATGCGGGCTAAAATCTCGAAGGGCCGGATAAAATCCCCGTAAACCGCGGCGGCATGATGGGCCAAACCGTGCTCCACTATCCTGGAAAAGAGCTCCTTGACAGGTACCTCGAAGACGGCCTTGGCATAGGTTCCCTTCAACTCCTTCTCCATGGCCTGCGCCTCCCCCCGGGCCAGGAAAACCCGGTAGTCGGCGCCGCAGGAGTCCAGGCGCAGCACGGAGATGGGGCCCGCCTTGAGCACGAAATCCGCGGTCACTCCCTTGCCGCCGGCGAAGTAGGTGTCCAGGGAGCGTATACAGCTGCCGTCCCAGAGGTTGCAGGGAGCCACGCCGCAGTGCCAGAGCAAAGCGAAATCTGCGTCGAAATCGGCCTGGGAGAAGTCGAACAGGAAGGGGGTCTCCGCGCCTACGGCGGCCTGGGCCAGCATGGAGAGGGCGCCGTCCACGTCCCCCTCGCAGGCCAGCACCTTTCCTTCGGACTGCAGCAACGACATGGCCGCGCAGGGGGAGACGCCGTAGGTGGCCGCGAACTCGGGCCAGCAGCGGATGGAGAGGGCGGTAAGCGCGTTCTCTTGCAGAAAGGAATCCAGGCGGGCGGCGAGCCCGGCGACTTTGGCGAGCTGCTCCGGGCTGATGCCTGAAACATCGAAGAGGGCGCGGACCTGCTCCGTACGCTCTTCCACCACTTTGGGCGCCACCTGCCTCTCCGTGAGCTCCGCCAGCTCGTAGTGATCGAGCAGCACTCCCGTGCGCCCGTAGAGGGCGGGATCGTAGACGTCCACGTTGAAAAAACCCTTGGCCCTGGCGCCCACCAGGCCGATATGGGCGCTCTTCAGGGCCCGGATTACCCGCAGCGCGTCCAGCCAGGGAGCCAGGGTTTCACCGTCCAGGTCTGCGGTA
>Ga0272441_10014516_pt1 | contig 11156 bp, 8 predicted proteins | sample SSMProp6N_FD_193582 | JGI IMG/M metagenome (GOLD analysis project Ga0272441, IMG submission 193582) | Marine sediment archaeal communities from Little Sippewissett salt marsh, Falmouth, MA, United States - SSM-Prop-6N | ecosystem: Environmental > Aquatic > Marine > Wetlands > Sediment ... | reverse complement strand
TGCAGCAGGGGCTCCACGACCTCGGCGCCGAGGGCATGAGCGCCGAGCTCCAGCGCCGCATCGACGCCGCGGTCGAGGCGCCCGGCCGTTACGCGGAGGTGCTCCTGGGCTACGGTCTCTGCAACAACGGGGTGGTCGGCCTCGACGGGCGCGGGGCGACGCTCGTCATCCCGAAGGTGCACGACTGCATCTCCGTCTTCCTCGGCTCGGCGGCGCGCTACCGGGCCGAGTTCGACCGCGAGCCCGGGACCTACTACTACACGGCGGGGTGGCTCGAGCGCGACGCCGACCTCGAGCACCCGCCCGGGGTCAAGGTGACCGAGAAGCTCGGCATCGGCAAGACCTTCGAAGAGTACGCGGCCGAGTACGGCGAGGAGAACGCGCGCTACATCATGGCGACGCTCGGCGAGGGGCTGACCAACTACACTCGCATCGCCTTCATCGAGATGGGGCTCGGTCCCGAGGAGGCCTTCGAGCGGGCCGCCCGCCGGCGCGCGGAGGCCCAACATCTCAAGTTCGAGAAGATGGCGGGGGACCTCTCGCTCCTGCAGAAGCTCGTCGACGGGGACTATCCCGAAGCGGGCGACGACCAGATACTCGTCGTCCCGCCCGGCGCCGTCGTGGAGGCCGACGCCGGCGGGGGCATACTCAGGAGCTCGTCGTAGCCGGTCCCGCCGGCAGCGAGTCGCGGCCGCGGTGGCGGCCCCGCGGCCGGGCCCCTCACTACCGCGCCAGCCCCCCGCCCTTCCGCAGCTTCGCCAGGTCCCCTGCGGAGCCGATCAGACGCCACCCCTGCGAGGCGGGGGCGTGAGGATACGCCTTCGGCCTCACGCCGCCGAGGTCCCTGGCGAAGACCCGGCCGCTCTGGTCGGCGATCATCGTGAAGACGCCCGTCCTGCCGTGGACCTCCGGCGTGGCCGCGACGGCCCACTCGGCGGCGGGCCTCAGCTCGCGGACACGATCCCGCTCGCCGTCGGCCGGGGGGAGCTCGAGCTGATAGAGGTCCACGTAGCAGTAGCCGTCGACCGCCCCCGAGCTGCCCATGGCGAAGGCGAGCTCCTTCGGCACCAGGTCCGTCCGGACGGGGCGGACGTCGCCGTCGACCGTCTGCCAGAGATGCACGACGAAGAGGGCGTAGGACCTCTCGCCGTCGCCGTCCCAGTCGGTCCGGCGGAACTCCTCCTGCGCGCGCGCGATCAGCCCGAGGCGACCCAGGGCCAGCTCCTCGTTGCGCGGAATCTCGGCGGGACCGGGCTCCGCCGGCCGGTCGCCCCACCCCAGCCACCGTGCCGCCGACCACACGAGGAAGACGGTGACGAGGACGGTGAGCGCGACCCCCGCGACCCGGTCGGCCGCGGAGCCTGCCGCTGGCTCGGCCGCGCCGGGAGGCGGCGGGGCATCGCCCTCGTCGAGGAGACGGACGACGACCGGTCCCGCGGGGCCGGCGAGCGCGAGCAGTGACCACGCCCCGGAGCGCCCCTTCGACGCGGCCCGCGCCTCGAGGCCGCCCATGAGAGCCACGGTCCCGACGAGGATGAAGAGCGCGCCCACGGCGACGCTCGCCTCGTCCAGCGCCGAGGAGGCGGCAAGAGCCAAGCCCGCGATCTGCGCGGCGAGGCTCACGGCCTCGGCGGCAAGGACAGGCAGGCGGCCGCGCTCGCTCACCGCGCGCCTCCTTCCTCTCGCCGCCGGACGACCCGCGGGCAGTCCGGATCCGGCGCGTCGAGGCTCCCCGCCACGTGGAGCGCCACCGCGTGGCAGCCCCCCTTGCATATGCCGAGGTACTCGCACGAGCGGCAGGGCTCGGGCGCGCGCGCCGTCCACGTGCGCAGGCTCTCGAGTCCCGGCGAGGCCCGCCACGCGTCGCGGAGCTCGTCGACCCGGACCCCGATCCCCGGGAGAAAGGAGCAGCCGCAGACCGAGCCGTCGCTCCGCGCGCCCAGCAGCACGTTCCCCGCCTCGCACCCGTAGGTGGCGGTCGCCTCGAGGAACTCCGGCGGCGGCGAGTGCCAGCAGATCATCGGGATGAATGAGCAGTCGACCTTGGCGGTGACGCCGTGCTCCTCGGAAAGCCGCGCCAGCATCGGAGCCAGCCGGACGTTCTGATCGAAGGTGGTGCGGCACTTCTCGTAGAGCCCAGCTCCGCGGCCGGAGGGTTTGAACCTGAGGAACTCTATCTCGGAGGCGCCCCTCGAGCGCGCGTAGGCGAAGAGCTCCGGGACTCCCTCGAAGTTCCGTCGGCCCAGGACGCAGTTGATCCCTGCGGCGACGCCTGCCTCCAGGAGCATCCCCAGCGCGCGGTCGGCGGTCTCGAAGAGGTCGCGGCCGCGGTGGACCCCGTACGCCGCGCCCACCCCGTCGACGGAGACGTTCACCTGGCCGAAGACCGTCATCCGCCGCGCGGTCTCGTCGGTCATGAGGACGCCCGAGACGGTGAGGTTCGGCACGAGGCCGATCTCGCGGGCGAATCCGGCTATCTCGAAGATGTCGTCGCGCGCCAGCGCCTCGCCGCCGCCGAGGGCCACATGGAACACCCCCATCTCCGCGAACTCGCGGAGTGCGTCCTTGAGTGCCGCCGTCCCCATCTCGCCGCTCTCGGCCTCGCCCGCGCCCATGTAGCAGTGCTCGCACCTGACGGGGCACGCGTTCGTGACCGCCATGTGGACCTCGGTGGGCGCCGAGAGAATCCCGACCGCCTCGCTCGCGGCCTTCCAGAGAGACGACTCCCCCAGGCCGAGCTCGCGCATAAACCGGCGGTCGACGAAGGCGAGGAAGGGCGGCTCCTCGCTCGCTACGATCCCGCCGAAGCTCTCGAAGCGGTGCTTCACCGGCCGGCCGCTCCTCCCTTCTCGATGACGGCGTACTGCTCCTCGATCCACCTGCGCGCCCGCGCCTCGTCCAGGTTCGTCAGGTCCAGCCCCGGGTACGACCTGGGGTCGGCGAGCGCGCGGGGCTTTATGTTGGCGACCGGCAGGCGGACGGTCCCGAGGACGTGCCGCAGCGGGCCGTCCCCATGCGGCTCGAAGCGGCCCGCGCGGTCGCAGTGGCGCAGGAAGAAGACGGTCATCAGGCAGGCTGCCAGCACGAGCGCCGCAGCCGCGCCGAACGCGCCGCGCGTCCAGGCCAGCCTCAGCCGCGAGGCGCCGGCGGCCATGACGAACGAGCCCGCCACCGCCACCAGCCCGTATCCGAAGAGGACCCCAAGCACCTCGGAGCCCGGGCTCCCCGGAGCGCCGCTCACGAAGACGGGCCCCCCCCCGGCCCCGTCCCCCGCCGCCACACCCCCGCACACCCGCGCCGCCACCGAGAAGAACGCCCACCACGCGGCCGCCAGCGCCCCGGCGGCCGCGACGTGGCGCACGCCGAGCCGCCGCCACGGCCGCGAGAGGTAGAACGCCGCGCCGCCGCCCGCGAGCAGCAGGCCCAGCGCCGCCCGGGCCGCCCACAGGGAGAACTCGCGGACCCACGTGTCGCGCGAGCGCTTGAGCTTCGAGTTCACCGGCAGGTGGAAGTCGAGCCCCGGCCGGAGCTCGAGGGCCCGGTCGTACTGGCGCCTCGCCGGGCGGTGCCGCCCGGCCGCCGCCAGGGCGCTCCCGAGGTAGAAGTGCGCCTCGGCCAGCCGCGGGCACTCGGCGTTCCTGGCGATCAGCCCCCGCAGCCGGGCGATGCGGGCGGTGAGCTCGTCGGGATCGGCCGTCTCGACGCGCATCGCATCGAGAAGCGAGTATTCCTCGCGGTACTTCCTGACGCCGGCGGCCAGCCTCGCAAACCTGGCCTCGGCCCGGGCCCTCGTCGGGTGGTCGGCCGCTGTGGCGAGCTTGAGGACGGCGCGGCTGAACTCCTTCGCCCGCTCGAAGTTCCCCGTCATCTCCTCGTGGAAGCGCGCCAGCCGGTCGAGCACGAATGCCCGCTCGTCCGTCGCCAGGCTTCGGTCGCGGAGCGCCATCACGAGCACCCCGCGGCCCTCGCCCAGCTCACCCCGCTCGAAGCACCGCTCGGCCGCGCCGACGGCGCCGCCCTCTTCGGCACCCCGGGCGAGTGCGGCAAGGGAGAGGAGCATCGTCACGAGCGTGGCGGCGGCCTTCACTCGGCCTCCGTGTCGCTGCGCGGCGGCTCTGCCGGAGGCCCGGGCCCGCGCCCGCGCTCGCGCGCAATCACCGAGAAGATGAGCCCCGCCGCCGCGGAGAAGGCGGCCGTCAGCCCGAGGAGCGCCGCGGGCAGCGAGAAGATGATGGAGCCGATGGAGCTCGAGTTGGGGTTGTAGCCCCGCTTGATGCGCAGGATGCGGCCCTCGCGGGGCGCGGGGAGGGCGGGCGGCGAAGAGGGCGGGGGGGCCTCTCCACCGGGCCCCTGAACGCGGCGTCGCATGGGTCCCCTCACGGGTTGCGGACGATAGCCGCAGCTGATGCTAACCACGCCGGCGGGGCTTGTCGAGGCCAGAAGGCGCGGAGACGGCCGGCCGGGCCCACTTGGCCCTGGCCAAGACCGTGCGGCGGGTGTATAATACTGAAGACGCTTCCTACCTCAGGCCCGGATTCGGGGGCACTAAGATGAACGAGAGAGCCCGTTCTGCATGCTGGGCGGCCCTGGCGGCGGTGGCGGCCGTAGCGGTCATGGGCGCCTCGGCCCACGCGGGGGCCACGCTCCGCAAGGGCCCGTATCTCATCTATACCGGCGACAACACCCAGATGAAGGTCCTCTGGCAGGCGGACTCCACGCCGGGGACCTCGTACGTGGAATGGGACTCGGACGGCGCGCCCTACGACAACACGTCCGGGGCGCTGAGCGAGAGCGGCACCGGGGCCGACGAGCACCAGTTCAGCTACACGATAACGGGCCTGACGCCGGGAGCACGCTGCTACTACCGCGTGACGGTCGACGGCGTGCAGCAGGCCGACTCCTTCATGGCCGCGCCGGCCGCCTCGGCGACGGACCTGGTCTTCTACGGCTACGGCGACTCGCGAAGCCAGGACAACGAGCACGACGCGGTCTGCGCCGAGCTCCTCTCGGACGTCTCCGGCGCCCCCGACACGCGCCAGACCGTGGCACTCCACTCCGGCGACTACGTACAGACCGGCAACAATGAAGCGCACTGGGACAGCCAGTACTTCGTCCAGGCCCGCGCCAGCATAACGGAGTTCCAGCGGCGCTTCCCCGTCATGGGCTGCATCGGCAACCACGAGGGCGACGGGACGGTGATGAGGAAGTACCTCCCCTACCAGTACGTGGACTCGACCGGCTTCTACTACTCCTTCGACTACGGGCCGCTCCACGTCACCGTGGTGGACCTCTACGCCACCAGCTACGCCGAGGGGAGCGCCCAGCACACCTGGGTCATGAACGACATCGCGTCCACCGACAAGCAGTGGAAGTTCGTCGTCTTCCACGGGCCGGCCTGGAGCGCCAACGACGTGCACAACAACAACACCGTCGTCCAGTCGCACCTCTGCCCCATCTTCGAGAACGAGGGCGTAGCGGTCGCCTTCACCGGCGACAACCACTACTACTGCCGGTGCGAGGTCAACGGAGTCCGACACCTCACCTCGGGGGGCGGCGGAGCGTGGCTCTACACCCCGGACCTCGGCCATCCGAACGTGGTCACCGCGAGCAGCGTCTACCATCACGTCAAGTTCGACATATCCGGGAACTCCATGACCGTGACGGCCGTGGACAAGGCCGGCGCCGTGATAGACACCTTCACCATCAATCATCCCGCGAGCGCGCCGGCGGCCCCGTCGGGACTGTCGGCCACGGCGGCGTCGGCGTCGCAGATCGACCTCTCGTGGACGGACAACTCCGGCGACGAGACCGGATTCGAGATCCAGCGCAGGCACACCGCGAGCGGCACGTGGGCGCTCGTCGACATCGCCGCCGCGGGCGCCACGGCCCACTCCGACTCAGGGCTAAAGCCCGGCGCCACCTACTACTACCGCGTGCGCGCGGTGAACGCCAAGGGGAAGTCGGCGTGGGCGGGGCCCGACTCCGCGACGACCAGCGCCTACGGGGGCATCGACGTCCGCGTGGCGGGGAACATGGACGACGCCGAGGAGCGGGCGGACCTGAGTTACGTTAGCATCACCTCGTCCGACCTCGAGCTCGTCCACGACGGCGGCAACATGCAGACCGTCGGCATCCGCTTCCGCGACCTCCCCATCCCGCAGGGAATCACCGTCACCAGCGCCTACGTCCAGTTCCAGGTGGACGAGTCGACGACCGGGGCGGTCTCGCTGACGGCGCGGGCGGAGGACGTCGACGACGCCGAGCCCTTCAGCATCACCGACGGAAACGTCGAGAACAGGCCCGTCACCACGGCGAACGTTGCCTGGTCGCCCGCCGACTGGGGCACCGTCGGCCAGTCGGGCACCGACCAGCGAACGCCCAACATCGCCAGCGTCGTCCAGGAGGTGGTGAACCGCACCGGCTGGAGCGCGGGCAACGACCTGGTCATCATCATCACCGGCCCGGCCTCCGCCAACTTCCGCACGGCCGAGGCCTACGACGGCGAGCCCGCCGGGGCGCCGCTGCTGCACATCGAGCTCAACGCCGCGCAGAACTCCGACAGCGACAGTCTCACAGACATCGAGGAGATGGGCTACGGGACGGATCACACCGATCCCGACAGTGACGGCGACGGCCTCGACGACGACGAGGAGATCGCCGGCATAAGCCCCTGGGGGCCCACCGATCCCAACGAGGCCGACAGCGACGGCGACGGCGTCGACGATCCCGACGAGATCAACGGTGTCGCGCCGTGGGCTCCGACGGACCCGAATGACGCCGATTCCGACAACGACGGAATCTCCGACGGCGATGAAATCGCCGGGGTGACGCCGTGGGCCCCGACCGACCCGAACGACTCCGACTCCGACGGCGACGGCGCGAGCGACGGCGCCGAGGTCGGCGCAGGATACGACCCCAACGACGACACGAGCACTCCCCCTGCGGGCGGCGGAGGTGGCGGCGGCGGGTGCTCGGCCGGGCGCGATGGCGCGGGCGCGTGGGCGCTTCTCGTTGTGGGGCTGGCGCTGGTGCTGATGGCCGCGGGGCGCGCGATGGCCGTCGGCAAGAGGCGCTGACGGCAAGGCAGCGACCCGGCGCGCCCAGGTCCGGGGGCGAGCCCGCCGCAGGCGGGGAGCACGCGGCACCCGCGCCGGGAGCGATACTGAAGCGGATCGGGCGGGCTAGTCGGTTCCGGTCTGCGGCGCTCCCCGGAGCGTCCTCCTGTCGCGCAGAATCGACCAGACCAGGGCGGCCGCGAAGAGAGCCGTCGCCCAGAACTCCTTCAGCGTGAGGACGCCCCACCAGGCTTCAGGGCGGCGGCACGTGTAGACGTGGATGTCGTGTTCGGTGTCGCTGCCGGTCCATTCGTCCAGGACAAGTCGATCTGCCTCCGCGGAGAACTGTGGGAACCCGGGCTCCCCGCAGAAGAAGCTCGACAGCAGTTTCCCGGTCGCAGGATCGTATATCCTGCCGCGCATGAAGTGGTCTCTAGAGAACGCAAAGCACCTGGAGCGATCGGGAGACAGCACGACGTCCATGAAGCCCGCGCGGGGACTGGCCGGGGGGGGCCACCCCAGACGCACCTTCGGTCCGAGGAGTGAGCCGTTCTGCGCGTCCACGCGATAGACCGTGCCAAGGTGGCGGAACCATATCTCTCGGCCGTCGGTCGAGAAGCCGAGCGGCGAGCCCTCCACATCCAGGCAGAGCAACTGCCTGCCGGACTCAACGTCCAGCATCTCATAGGACTTGAACCTCACCAGCAGGCGCCTGCCGTCGGGGGAGAGCATCGAGTGCACTCCGCCCGCCACCGAGAGCACGCGTTCCAGCCGTAGGATGTCCCATACGTGGATCTCCTCGGTGAAGGGGGTTGGCGATATCCTGCGCCGCCCACACACAAGGAGCAAGCGCCCGTCCGAACTGAACTCAATGGGCCAGACATCCCCGCCGGAGGGCCCTAACCGGCTGATCAGCCTGCCCGTCCTGGTGCTCCAGATGCGCACGGTCCCCGCCAGGTCGCCGGTCGCAACCTGGCCGCCGTCAGGCGAGAAGCTGAAGCCCCAGACCTTGCCGCCGTGACCAGGAAGAACGTGCTCGAGCGCCCCCGTGAAGGAATCGTGGAGTCTTAACGTTGTGCCCTTGGAAGCCGCGATGAGACCGCCATCGGGGGACAACCTGATCATATCGGCCTCTGGGATCCTCAGCGTCTCCACCCATGCCGTCCAGTTGGGGGCGAGCCACGTGCCGCTCGTTATGAAAAGAGTGGAAAGGACAAGCGTTCGCCATGAGAACCTCGACCGGCCGACGAGGATAACGAGCGACGCCGTCGCGAGGTAGAAGAAGACGACCTGCGAGCCGTGATCGAAGAATACGCGGCGCAAGATGCGCCAAGCAAGCCCCTCCGCGCCCAGACCCATCATTGCCGCGATCACCCCCGCCAACAGCATGGGCGGCAGGAGGACGAGGCCGACCAGGGCCCAGGTTCTCTTCTTGAGCTCCACCGCGGGCACCCCCGGGGCCGCAAGAAGTATACGCCATTTCCGAGGGTCAGGCCAACGCCGGGGGCGCGAGCACTACACCGACGCCCGCTCCACCGACGGGTACTCGCCGAGCAGGTACTCGAGCGTGCCGGCCTTCATGCGGGCGGTTATCTCGATGCGATCGCCGTCGTAGGAGCGCGACGTCTCGAAACCGTGCTGGGCTATGTAGGACAGCGCCCTGCCGTCCGCCGCGTGGACCGAGAGGTGCACGCTGTCAGAGCCCCCCGCCGCATGCTCCGTGACGGCCTGCCGGAGCCCCGCGAGGCCCTCGCCCGTCCTGGCGCTTATCGCCACCGATCCCGGGTGCAGCTCCATCATGCGCCTGAGGAGCGCACGGTCGGCCACGGCGTCGAGCTTGTTGAAGACGACGAGCCGGTCGGTCTCGGCGATGCCGAGCTCCGAGAGCACCCCGTCCACCGCCGCCATCTCGCGGGCCGCCGCCGGCGCCGAGCCGTCGACCACGTGGACGAGGAGGTCGGCCGTGCGGGCCTCCTCGAGCGTCGCGTGGAAGCTCTCAATGAGGTCGTGCGGCAGCCGCCTGATGAAGCCGACGGTGTCGGAGAGGAGGACCTTGTAGCCGCCCTCGAGCTTCAGCCGCTTCGTCTTCGTCTCGAGCGTGGCGAAGAGGCGGTCCTCGACGAAGGCGTCGGCGTCGGTGAGCGCGTTCAGCAGCGTCGACTTGCCGGCGTTGGTGTAGCCGATCAGCGAGACGTTGTACGAGTCGTCGCGGCTGGCGACGGTCCTCTCGCGCCGCTCGGATATCTCTCCGAGCGTGTCCTTCAGCGACTTGATGCGGCGGCGGATCTGCCGGCGGTCGACCTCTATCTGCCGCTCGCCCGGGCCGCCGCGGACGCCGATGCCGCCGGTCTGGCGCTCGAGGTGCGACCACATCCGGGGCAGGCGCGGCAGCAGGTACTCCATCTGCGCGAGGCCCACCTGCAGCTTCGCCTGGCGCGAGCGCGCGCGCGAGGCGAAGATGCCGAGTATGAGCTCGGCCCGGTCGACCGTCTTCAGGCCCGTCGCCTTCTCGATGTTGCCGAGCTGCGCCGGCGTCAGCTCGTTGTCGAATATCGCGGTGCGGGCGTCGAGCCCGGCAGCCAGCCTCTTCAGCTCCGCCACCTTGCCCTTACCGATGAAGGTCCGCGGCGCCGGCGCGCGCAGCTTCTGGACCAGCTCTCCGACGACCGCCGCGCCCGCGGTCTCGGCGAGGCGCCTGAGCTCGGCGAGCGGCTCCTCCTCCGGCTCGATCTCGCCGGGCAGCACCCCGGCGACCAGCACCGCCCGCTCGGCCGACACCGTCAGCCGCACGCGCCTGAGCTGCTTCATGTCTCCGCGACTCATGGGGACATTCCCCCTCCCCCCGAGGGGAGAGCCGCGCTCGGCGCCGGCAAGGTAGGCGGGGCCACGGCGAACGTGCTACTTGAAGGTGACTTCATCGAAGAAGAAGACGCCCTTCCGCTTGCCGTTGTAGAGGAGGATGATGATCGCCTGGGTCTTGTTCAGATCCTTGATGGTCGAGTTGAATTTCCAGTTCGTCGCCTGGCACTTGTACTCGTTCCCCTTCAGGTTCTTCGTCAGGTTCTCGCTCCAGCCGTCCTTCGCGACGATCGGGCGCGACTCATAGTAGCCCGACGAGGTGATGAGCGCCAGCGCAAGCTGCACCGGGCGGCCCGACTTGTTGTAGACGGTGAAGGCGACCTTCGACTTCCCCGAGAGATCGAGGTTCTTGCGCGTGGTGACGGCCACCTTGCTCGAGTTGCCGGTGCCGTCCGAGACGACCTGCAGCAGCTTGTTCCCCTGAGCGTCGGTCACGACCGAGACGTCGGCCTTGTTGCCCCAGCGCTCGTAGCGCCACGAGCCCTTCTCGAGCCCCTCGACGCGGGCGGCCGCCGGCGCGGCGGGGTCGGCGGGAGCGGCCGGTGCCGCCTCGGCGCCCGCAATAAGCTTCTGGAGCTCGGCGATCTTCTTCTTGGTGGCCTCGTCGCCGGGCTTGGCGAGGAGGTACTTGCCGTAGAACTCCAGCGCCTCCTTCGTGCCGCCGGCCTCCTCGGCCAGCTTGCCCAGGTACAGGAAGGCTTCCGCCGGAACGTCCGGCTTGCCCGCGATCTCGCTGAGTATCTTCACCGCGTCGGCCGACATCCCGTTGCGGTAGGCCCACTCGCCCAGCTTGTAGCGGCCGGCGTAGTCGTCCTCCTCCAGGTCCTCCAGGCGCTTCGACAGGTCGTACTCGATGGTGGCGACGCGCTTGCGGGGGATAGTCACCCGTCCCCACTTGTCCTCGCCGTGGTGAATGCGCAGGAGCACCTTCTCCGCGGTCACCTCCTCGACCTGCCCCTCGAGGACGAGGCCGTCGGTGGTGAAGACCATGTCGGCCAGCGCGGCCCTGGTCAGAAGAAGCGCCGCCGCCAGCCCGATCGCCCTGATTCTCATCGCCATGCCCCCTCGAAGGGTGAAACCGCCGAGGTGCGAGGGCGGTCACAGGGGGAGGGGGGAGGGGGGAGGTGGGGTAAGGGGAAGGCGGGCCGCTGGCCGGCCGCAGCCCTACCGGAAGTGCCTGTTGGCGAACGCTGGCCTGCCAGCCGTAGCCCGAGGGACACACGGAGTGCGTCGCGAAGGCGA
>Ga0272441_10014514_pt1 | contig 11156 bp, 8 predicted proteins | sample SSMProp6N_FD_193582 | JGI IMG/M metagenome (GOLD analysis project Ga0272441, IMG submission 193582) | Marine sediment archaeal communities from Little Sippewissett salt marsh, Falmouth, MA, United States - SSM-Prop-6N | ecosystem: Environmental > Aquatic > Marine > Wetlands > Sediment ... | reverse complement strand
GCTGACAAACCGGATATTGCTTCAAGTTGTTCCACCTGCTGTCTGTGCAGCTTTTCCAGCTCCTCGGATTTCTTGTCGATGAGTGAAAGCTGATTATTCAGGTTTTCCCTGATAGCATCGGCTTCATTTTTCCTTCTTTGGGTCTCTTCAATCTTTTGTGAAAGAGACAGTTCTTTCTGCTTAATACGATTCTCTGCCTGTGCTATCTTACTGTTCTTTTCGTTAATTACCTTTTCATGTTCTGACTTTAGCTGAAGAAATCTCTCTTTAGCCTGAAGTATCTTTTCTTTACGTATTACCTCTGCTTCTGCGTCTGCATCAGCTATCATCCTTTTACTTTTATTTCTAAGCGCCGTTATCCACAGCAAGTACGACAATCCAAAGCCTATCACCAGTGTTATTGCACATAACGCAATCACCAGTCCGCCTCCAAGTTCTATTATTGATAATGTATTCATAATGTATGTATATATATAATTTAAGTGTCAATTAATACTGGTTGCTTGTTGCTGGTTTCTGGGTACTAGGTACTAGGTGCTAGGTGCTAGGTGCTAGGTGCTAGGTACTAGGTACTAGGTGCTAGGTACTAGGTGCTAGGTACTAGGTGCTAGGTACTAGGTGCTAGGTGCTAGGTACTAGATACTAGGTACTAGGTGCTAGTTACCAAGTACTTAGTATTAATACCCAGTACCCAGCAACCAGGACCCAGGAACCAGAAATAAAAAACCCGCAAAGTTCCTTCAACTTTTAAAAAACCCCATTTCATACATGGATGGAGCTCCTATTCCAGGTCGAGTTTCCACTGTTCCGCCAGTTGGCGGAATCCCGATTGCTCGGGATGAGGCCTGCTCTAACTGAACTAAGGATCGCTCCAAAGTTTTAACTGTTGAGTTTCAAAAACGAATGAAGAAACAGTGCGGGCACTATTTTTTATATTTTAAAGAACGTCGTTACTCTTTTATTTCAAGAACCGTATCTATTTTATTTATCAGTTCTTCTATGGTATCCGGGAGGTAATCATCTTCCAGTTTTTCCTCTTCCTCAGTTAGTTTTATCACATATTGCAGGGCAGCCATCGCCAGAAAATCCTGTACATCCTTATCGGTGTATCTCTGCTTATATTGCAGCACCTTATCATTTATCATTCTGGCAGCTTTCCTTATTTTTTCTTCGTTTTCCCTTTCTACCTTTAATGGATAATACCTGTCCGCTATATTTACTCTGATCGAAAGCTTATCATCCATTGTTATATTTTATCTGTTTAAAAGAGCAACACATTTGTCAATTTCCCGCACAAGTTCATTTATCTTCTTTTTCGCCTCTGGAGCATTTTTATTTTCACCCAATAATGCTCCTGATAATTTTACCCTTTCGTAATTAGTTTCCAATTCCTTTATTCTGGCCTCACGTTCCTGAAGGATATTCTTAAGTGCCTCATTCCCGCTTTTAAGATCATCACATTCCGTCTTCAGATTATGATATTTATTTAACAATTCATCGAGCTTCTTGTTCAATATTTGCAATTGTTCATAACCCTTACCGGACATAGCTCAATCTTTATGACAAAGGTAATACTGTTAATGATATTTTCAAAAAATTGGCCGAAATAGTTTGCCTTATCTAACCAGAAGCTTAGCTTTGCATCTTCAAACAGAAAAACATTTCTTGTACATGTTCCTGATAAAATTGATGATATCATATTTGTTGATATTCAATATATTAACAGAAATACCCAAAGATAAAACACTCTTCATATCTCCTGTAAAGATTCCATTATCCCTATCGGCAAATTTTGGAGAACTGAGGCCCGACCATTTTCACTCCGGCATTGATATAAAAACACAGGGAGTTACTGGTAAAGAAGTAGTTGCAACCGCATCAGGATATATTTACAGGATCAGTATCTCACCCGGGGGATTTGGTAAAGCGCTCTACCTAAGACATCCATCGGGCTATTCAACTGTCTATTGCCATCTCGACAGGTTTATTCCTGAAGTTGAGGAATATATTGTAAATCAACAGTATGAAAAGAAGAATTACACAATAACGGTTTTTCCTCCGAAAGATAAATTCCAATTTAAACAGGGAGACATTATAGCATATTCAGGTAATACAGGCAGTTCGTCAGGACCCCATTTACACTATGAGATAAGGAAATCAGAATCAGAGACACCTGTAAATCCTCTTTTATTTGATTTCGGAACCGGCGATGATATAGTCCCTGTTATTGAAAATTTTACCGTCTACCCTGCTACAAATAATACCCTCATAAATGGCCGGAAGAATATACAGAAATTAACAGTTACAGGTGGTCACGGCAACTATTTTCTACCCTCAGGCAGTGAGCTGAGAATAAGCGGTCCGGCAGGATTTGGAATTAAAGCGTATGACCTTCTTAATGACAGTTATAATAAATGTGCGGTTTATGAAATTGAAATGAAAGTCGACATTGTATCCTTATTCAGATATGTTATGGATGAATTTTCATTCAGCGAAACAAGGTATATAAACAGTCATATTGATTATGAAACATATATAAAAGAAAGAACTCGTTACCAGAGGACTCATATTTTGCCAAACGATAAATTAAGTGTTTACCAGGATGTTGTAAACAGGGGAATATTCAATTTTAATGAGGACAAAACATATCATGTTGAAATAATTCTTTCCGACATACACAATAACAGGTCAACATTGTCATTTAATGTGAAAGGGATGCCGCAGGAAAGTCATAAGGTTGCTGATTATCCTGATAATAGTCAGCATATCATGCCATATAACAGATCAAACAGATTTAATAATGAAGATATTTCATTGGCCTTTCCCTCAGGTTCTTTATACGACACCCTTTATTTCAAATATAAAAGGAGTTCCGGCACTGAGGATATGTATTCAGATATTCATCATATTCATGACAGATATACTCCGGTCCATAAGGCTTATACTTTATCGATAAAACCATCGGTAATTCCTGAAGGGAAAGAATCAAAACTTCTTATCGTTCAGCTTAGTGATGATTTACAAAAAAGCGCCCTTGGAAGTACATTCAATGATGGTGTGCTTACTGCAAGGCCCTCTTCATTTGGCATGTTTTGTATCGGCATTGACACCGTCCCTCCGGTGATATCAGCCAATAGACTGACACCAGATATTGACCTCAGTGAAAAAAAAGAAATAAGGATAAGGATCCATGATGATCTCTCCGGTATCAACACCTATGAGCCAATTATTGACGGCAGCTGGGCATTGTTTGAATTTGACCAGAAAAACAATGTCCTTATTTACAAGTTTGACCCTGAACGAATTACAAAAGGCACCAAACACAACCTGACGCTTACAGTGTCGGATAATGTGGGGAATACTAGTTTTTATAATTGTGATTTTGTGTGGTAGAACCCCCGGTCACGCTGAAGCGTGACCACCCCCTGAAGGGGGTTTTAAAACCCAAATTTTAATATAGTTACTTGCAGATTTTAGCCCCCCTTTAGAGCCTGTCCCGACCGTAGGTCGGGAGGGGTTGGGGGTATTTATGACTTAGGGGGGGTGGGGGGTTAATATATCCTCGCCGGATAAATACCCTTCCTTATCATCCGTCTGATACTCTCAACAACATATGGTTTATCTTCCCTGTAGGTTACACCAAACCATCGTTCATTACTTTCCAGGACTTTAATGGTCAGATCGCCGCTTTTCACAAATCTATCAAGTGAGGTAGGAATATCAAGTTCGGATTTAGGATCCATTCCATATTTATCGACAAAGTTTCTGAATTCCTTGCCGAGGAAATCATAGCATGAAGGTTTGAATCCAAAAAGGTTCATCGATACTATTTCATCACCGGTAAAATGCAAATCACTTCCATCTTCACCGGGAGCTTTAGCACCATCTTTGGTTTTTGAAATTTCATGTACCTCTGCTATGTTCTTCAGTAAGCCTTCACTACTGACTTCACATACACCACGGTTAACATGTCCATGTTCCGAAAGAGTATTTCCAAGCTTATATCCTACAATGCAATAACAGTCCGGATCTTTATCTGTTGTAAGAAAATCATAAAGGATCTTAAATGATTCCACACCATAGTAATCATCAGCATTTATAACACCGAACGGTTCATGTATCTTTTCCCTGGTAACAAGTATTGCATGGCTTGTCCCCCATGGTTTCTTACGGTCAGGAGTAACTTTTACTCCTTCGGGAAGGTCATCTAACTCCTGGAAAACATAGTCTACTATTATCTTATCCTGTAGCTTATCGACAAATCGTTCCTTTACCTGCTCTTCAATATCTTTACGGATAACAAAGACTATTTTTCCAAAGCCTGCCCGAATGGCATCATAAATAGAATAATCAATAATTGTCTCTCTTGAGGGCCCGACTGCATCAAGTTGCTTATTGCCACCATAGCGGCTGCCCATACCGGCTGCTAAAACTAATAATGTAGGTTTCATATCTTTAACATTAGTACAGTGCAATAATAAGGAAAAAAATGGTACTTTTATTAAAACATAATCACTGTTATGATGAATTTTAAGCTCGAAGTTTGTGTTGACAGTGTGGAATCAGCGATCAATGCGCAGGAAGGAGGAGCCCACCGTATTGAATTATGTAATAGCCTCTTTGAAGGGGGTACCACTCCATCAAGCGGTACTATAATATCAGTAAAAAATAACCTTTCAATCGATCTGCATGTTATAATCCGACCAAGAGGCGGTGACTTTCTTTATACTGATCCCGAATATGATATAATGAGACGCGATATAGAGATTTGCGGCGAATATGGAGTTAACGGGATAGTAATTGGTATACTTATGGAGGATGGAGAAATCGATGTTGAACGGACAGCTAAACTGATTGATCTTGCCAAACCAATGACTACTACATTTCACAGGGCTTTTGACATGTGTGCAGATCCGCTAAGAGGACTGCAGGATGTTATTTCAACAGGTGCCTCACGACTTCTGACGGCAGGACATACCAACAGCGCTTTCGAAGGCATGGAACTTATAAGGAGACTCATTAAAAAATCAGGGAAGAAAATTATAGTTATGCCGGGTAGCGGTATCAATGAAACAAATATTCAAAAAATTGCAGGAAATACCGGTGCCAAAGAATTTCACCTTTCAGGGAAAAAAGCTGTTGAAAGCGGAATGATATTCAGAAGAGATGAGATAAATATCGGATATACTCCAGGCTACTCAAAACAGATAACAGATATCCAGAAGATAAAAAATATTGTCGATATTCTTAAAATGATATAATCCCTCTTTGAAATATTCCCTGTCTTTTTACCTTTGCAATTAGCAGGGAAAATCATATTTAATCCCTTTGTGTTCCTTCGTGATTTACCTTAGTGTTACTTTGTGGTTATTTTTTTTTTACCACAAAGGGACACAAAGGATTCACAAAGGTGCTCTAAGTAAAACAGATAATAATAATTGTAATAAATAAAAACCAATAAAAAGTATGAAAAAAATAGTCTTTATTAGTCTGGTATTACTTGTAACAAATTTTTCTTTAATACAAAGTGCCAAAGCATGTACAAACTTCATTGTAACAAAAGGAGCATCTACGAATGGATCTGTGATGATCACTTATTCTGCTGACTCCCATGTCCTCTATGGAGAACTCTATTACTGGCCGTCAAGAGACTACCCGGCTGGCAGTATGGTAGACGTAATTGAGTGGGATACTCAAAAATTCATGGGAAGGATACCACAGGTTCTTCATACCTATTCTGTAGTGGGGAATATGAATGAACACCAGCTCTCTATAGGAGAGACAACTTACGGAGGTATTCCGGGTATGGTCGATCCGGAAGGTATGATAGACTATGGTACACTGATCTATTTTGCACTGCAGAGAGCAAAAAATGCCCGTGAAGCCATAAAAGTCATTTCTGAACTTTTATCCGAATATGGTTATGCCAGTTCCGGAGAATCATTTTCAATTGCAGATCCCAATGAAGCATGGATACTGGAAATGATAGGTAAGGGTCCGGGTAACAAAGGAGCGGTATGGGTTGCCCGTCTTATTCCTGATGGTTACATCTGTGCCCACGCCAATCAGGCAAGGATAACTACTTTCCCTCTTGCAACGGGGAAAAGGAACAGTATAGCAATCACCTCCAAAGACCTGAGCCGCATATTCGATCCTGTCGTCGAATGTGTATATTCTCATGATGTGGTCGATGTAGCAAGAGCAAAAAACCTGTACGACGGACCAGATAAGGATTTCAGCTTTTCAGACACCTACAACCCTGTTAATTTCTCAGGAGCAAGGTATTGCGAAATGCGTGTATGGGCATTCTTCAGGGCAGTCAGTGATGACATGGACCAATATATGAATTATGCATCAGGCCATGATCTCAGCAAACGTATGCCCCTGTGGATCAAGCCTAACCGGAAGATCTCAAACTATGACCTTATGAACTTCATGCGCGATCATCTCGAGGGTACTCCCTTCGATATGAGAAAAGATATAGGGGCAGGGCCTTTTGAAGCACCATATCGCTGGAGACCACTATCATGGACAATCTCAGATGATCCTGAAGGACACGAATATTGTAATGAAAGAGCAACGTCAACCCAGCAAACCGGATTCGTATTTGTTGCCGAGAGCCGTAACTGGCTTCCCGATCCCATAGGAGGTATTTTCTGGTTCGGGGTTGACGATGCTGCAACAACAGTCTTCAACCCTATGTACTGTGGAATCCTTGAAGTTCCTGAATGCTATAAGGTTGGAAACGGCGATCTGCTTACCTATTCACCCACATCGGCCTTCTGGCTGTTCAACCAGGTAGCAAATTTCTGTTACTCACGTTATAACCTTATGAGCGAAGATGCATTGAAAGTCCAGAAAAAACTAGAACAGGGTTATATAGAAGAAATCAAAGAAACAGATAATGCTGCAAATGAGCTGTTTAAAAATGACGTATGGAAGGCAAGAGAATATCTAACGAATTATTCGCTCAAAAGTGCCCAAAATACATTTGACACATGGAAATCGCTGAGTGAATATCTGCTTGTGAAATATATCGACGGAAATATTAAGAAAGAAAAGGACGGTAAATTTGAAAGGTCACCCGAAGGCTATCCTGCATATCCTGATCAGCCCGGTTATCCTGACTCATGGAAAAAAACAGTTGTTGAAGACACTGGCGATAAACTGCTTATTGTAGGAGACGGGGGACATTGAAATGCTCAGAGCTCAGGGCTTAGGGCTCAGAGCACAGGGCTCCTCGCTGGCGCCGATTTGTAATCGGTGCCTTTCCAGGTGCGGATTATAAATCCGCACCAGCTTTAGAAAACATTTTTCCCAGGCAATTGCGGAATATCAAAATAATAATTATTTTTGCGACCGGATTTTTGAGACCTATTGTAATAATACAAAACAAATATTGTGATGGATTTAATGAAAGTTGTTGATAAAGAATATGCTGTAAAAAGTGAATTTCCGAAATTCAGTGCAGGTGACACTATTACGGTACACTATAAAATACGCGAAGGCAACAAGGAGAGAATACAGCAATTCCGTGGTGTCGTTTTACAAAGAACCGGATCAGGACATACTGAGACTTTCACTGTAAGAAAAATGTCGGGCAATGTTGGTGTTGAAAGGATATTCCCTGCTGCTTCGCCATTTATTGATAAGATAGAAGTTAACAAGCATGGAAAGGTAAGACGGGCAAGGATATTCTACCTCCGTGAACTCACCGGCAAGAAAGCCCGTATTCGCGAAAAGAAATTCTAAAATAAAAACTTACACAGAGTCCCACAGAGGTGCATAGAGTTACACTGAGTGTTTCTCCGTGGATCTCTGTGTCTACTCAGTGTTACTCTGTGTAACTATTATATTCTATCGATCAGTTCCTGCTTCTTCACCTTTGCTTCCTCTACCAGTTTCGTTGCTCTCGCATCAGCTTCCTGTTCAAGGGCAGTTGCTTTTTCGTCAGCCTCGTTTCTGAGGGCATCGGCTCCCCGCTGAGCTGCCATTTTTGCAAGCGCCCCCTTAGTAGAAGCTTCATCAATAAGTTTCTGAGCCTGGACATCTGCTTCCTGTCGTATTCTTTCAGCGGCTTTGGCAGCCTCATCACGTATCTGCTGAGCTCTTTCCTCTGCCTCGGCAATGAGTTTATTTCCCTGCTCTTCAGCCTCCTGTCGTGCCCTGTCCTTTCCTTCATCAACAACCTGCTCTACTTTCTCCTGTACAGCTTCCTTCGCCACTTCTTTGACGCTTGAGGCTGCCGAACCCTCACCTGAAGAACCACCAAAATCGGGCCTTACAACAGGTTTACCGAATACACCGGTTACCCTTACATTGACTTTTAGAACATCTGCAGGCTTATAATTTATTCCGAAAGCCGAAGCCTGTGCCGAGAGATTATCAATGAGAGAATTCAGAGAATTTCCAAGATCAGCCCTTGGTATCTCTGTCTTGACAAGATAATTTAGCGTCTGATCGAGTCCCTGGTCGCCGCTGATATTCATTTTTATATTTCCAACCTTTGTGTCAAACGGACTTACATATACTCTTCCATCTTGTATCCTGAAACTTGCATTGATATCTTTAAATGTATTGCTGTAATTTTCACCTAATTTCAATACATCCTTCATGCTGTCATATGTCTTCGATTCTACAAGGGTAACCTCATTTGTCTGTACTCTGCCACCCCCCATAATAGATTCGATCACCGGCATCATATCATTACCTATCAGACTTTCAAATTCCAGGTTCATATTAATCCTGCCTTCGATACCTTTGGCTGCCGGGGCAAGTTTTTGTACAGTATTAAAGGTTGTAAATGCATCCCTGATACCGATATTTTGCATGTTGAAATCACCCTTCATAACCGGTTTAAGTGTATCGCGGGTATCATAATCGGCATTCATAACCACCGATCCGCCAAGTATATTCAAGCCTGTTTCCCTGATACTCAGAACACCATCCCTTACAATTATATGTCCTTTAATATTTTGGGCTTTAATACTATCATACTCAAAATCATTAATAAGCGCATCAAAATCGAAATCAATATTCTCAGGGACCCTTATAAGTGTCAGAGCAGTAGTATCCTCATCAACCACTTCAGTGGAATCAGTTGCTATCTTTGAAAGAATATCGGTAGCATCAACAAGGTTGGAATGCAATGATAACTTGCCTTTAATGGTCTCATTTCTGAAGATATATGGAATATAGTTTTCCAGCCTTCCTGTAATGCTGAAGTCACTCTTATCCCCTACCCTGATATCACCTTTAGTCATAGCAGCATATGCAGGAGTGAATTCGAATCCGGCTTCATCAATTTGTACATCAGGCATTCCTGCCATGGAAAAGATTATTCTTTGAATTCCTATATTTCCTCCTGCTTCAAAACTCTCATATTGTTCTTTTTCAATCATTGACAGCCTACCTGCCATATTTACTGACATATCAATCAATCCTGAAAGGCTTATGCTATCAAGGGGAATGGCATTTGAAAGTGCATCGAGATCTATTTTACCAATAAAGGATCCTTTAAAATCAGGATCACTCAACGGTGTTTTAAGGTTAACTGTCATATCAAACGGATTACCTGCCAGCTCAAAATGAAACAGGTCAATTGCGGCTGTTGTCTTGTCCATATCGATCCCATCCACGTTCACGCCTGCATTTATATTTATATTACTGATTTGCTCGGGCAGGTCAGGATAACTTATCAATCCGTCGGAAACTGACAGTGAGATATCAACATCAGGCAGAGTGCTGTCAGCGTCACTGTAAACACCTCTTACTAGTCCGTCCAGGGCAAATTCACCGGAAGCCTTAAGATCCTCAAAATCTGTCATATATACTGCAGGAACAAGAGAAAGAAGTGTCTTGAATGAAGTCTGGTCGGTACCTATCTTAATGTCAGTTTCGATATCATCGCCGGGCATGGCCACCATTCCTGAAAAATTAAGCTTAAGATCATTCAGGGCAAAGTAGTTTTCACCGAAAGTAAACTTAAAGTTCTCCAGATCAGCAAGGATTCCAATCCTTGAATCAATAACTGCCTTATTCAGGTATCTGACACCATCCATCATAAAGGTCAGCGCTTCGATATTCATCTCCATATCCAGGTCTGTTTCTGTTGCCGACATATCGCCCTTGAGGTTGTAATTAAGGTTTTCAATATATGCTGACATACCTGACGCATTATCAACATATGACAATGAACTGTTCTGTATTGCAAATTTCTTCAGTAATACTTTAAGTCCGGGGGCTTCTGCTTCCTCTTCAGATTCTTCAACTTCGGCGGTTTCTTCGATTTCGACTTCACCCGTATCCTTAGCAATATCCCAGTTAGCTGAACCGTCTTCCAGGACAATCCCATTAATTACAGCCCTGTCGAGTATTATCGATTTAACTTCGTAACCTGATTTTTTAAAGATGCTTGACAGATTAAACACAAGGTCAAATGATTTGAAACCGGCGAGAGTATCACCTTCAAATTTATCAATCCCCACTACTGAAACACCTTTTAGTGAAAAGGAAAGGTTTGGGAAATTTTTAAAGAAACCAAGTTTATAATCATCAAATTTCACATTTGCATTTACCGATTCATTTATAACCTGCTCGACTTTTGTCTTTATTTTTCCTTTGAATATTACCGGAACTGTAAAGAGAAGCACCAGGATAAATAGTATAAGTCCGATCAGTACTTTGAGTATAATACCTGTAACCTTTTTCATGATTATGTCGTTTTACAATTGATTATCATTTAGTTAACTTTTCTTTTTCATTTGAAAACTGAAAAATAAAAGTAATTAATATTCCTGAGATTAAAAACAAGTACTTTTTCCTATCTTTGCGATCTGAAAATCGGTCCCGTAGCTTAACTGAACAGAGCATCTGACTACGGATCAGAAGGTTGGGGGTTTGAGTCCCTCCGGGATCACAAATGGCGCTCTCAGCGCCATTTTGATTTTGGAGGGGCTCAAACAGAAGGGTTGGAGGGTTTGAACCGAGTCCCGCACAGGCGGGACGAGCTCGCGAGTGAAACGAGCAATCCCTCCGGGATCACAAATGGCGCTCTCAGCGCCATTTTGATTTTATAATTGCCTTAGATTACTTTTATCCTGGGTACTCATTATTATATTATGTAACTTTGTAGAAAATAACGAAAGATGAAAACA
>Ga0272441_10014513_pt1 | contig 11156 bp, 12 predicted proteins | sample SSMProp6N_FD_193582 | JGI IMG/M metagenome (GOLD analysis project Ga0272441, IMG submission 193582) | Marine sediment archaeal communities from Little Sippewissett salt marsh, Falmouth, MA, United States - SSM-Prop-6N | ecosystem: Environmental > Aquatic > Marine > Wetlands > Sediment ... | reverse complement strand
GTCAGGAAGAAGGAGGGGGCGGGTGGGGCGAGCGGAGCCCCGGGGGTGGGGGCTTTGCGCCCCTTGCGGCCGCTGCCTATCGCCGTAAGTGTGGGAAGCGCGCCGGGGTCCCCCTTTTTTTCTTTAAAAAAGGGGGAGTTGGGGGTTCGAGGAGGACTTATGGCGACGCCGCGGGGGGCTGGGCATCTGGTGACCCACACGCCAGCCTTGACCTACCCGCCCTCTGGCACTACGATGCAGGAGCAAGGGATGGCCTGTCTGCCAGACCCGGGGCGCATGGTGGGGGATGCGCGCAGTATGGCGACGCGGCGCGACTTCCTGGACGCCATAACACGAAGGGGCCGAATATGGAGAGGATGCTTCCGATCGCTGTCGTTTCGCTGGTCGCCCTGGCCTGCACTGTGGCACGCGCCGCCGAGCAGCCGCTGCACGTCCAGTGCGTCTACCACGCTGGGCATGGGCTCCGCGCCCTGGCAGCCGATTTCCGCAGGAGCACGGGCACGCGTGTGGAGTTCCATCTCCACTGCCGCGAGCACTTCACGCCGTCCGCCGGGTCGCTCAAGGGCCGCGACCTCTACATCTCGACGAGCCCCGAAAACCTGGCCAAGGCGGCCTCGCTTGGCCTGCTGGCGGGCGACGCGCTGCCCATCGGGCGCGTGGTGCCGATCATCGCCGTGATGAAGGGCAACCCCCGCGGCTTCCGCACGCTGAGCGACCTGGCCCGCGAGGGCGTCACGGTCTCCTACCCTGTGACCTGCATCGGCAACGTGGCGCTGCGGCTGGTGGCGAAGAACAAGCTCGAGGCGACGGTGAAACCGCGGATGACCATCCGCACCGGCAACCGCACGGGCGTGCTCGTCCCCCTGGCCGAGGGGAAGGCTCAGGCCGCGATCACGTGGAGCTGTGCCGTCGTCGAGTCGGGCCGTCGGGATATCGACGTGGTTGCCATCCCAGCGGAGCAGAACGTCATCGATGCGGTGCAGGCCGTCGTGCTGAAGTCGGCTGCGGCGCCCGAGCCTGCGCGAGCTTTCGTGGCGTTTCTCCGCTCGGAGCCCGCAATCGCGAAGCTGCGCCGCTACGCCTTGCATGACTGATTGCTGGCAGCCCTCGAGCCGCGTCAGGTCCCGCCCTGCGGCGATCGTGGATTCAGGAAGGGTCGTCTATTCGCTGGCTTCGAGAATCGCCTGTAGCACGCCGAAGCATTCCTGCTCGATCACCTCGGCGTTGATCTCGGACATTGCGTAGTCGTTCGACGTGGGCTTCCGCGGCTTGCTGGGCAGGGAGGTGCCTGCGATTACGCGGACGGTCTTGAGCTGCTCCTCGGGCATGACACACACGTAGGGCGGCTCGCTCTTCTGGAAGAAGGTGCGGCCGAAGCCGGCGGGGAAGATTCGCATGCGGCAGTTGAGCGTGATCTTCTCGCCCGTGGCCACCTCGGTGGCTTCCTGCTCCTCGACGTCGCAGTCGTGGCCGTGGTGGCGGAGCAGCTCCGCCGTGTCGCGCAGCGCGGGGAGAACCACGTCCTCGCAGAGCTTCTTGAACTCCTGGCGGAAGTTGAGCATATGTGGATCATCCCCTTTCTTGTCGGCCTTGGGCGGCGCCTTCCTGCCGCTGTGGGCGCTCAGCAGAGCTTCCATCTTCTTGCGGATGTCGTCTGGCATCGCTTCTCTCCTAAGCCCCCATCAGCGGTGGGCCTGAGCGGGCGTGTCGCGCGACCCTGGGCCGATTCGTCGCTCGGCACGGGGTTCACCATGTCAGTCTCTCGGGTCACTCATCCAGGATTGCCTGGAGCTGGGCGACAAGCCGAGGAAGATCGTGCTCGATAATGTCCCACAAGAGGTCGAAATCTATGTAGTCATAGCCGTGGATCAGGCGATTGCGGAGTCCCACGATCTCGCGCCACGGCACTTCGGGGTGTGCGGAACGTGCAGCTTCCGAGACGCGTCTCGCTGCCTCGCCGAGGACCTCGAGCAGCCGGGTGACCACCAGTTGGAGGGTCCGGTCGGCGCTGAGGTCGTCTCGTGTCCGCCCGCGAGCGAACGCCAGCGCCTCGGCCGCGTGGTCCAGCATCTGCCGCAGGCTCGTCGTGTCATCCAGCCGCGACATACAGGTCCTCCGCCTCGGCGAGCACTTCCTCACGGAAGTACGGACTCAGGAAGCCCGGCGTGTTGAGGTCCACGGTCAGGCCAAGCAACTCAGAAAGCTCGTCCTGCAACGTGAAGAACTTCAGTCCCATGCGGGTGCCCGGCTCGAACTGCACGAGCACATCCAGGTCGCTCTCCGGCGTGAAGTCGTCGCGCAGCGCTGAGCCGAAGATGGCCAGGCGGCGGATGTGGTGCTCGCGGCAGAAGCCGGCGATCCGCGCACGGTCAACTGGGATCCGGACCATGACATCATGCTCCAAGCGTCTACACAGCCCACCCCATAGTATTGTGCCCGTTCCCCTGCCGTCGTCAAGCCGCCGTATGCCATGGAGCTCGGGTGGGCGACGGTCAGCGATGGGCCTGGGGCACGTACTGGGCACATTTCTGCTCGGCGAAGAGGGGCTTGAGGCGAGCGAAGCGCTGGAGGCCGTTCACCAGCGGAACGCTCGGCCAGTCCTCGCCGATCAGCGGACGAGCGTAGGCCACGAAGTCGTCCGTCACGTCGACTCCGCTCGGGTCGATCCAGGCTTTCGGGAAGTGGCGCTCGGAGTTCGCCACCTCCTCGAGGGCCACTTTGCCGTAGTCCACGCCGTAGATGGTGCCGGGCTTGCGCAGGAGGGTGGACATCCAGCCGGTCCCCTCGTCCCTGGCGATGAGGGCCGCCTTCTGGCCGACCTGGTAGGCCTCGTCGAGGTCGACGGTGGAGGCGTAGATGGCGGTGTCGCGCTGGTCGGTGCCGGGCACCTGGCCTCGGGCCGAGCCGCGGGCCGCCAGCCCCACCTCGTTGAGGTAGTTGACCACGACCTGGCCGACGGTGATCTGGCTGGCGCTGAACTGGGTGTGGCCGAAGCTGTCCTTGGACGCGCCGATCTCGCCGACGTCGAGGCCTTCGCTCACGACGACGACCACGCAGCCGCGCTCCTTGAGCTGGTCGTTCACCTTGTCCGCCAGGGCGGCCAGGTTCAGGCCCGCCTCGGGGATGTAAATCTGGAGGCTCTGCTCGCGATGGGGATCGGCGAGCCGGGCGGCGGCGGGGATGAAGCCGATCTTGCGGCCCATCGCCTGGAGCACCAGCACGGGGTCGCTCGGGCACGCGCCGCGGTTTTCCTCGAACGCGTTCTGCACGATGCACGCCCAGTAGCGAGCCACGCTGCCGTAGCCGGGGGTGTGGTCGATGAGCTTGAACTCGCTGTCGCCCACGTCGTTGTCGATGGTTTTCGGCACGCCGACGGCCACGAGGTCGAGCCCCCGCTCACCGGCGAGCTGGCCCACCTTGTGCGCCGTGTCCATCGAGTCGTTGCCGCCGTTGTAGAAGAAGAAGCCGATGTCGTGGGCTTTGAAGACCTCGATGGTGCGCTCGAAGTCCTCCTCCTGGTGGGCCTTGAGCTTGTAGCGGCAGGTGCCGATGGCGCCTGCGGCGGGGGTGGTGCGCAGCAGGGCGATCTCTTCCGCAGGCTGCGCGCTCAGGTCGAGCAGCTCCTCCTTGAGCACGCCCTCGATGCCGTGGAAGCCGGCGTAGACGGTGCCGAAGGTTTGGGGGAACGCTCGGCACGTCTCGGCCACGCCGCGCAGCGAGCTGTTGATTACCGGCGACGGGCCGCCCGACTGGGCGACCACCACGTTCCTTGCGGCCATGTCGTCTCTCCATTGCGTCCCGCGGGACTACGACGGGGTCGTGCCGTATCGCTGCTGCCAGAGCTCCGGGTCGTACTTGGCCCGGCGGCCTTTACACGCCTCCCGGGGGCAGAGCTGGCAGCTCTCGAAGCGGACCTCGGTGGGGAACACCAGGCCCGAGACAGACTTGATGGGCACCATGAGGAAGCTGTCGGTGAGCTCCACGCCGATGAGCTCCTTCACCTTGCCGAAGATCGAGAAGAGCGGCCCCTGCTGGTCCAACGGCCAGTCCTCGAGCGAGCCGGGGTTCATCACCGCCGTGGTGCCGAACGCGTAGGTCTCGGTCACGTGCTGCCGCACCCGCTCGACCGCGGCCCCCAGGGCCTTCACCATCACGGCGTCGAGTGCGAAGCTGAGCACCATGTCGTCGAGCGACGCCGCATAGTCGGCCAGCTCGCGGCCACAGGTGGCCACGAAGGGAAAAACGCGCCCCGCCTCGTCCAGGTTCACCCGCAGCACGCGGCTCGTGAAGGTGGCGCCGCCGAAGCTCACGCTGTCGTCGCCCTTGGCATCGAGGTAGCAGGCATCGACCACGGCCTTCGGGCGTGCGATGGCCTTCGCGGCATCGAGCATCTCGGCGACGCGGTCCGCGCGCTCCCCCCCGGTCGGGAGCCGCAGCTCCTCGAGCAGGGCTTCCGCATCGACCTCGAACGCGATGTCCGTCAGCACGTCCATACTATGCCGTTTTGCTTCGCGGGTGAGCGCTCTCACGGGATCTCGGGCACGCTGCCGTCCGCCAGGCGATGGAGCATCTCGCCGGCCTTGGGCACGAGCAGGATGCCCTCGTCCTCGCGGTCGCGCCATTCGTCGGGGTCGATCGTATCGGGGTCGCAGTAGCCCAGGTTCACCTGTCGGCACCGCTCCTCGGGGATGCGCGTGGCGAGCACCACGTTCACCCGCGGCGTCTCCACGCCGTCCTCGAACGTGCCGATGCCCTTGACGTGGGTCGAGTGGGCCATCACGCCGCGCGGCACGCCGGCGAACTGGTCCATCTGCTTGAGGAAGTAGTCGCGCACGTGGTAGCCGATGCGGTCCAGGACGTCGCCGTGGGTGTAGGAGATCTCGTCCACGTGGGGGGCGTAGATGATGAGCTCGCCGCCGTCGGCGACCACGGGTTCGAGCTTGTACATGCACTTGCCGGCCGTCCACACGTCGTCGTACATCTTCGGCGCCATCGAGAGCACGCGGTCGTAGGCCCGCGGCTTGGTGATGATATGGAGCTTGTTCGAGAGGTTGGCGGCGGCCGAGTAAGCATCCTCGGGCGTGCCGATGAAGAGGCCCTTGAGCTCGTCGAAGAGCACCACGAGGCTGAAGCACAGCCTTGGCATGGGCACCATGGCCGCCGCGCGGTCGACGACCTGGCGCACGGGCGTCCACTTCGTGCCGTTGATCTTCGGGTTGGTGATCACCGCGCCCAGCCAGTGGAAGAAGTTGATGATCTCGGGGCCGGCGATGCCGGGGAAGAGGTATTTGTTGCCCCCCGAGAAGCCGACCACCTCGTGGGGGAAGGTGGGGCCGCAGATGATGAGGCGGTCGTAGTCGAAGATCAGCTTGTTGAGCGCCACCGGCACATCCTCGCTCATCAGGCCCCTCGAGATCGCCTCGATCTCGTCGGAGCCGATCGTGCCGATGGTCGTGAGCGACTCGGGCGAATCCCAGGCGTGGTTGAGCAGACGCACGTCGGCGAACTGCTCGGCGCGCTCCTGGGCCGTAATGCCCACGAGCGCGTTGAGCCGCTCCTCGGGCATCGCGGGGTGGGTGCCCAGCGCGACCAGGAAGTCGAGCTGCTTGACCTTCGGCCTGAGCAGCTCGCACAGGAGCCTGAAGAAGAGGGGGATGGGCGCGGTGCGCGTGCTGTCGGGGATGATCACGAGCACTCGCTCGCCGCTCAACTCCACCTCGTCGAGGGCGCGGGTGGCCAGCTCGCGCACCTCGTCGTGCGAGAGGGACCCCTCTTCGTAGCCTTGTCCGATCACCATCGTTCTATGCTCCGAATGCCTCCCAGAAGCGCTATGGTACAATGAACGGCCAACCGGCGCAACACGACGAAGCTCGCCTACTCCACTCGGAATCCAAGCCCCGCGAGCTTGGCCTGCAACGCCTCGCTCGCGCCGCTCAGGGCGAGCGTGGTGTTGTGCCACTCGCGCCGCTCGGGATACGTCTTGCGGAGGCGGTCGAAGAACGGGCCACGCTCGGCTGCATCGGCGGGCAGGCCGCGCAGCCCGCGGTCGTCGGCCTCGATGTCGTAGATGCCCAGCACTGCCTCGCGCACCACGTCCTCATCGGGGCGGCCGGTGCAGTCCACCTCGAGCCGCGGCACAGGCGGCGGCGGGAGCACATCGGCTCCGCTCCACGTCGGCTCGGCCCCCACCGCTTTGCATGCCGCCCGGTAGATCATCTCGGTGGCACACACCTTGCCGTCGAACGAGTAGCCGGCGATGTGGGGGGTGGCGATGGCCACCCGCTCGAGCAGCGCGGGGTCCACCACGGGCTCGCCCTCCCACACGTCGAGCACGGCGTCCGCAATGGCGCCCCGTGCCAGGGCGTCGCCGAGGGCGGAGCCGTCCACCACCGCGCCGCGCGAGCTGTTCACCAGCACGGCGTCGGGACGCATCCGCTCGATGAACGCCGCGTCTGCGAGGTGCCACGTGGCATCGCGCCCCTCGCGCGTGAGAGGCACGTGGAGGGTCAGGAAGTCGGCCTCGAACAGGGCGTCGAGCGGCAGGTAGCCCGCGTCGCCGGTCTGCCGCCACAGCGGGGGGTCGTTCCTGAGCACGCGCATGCCCAGGGCTTGCGCCTTGGCCACGACCCGGCTGCCCACGTTGCCCACGCCAATCACGCCGAGGGTCTTGCCCGCCAGCTCGAAGCCGCCCCGCCGGGCCAGCACCAGCATGGCCGCCGCGATGTATTCCGCCACCGAGTTCGCGTTCGACCCCGGCGCACTGGCGAACGCAATGCCCCGCCTGCGCAGGTAGCCGATGTCCACGTGGTCGGTGCCGATGGTCGCCGTGCCCACGAACCGCACGGCGGAGCCGTCGAGCAGGTCGCGGTCGATCTTCGTGACGGACCGGCAGGCCAGCACCTCGCACTCGCACACCGTCGTCGCGGTCACCGAGCGGCCGGCCACCAGCTCGACGTCGCCCAGTGTGCCGAATGCCTCGCGGGCATACGGGATATTCTCGTCGGCCACAATCCTCAACGCTCTGTGCCTCCTTGATCTCCCAGCGGGAAGCCATAGCTTAGGCTGCCCTATCCGCCGAGTCAAACGACTCTCTATGCGGGATGCGGCCGTTGACTTCGCTCCGCCCCGCCGCTATAATCCGAGCACCCGTCCCCGAGCCGCATTTCGCGGCGTCCTCCCCGAGAAGCCTGGAGCATCCGCAATGATCATCGACATCGTGGTGGGCGTGGCCCTCCTGCTCTTCGCCGCACTCAGCTACCGCAAGGGGCTGCTGCGGAAGCTCGCGAACCTCGGGGCACTCGTCGTCGCCAGCCTCGGCTCGGGCTTCGTCGGCCATCTCGCCGCAGGCTACGTCATCGCGAAGTGGGACATCAATTCGACGCTCGCCTACGGCGTGTGTGCCCTCCTGGCCTGGATTGTTCTCTTCCTGGTGGCCCGCCTCATTCTGCGGATGGTCGCCAAGGGCCTCGGCTCCGACGAAGAGGGGGACGTGCGGCCGTGGAACAAGAAGCTGGGCGGGCTGTTCGGTGCCATCGAGGCCCTGGCCATCGCCTGGCTCATCGTGGGCATCCTCGATGCCATCCCGGAGGACGTGCGGGTCCGCCGCGTGGCCGCCCTCCACGACCAGCTCGAGGCCTCCTTCTTCGCCACCTACGTCGTGCGGCCCACCAGCCCCGCCACACGCCTCGAGCTCCAGCCGCTCATCGACGACCTGACGGTCGTGGCCAACCAGCCGGCCGCCCTGAGCGGCATCGAGCGCAGGCAGGAGCTCCGCACGCTCTTCAGCAACGAGAAGTTCCGCGCCGTCCTCACCGACCAGGAGCTTCTCGACGAGTGGCGCAAGGGCCGCTTCGCTCGCTTCTTCGGCGACCGCAAGGTCCGCGAGGCACTCGAGGACCCCGAGCTCCGCAAGCTCGTCCGCGAGCTCCCCGTGAAGGAAATCCTCCACGAAGCCGCCGAGCGAGCCCGCCAGCAGGGCGACTAAGCCCCGCTCGCCAGGCCCGCCAGCGCCGCACCCACCGTGTCCCAATGCCAGAAGACGGCCGACCTGAGCCGCGCGGCCCTGCCGCCGAATTCCCCCAGGTAGTTGTAGGCGTAGTCCACCTGCCCGATGCCATAGGCCACGTCGTTCGGCTCCAGGCTCTCGCGGCCCTTCGCCGAAGCGTGGGCGGCGGCCAGCCACAGCACGGCCCAGTACGAGGCCGCCAGGAAGTCGAAGCCTTCGGCAAACGGCCGTCCGAAAAAGGCCTGCCCGAAGAAATCCTGGCTCGCTACCTTCGCCACGAAGTAGCGTTCGAGCATCGCCGACGAGGCGGGGGCAAGCCTCGACTTATCCATGGCCCAGGCACGGCGCACGCTCGCCCGCTCGGCCACCATCGGCAGGCGGATGCGGCCCACGCCAGCCCCAATCTTCGTGCGGCGCACGAAGTTCCCCAGCCGCGTGCCCAGCCGCCCCACCAGCGGAAGCTCGCGATACGACGGCGGGGTGGCCCCGATGAAACTCGCAGCGAAGAGCCGCAGCATCCTCCGCTCGATGGCCCGCAGGGGCCGCGCCTCCAGCGGGCCGCGCACCTCATCGAGAATGGCATTCGGGTCCGCGCCCACGCGCGACCTCTCCCCTCCCCCCGCCGCCTGCTGCGCGAAGCCCCGCACAAGCCCCTGGCACGCCAGCAGGCGCCGCGGCAGGTCCACGTCCCGCATCACCAGGAAGGCCAGGAGTTGCTCCTCGAGCCGAAGCACGTCGCGCCAGCTCAGGGCCAGCCGCCCGAAGAAATGCACCTGCTCACGAGCACGCGGCGGCCCATACGTCCGTGCATACTCCTCGTAGAGCTCCGCAATCTCCCCCTTCTGCTGCTCGAGGAGAGGCCCTTTCCCATGCACCACCGCAGGGCAGTTGAACCGCACGCCAACGAACACGCCCTCGGGCGTCACCGTGAACCGAAAAGGGAAAAGCCGCCCCGCGAACGGCTTCGCCGCATAGCCCAGCGCCGAATGCACGCGGCACAGGCCCGCCTCGTCCAGCAACCGGCACGGCCCATCCGGGCGCGGGCGCAGCCGCCACGTCTGCTTCCCGCGCGGCCGGCGAATCCGGGCGAACAGCCCGTCGGTCGTGGCGCCAGCCACGTCGCCCGACCAGTCGCGCCCGGCCAGCCGCTCGTGCTCCGCATCCGTGAGCGTCACCTCCAGGCTCCGGCAGCACGCCCCGCAACGGATGCACGTGTAGCGAATGCCCGGCGGCAGAATGAGCTTCGCCATGTCACCCCCGTCGTCCACCCTCACCGCGTCCCAGACCCTCTCCCCCCCATCATACCCGCTCGTCACGCGAATCAAGTGTGAATTCCGCCCTCTCGCACTGGGCGAGCCGTCCCGGCTTCGCCCTGCTCACAGCCGGAATCGCCGCAAGTCCCTGTTGCACTGGAACGTCAGGCATCTGTTGCAGGCATATTCACAGGGGTTCTCGCCCTCCCCCACACGACCCTCCCGTAGACGGAGAGCCTCCAACGCCGTGGTCACTTCCTCCGGACCCACGAGCAATCAAGGGAGCAGCCGGCCTCCGCGATGGCCTTGCTGGCGGGGTTCCTCAGCGACACGGGTGCACTGGTCCCGTCGAACAGGTCGATGATCCTCGTCAGGTTCGCCTTCTCGCCCTTCCGCTTGATTTCGCGTGTCGTCACGGAGCCGAGGTAGCAGCCGTCGAGAATCACCTCCCGACTTCGGTCGCCGTTCCGGATATCGATCTGCCCGTTACTGTGGATGTTGCACCGGGTCGCTTCGCAGCTTGGGTCCTTGCCCTCGCGCGAGCCGAGCCACAGCCCTCCCTGGGCATTCCCGATGATCGAGCAGTCCGTCAGCGTCAGCTTCGGGTAGTGGCCGGTGCGAATCCCCCAGCCCTCATTGCTCAGGATGGACGTGCTGGCCATGGCCACGCCGTCGGACGCGAAGTAGACGCCATCGCCGAAGTTCTTCGCCACAAGGCAGTTCTTCAGGCGCATGTTGCTGTGGCCGTTGATGCCTTGCCCGCAGTAGCGGATGACCACGCTGTCGAGGTCCAGGGCGCTCCCGTGCCTCGCCGTGATGCCGGCCTCCGCACCCTGAATCACCGCCCAGGCCAGCTCGACCTGTCCGTCGGCCAGGATGCCCTTCCACTGGTTGCGGCGGACCTTCCCGGCGCCGAACCACACGAGGTGGTCCTTGTCGCCCGAAGCGGTCAGCTTGCCCGTCACCACGATCCGAGCGGGTTCCCGTCCACGCAGAACCAGCCGCGACCCCGCCCCGAACTCCAGGACGCCCTTCACGAGCACGTCGTGCCGCAGATAGGCAGTCTGGCCCGGTTCGACGCGGAACGCCGCCTCGATGGTGTGTGGCAGCTCGACGCTCTTCGCTCCGCCCGTCGCGCTCAACAGCGCCGCCAGGCAACACGCCACGTTGGCGCCCATACGGCCCTCCTCGCTTCCCTACCTATCCCGCGCCGCTCGTCGGTCCCCATCGAGCGGGCGGCGGCTACTGCTGGTCTGGGGCCTTGGCCTTCTCGCGAGCGAACGGGTGGTCTTCGGGCCGGTACTTCGTGATCTCGAACGTGACCAGATAGCGTGGCGTGTCGCTCGGCGCAGGCCCCGCCGGAGCCCCCTCGGGCGAGCGCCCATACCAGTCGGGGCCGAGGCCCTCGAACCGGGTCGGCTTCCCTGGAAGCGGGCGCGGAACCTGAGTCTTCGCCACGCCGGCAGTGTGCAGATGCCCGTTGCCGGGGCGATAGCGGAACATCTGGATCGTCACCGTCACAACGAACTCGGGGTTCGGCAGATGGGAGGTAAGGATGCCCTGGATCAGCGTGCACGGCTGGCCGCTGGCCTGTTCGATGGCGGGGCAGAAGCGCAGTTTCGTGACTTCCGCAGCAGGCCCATTGGGCACGAACGGCTTGCCGATGGTCAGCGTCTGATCCCGCCACTGGATGGAGCGGGTCCCGCCCAGACCGGCGGCGGCGCCGCACAGAACTATCATGGCGGCGAGGCGGAGTTTCATGCGGTCCCTCCTTTTGCTTCGTCTGGCGACGCTCCCCGCCCCGCCCGTCGCGCACAGCAGCGCGTCAAGGCAGAACGCCAGGTTCGCGCTCATGAAACCCTCCTCGCTTCGCTCCATGCTCCCCGATACGGGACCGC
>Ga0272441_10014512_pt1 | contig 11157 bp, 4 predicted proteins | sample SSMProp6N_FD_193582 | JGI IMG/M metagenome (GOLD analysis project Ga0272441, IMG submission 193582) | Marine sediment archaeal communities from Little Sippewissett salt marsh, Falmouth, MA, United States - SSM-Prop-6N | ecosystem: Environmental > Aquatic > Marine > Wetlands > Sediment ... | reverse complement strand
ACCTCGCGCGCGTGGACGCGGCGGAGCTGCGCGACCGCTACCCGGCGTTCGAGTTCGACGCGGCGCCCGACGCCGAGACCGCCGGCGCGAGCGTCGAGCGCGCACTCGCCGGACGGGACCTCGCCCTTCCGCTCCTGTGGCTCGCGCTCGCGGCCTTCCTGGCAGAGGGCGTCCTGACCTGGCGCTTCGGCGCCCGGCGAGACTAGAGGGGGACGCGTGAAGATCGGCGGAGCGATCCTGACGCGCCTCCTGCTCGCCGCCTCCGACGGCGGCGAGGGGGAACTCGCCGACCGCGCGGGCCTCTTCTTCGGACGGCTGCCGCGACCGGCCGTGCTCGCGGCCGTGGGCGCCGCGGCGCTCCTCGCCGCGGTCTGGTGGCTCGGCCGCTCACAGCCGGCGCCGACCGAGCGGCTCGGCCGCGTCCTGCGCGTGCTGCGCCTCGGCGCGGCGGCGCTCCTCGCGCTCGCACTCCTCGCGCCCGGGTTCCGCACGCAGCACCGGCGCGTCGAGCGCGCGAGCGTCTTCGTCCTCGTGGACGAGTCGCAGAGCATGCTCCTACGCGACCGGTACGCCGCGCCGGCCGAGCGCGCGGCGGTCGAGGATCTCCTCGGCGCGGACCGCGCCGAGCGGCCCGAGCGGATGCGCATCGCCAACGTCGCCAAGGCGCGCCTGGCAAGGGCGCTCGGCGAGCGCTTCCGCGTGGAGACCTACGCCTTTGCCGCGCGCCTGGCGCCCACGCCGAGCGAGCCGGAGGACGAGGAGGTCCGGCGCGTCGAGAGCCCCGCGCTCGCGCCCACGGGCGCGGAGACGCGGCTGGGCTCGTGCCTCCTGGAACTCCTCGAGGGAACAGCCGGGCAGCCGGTCGCGGGCGTGGTCGTGCTCTCGGACGGCTGCTCGAACGCCGGGCGCCCGGTCGAGGCCGCGGCCGACTTCGCGCGCGAGCGGGGCGTGCCGATCTACGCAATCGGCCTGGGCGAGGCCTCGCCGCCGCGCGACCTCGCCGCGCGGGATCTCGACGCGAAGGAGGTCTGTCTCGTCGGAGACCCCATGCTCTTCCGCGCGCGCATCGAGAGCGCCGGATACGCGGGCGCACGGGTCGAGGTCGTGCTCGAGGAGGACGGCCGGCCCGTGCGGCGCGAGCCGGTCGTGCTCGCGGGCGAGGCGCAAGATCTCGAGATCACCCACACGCCCGAGAAACCGGGGACGCGCGTCTACAGCCTCGCGCTCCCGCTCCAGGAGGGCGAGGCGATCGAGGACAACAACCGCGCCTCCGCGACGCTGCGCGTGGAGGACGCGAAGGTTCGGGTTCTCCTCGTCGCCGGCGAGCCCACGTGGGAATATCGCTCCCTCGTCGCGGCGCTCGCGCGCGACAAGACGGTCGAGAGCTCCTGCTACCTCCAATCGGCAGACCCCACCTACCCGCAGGAGGGCTCGAAGCCCATCGAGCGCATGCCCCGCGGCGAGGCGGACCTGTACGCCTACGACGTGGTGATTCTCTGCGGGCCGGACCCGAACCCGGTCGACTTCCCGGCGGGCCTGGTCGAGGGGCTGACCGCGTTCGTGGACGAACGCGGGGGCGCGCTCCTCTTCGTCGCCGCCAAGCGGCCGAGCCCCTACGCCCTCAAGGGGCAGCGCGCCGAGGAGCTCCTCGACATGCTCCCGGCCGAGCTCGACCTCTCGCGCGACGCGAGCGAGTTCGGCCGCCGCGTCTTCAAGGAGCCCTGGCGCGTGCGGCGCGCGCCCGAGGCCGAGGGTCTCCCGCTCCTGCGCCTCTCCGACGATCCGGTCGAGAACGCGCGCGTCTGGAACGAGCTGCCCGAGCTCTACTGGACCTACCCGACGCTGCGGCTCAAGCCTGCGGCGATGCCGCTCCTCGTGCGCGCGGGCGCGGGCGAGGGCGAGGCCGAGATCATCGCCGCGGTCCACTTCTACGGCGCCGGCCAGGCCGCGCTCGTAGCGACCGACAACCTCTGGCGCTGGCGGCATCTCGTCGGCGACCGGTACTACTACCGCTTCTGGGCGCAACTGGTGCGGCACCTCGCGGCCGGATCGGTCATCGGCCGCTCGCGGCCGGTGCAGATCGCGACCGATCGTGCGCTCTACCGGCCGGGTGAGAAGGTCGAGCTTTGCGCGACCGTGAAGGAGCCGGCCTCGGGCGAGGGCGCACGCGAGGGCGACATGGTACCCCTCCGCCGCGAGAGCATCGACCTGGTGGTCCAGCGCGTGAGGAGCCCGGGCACCGAGGAGGTCCGCGCCGAGGTCACGCTCAAGCCCGTGCCCGGCCGGCCCGGCACCTATAGCGGCGAGTATACCGTGGGCGCGACCGGCACCTACGAGGTCTGGATGCAGGACGCGCCGCGCATCGAGCCGCCGAGCGCGCCGGCTGCGCCGAGGGCCCCGGCCCCGGAGACTCCGGAGGCCGAGAGCGAGGAGAAACCGGAGGAGGAGAAGCCCGGGCTCGCGCGCTTCGAGGCGCGCCTGCCCGCGCGAGAGCTTGCCGAACTCGCGCAGCGGCGCAAGACGCTGAAGTCCCTCGCCGCGGACACGGGCGGCGCGTACCTCGGCGCCGAGGCGCTCGGGGAACTCGACGCGCTCGCCGGGTCGATCCCGGACCGGGGTCGTGAGCGGCTCATTCCGGTCGAGCGGGAGGTCTGGGACTCGCCGCTCCTCCTGGCCCTGCTCATCGCGCTTCTGGGCGTCGAGTGGGCCCTTCGCAAGCACCGGGGCATGCTCTAGGGAGGACCGAACGTGCGCACCCGATGGATCCTCGCCGCCGCGCTCCTCGCCGCCGCGGGCCGGACCGCCGCGTCCGCCGAGGGCGGCGGCAGCGGCGCGTCCGGGTCGAAGCGGCCGGTCGCCGGGTACGTGAAGATCTCGCCCGAGGTCCAGCGCACCATCGACAAGGGGCTCCAGTACCTCGCACTCACGCAGCAGGACGACGGCGCGTGGGGCGGGGACCACTGGCCCAAGCACGCAGGCATCAGCGGGTTCTGCCTGATGGCACTCCTCTCCTCGGGCTCGACCCCCGGCGAGGGACCCTACGGCGCCGAGGCGCAGAAGGCCGTGGACTTCCTGGTCGAGCAGGTCAAGCCCAGCGGTTTTATCGCCACGAAGTGGACGAGCTATGGCCCCATGTACGGCCACGCGGTCGCAGCGCTGTCGCTCTCGGAGACCTACGGCATGAGCCCGCGCGAGGACATGCGGCCCAAGCTCCGCTCGGCGATCGACGTCATCATCAAGAGCCAGCATCCAGACGGCGGCTGGCGCTACCTGCCCGTTCCCACCGGCGGGAGCGACATCTCGGTCACGGTCTGCCAGGTCATGGCGCTGCGCTCGGCGCGGAACGCGGGTTTCACCGTGCCCAAGGCGACCATCGACCGGGCCGTCGACTACGTCCGCCGCTGCGCCCAAGACGACGGCTCCTTCAGCTACCAGGCCGGCTCGACCTGGCGGGGGGGCATCACCTTCCCGTGCACGGCCGCCGGGCTCACGACCCTCTACGGCGCGGGCGCCTACGACGACAAACGCCTAGAGCTGGGCCTGGCGCGCCTCTTTCGCATCGCGCCGGACATCGACCAGCGCACGCGCTGGGCCGAATCGGGGCACTACTTCTACGGCCACTACTACGCGATCCAGGCCATGTACCAGGCCGGCGGCAAGTACTGGGAGGAGTGGTACCCGAAGATCGCCAAGGCGCTCGTCGACCGGCAGGGCCGCGACGGCGGCTGGGACGAGGGCGCCTACGTGCACAAGAAGAGCGGCAACATCGGACGGCCGTACGCGACGGCCATGGCCCTGACGATTCTGCAGGCACCCAAGCGGTACCTGCCGATCTTCCACCGGTGAGGCGGCGATGAACGCACAGACCCTGGACGGCCCGGACGTGCGCGCGGCGGGGCCTTCGCCGCTGCTGGGTTCGCAGCTCGCACGCTGCGCGCGTGCGTTGCGCGGGTTCTTCCTCCTGGAGGGCCTCGCGCGCCTCGTGCTCGCGGTCGCCGCCTGCGCGGCCGCGGCCGTCGTGCTCGACTACCTCCTCTCCTTCGACGCGGGCACGCGGTCGCTCGCGCTCGCGCTCGTGGGGCTCGTCGCTCTCGCGAGTGCCTGGCGCTACCTCGGCGCGCCGCTGCGCCTGCGGCTGGGGCGCGAGCCGCTCGCGGAGGTGCTCGAGCGCCTCTTCCCCCGGCTCGACGGCCGGCTGCTCGCGGCCGTGGAGCTCGAGCGCGACGCCTCGCCCGAGGCGCGCCGGATCGCCCCGCAGGTGGGCGAGGCGGCCGGCGAGGCGCTGCGCTCGCTCGACGTGCGCCGGCTCGTGCGCTTGCGCGTGCTCGCGCTCGAGGCCGCGATCCTCGGCGGCGCGGCGGTCCTCGTCGCGCTCTCGTGCGCGACCGTGCGCGGCCGCCAGCTCGTCTCGACCGGACTCGTGCGACTCCTGACGCCGGGCGCCGAGGCCCCCTGGCCCCGGCGGACGCGGCTCGAGATCGAGCCGCCAGCGGCGCTCAAGGTGCCGCAGGGCGAGACCGTCCCGCTGCGCGTCCGCGTGACCGGCGTCGAGCCCGCGGAGGTCTGGCTCCTCTGGCGGGCCGAGTCGGGCGCGCGCGGCCGCGTCCGGTGCCAGCGCACCGAGACCGACGGCGCGGCACGCCTCTTCACCGGCGAGGTGCCCAACGCGCTCGAGAGCTTCAGGGTCTGCGCGCGCGGCGGCGACGGTCGGAGCGAGTTCGTCCATATCGAGGTCGCCGAGCGGCCACGCATCGACCGGTACGCGGCGCACCTGACGCCCCCCGCCTACACGGGCCTCGCTGCGACCGACGCGTCCGGCCCGCAGATCCGCGCGCACGCGGGCAGCCGCGTGACGCTCACGTGCGAGGCGAACAAGCGCCTCGCAGAGGGTACGCGCCTCGAGCTCGTCCCCGCCGGGGGCGAGCCGGTCGAGGTGCCGGTGCGCCTCGCAGGGCGCACACTCACGGCCCAGCTTCCGCCCGTCGAGGCGAACGCAGTCGGGCGGCTTCATCTCGTCGACGCGGACGGCTTCACGAACGCGGACGCCGGCCCCTACGCGCCGCCGGCGCAGTTCGACCTGCGCTGCGTGCCCGACGCCTCGCCGGTCGTGGAACTCCTCGCGCCGCGGACCGACCGGAAGGTCGCTCCCGGCGCGCGCGTGCCCGTTTCGGCCGTGGCGACGGACGACTACGGCCTGGCGCGCATCGTGCTGCGCTTCACCCGCTCGGGGAAGGGGACGCCCGAGCGCGAGATCGTCCTCGCCGAGCCGGCGAAGGGCACGCGGCGGCAGGCCGCGCGCGCGCAGTGGGACCTGACGAAGCTGGAATTGTCGCCCGGCGACCGGCTCGCGTTCTACGCGGCGGCGCGCGACGCGCGCGGCGAGCTCTTCGATCCGGGCGAGGGCCGCAGCGGCACGCTGCACATCGAGGTCGCGACGCCGCACGAGGTCGAGGAAGCCATCTATCGCTGGCAGGTTCGCCTGAGCCAGCGCGCCGAGGAGCTCCGCGCAGCGCAGCGCGCCGCGCGCGCGCGGCTGGAGCCGGCGCGGCTGCTCAAGGAGCCCACGCCCGAGGCACGCGGGCGCCTCGGCGGGCTCGTCCTCGAGGAGGACGAGATTCTGCGCCGCGCCGAGAGCGCGCGCGAGGAGTTCGGCCGTCTGGTCGAAGAGGTCTACGCCAACCGCCTCACCCGACCGGAGCTGGAGCTCCGCCTGCGCCTCTGCGGCCGCACGTGGCGCGACCTCGTGGAGTCGGCGCTGCCCGGCGCGCGAGAGGCGCTCGCCGCCGCGCGCGATGCGAAGGGCGAGGCCTACGGAAAGACCGTCGCGCGGGCGGCCGAGCTCCAGGACGGCGCGCTCGCACGCATCGAGAGCATCGTGGGCCTGCTGCGCGAGTGGGGCGACGTGGAGTTCATCCTTCTGCGCCTGCGGCGCACGCGGGACCTCCAGAAGGGGATCAACGCCGAGACAAAGAGGGCCGCGGGCGACATGCTCGGCCGCGCACTTGATACATTGAGCGAGGCCGAGCGCGCGCGCCTGGGCAAGATCGCCGCGAGTCAGGCCGCTCGCCGCGACGAGACGAGCATCGCCATTCGCGACCTCCAGCGCCTCGTGGACGAGGTCCGCGAGGGACAGGCCCAGTTCGCCGCGCGGCTCCTCGCGATCCTCCGCTACGCCCAGCGCGAGGACGTCGTCGGCCGGATGCACCAGTGCGCCGGCGCGATCGAGAAGAACCGGTGCGCCTCGATCCTCGAGACGCAGGGCAAGGCCCTGACCGCGCTCGACCGTCTCACCCGCCGGCTCGAGGAGGCGCTCAAGCCCGAGAGCTACGCCATGCCCGAGGAGGAGGAGGAAGGCGAGCCGGTTGACGTGGACAGCCTGATGACCCAACTCGAGCAGGCGGTCCGCCCGCTCATCGAGGAGGAACGCAAGATCCTCGCGACAGTGCGCACGGTGGACGCCGCGCGACCGAGAGAGGGGGTACTTCCGCGCGCACTCGCCATCCGACTCGGGGCGGCCGCGCGCTCGCAGGGCGCGGCTACGGCGAAAACCGCCGAGCTCCTCGCCGAGGTCCAGAAACAGCGGACCGTGCTCTTTCCGCTCGTCCTCTCGGACGTCCTGAAGGACATGCGTGAGGCGGGTAAGCTCCTCGGCGAAGCGCGGACCGGCGTGCGCACGCAGGGCGTCATCGAGGGCATCATCGCCATGCTCGAGGACGTGATCAGCGCCTGCGCCAAAGAGGTCATCATCACCGAGATCAAGCACGTCTGGGAGGAGCGCGTGCCCGGCATGCCCACGGCCGAGCTCGTCTTCATCGAGGATATCCGGATGCTGCGGCTCCTCCAGGCCGGGCTCAACCGCAAGACCGCCGCCTTCGACCGCGAGCGTGCCGGTGCCGGGCACGAGGCGCTCGCCGAGGACCAGCGCGCGCGCCTCAAGGCGCTCGGCGCGCGCCAGCGCCAGCTCGCCGGGCTTGCCGGGCAGATCCAGGGCGCTGCGGGCCTCGCCCTCGAAAAAATGATCGAAGAGAAGGAGGCGGCGAAGGAGGACAAGGAGGAATACGAAGAGCGCCCGGACATCGAGAAGGCGCTCGCCAAGGCCGCGGGCGCGAAGCTGCCCAAGCCGCTCATGGACGCGGTCGCCAAGGTCATCCTCGAGGAGCACGAGTCCGGGCGCCTCGTGCAGAAGAACCAGAAGGTCATCCTCGACAAGCTCGACGCGTCGATCCGCGAGCTGATCAGCATGGTCCAGCTCGTCAGCGACATGCCCGACCAGCCGCCGGCCCAACCGGGCGCGGGCGGCGAGCCCGACTTCCTCAAGCCTCCGCCGGACCTGACGCACCTCACGGGCGGACCCGTGGGCCGGCGCGAGGAGATCGAGCGGCGCACGGACGCGGCCAAGGCCGCGGCCTGGGGCAAGCTCCCGCCGCGCCTGCGCGAGGCCATCCTCCAGGCGCGCGGCGAGGTCACGCGCGGCCGGTACGCGCCGCTGGTGCGGCTGTACTACCGGACGCTCGCGGGGAAGAAGAAGTAGCGATGCGCCTCGCGGGCCTGAGCGCGCTCCTGGCCCTCTCGTGCGCCGCCGCCGCGCGCGGCGAGACTGTGCTCGGTGTCGGCGGGCTCACGGTCGAGGGCCGCGTCGTCGCGCTCGACGACGCGCGCCGGCTCGTGGTCGAGACCGGGCGCGCCAAGGCCGGCGGCCGCCGCACCGTGCGCATCCCCCTCGCCGACGCGGTGGAGATCCACTACGGTCGCGCGGCCGCGGCCGAGGGCGGCGCGGCCGTCTCGGTCGCCCCGCGCACGATCCTCTTCGAGAACGGCGACCGTCTCGAGGGCGACGTCGCCCGCATCGAGAACGAGCGCTTCGTTGTCGTGACGCGGCGCCTGGGACGGCTCTCCGTGCCGCTCACCGCGGTCCGCGGCGTGCTGCACCCGCGCCAGGGCGTGTCCGAATCGATCGGCGCGGCCGCGCGCGCGGCGGTCGAAACCGGCGAGGCCACGGCCGAGGACGTCCTCTTCCTCGCCAACGGCGACCGGAGCGCGGGCGTGATCGCGAAGCTCGGCGGCGGTCGCGTAGAGATGGATCATCTCGCGCTCGGAAAGCGCGTGGTCGTGGACCTTCACGACGTGATCGCGCTCCGCTTCGCACGCCTGCCCGGCGTGAAGAAACCCGCGCCCGCCGGGGGCGTCGTCGCGACGCTCGGGACCGCGGACGGCTCGCGTCTTTCGGGTCCCCTCCTCGCCGCCTCGACTGAGAAGCTACGCATCGCCTGGCTCGGCGGCGAGGGGAGGAAGGCCGGGCTCGCCGTGCCGGTGCGCGACCTCGAGCGCGTCTCGTTCCGCGGGGGGCGGCTCGTCTGGCTCTCGGACCTCGCGCCCGGCGCGCGCGAGGAGAGGCCGCTCCTGGGCCCGCCCTTCACGCTCGGCCTCGACCGGAGACCCGGCGGCGGCGCGCTCTCGATCGGCGGGCGCGCCTTCCGGAGGGGCCTGGCGACCCGCGCGCGCAGCCGCTACACCTGGCGCCTCGCCGGCGCCTTCGAGGCGTTCGAGAGCTACATCGGCATCGACGACGAAACGGGCGGCGCACGCAGCGCGGCCGGGCGCGGCGAGGGCCGCGTCGCCTTCCGCGTGCTCGTGGACGGGGAGGAGAAGTATAACTCCGGGCCGGTGCGAGGGGGCGAGGCGGCGCGCTACGTGCGCGTACCCCTCACCGGCGCGGCGGAGATCACGCTCTGCGTGGACGAGGACGGCGAGCTCGACCTCGCGGACCTCGCCGACTGGGCCGAGGCGCACCTCGTCCGGCCGAAGGGAAAGGAGAAGAGGGAATGAAACGGGTCCTCACGATCGCGGTCCTGGTCCTGGCCGGCGGCGTCACCGGGGCGCTCGCGGCCGGGCTCGACGTGCCGCTCACGGTCGAGGAGCGCGCGGGTGTCCGGCGCGCGAAGGAGCCGGTCGCCGGCGGCGTGCCACTGCCGCGCGGGGCGGTGAAGGGCGTCGGGATTCTGCGCCTCGTGGACGAGGCCGGTGCCGAGGTGCCCGCGCAGTTCACCAAGCTCGCCACGTGGTGGTCGGACGGTTCGGTCAAGTGGGTGCTCGTCGAGTTCCAGGCGGATCTCGCGCCCGGGTCGCTGCGCGTCTGGCACCTCCAGGACGGCGGCGAGGGCCCGGCGCGGGCGAGCTATCTCCGGGCCGAGAAGACGGCTGAAGGGGTCACCGTCGACACCGGCCGGCTCAAGTTTACGGTCAAGACCGCCGGCTTCAACCTCTTCGACAAGGTCTGGCTCGACGAGTCGGGCAAGCGGGCGTACGACGAGGACCACCTCGTCGCCTCGGGCGGCGGGGACCTCGTCGTCGCGAGCTCCTTCCCGAACCGTGCCGACTACGTGCCCTACCGGGCCTCGAAGCACGGCGGCACTGCAGTCGAGATCGAGGAGGCCGGCGCGGTGCGCACCGTCGTCAAGGTCACGGGCGCGCACGCAAGCGAGGCCGGCGAGAAGATGCTCGACTACACGCTGCGCATCCACGCGTACAACGACAAGTCGTACCTCAAGCTCGTCTATACGGTCGAGTGCAGGCAGGGCGCACTCAACGCCTTCGTGCCCGTGGACCGCTGGACCGTGCGCGTGGTGCCCGACTTCGCCGACGAGCTCATGCTCAACTACACCTTCGGCACCGAGGGCGCTCCGGTCTCGGGCGAGCTCCGCCGGCGCGACCGGCGCGCGTTCCTCTACCAGGACTCGAGCGACCACTATTTCATCGGCGGGCGCGCCTATCACGGCTCGAGGTCCGGCGTGCTCGAGGGGCACGGCAAGAGCACCAAGCCCTTCCAGCTCGGCTGGGCCGACCTCTCTGGCGCGACCGACGGGGTGACCGTCGGGGTGCGCCACTTCTGGCAGTTGCACCCCAAGGCGCTCGAGGTGAGCCCGAAGGGGATCAACCTGCACCTCTGGCCGAACTTCGCGACCAAGGTGCCCCTCGTCTCGGGCGAGTACGGCGAGCGGCGCGCGCGCTTCTTCGGCGGCATGGCGAAAACGCACGAGATCCTTGTCTATTTCCACGGCGAGAAATCCGATCGCGCGGGAGCCTGGGCCTTCCTCCAGAGACCGCTCTTCGCCCAGTGCCCGACCGCTTGGTACTGCCAAGGAACGCGCGTCCACGGCCGGCTTGCCGACGCGGACACGAATTCGTTCAAGCCCGAATTCCGCGACGACGTGCGCCGGTTCGACCGGCACATGCGCAAGTCGCTCGAGAACCTCCTCGCGCGGCGCGACTTCAACCGCGGCCGCGACCAGTACGGCCTATTCAACTTCGGCGACCATATCAACTACGTCGATGAAGAGAAGCGCGACAAGCACGGCGAGGTCGCCGGCGGGCCGAACGTGCACTGGGACAACAACTACTACCGCTTCCCGCACCTGATGTTCGTCCAGTTCCTGCGCACGGGCGACCTGGACTTCCTCGACATGGCCCTGGAGGCGAACGGGCACCTCGCCGACGTCGACACGGTCTCGTGGCCGGCCGAGCACGCGGGCGCGGCGCGCTACTGCGCCGGGCCCGATCACGTCCGCATCGTGGGCGAGCACCTGCGGGCGGCGAATGTTTACGCCTCGAACACCTTCAACCACTTCAAGATCGAGAGCCACTTCGACCGCTACCATCTCACCGGCGACCGCCGCGCGCTCGAGGTGGGCCTGCGCGGCGCGCAGTACGCGCTGCGAAAGGGCAAGGGCGCCCTCTCGCAGCAGCGCTCGATCGGGCACGGTGTCTTCGCGCTGCTCGCCGGGTACGAGGCCACGGGCGAGAAGAAGTACCTCGCAGCCGCGAAGAAGATCGCGATGTCGACGAAGGACGGCATCGGCGCGGGCATCGCGGCCGATGGTGCGCGCTCCTTCTACGAGGCCACCGGCGACGAGGATGCACGCGGGCGCGCGGTCAATATGGCGCGCCAGTTCCTCGGCCGCGCCAAGGACAAACCGGGGCTCGTCGGGGGCGACGCGATCCAGGCCGTGGCCTTCGCCTACGGCCGCACGGGCGAGGAACGCTTCCTCGACGCGACGCTCGAGAGCCTGCGCGACCTCGTCGGCAGGGGGCCGGCCCGCGACGTGCACGGGTTCGCGCTCTCGCACAGCGGTGTCCATTACGCGCTCTGGTTCCTGACGA
>Ga0272441_10014511_pt1 | contig 11158 bp, 8 predicted proteins | sample SSMProp6N_FD_193582 | JGI IMG/M metagenome (GOLD analysis project Ga0272441, IMG submission 193582) | Marine sediment archaeal communities from Little Sippewissett salt marsh, Falmouth, MA, United States - SSM-Prop-6N | ecosystem: Environmental > Aquatic > Marine > Wetlands > Sediment ... | reverse complement strand
CGGAAGGGATATAGAAAATGAGGATTTTGTGAATATACCAAACTGGCTGCCTGTAAAGTTCAGGATAGAGGATGGGAAATGGTTCAATATTGATCCTAAGCCAAATATGAAAATCAGGACGATAAAACGCAGCCTTAATTTCAGGAATGGTGAGCTGTCACGTGAGATAGAGCTTGAAGATAAAGATGGGAAAATTACCCTGGTAAGATCTTCAAGGTTTGCAGGGATGCACTATAAACATATAGCAGCCCTGAAATATACTGTTATACCCGTTAATTACACAGGTGCAATTACTATAAGGTCAGAGCTCGACGGTAATCATATTAATGCCGGCGTGGGAAGGTATAGTGAGTTGAACCAGGAACACATGAGCCATATTTCCGAAAAGATCGAGGGCAACAGGTCATTCATAAAAGTTAAAACCACTGATTCAAATGTTATTATCAAACTTGCTGCAAGGCATATCCTGGATGGCAGGGAAGATCTTGAAGATATAATGAATTGTGTATGTTCAAAAGGCAAGGCCTGCCAGGATTTTACTGTTAAGGCTGATCGGGGGAAAGAAGTAGTTTTCGAAAAACTTGTTTCAATTTATACATCACAGGACAAAAAGGTAACAATACCTGAAAAGCACTCCCGGAAGGCCATAGATAAAATGATTGATTACGATGGTGAACTAAAATTATCGACAAAGGCATGGGAAAAAATTTGGAATGAACTGGATATAAGTGTGGACGGTGACAGGGCTGCGCAAAAGCTTATCAGATTGCACCTTTATCATATGATGGTGACATCTTCGCCGCATCATAAAGACCTTGACGCGGGCATTCCACCCCGTGGATTGCATGGAGAGGCATACAGGGGGCATATATTCTGGGATGAACTTTATATTCTTCCCTTATATAATATACATTTCCCGGAGGTGGTCAGGTCTGTAATTATGTATCGTTTCCGTAGGCTTGATAAAGCAAAGGACTCAGCCCGTGAACACGGGTTTAAAGGAGCGATGTATCCATGGCAGAGCGGAAGTGATGGCAGGGAAGAAACCCAGATAGTCCATCTTAATCCGGTCTCGGGTAAATGGGGCGATGATTACAGCAGATTACAGAGACATGTAAGCCTTGCAATAGCATATAACCTCTGTAATTACTATAAGGTGAGCGGGGATAAAACATTTATGATGAAATACGGGGCAGAAATGCTTTTTGAGATCTGCAGGTTCTGGGAAAGTAAATGTGAATATGATCCGAAAGAGAAAGGATACCATATACATAATGTAATGGGGCCAGATGAGTTTCATGAAAAACTTCCCGGTGCTAAAGCAGGAGGACTTTCAGATAATGCATATACAAATATAATGGTAAGCTGGATGATATGCAGGGCAGTTGAGTTTATTGCGATGCTCGATAAGACAGAAAAGGATAAGTTATATGAAAAATATGACATCAATCAGGAGGAAATAGACAGGTGGAAAGATATCAGCTCCGGTTTACTTCTCAATATAGATGATGAAGGTATAATTGAACAGTTCAGGGGTTATTTTGAGCTTGAAGAGCTTGACTGGGAGGCCTTCAGAGATAAATACGGGGATATTCACAGGCTCGACAGAATACTTAAAGCCGAAGGCAAATCTCCTGATGCGTATAAATTATCAAAACAGGCCGACCTGTTGATGGTATTCTTTAACCTGGGATTTGAAAAAGCGACTGAAATAATAAGAAAGCTTGGTTATAAATTACGCAGGGATTATATCAAGAAGAATTTCGAATATTATATAGCTAGGACATCACATGGCTCAACACTATCAAGACTGGTACATGCTGATCTTGCATACAGACTGGGTGATCATGATTCTGCCTGGGATATGTATATGGAAGCTTTGAGCAGTGATCTTGTGGATATTCAGGGAGGCACCACAGGAGAAGGAATACACTGTGGGGTAATGGCCGGTACAGTATACATGGTGCTGTCGGTCTTCTGCGGACTGAATGTTTCAGGTGAAGAACCTTATTTATGTCCGGATTTGCCAGCACACTGGAAAGCTGTGAAATTCAATTTCACATTCAGGGATACACATTTTAAAGTGGCTTTTTTCCCTAATACCCTTGAAATAATAGCTGATGAAAGTAAAAAAGACAAAATAAAACTACATATTTGCGGCAAAAAAATTGTTCTGGAGAGAGGCAGGATATTTAAAATGAATTATAAAAAGTAAGAGAGGATGTTAGGTGATATTCTATTAATAAATGAGATGCACAAAGAGGCAGCTGAATCTATTTTTCAGGTAGTGAAAAAAGACCTTGAAAAGAAAAATGACAGGTATAGGTATATCGTCGGTATATCGGGAGAGTCGGGATCAGGTAAATCTGAACTTGCACATTCACTAGGCAAGAGGCTGAAAGAAGAAAATATCAGGGTTAAGGTTATACATACAGACAATTATTATAAAATACAGCCTTTACTTCGTGAGGAATGGAGAAGGAACAAGGGATTTGACAAGATCGGTATTGATGAATACGACTGGGTTAAGATAAGAAAGACGATAAGGGATTTTAAGGAAGAGCAGGAATGCGTAATACCATGCATCGATCTTATCCCTGAACAGGTGGACAAGCTTATTACTGATTTCAGTAAAATTGACCTGTTGGTGATTGATGGTCTTTATGCTATTGATGCCCCCGATATAGATCTCAGGGTTTTCATCGATCTTACCTACCAGGAAACAAAGATCAACCAGATCATCAGGCTGAAAGAAGAATTAAATACCTTCCGTCTCAAGATACTGGATCGTGAGCATCAGGCAGTTTCCTCTTTAAAACCCCAGGCCGACCTTATTGTGAATAAGGCTTACCAGGTTGTTACTGCAGAGAAGTATATAACAGGCTAATTACTAATAAGTCATACCTGCACCATGGCCCCTGCCATGGCACCTCAACATACAATAACCACTGAATAAGCCCGTATCAACAAACTCGACAATGCTGCTGCCACTGGCTCTAACTATGCCTAGGTCGAAATTTATCAGGTGCGAATTGTTTGTTACTGTTCCCTGCGTGCTACTTATACCATGAGGATCATGGCATGCATTGCATGGTGTGGTTTGCTCAACTATGTGCAGGTAATGCTCTCCGAACGAATTATCTCCAAGTATCGAATTCCTGTCATGACAGGAGTAACATAATTCATATGTAAGCGGGGATTCGACAGTATAATCTGCTTTTTCATACCTGTATTTGAGGATGGATGGATAGATAGATCCATGAGGTCCTGCAGGAGAGGAGGGACCGTTGCTTGCATGACAGTCAGTACAGTAAATAATGCTGTTTTCATCGTAATACGGAGCTATCAGACTCGGTGAGTTGGTATTTGTGCCAATGCCGGCAACAGGGTGGTATGAAGGATTATTTATATCGAATTCCAGCCTGACATTATTTTGCTCGATTAACCTTGTAGTTGTGCCCGGGGGTTTAGACGGACTGTCAGCGTGGCACCTATAACATAATTCATACTGGTACTGTATTGGCTCAACCGGGCTGCCATACTGATCAATGCCTTTAATCCCCGTAATATACCCGTTTGCATAGGGAGCTGTATTTACTGAGGAATTTACCGCATGAGGATTATGACAGTCTTCGCACTCCACATGCATAGTTGATACAAGGGCATCTTCTTCCGGATCATGAGTGAGATTGTATGATTCAACCCTGTGAGTATAGGGTTTAATAAGCTGGGATGAGATATCAGAGGAGGCAACATTGCCGTTATGGCAGACAATACAGTTTTGTTCTTCCATAATATAATTAAGCAAGCGGTATTTACCTTCTGCGCTGTGTGGCTTGTGACAGTTCTCACAGGCATTTTCACTTACACTTTCATACGGTGTATGTGGCCAGGGGTTTGTTCCGCTCCCGTTCCAGGAGGCAGTCGAACTGTTGTGGCTTGAGGGAGCCCAGTAGCTCCTGTCATGGCAGATTATACACAATTCTGAATATTGTGAGGATACAACCAGGAAATCAGTATAAATATTTTTATGCGGATCATGGCATGAGGTACATTGTAACTTGTCTTCCTTCAGGCTTACAGGTTGTGTAAGCAAGGCCGGATCATTCAGCTGCCCGTCAGCAGACGCAACGGCTGAGTTGAAAACGAAGGATACAGGGTGATCATCAGACAAATCACTGGTGAAATTTGATGATCCAGAAGGAAGATATGTTATTCCGCCCATGAATTCAATATTGGATGTTCTGTTCAAAACATCCCCCAGCGCAATAGTGCCATCATGACATGACAGGCAGAACAGGGATGATCCGTCTGGTTGCCCTGGAGCAGCCTGAATAGTTGAGCTCTGGTAGAGATCATAAATAACGCCCGGGTCATCCCTGTTCCATAAAGGGCTTTCCGGATTACTGTTATGTGGTGTATGACAGAAAATGCAGACTTCGGATTCAGACGTAGCCCTTATGTTGCCAGGGCCGGAGGTGCTCAGATTGTGAACAGTATTAACAACTGACTGGGAAGATAGAATTGAACTGTGTAACAAAAAAACAAATAATATAACAGATCGCATAAGCAATATTTTATTTTATGAGCCTGAAGATCTGGACCCTGTTATTGTAGTTGTCTGAAACATAAATATAGTTATTCTGATCTATATAGATACCGTTTGGCATCCAGAACTGACCTTCTTCTCTGCCCTGACCTCCGAAACGGTAGAGATAGTTGCCATCTCTGTCGAATATCTGTACTGTATGGAAAAGAGCATCAACCAGGTAAATATTACTATAACTGTCTGTTGCAATACCTTTCGGACGGGCAATATCACCACTTCCATTACCTGCCTTTCCGAAACTTGAAAGGTATTCACCACGGTGGCTGAAGATCTGAACCCTGAAATTCATGGAATCCACTATATAGACTGTTCCATCATTATCTATCCAAATGTGTGTAGGATAGTTAAATTCGCCTTCACCTGAACCGCGTCTTCCAACATATCTCAGGTGATTCCCCTGCCTGTCGAGAATCCTGATACGGTGAGCCGATGTTTCAGCCACCCATATTTCATCACTTATTTCCGAGTAAGCTATACCTGTAGGCCGTTCCAGGTTTAGCTCTTCCGGGAATTTTTCTAATGAATTACCGTCGGCTGATAATTTATATATGTTTTCATTATAGGAATCAGTAAGCAATATATTACCCTCTGCCATACATATGCCTACAAGGGAAGGCATTCTGTTACCTGCCTTCCGGAAGGCTGGTAGAACAGTAAGCTCATTCTCAGTTTTTTCTACGAGGGTACCATTTCCCTGGCTGAGAATCCATACATTTTCAGGGTTTTCAGCATATACGGCGACAGGATTCCTTATTTCTGTTTCCTTTTTTCCAAATAACAGGTTGCTGATCATCCTCAATGCGCTTTTCTTTCCATTTGCCTGGCCTGAATTTATTGAACCAATATATTTTATGACTTGGTTCTCCTGCGGGAAGCAGAAAACAGAAGTCAGGATACACATAATGCATATGAAAACCAGCCTGTATATATAACAATTTTTTATCACGTTATTAAGGATACTAAATTCAGGAATGAAAATTAATTAATGACTCTTGAGTATTCAAGTTTTCTGTGACAGCCTGTTGCGCATGAGCCTCCGTTTTCATTGAATTCAGCATTCATGGGCATATCCCACTGTCCATACCTTACGGTTTCTTCGATCAAATGTTTATTGGGAGCTCCATGTGCATTATGACATAGATTACAATTACGACCCTTTGACCCATTTATATGGAAATAGTGCAGGTTTTGTATTCCGTTCCTGAAATTAGTGGCATACTCAGTGGAATCAGCAGTAATCATCTCACTGTCATGACATAGGAAGCAAAGTTCAAAATTTTCAACCTTTGCCTCACTAAATTGCCTGATAGGGTATTCGCTTATCAATAGCCTGGGGAAATCTGAGTCGTGTGGCAGATGACATATAATACAATCTCCGTTAGCTATGGGGTCATGGATGGTGTTGTTTTGATCCAGAGTGGCCTTGATATTTTGTATCTCCCTGCCATCACTTTTAACTGACTTGTTATGGCAGTCAAGACAAAGGTCATTAACACTTTTCCTAATCATTCTGGGATAATCTGACTGATGAGGATCGTGGCAATTTGTACAGGATGCTGAACCAGCTGGATCATGAACTGATTTTTTGCCTTCCATGTCCATAACATGACAATCCGTACAGCTATTTTCTGAAAAATCATCGAGGATAAGTGAAGCGTTTGAAGAGCTGTGAGGCGAATGGCATGTTGAACACAAGCCATCCTGGACAGGATAGTGGACATTATCTTTGTTGTTTTTATCATCATGGCAGCCATAGCAGATCTGGGGATAATCAGCTATGAGCTTAAATCCAGTGACATCTGTATTTGGATGCTCTTCTCCTGTTGAGGCGTGACATAAAGAGCAACCGTCAACAGCCACAGGATGTACGTACTCGCCTGCCATGATATCACCATGGCATTCTTTACAATCAGTCCTGCGAACCTGTTCATAAGGACTCTGGATAGATGAGGTCAAATTTATAAAAACTACAAATGCTAGAATTGTGTAAATTAAAAGATTATTCATATTTAATAAATTTAAAATTTCCTACTAAGCTCAATATAGGTTCCAAAAAAGATATGTTTGTTCTCGAGGTATTTCCTGATATAGTTCTGTACCCCAGCCTTAATATAAAACTGCCTGATTGAAGTTAAAAACTCGGCTTTGCCTGTTAAAAGATCAAGGTTAATATTTTTGCCATGCTGCCTAAGGTAGCCTATGTCCGTCATTACTTTTGTCCGTGGTGCAATATTATAACCCAACCTGGCAGAAATATTATAGTATTTATGATCGATATCATCATCTATCATTCTGTAATCACGAACATTACAGTTTAAAGCTACAATGTATTTCCCCTTAAATGATTTATTCAGGTTTAGGTAATATCTTATTCTTTCGTAAGGAATGATGGTGCTTTTATAAAGGTCGTACTCAATGCCGGCAGTTAATAAATCGAGGTTAATCCTGGCACCATATACATTCCGCGTATAATAGTTGAGCACCAGGTATTCAGTATCCCTAACCTTTGTGTAATCCTGTAAAAATCCTTTGTAGTAAATCTCAAAAAGGTTATTAAAGAACATAACACCTACGGAGAGATTGTTGTATACTGAGTTAAAACCATAGGACCCTGGCTGGATAGCTGTATAATCAACCAAAATGGCCTGGTTGTCGGAGATAAGCCCCCCCGGTATCCTTTCTATCTCAATGAAATTATTCACGATATGTATCTGATAGTCCAGGTCTTCCTGATAGATAATTGTGCCAGATGCGTCTCTTACAGTAACTGAAGCCGGGACGGCATAAGGTTTATCCAGCAATAATATTTCAGCATCAGATATTATATGTTCTTCATTATTTATGATAATTTCGGTCGATTCACTTTTCATATCCATATAATGCCGGTAATGATGATATGAAATATTCAGCCTGTGATCCCCTATTATTTTGGTATACGCAACCTGTCCACCTGCTCTCAGGTTTGTTTCGTTATAAAGATCATGTACAGACGAAGCATATTCAATATCAATATTAGTCCTGAGGCTTTTAAATAATTTATGGTCAAGTTCACCGGCTATCCTTTGCTGGTTAAGCGTATAATTACTATTGTCGTAAATATGATAGCTATACCTCCCGGTTACTTTAAGATTATCTGAAAGCGTATAAATTAATCTTTCATTAGCTTCAAATTTTTTAAAATGATAATAACCGCTTTGCTGGATATAACTTATCATGGAATTAAAACTGTTTCTACGGTCCTTGTTAAGATATATACTATTATTAGCCCTGAAGCGGTTAATTTTATTTTTGGTATTGTGGAGATCAGAATAGGTATAATCATAATTTTCATGAGAAAATGACAGTTCATGCCTGTCATATTCTGAGAAAGATTTTATTAATCTTGATTCCAGGTTATCCCGACCCATTTTAAATACCCTTCCAGTTAAGGTCTCTGTTTGATCCCAGAAAGTATTACGGTATGAAACGGAAAGTGGGAGAAGTCTATTATTTAATGACAGGGTTACCCCAAGCCTTTGGTTATTGGATTTTATGTTAGTTAGTAATTCACGGTTATAATAACTCTGATTTAAATTGGCATAAGCTGTCACTGTCACCGGTTTGCCACTGAAGACACTGGCACGGGCATCAAATTTCTTCAGAGTTCTTACTTCTGACCTGTCAGGTACCAGCAAATACTTTTCATCCCTCGACTCGGGGTTATATTCAGTGGAAATATTCAGGGTAACAATATCGGGATTCAGGAGGTAACTGTTAAGATTCAGTTTTATACCACCTATAAAATAGAGGCTATTCTGGTTTTCTTCAATATTATTGAAAAGGCTGACCTGTCTACGGAAAAGGTTTTCCAGGCTCACCTCCCCGGATGGGGGTCTGAAATACAAAGGTCCCAGTGAATGCACATAATCCTGACTATAAGTATTTAAGGCAACGAGGACAGCAAACAGTGATAATATGGTTTTTATTCTGTTCACCGGTCTGAGTTGTATTTTAATAAATGAAGATTACCGGCATGGGGGTCATGACAGGTAATGCAATTACTATCCATTACCGGAGTATGAACAACTTCGGATAACTGATCCCTGACGTGGCAGATTGAGCATAACTTTGAAGACTCATTCTTCAGCATTCCAGGGTAAGCAGACATATGAGGATCGTGGCAGGTCAGGCACATCCCTGCATCAACGGGTCCATGGATTACCTGGTGAGAACCGTCATACCTGTCGTGGCAATGATTACAAAGTTTTTCTTCCGGGGCTATCATGTCACCGAGGTTATTCTCTTTATGACAGGCTGTGCAAAATTTTGCTTCATATGGTTGATGCAGAAAATATTTATTCTCATAGCCATGCTCTTTTTCAGCGCTTTCGGATTGTTTGAAGGCAGGCCTTGAAACTATGTCGTTTGATTGCTGAGATTGAACTTTCTCTGGAGGTGGAACACCATCAAAGAAAAAATTCAGCAGTGTATGGCTTAAACGTGGCGAACATGAAACAAGCATACTAAGGATAAAAACCATTAAAGGCAGCAATATTTTCCTTGTATATTTATTTGTATAGGTCACGATCCTGTTTAAATGTCTTTTGGTTTCACAAACCCGTAAACGTTTATTTTTTCTTTACCGAACTGGTTAGATACAAATATCAGGTACTTTAGATCAAAATCTTCATATATATAATGGCTGAAATAATCAAGACATGTATAATCAATTGCAATGCCCGCGGGCAGAGACATTGATCCCATGCCATTATATGATCCGCCGAAGTACATCAGCAAGTCTCCACTTTTATTAAACATCTGTACATTTTCAAAAGCCGCATCAACTACAAAGATATTTTTGTCGAGGTCCGTTGCTATGCCCTTGGGCCTTGTGAATTGTCCGTAAGATCTTCCATAGGATCCAATTGCTCCTGCATATTCGCCTTTGTGAGTATATTTCTTAACATTGAAATCACCAAAGTCAGTAACATAAACAAATTCATCATTAGCAGTAATGTTCAAAGGCTGATAAAGATATCCATCGCCCTTTTCTTCATAATCAGGGAACGAATCTATCAGCTTCAGGCTTTCACTGTCAAAGGCAAATACTTTATGTAAATCCACTGCTACAACATATATCGTCCCATTGAAGAAGCAGATACCTGTTGGTTTGAATTTGCCTTCAGTGCTAAATGCATCTACATATTTTAAATTATGATCAAACACTACAACCTGTCCTCTGTTACCATCAGCCACAAACAACCTGTCCTTGTCATCGAATGCACAATTTATAGGTAATTGTAAAGTTCCTATTCCACCCGGGATGAAATACTCAAAATTTTTGTTCTCCAGGTTAATTATTTCTATGCCACCTATTCCAGGATCACATATATAGATTTTGGACTTGTTGATTGAAATACCATAAGGTTTAACGATGGGTAAAACTTCAGGATCACCAAAGATAAATTTATGAAATCCCGATTGTTCCCCTGTAACATCCAGCGAATTGTTAATTGTTGTAAGGAATTGTATTCTTGTGGTATCAGGTGGTTTAGGGAACACAACTATATTGTCAGCATCAATGTATTTTCCCGGTTTCTTTGAACACGACACAACGAAAATAAGGAGTGATAGAGTGAAAAGGATTTTTTTCATAGAGAGTTAATTTAACATAGCTGTTAAAACAAAGGCGGTAAAAACCGCCTTCAAATATTGATGAATATTATTTATTATGACATGTTAAACATAACTCGCTGTTGATATTACTTATCTTGAGCAGGTGGGTAACACTGTACTTATTATGTACATCGTGGCATGATGCACACTCCATCCTGTTGTTGAATAACATGTCTTCTTCAATTGTACCACCCAGCCCTGAATTTGAAGATGAGGGAGAGAATAGTCCGCCATCTGCTGCAGCAAGGGCATCAGTATATTCAAAGCTTATAGGATGATCCCTGCTCAAATCGTTTCCACCGGGTCCTCCTATCAGAAAGCTTCCGGAAATGTGAGTTGTTCCTGTTGTGACACCTCCGAAATTCTCGAGTGCCACAGTACCGTCATGGCAGCTTAGGCATAATTTTGAGCTGGCACTGGGGTCGGTAATGGTAGTGCCTCCATGATTATCGAATGTTGGTGAAGAGTATAGTGTGTAACCGGCAACGGCCGTTGATTCATGATTCCATAAAGGAGCACTGGGTTCATACATTGCATTGTGAGTGGTATGACAGACACCGCACATTCTATTCTCGGCAGGAGCCCATGTTTCTGAGGAGAAATCATGTGCTGTTCCGGTAATTTGTGCCATACTGCAATTTGCAATAAAGATCAGCAGGATGGAAATTAAAATAAAGTTTCTGGTTCTCATAATTGGGTTTGGTTTTTCTGAAGGTCTCAAGATAAAAAAAAATAATTCTATATGCTATATTTTGTATTTTTTTAAGATTTATTTGGATAATGAACATATGTGCATTATATTTGTAGGAAAAGAACATAATGCCAAGGCCAAAAAGTAACAGGATAGTGTATGAACCGCCGATTTACACCGAGTTCAAACCGGTTGGCTCAAAA
>Ga0272441_10014510_pt1 | contig 11158 bp, 6 predicted proteins | sample SSMProp6N_FD_193582 | JGI IMG/M metagenome (GOLD analysis project Ga0272441, IMG submission 193582) | Marine sediment archaeal communities from Little Sippewissett salt marsh, Falmouth, MA, United States - SSM-Prop-6N | ecosystem: Environmental > Aquatic > Marine > Wetlands > Sediment ... | reverse complement strand
TACATGGGGCTGGGGGATACCAGCGCGTACCAGGATTTCACCGGCAACAGCGATCGCGTACAGGTCCACACGCCGCACATGGATCGATTGGCGAACATGGGAGTGCGCTTCACGGACGCTCACACGCCTTCGAGCCGTTGCACTCCCACACGGTATGCCCTGCTGACGGGGCGCTACGCCTGGCGCAACCGGCTGAAGCACTGGGTGCTCTTCGGCGCCCAGGGCGATCCTATGATCGAGCCTGATCGGCCCACGCTGGCGACCATGCTGCACGAACTGGGTTATCACACGGCCATAGTGGGCAAGTGGCACGTGGGCCTCCGCTACCGCCGTGCGGATGGATCGCCCGCCGCCGGATGGGACGATGCCGATCTCACACGCGAGATGTTCGACACGCCGCTGGATCACGGATTCGACTACTGTCGCATCACGTCTCGCTCGCACGGCACATCCGGCGCCCAGGCTGCAAACAAGAACAACACCGCGTCGCAATCCATCGGCCCGGGGCACATTCACGGGCGGGCGGTGGTCGGTGCCGCCGGTCGGGGAAAGAAGCTCGTGGACGACGGCCCCAACGCCTTCGTCCTGGCCGATCTGGGCGGCCGGCACTCGGACCACGCCATCGACTTTCTTAATCGACATGTGTCGGAAGACGCGACCCGCGAGAAGCCCTTCTTTCTGTATTACGCCTGCAACTCCAACCACTCGCCCTACACGCCGGATACGCATATCGGGTCAGAGCCGGTCGCCGGGGCGGCTCGAAGTGTAGCCGGCGACGCGATGGACAAACGCTCCGATTTCATCTATGAGAACGACGTGGCTCTTGGGCGCCTGGTCGATTTCCTCGAACGGACCGACGACCCGCGTCATCGGGGAAGAAAGCTCGTCGAAAGCACGCTGATCGTTTTCACCAGCGATAACGGTGCGGAAAGGAACAACAACACCGCGACGGGACCGTTTCGCAGCAACAAGGGCTCGGTCTACGAAGGCGGTCATCGCGTGCCGTTTATCGTCTCGTGGGCCGCAGGCGGCATTGGAGACGGGGACGCCTCCGATCCGGGTCGGAGCACTGACGCCTTGATCGGCCTCCAGGATATGTACGCCACGTTGGCCGAGCTTCTTGACGTGACGCTGCCCGATCCTCGGGCCGGCGCCAAAGGGGCCGAGGATAGTGTGAGTTTGCTCGCCGCCTGGCGTGGCGAGGGCCTTGCCGGTCGGCCGATGCTCTTCAACGACCACAAGGAGGCCAAGGACCACGCCGCCGGCGCCATCCGGCTGAACGATCCGGTTGTGGAAGGGCGTCTCTACAGGGGCAAATGGAAGCTGTTCTTCGATGCCGATCTTCTGCGAAAGGGCCGGATCAACCCCATCGAACTGTACGACCTGTCGGCCGATCCGCAGGAGCGCAGCAACCGGATCGATGACGGGACGCTCCAGCCGCTGGTGACTCACCTGGCCCATCTGGCTCTTCTGCATCGGACGGCCGGAGGACACCGGCTGGCGGGTTTCGCCTCGGAACGGCGGATTGTCTTCGACTGGCGCACGGATCGCAATATCGACCTTGATGATGGCGCGGTCCGGATCGGGCTGTCTGCCGAGTTCGCCGGCCGGTCGGCGGCAGGTGTCACGGTGGCGCCGGCCATCGACGGGGCGCCGAAGGTGGCGATGACCGTGATCGGCGTGCGGGGCGATCAGGTCCTTCGCGACGAGACGTTCAGCCCCAATGGCAGGGGGCTCGGCCTCACCGGCGGCACATGCGATCAGGTCGATGACGGGCAGGCTCTGCTGGTGCGCTTCGACCGGGATGTGATCGTGGAATCGGCGGAAGTGGTGGCGGGCAACGGAACGTGCGGCGGGTTCTACCGGATGGCGGATCATGCTGCTCTCCACGTTTACTGCGTGGACGCGGATCATGACACCCAGGATCAGTCCGGCGTCCTGAGCGACCTCGGCGTCCTCAGGGCCGGTCAAAGCCTGCGATTAGACAGCAGCGCGCACCTCGGAGTCGAACCTCCAGGGCGCTGGCGCCTCGGCGCGCTGACCGTCCGCGTGCTAAGACCATGAACTGAGTGAATCATAGTGAGGAATCACCCATGCAGCGAACGTCAATCCTCTGGCTTGTCCTTGTTCTTGTGCTGCTCGCTTGTTTGCACGCGCCGGCTGCGGCCATTGCAGAGAGCAGGCGTCCCAACATTGTCGTGGTCTTCATCGACGACATGGGCTGGGGTGATCTCTCATGCTTCGGCAATACCGAAGTCAGGACGCCGAACATCGACCGTCTGGCGACGGAAGGTCTGCGCTTCGAGCAGTTCTACGTCAATTCGCCGATCTGCTCTCCATCGCGCACGGCCATTTCGACCGGCCAGTACCCGCAGCGATGGCGCATCACCTCGTACCTGAACAACCGTGCCAGCAACAAGGCGCGCGGCGTGGCCCAGTGGCTTGACGTTCGGGCGCCGATGCTGGCCGGGTTTCTCAAGAAGGCAGGCTACGCCACCGGCCATTTCGGCAAGTGGCACATGGGCGGTCAACGCGATGTCGGTGAAGCGCCGCTCATCACGGAATACGGGTTTGACGCGTCGCTGACCAATTTCGAGGGTCTCGGTCCCCGCGTGCTGCCTCTGTGCTACGCCTACGACGGCAAACCGCCTCGGAGACACGCATTGGGTTCGGACAAGCTCGGGCGAGGGCCGATCCGGTGGGAAGACCGCTCCCAGGTGACGGCCTCCTTCGTCTCCGGCGCGGTGGATTTCATCCGGCGGGCTGAAGCAGCCGGCAAGCCCTTCTACGTGAACCTCTGGCCGGACGACGTTCACTCGCCCTTCTTCCCGCCGAAGGCCCGACGCGGCGACGGCGGAAAGCGCACGCTCTATCTTGGCGTTCTCAAGACCATGGACGAGCAGTTGGGCGTCCTGTTTGACATGATCCGGGGCAGCGAGACACTGCGCTCCAATACGCTTGTCCTGTTGTGTTCGGACAATGGACCCGAGAGGGGAGCCGGCGTGGCGGGCCCGTTCCGCGGTCACAAAGCCATGCTCTACGAAGGCGGCATACGCTCCCCGCTGGTGGTCTGGGGACCGGGCTATACGGATTCTGACCGAGCGGGCACGGTGAATCGTACGTCCGTGCTGGCGGCAATCGATTTGGCGCCCACGCTGTTGGACCTGGTTGGGATTCAACCGCCCGACGGCGTCGATTTTGACGGCCAGGCCCTTCTCGATACACTGCTTGGAAGGTCGAAGACCTCTCGCGTCGGACCTCTATTCTTCAGACGCCCGCCCGATCGAGACACATACTATCAGGTCCACGATCTTCCCGACCTGGCTGTGCGGCAAGGGCGTTGGAAACTGCTGTGTGAATACGACGGCTCCGATCCGCAACTCTTCGATCTGGCCGCCGATCCTGGGGAAACCTCGAACCTGGCCGATATGCATCCGGAGCGAGTTCGGGATTTGAGTGCCTCGCTGATCGCATGGCACAAATCCATGCCCCCCGACAAGGGGGCCACGTATCGAAGGTAGCGGGACCGGACGTCAGGCCAACACGGACGCTCGTCAAGATGGGCCATTGCCATCGTGCTTCTGTCGCAGCAGGACCATCCCGTAGGGAGGCACGAAGACGCTCCTGTCGATATGCGTGTCCTGGCTCGTTACATTCCGCCATCGTCTCTGCCGACCATCGCTCCAGAAAATGAGCTGCGCACCGATGAACCGCGGGAACCAACTCTCGTGGAAACGGTAGTTGCTGCCTCGATCGGTAGGGTTGATGAGCACGAGATAGCGATCCTGGTCGCTGACTTTCTCGAAGACCAGCCAGTCCGCTGAATCGGTCAGGATGGCCCCCGGTTCCCCATTGGCGTAGCCGGGATGCTGGGTGCGCAGGTTGGTGAGCCCCCGCACCAAGTGGAGCATTTTGCCGGGGCCGGCCTGCTCCTCGACGGAGACACCGTCGTCGGGCTCGTCGAAACGAGGGCTGAACCAGCCGGTCTGGGGCGTTGCGGTGCCCGATTTGTGCCAGGGAAACGGCTCGCGCAGCGTCTCATCGAATATCCCTGAACCGTCGCCGGGCGGATCGCCGTCCGGCTTGTTGCCGTTCCATTTCCAGCCGCGCTGCATGAGTTCATCGCCTTGATAGAAAACGGGATACTTGCCCATCGACGTGAGCAGGTACATCCCGACGCGATAGGCTTCGTCCACGCTCGGCTGCATCCCCTTTGTCTTCCGTTCCTTGAGGTACGACGCCAGCCGCGGGTTGGCATCATGACTCGCAAGGAACAGGAACGGCTGAAATGGCTCGCTTCGAGGGGTCGATCCCGGCCCCTGGTGGGCGAGACGATTCACCGCCCGGCAGTCATCGACGAAATCCTTCCACGTCGTCAGGAAGCCGGAGCCCGGGAAGGCGATCCTCGAACGCGCGGCCTTCATGAACGGCTCGTCGAGCAGGGCGTCGTTGCCGTAGGCATGCCGACGAATGGTCTCGTGATCTCCGAGGACTTCTCCGACCAGGATGGCGTCGGGGTTGATCTGGTAGACGTGGTCGGAGAACTCGCGCCACCAGTCGTTGTTGTGAAGAATGTCGGGCTCGGAGATTTGGCCCATCGTATCGCCGTAGATGTGCTTGGTCGCGTCGAGCCGGAATCCGTCCACTCCCTGATTCAGCCAGAACCCGGCGATGGCCTTGACCACTCTGCGCACTTCGGGTTCGTCGAAGTTCAGGTCCGGCATGGTATAGCTGAAGATCCCGAGATACCCCACCTGACTGCCGGTGCTGCTCGTGGCCGTGTGCCATAATCGGGGCGAGTCCGACAGGCCGGCGTCTCTGAAGTGGTAGAACTTGCGGAACCGGGAGGCCGGATCCTCCACCGCCTGTTTGAACCATGGATGCTCGTTGGACGAGTGATTGAAGGGAATGTCGAGGATGATCCGGACGCCGCGCTTGTGGGCCGCTTGGATCAGGTCCTTCATGTCCTGCAGCGTGCCATAGTCGGGATTGACGTCATTGTAATCGGTGACGTTGTAGCCATGGTAACTGCCGCTGGGGAAGGTGGGCATGAGCCAGAGAATCCCGACCTCCAGATCGTCGTTGCTGGCGGGATCTCCATCGTTCAGGTAGTCGAGGTTCTCCAGGATGCCCTTGAGATCGCCCCGCTCGCCGGAGGGGTCCGAATCGCTGGGCGTGTCCGCGAACGACCGGACGAAAACATGATACACGAGGTTGTTATCCTGTTGAGCGCAGCCAACACCTGCGCACGTCAAATGCATGAGCAGGCATACCGCCAGGCCGGCCCATCGGATGTTACCGCTTTGCCGAAACATATCTGCTCTCCTTTCGCCTGATGAACTGATGTCGTTCACTGATGAGCCATCCATTGGCTCTTCACGTTTCAACATCGCAGCGATATCGGTCGCCTTACGTGGTGCGAGAACACACGCCGTTCGGTCGCGGTTGTCAAAGAAGCAGCAAATCGAAGTACGCCCGCTGCCGGCAGCCTATGCAACGACGGCAGGAAGTTCAAGTCAAAAGTGGCGTGGCATTGCCATCACTTGCTGACGTGCTTGCGCAAGAGTTCGACGACGCCCGCACGCCCCCGGCGGATCGCTTCGTCAAAAGGCGTGTTGCCGGCGTTGTCTTTGACCGCCCTGTCGGCGCCATGGCTCAGGAGCAGCCGTGCAGCGTCCACGTGCCCCTGGAGAGCGGCCTCGTGGAGGGGAGTATCGCCGAAGACATCCCTTTCGTTCACGCCCGCCCCTTTCGCCAGGAGCCGTTCGATGAGGGGGCCGCAGTCCGAGGCAGCCGCATAGTGCAGAGGCGAGATGCCTCTCGTGTTCCTCGCGTCCACGGCAGCCCCCTTGTCGAGGAGCAGGTCCGCGAGGTCGCGAAAGCCCTTGGCTGCCGCCGCGTGTAAGGGTGTATCGCCCGCGTGGTTCTGAGCATTGACATCCGCCCCGTGCTCCAGAAGAAGCGCGGCGGTCGGCAGATCGTTTGCATCGACCGCGTTGTGGAGGAGTGTGTCGCCCTCGCTCGTATCCACCCGGCGGATGTCGGCGCCGTTGGCAAGGAGCATCGTCATCATTTCGTGGTCCCGTCGGTCGGCCGCCACGAGCAGCGGCCACTTGCCGAGCAGATCGTTCGCGTCCACCTCGGCGCCGCCGGCAAGCAACACCTGTGCGACCTGCCTGTATCCGTGGGAGACAGCCTGAAGCAATGGGGTCGTTCCGCTCCACACATCGGCTGCATTCGGGCTGACACCGCTGGCGAGAAAGCGTTCCGCCAGGTCTTTGCGGCCGTGACGTGCCGCGAAGAGAATCAAGTGCCGGTTCGCATCCATGTCTTCCGCATCCACCGCCGCGTCTTGTGCGAGCAGGAAGTCCACCATGTCGTCATGATCGCCGGCAGTTGCCAGGTGCAGCGCGGTCCAGCCCGACTGCTTCTTGGCGTCTATATCCGCCCCCTTGGACAGAAGCAGCTCCACCACCTCCCGGCCTTCCTCTCCCACCGCCTTATAGAGCGGCGTCTCGCCCGTGCTGGTTCGCGCGTTCACGTTCGCACCGGCCGCAATGAGCCGCTCCGCGACCGATGCACGATTGCGAAAGGCGGCCGCGTGGAGTGGCGTTTCTCCGTTGACGCTCACGGCATCGCTCCGAGCGCCCCGCGCGATCAGCAATTCGACCACCTCGACCTGACCCTCCGTGGCGGCCTCGTGCAGCGGCGTATACTCCAGTGTGTAGGCCCGTGCATCTACGTCCGCGCCGGAGTCGATCAACAAGGCGGCCACGCGGGTATGCCCCCTACCGGCTGCGAGGTATAGCGGCGTGCGATTGAATTTGTCGCGCGCATCCACGTCGGCGTCCGCCTCGATGAGTTCCCTCACCCGCTCGTACCAGCCGAGCTGGGAGGCCAGGTGGATCGTGATCGGCCCGCCGGCCTGGAGAAGAAGCTCGACGACCGCCTTGTGGTTCTGATCCATCGCCAGCGATGCGGCGGTCTGGCTGTCGTTGTCGGTGATGTTCGGATCGGCGCCGCGGCGCATCAGGAACTCGACAATCGGCCGGTGCCCTTTTCGCGCCGCCCCATGCAGGGCCGTCCGACCGTCCTGGTTCTGCACGTTGACTGCGACGCCCTTGCCGACGAGCAGTTCCGCCGCCGCGAGTCGGCCTGTCCGCGCCGCTTCGTGCAGCGGGGTGTCGCCGGCCGGGTCCATCGCGTTCACATCGGCGCCGCTCGCCAGCAGGGCCTCGATTCTACCGATGTCGCCCGCCCTCGCCGCCTGATACAGATTATCCGGCGTACGCGGTGGCTCTTGCTCCTTGCACCCACCGAGAGCGACGGCCAGCACGAGGGGAATAAGACAAGAGGGTCTCTTCACGTTCATTCCCAACCACCCACATCGATTGCCGTCCCGCCGCCTGTGCCGCACCGCCGGCGCGATGTTCCACACCACAGGAGACTATGGCGTTGTACCATATCTCCGCAGAAGATCAACGATATCCTTATGCCCGCGCCCAGCCGCCTCATCGATTAGCGTGTCGCCCCTATAGTCCTTGACGTTCACATCCGCACCATAGGCCAGGAACAGTTCAACAAACGCCTTCTCACCCGCAGCAACGACCGTGTGCAAGACGCCCGGCGCGTTGACATCAGCGCCGTTCTCCAAGAGCAACCGGATCACGTGTTGGTTCGAATGATGTGCGTAGCATAGAGGTACCATCCCGAAGTGGTCTTTCTGATTGACATCCGCTCCGTGGGTAATCAGCAACCGGGTCACGTCTTCATCTGCGCGAATTATGGCATCCACCAACAGACTTGTGCCGCTGCGGCCGTAGTCAACTGCGTTGGCATTGGCTCCACCGGCAAGCACGTTCTCAGCAAGATCTGCCCATCCGTGGCGGACCGCAAAACGCAGCAGGCACTCATTCTCACGCGTGTCACCGGGAAGAACTTGGGCACCGTGCGCCAGGAGTAGTCTGACCATGCCTTCGCGATCCGAGAGGCTCGCCGTACATAATGGGGTCCAGCCCTCGTTCCTGCAGGCATTGAGGTTGGCGCCGGCCTCAATGAGCAGCTTGGCGGTCTCGACGCGACCTCGGCGGGCCGCACGGTGCAGTGCAGTGAAGCCCCCGGAGTCCTCAGCGTTCACATCCGCACCCTCTGAGATCAGGATTCTTGCAGCCCCTGTCTGGCCGTGCAGGGCCGCCGTGTGCAGGGGCGTACAGCCATCCTCGTTCCTTGCGCCGACATCGCCGCCGCTTTCGATCAAAGACCGGATCAAGGCGATATCCCCTTGCTGGACGGCCAGATGAAGACATGCCATGAGCTTCGTTTGTGCGGATGCGTCTTCAGTCGGTTCCACAAGTCTCTTCCTGCATCCGACGATGATCAGTCCCGGGAGTACGATGCAAAAGATCAGCTTCTTTCGCCGCATTTCAGTCACCTCCGCAGCCTCTCAGCCGGCACGGTGGGCAGGACGATGCCCCATGCATTCCCAACCATCAGGCTAACCGCCGGGGTGGGCACGGGCAAGCCAATTCCTGGGCCGACGCGCCGATGGGTTGACCCGGGCGTCGCATTCGACTACTATGGCGCGAGCGGCGGTAATGTGTTGCACGGCCTTGGGCTCGCGTTAAGGAAATACACCATGTACAAGGTATTTATGATCGTCGGTGTGGTCGTCGTGGCCGTGGGGTGGGCCGCGTACTTCTACTATGACTACCGGCTGCGCAAGGAGGAGGAGAAGCAGCCTAAACAGCGCTCCTCGCGGCTCCAGAAGACGCAGACGGAAGTTTCCGACTGGGCCAAGAAGATGGCCGCGTTCAAGAGTCCCGCCGAGCAGCGTAAGGAACGAGAGCAGCGCGAGGCAGAAGAGAAGGGACAGCAGACGCAGTGATTGTCACAATGCGACACTCGCAACGTACAATTGAAGGAGAACCATGGTGGACCGGTTTCTGAACGAGGATTTTCTGCTCCAGAACCACACGGCGCGGGTCCTTTACCACGAGCACGCGGCGAAGATGCCGATCTATGACTATCACTGCCACCTTCCCGCCTACCAGATCGCAGCCGATCACCGGTTCGAGAACCTGACTCAGGCCTGGCTCGCCGGGGACCACTACAAGTGGCGGGCGATGCGGACCAACGGCATCCCGGAGAAGTACATCACGGGCGATGCCGGCGACGTAGAAAAGTTCGAGAAATGGGCCGAGACGGTGCCTGCCTGCCTCGGCAATCCGCTCTACCACTGGACCCATCTGGAGCTCAAGAGCCCGTTCGGCATTCAGGGCAAGCGGCTCGGTCCCGAGACCGCCAGCGAGATCTACCACACGTGCAGCGATATGCTGCGCTCGCCGGAGTTCAGCATCCGCAACATTATCCGGAAGATGAACGTCAAGCTGATCTGCACGACGGAAGGGCCGCTCGATACGCTCGAACATCACCGCCGGATCAGGCAGGACGCTTTCGAGATTCGCGTTCACACTGCCTGGCGGCCCGACCAGGCGATGGCCGTCGAGGACCTCCAGAAGGTGAACGTCTTCATCGACAAGCTCGAAGAGTTGTGCGACATGGATATCGCGAGCTTCCACGATTACGTGGAGGCCCTCCGCGAACGGCACATCTACTTCCACGAGAACGGCTGCCGCCTGTCGGACCACGGCCTGGATACCGCCTACGCGGAGGAGTACGCGGAAAGCGAAATCAAGGCCATCTTCCGCAAGATCCGCTCCGGCCGATCCCTCAGCGAGCGAGAGATCCGACAATTCAAATCGGCCATGATGGTCGAGTTCGGCCTGATGGACGCCGAGCACGGGTGGGTCCAGCAGGTTCACATCGGGGCGCTGCGGAATAACGCCAGCCGGCTGTTCAAGCGACTCGGTCCCGACATCGGCTGCGACTCCATCGGCGACCTCCCGGTTGCCAGGCCCCTGGCGAAATTCCTGGACCGCCTGGATGCGCAAGGCCGGCTGCCCAAGACGATCCTTTACAATCTCAATCCGCGGGACAACGCCCTGTTCGCCACGATGGTCGGCAACTTCCAGGACGGTTCCGTTCCCGGCAAGCTCCAGTACGGCTCGGGCTGGTGGTTCCTCGACCAGAAGGACGGCATGGAGGACCAGATGCGGACGCTCGCCAACATGGGCCTGCTGAGCCGGTTCGTCGGCATGCTCACGGATTCGCGGAGCTTCCTTTCGTACCCGCGGCACGAGTACTTCCGGCGGGTGCTGTGCAATCTGCTCGGCACCGACGTGGAGGCGGGCCTGCTGCCGAAGGACTTTGGCCTGCTCGGCAAAATGGTCGAGGACATCAGCTACAACAACGCCCGGGCCTACTTCCCGATGGAGTGCGACTGAGAGAAGAGGGCACGCGGGGCATCCTGCTGCTCTCGCCCGACATCACAAACCAACAAGGACGACAGGACGCTGACCGGCGGATGACTCGTTGGCCTGAGGAATATTGGATGGAGGTAAGACGTGGATAGAGTGGATTCTCACAACGTTGTGCGGTTTCTTGTTGCGATCGCGATACTCGGTGGGGCATTCACCGGCAATGTGCACGCGGACGCGAATTCGTTCGACCTCGACACGATCCTGGAGTTCGATCTCGGGACGCCGCTGGGTCAGTGCCGGGCCGTGCCGGTGGACCTTGGCGACAAGCGCGGCCTCTTCCTCGCCTGGTGCGAGGATGCGGAGATCGATCCGTTCGTGGAGATGTTCTTTTTCCCGAGCCACCCGATGAAGCTGGGGGTCTTTGCCCTCGATGGAACCGAGTTGTGGAGCAAAGAGCTTGGACCCGGCGTGATTCCCGGCATCTGGTTCCTGCCCTTCTACCCGTTCGATCTCGACGGCGACGGCATCGACGAGATCTGGTTCGTAAACAACATCGACGATGAACACGCGCTGAGCCTCAAGGGCCGACGACTCGAATGCCTCGACGCGGTGACCGGCGAGACACTCGGCCAGTGGCCCTGGCCCGGGGTGGATAGAAACCAGAGCCCCAGCCATACGTACCGCAACTTCATCCTCGGCGGTTACGCGAGAGACAGCCGGGTACTCATCACGGCCCAGGGCACCTACGGCCCGATGCAGCTTCAGGGCTGGAACGCGGACATGAGCCGGCGCTGGGAGCACGTGATCAAAAAGGAGACCCCGGGCGCACGCGGGAGCCA
>Ga0272441_10014509_pt1 | contig 11160 bp, 7 predicted proteins | sample SSMProp6N_FD_193582 | JGI IMG/M metagenome (GOLD analysis project Ga0272441, IMG submission 193582) | Marine sediment archaeal communities from Little Sippewissett salt marsh, Falmouth, MA, United States - SSM-Prop-6N | ecosystem: Environmental > Aquatic > Marine > Wetlands > Sediment ... | reverse complement strand
CTCTCGTCTGGGTCTATAGGTCGTCCGCCCACTGGCGAATTTATGCGAATATGCGAGTAGTTCCTGAGAATCCTCGGAATCCTCATCATCCTCCTTCACTGGGATGTTGGGCATAACTTCGTCCGCGTCGTCCATCCCCATAATGTCAAGTAATATTGCCAGTTCATCGCTGTCTATTTCCTCTGTTAGATCCTCTGTTTTGTCCTTTGAATCGCCAGCGGTTTTCAATGCTATGTCAGTTGAGTTCCCCTCGGCAGCAAATTTTCCTATATCCTTCTGCTTTTCTGGTTCCCTTGTTTGTAGTTCGCGTTCGTGAAGATAGGCCTTTCTCATCTTTCCATCTCTCCATAATGCTATTTCATCTGCATTTAATTCGACATATCCACTATTGGAATATCAGCCCGAGACTAATATGAATTTATTTGAATGCCTCCAAGTCTTCGCAGGCAAAATACGGTTTCAGTATATCCTCCTCTCATAAAATTCTAGCAACCTAAACAATTATCCTGAAAACATAAAGAATGAGTGTTTAATTCCCAGTATACTTCAATTACATCGGGTTTCACACAATGGAATGCCAAACAGTGCCTAGATTAGGAATTTTGGCGGTCTGGTATGATTGATATACGCTTGTTTTTATGTGAATCTCCTCCGCAGCCACCTCAAACAGGTTTCACAATAACGGCTTTAGACACCAGAGCCAGAGAAACAGTGCCCATGCTAACAAGGCCAACTCCACACCCGAAGCCAGCCAGAAGCACAGGAGTATATGTATACCATTTCTTCATGCCGAATCTTCGTATCATGTAGTATTTGCCTATCAGAGCGCCGACCAGCGCCCATACCTCAGTGCCAGGGTCTCCACCAATACCATGAAGGAAACCATAATACCACATGCTATGACCGCCAGATAGAAGCGGGTTCATAAGCCACAGGATTCCATACAGGCCCAGACCTGACACCAGTCCTGCCAATATATATTTCCCCTTTATGGCCTGGAGCATCTGGCTCTCACCATCCCGGAGGGATGTTACCCACATGCACCTTTCCGTGACGCCCATGGGCCATGTCACCTGCGCATGGGGATATATTGCCGATGGTATAGGCGCCAGTCTCCAGATGAAGTGCCACACAAGAATACCGGAGATCAGCAGTATAGGCAGCGTTATAACCGTTGCTGCAATGGAGCTTGTGAACCTTGTCCCTGTGAGTTCCAGTATACGCCAATGTATAGTACCATGTCCGTAGTCCTCCTGGGGTATGGGAGCAAACCACACATCTATTTCCTCGTATCTGCTGAGGACATACGTAGCTTGCTTAAGGTAGGGAATCTCGAACAGATCCTGGTTTAGAATCCCGAATGTCCTGGCTGTGATATACGAGTTAAGCGGAGTCCAAAGGAACCCGAAGAACAGCAGAAAGCCCAGCGGGAACAGCGGTATGAGGTAACGTCGCAGTATGAAAACATGTATCGCCATACCGAAGAACCACATAACTAACGCAAGCCATATAGGAAAGTCGCCGCGTCCAGCAGGCACCGCAAGCGAACCCCGCTCCCCCAGATTCTTGGCTCTGGCGCTTCTATACCTGAATATCATAGGAACGGTGACTATGAGACCTATTATGGCGATGCAGAATGACTTGCCCATACCGAAACTCAGCCAGAAGTCAATGTTGTTTGAGAAGCTTGTAGCCCGGACATCATCACCAGGATGCCAGGAATGGAGGATCTCCATACGGTATAGAACATGCGGATTCAGAAAGAACTGGGTGAAAACCTGCGCCACGAAACGTGCTAGAATCATAGGAAACGGCAAGACGAATCCCTGTAGCATGCTTGTCAATTGTGTGCGAAGAGCAAACACACCAGTAGGAGCGAATCCCTCTATATTGGTTGTGAAGTCAATCCAGGGGATCTTTATTATCTGTATGGGCTGCTCCATAATTGCTCCAGTTAACGCTGGCACGCCTATATAGACAGCGCCCCAGACTAAACCCAGCACAGAGCCAATACTAAACACACGCCATCTCCATGATTCCTTCTTCCCTGTGGTTTCTGCCAACGCCGTAGCCCCTTGAGCGGATACAGGCGCGAGGGGGAATGGCAAACGCTCCAGATCAGCCGTCATCCTGAAGAGAAAGTATCCACCCCCTATGCTTCTCATTCTGCCCAGTATTTGTCCCATTAGCATCAGCATTATAGGCCAGAGCCAATCCCTGTGTATGAGGCTTCTGGTAGCCAGCGATTCGGAACCCGGTGGCGGTACCACCCAGGCAGGCACTTTGTCAGCTATCTCAAACTGCACAGCTTGAGGAGATTGTATGAAATACTGATCATATATGAAATGCCCATAGAAATTGCCAGCGCCTACAGCCGCGCCTGCCAGGCTGAGGAGTATATATAGCTCCTGACGTCTTACACTGGTGAAGGATCTTCGGGCAAGTTCCGTAAACAGGATTACAGCCACCCAGGGCGCTGCTCCTGCTCCGCTTTGACCGGCAACAAGACTCAAGTATATAGATCCCGGCATCATAAGAAGCCCGACGAACAATGCGCCCAGGACAACTTTGAGGGTTAGACCAGACTCGAACGTCCGGACTCCGCCATCCATATCATATCTCTTCGCCCATGTCTGCCATTCCTCAGCCATGGATATCCTGCGTTTTGCCATAGCTACCTTCACCTACCGGGTGGCTATGCCTATTGGCTGCCACCTATTAATTGCACTCCTCCTGACAGATTAGTAGAAGCCGGGGCTGGACAAGAATGTCCCGCCTATCCATGATAGACTGGACATTCTTGTCCAGTCTGTAATGATATATTTGAATTCAGAATTGGTCTTAACCGGACTTCTCTCAGAACCTCAGAGTCGTATTTGCTGAAAAGCTCGTCAAGCCTGAATGAGGAATAGGCTTCCAGATAAGGGACAAATCCCGGGATCAACCTTTCCTCCAGATCAATCAGATACTCCTCAAACCTTCCGCTATCCTCAAGTATGTAGCAGTCAAACTTCCAGACTATCCAGGTAAACTTCCCATCAATCTTAATCACATCAAATGGGAAAAGGCGGCAATCGACAGGCTTGTTCTGGTGGATCATACACAGACCGTTTCCCAGCAGAAAGGGACATGGCAAAACCTTATTGAATAACCCGGCTTCATCTGGATGTAGTTTCCCGATGTTCTTCATCTCCTCTTGTGTAACGAAAAGCGGATATGCTACGTCCAGTCTGCAACATGACTTCTCTTGACAATCCAAACAACCACTCCATAGAGCGCTCATATTTATCACCTTTGCTGATCTAATTGGCATCGATCTCCAGTTCGCGTCCCATACTGAACTTTGGCATGGCTTTTCTCTCCGCAAAATCCTCATCTTCCTGTTTGATCGCAGCGACTATCATTGGGAATGCTATTGTGGCATCACAGTATACGGTCGCAGCCTTTGCGTCAAACGCCACCTTACCCCAGCTCTGAGCCTCAGCGAAGGTACAGCCGGACAGCCCTCCCCAGTGCGGCGGGTCTGTTATAATCTGGATGGCGTATTTATGCCCGGATACTTCCTCTCCCATAATGGAAGCGGTCACTTCAGTCTGCTGGATGAAATTCTTCGGCGTGCCACCACCCAGATAGATTACCCCCGTGGACTCACTATTGATGACTATCTCCGCCGTCTCCAGGACATCGGCCACAATGTCGAAATTGAGGCTATTGTGCCCTCTATGTCGTCCCAATGCAACCGCGATCCCGATGGACGAATCCCCTAGAGCCGGACAATACACCGGTATACCAGCCTCATACGCAGCAGTCAGAATGCCCTTACGGCAACCATCAGTACCCAGGCTTTTACCCAGGAGATTAAGAAACTCTCGGGTGCTGTATGGTCTGTCCTGTTTGAGGGTAGCCGCGAATTCTGCTATATATTCATCAGTTTCACGAAACTCCTGCTCAACTGCAAATGTGTCATAGATCCTGTCTATACCAGCTTCCTTCAGGTCACAGTCATCCGCCCGATGACTGCCCTGCCAATGGCATTTGCCCAGCGTTTCGTGTATATCGTGAAACAGGTTTGCGCCAGTTGAGACCAGGCAGTCTATCCATCTGTTCTCGATTATGTGAACCATGATCTCCCGCATACCCGCAGGAACAAGCGCGCCTGCCAAACCCATGAATATCGTCGTTTGGTCAGAGAGCATCCTTCTCCACACGTCACGCGCCAGGTATATATTCCTAGCCTGAAAGGAAACGCCACCCATCCTATCCACCAGTTCCGAGACGGACATTCGCTCATCAATCTCTATGGGATGGGTCGGTGTAACCAGAAAATCTCTCATGTCTAATCTCCCATTACAAACACTGCCGCGGCGATCACTGTAGTCCATAAGCCATCTTTATCACCCATGGCAGTTTGGGTTATATTCGTTGTCCTAACTATCTTGCCGCAGATCTTGTAGTATTCCTTCTGCTCATCCCAACTGGCATCTCCGTCGAATGCCACGCCCAAAGTGGTAGCCAGCATCTCTGCCGCTATGGATTCGGCATAATCTCCTGCAATCTCCTCGTTCTGACCGAAACTATGGTGCTCTGAAAGATAACCATAATCAGCTTTATCTCTTGGGACAGCTACCCCAACAGAAGCGCCAACCAGTCGGCGGGGTTCGTCCGTGCTGTTCTCGCTCATGACGCAGAAGACTATATCTCCGGGAGACAACTGCTTCAGGCCTTTCTCTTTGGATATAATCTTGCACCTTGGCGGTAGTATACTTGATACCTTCACCAGGTTATATTTCTCTATCCCGGCGGCTCGAAGCGCCATCTCGAAGCTGGTTAGTTTCTCTTTGTGTTTTCCCATCCCTTTGGTCAGAAATAGTTGTTCAGGTGTCATTCACTTTTGGCATACTAAAAACAAAGAGCGCTTTTAGTGTACCTTCTCCTTTCCTTAGTCAAGCGTTTGTTTTGAATTATATGTAGATAGCCAAAATAGCTTCCTGGTTGGGGTCACATCCCAAAAACTCCAGAAATGCTGTTGAAACTTACTAATCATATACATATTATATGACGGTATTATCAGGAATTACGCCGTTCCTATGGACAATAGCTATCCCATCGCGTATGCTGAAGCTATCACTGTCATAGTCTCTTTTCCCAGCCTGATCCAGGATCTTGACATTGCGGCCGATCCTGGCGTTCTGGTCGATTATCGCGTTCTGGATAACGGTGCTCCCGCCTATGCCAATGGGCGGCAGGCCCTTCGCGCCCTCTGCAAGTTGCTCTTCAATGGATTCATAGTAATCCGCTCCCATTATTATGGAGTTGGCGATCTTGGTATTTGAGCATACAATGCTTCTTACACCGATTATGGAGTTTCGGATCTCGGAGCCGGTTATGATCGTGCCGTCAGATATAATTGAGGACTCGATAAAACAGCTATTTATCTTTGACCCAGGCAGAAATCTGGGACGCGTGTATACCGGTGCCAATTCATTGTAGAAATCAAACTCGGGAATCAAATGTGTGAGTTCAAGATTAGCCTGATAGAAAGACTTTATGGTTCCCACGTCACGCCAGTATCCATCGAAAAAGTGACTGTAAATCCTTCTTAAACCTATTAGGCCTGGAATGACATGCTTACCGAAGTCTATGAAGCGATCATCTTCGAGGCAGTCAATCAGGACATCCTTGTTGAAGATATATATGCCCATAGAGGCTACATGGGAGCGCCCTGCACACTGGATGCCATGTTGCTGAAACGCCGATTCATCTATCTTCATGGAACGTATCACATTTTCCTCCTGAGGCTTTTCTAGGAAAGCGGTGATGCGACCATCCGAGTCGGTCTTTAGTATTCCAAACTCCCTGACCTGATCCAACTCCACAGGCAGAACGGCAACGGTTATCTCCGCATCCTTCTCAATATGCTCCCGAAGCATATTCCGGTAATTCATTCTGTATAGATGGTCTCCAGCTAGGACGATTATATACTCACACGGCGTTTCCCTGAACCGCCGGATATTCTGCCGAACAGCATCGGCCGTTCCCTGATACCAATCCATGTTCTCTATGGTTTGCTCTGCCGCCAGGATCTGTACATATCCCTTGGAAAATGCGTCGAATCTGTATGTCTGGACTATATGCCTGTTTAACGACGTGGAATTGAACTGTGTCAGCACGAAAATTCGATCCACATCGGAGTGCAGGCAGTTACTAATTGGTATATCTATTAGCCTGAATTTGCCGGCTATAGGTACAGCAGGCTTAGCCCTGTGCTTCGTGAGCGGATATAGCCTTGTTCCCTGGCCGCCACCCATTATGATAGCGATAGTATCCCTGGTCATACCCAACACCTCCGGAGACTGGAAAACGAGGAATGTTGGAATTGCCCATACACCATAGGTCTATCCCTCGCCAAGCCCCATTCTGATAATTTCCACGATACCTTTCCGCATCATCGTCACTGCTATGGCTGCCAGGAGGATATGAGCTACCTTTGAAAATGCCTTCATACCTGTCCTGCCCATAACTCTTGTCATCAGATCAGCTTTGAGGAAGACAAGCAGGACGATAGCCATATTCAGTATGAGGGATACAGCAGTAGGAACGAAGCCGCGTATGCCTGAAAGCACCAATACAGTAGTCAGAACAGCGGGGCCGGTTATCAACGGCGTGCCAAGTGGGAAAGCGCCCACGTCCTGATCCGCCTTCTTCTGCTCATTCTCCTTTGGAAATAGAAGACTTACTGATAGGACAAGAAGTAGAATTCCACCAGCCACCCGAAAGTCAGCAACCGTGATGCCCATAAGCAGCAGGATACCTCTTCCCGCGAACATAAACGCCAGGGCAAGAAGAGTTGCTGTTGAGATGGATATGTATATAGTCCTCCGCTTTCCAGATGCGCTTATGCCGTCTGTAAGGGACAGGAATATGGGTAGAATCCCAATGGCGTTCACCGACACAAATATTGGGATAAAGCTAAGCAAATATGGTCGGAAAAAATCAGTCATAAAATATTACCAGTTCGCCAATATGCAGGTGTCCCAGCTTTCATGCTGGGACACCTGCTATGGCAGTCGCGCTTACTTCACCATAAGCATTTTGTGAGTTGCTGAGTAACTGCCAGCCTGGAGAATGTAGAAATAGACTCCGCTGGCAACCTTCTCACCATCCTCATCCGTTCCGTCCCATCGGGCTGAGTTGGCCTGGGACGTATAGTGTCCCGCGTCCCTGTGTCCCAGATTCAGAGTTTTGACCAGATGACCTGCTGAGTTATATATCCGTATATCCACCTTAGCTCCCTCAGAGAGCTGGAAGGGGATCCAGGTCTCTGGGTTGAATGGGTTTGGATAGTTCTGAAACACCTGGTTTCTGGTGACCTTAACACTGGAGATGAGACTGTGCAGCAGATCCTTTGTACTCAGGAAGCCATCGTGGGAGTTCGGAGATCTCTCCATGATGTTGCATGCCTTGACAAGCACAGGCAGGTATGCCGGGTCAAAGCTCCACAGATCCACAGACGGAGCTGTTGTGCCGTAGACTTCACCGAAGTGCTGTCCCACCAGGATCAGGTCGGCTATGTTGACTATACCATCACCATTCACGTCAGGATTGGGATCTACCGGCGGGGTGATGACCTGTCCGAAGTTCTGGACTACCAGAACCAGGTCTGTCACATCCACCTTTCTGTCCTTGTTGACATCCCAGGTCGGGAACTCTATCACTTCTATACTGGCATCCAATCGTTTGACTGGTATAACTCGACCCCTGGAGTCGGACAATACCACATTCTGCACCATCAGTTTCACAGATGCCATGCCAGCACCTTTGGCGTTGAACGTTACGGTGGCAAGAGTGCCGCTTCCACTCGCGGTAGTCGGCCCGGTTCTGGCGCACACGATGCTGGTTACGGTACCTGCGGTATTGGCAATCTTCGGCTGCACCCAATACGTTACGCCAATGCTCTTGAGCAGCGCTCCTTCCTCCACCTTGACAGCCTCAAGCATCGTTGGATTGAATGATATACCCAACTGGAATCCTGCCAGGTCAGCCACGTCTGCTACGCTGATCACAGCAGAGAAGGAAGAGCCTTTTGTGACCGTTTTCGCTGTTTCTACGCTCACAATAGCAGCCACAACAGCGTTCACCTGGAATGTGTTCTCAGCTATAACCGTTCGGTTATCGGGATTGGTGACAATCACGTTGCGGGGTATAGCAGGAGCGATAGGCGAAACAGTGACTTTGACCGTGAGCTTGGTGGAACTCACAAAGGTTCTGGAACTGATGGTGATGCCACTGCCGCTGAACGAGACAACCGCTCCATCAAGGAAGCCTGTGCCTGTGATGGCTATGTCCCTGTCAGTTGCCCCTTGATCAAGGCTTGATGGGTCAACTGTGGCGATAGACAGGGGTGGTACCGGAAGTGCGCTTTCATAGGCTCCCATGTCAGGCTTGGTACTCGATGGGTTGGGACGGGACTTACCCTCTATGTCTTTGGCCGGGACGTTCTGTGTAACGCTTCCGGCGCCGATGCATGGGCTGTTATCCTTCAGGTGGTAGTCATTGTTGCCTGCACTGACAAACAGCGGATTGGCGTTGATATTCCCTGTGCCAGTCCACCCGCTCTGGATGTCCGAATAGGTGATGCCTATCACCGATCCGGAGTCAAGGTATATCTGGGACGGGTTGTTGCCCCAGAGAATGCTGTTAAGAGCAGTGGGGAACGAGGAATTCTGACACGCGATTCCACCACCGCCGCTGCCCGCTGAGTTGCCGAACATGGTGTTGTTGACCATGGCTGGAGACGAATTGCTGCATCCAACGCCGCCACCATAGGTCACCGCCAGGTTCCCGGCGATGACGTTGTTGACTATCCTGGGAGATGATCGGTCGCCGCAGAATATCCCACCACCGCCGTTGATGGCCGTGTTTCTGATGATGATGTTGTTCTCTATGGTGGGGGAAGATAACCCGGTACAGGAGATCCCGCCGCCATAGCCATCGATCTGCGGGACACTGCTGGATGTAACAGGCGCCGCCACTACCGATGCCACCGTTGCAGCGGCTGGTATGACAGGTGCTATAGTCTGAACCGGGATAGTGAATACGTCCTTCCCCAGGTTCTCCTTGCGACCAGCTACCTTTCCCTTTATATCCAGCTCAAGGGTTATCCTGCTTCCAGCAAAGTCGCTGTCTATTTTCAGGAGGTACTTGCTGGACTTCATCCTGCCGCGTTTCCTTATCTCGCCGTAGCTGTTATAGTCAACTATGAATCGGGCTTTGTCACTGGTGTCCAGCTCAGCTTCCACGCTGTCGATGTCTTCAATGGAGATGTTTATCAGGGTCACATTTATCTCAATGGTCTCACCAGGCTCTGGCATACCATTGCCGTTGTTGACTGATCCCAGGCTTACACTGTCGCTCACGGCAGCCATAAGCTCCTCATAGCCTGCTGGTCGCAGATACCTGATCATGCCGCCTATGCGCATGGGAAGCGTTTCAGTGCCAGTGACCTGCCCATCCTCCTGAGTTGTGAGCCTGAACTCCACTGTATGTCCCATTTTGGCGTAATTGGGATCGCTGGTGAATACAGCCGCATCTGCATTTGCAATGGTGAATTCATATTCGCGTCTGGCTTCCTTCACCTCGCCGGCTGCTATATCGCGATACTCGCCTTTGTTCTGTGCTATACTCGCTATCGCCGGGTCTGTGGTTTCCAGCAGCGTCTGAACATCCTGCCCCTGCTTTCCGGTCGGGTTCCAACGCTCTATCTGCAGATAGACCTCTTCCCCGGGCTCTGCCACATAGTTCTTGTTGTTATCCTCTGCTATCCAGTGTGTGACATACCGGGTGCGCATGCCAAGATAGTGGTTAAAGGACTTGATATTTAACAGCTTTGATCCGGTCGCGACCTCTACCCGGAAATTCATATATCCTGCGAAGGCCTGGTCTACCGTAGTCTCGAAGCTTACCGTTCTTGACCGGCCAGAGAGGATCTCGGTCAATTCGACTCTATCATCGGGTATACGAACTGATCGGGAACCGGGGGTGATGGTGATCCTCACATCTCCGACACTGGCTGTTGTTATATTCCTGAACCGGAGATCGATGTCCTCAGGTTCTCCGCCTGGTCTCAGATCGCTATCCACATCGATCCGCTCCAGGATTATGTCCGCGCCAATCCTAACGTAGAATTCGTCAGTGCCCACGATAGTCTCGCCTGACTTTACCTCCACTGTGAAGCGTATCCTGTCTCCCAGTGGCTTGAAGCTCTCGTTTATCTTCACATACTGGAAGGACAGCGACTTTGTGGCTTTGCTGAGAATCGTCCCATAGCTTGCCGGGATTCCAGCTTCTGCCATACTCACTGTGTTCCAGCCGGTTACCTTAGTCCCTGTGTAAACCGGCATCAGCCCGGCAACACGGCTATCAGTCGTTCTGAGCGTTGCTGTCACAGAGCTGATGGCGGCAGCCGAGTTGTTCTTGAGGGGTATGCCAAGTCCCATGACCTCGCCAGGCTCCGCTGCGATGTCGCCGTCGTTGCCTGGTCTTAGAGAGCCTTTCTGCACGTCTACATATATTGATTTCTCGCCAGTCTGAGCGTTTACTCCGATCTGGATCTGGTTCCCAGTTGGCGCGCCGTTGGTTACAGTGAATCCGCTTACCACTGACTTCACGGTTTCACCTGAGTGAAGATAGAACCCACGTCCTGACCCTTCACAATCAATTATGGTCACTCCTGCGCCGTTCTCTGACTTGACAGTTATAGCTTTGCCTTTAAGATCCAGGTTCTTGTTGCCAAGTCCTTTGTATGTCCCGTCAGCCACAAGGACAGTGTCACCGTTTACCGCTGCGTCTATAGCAGCCTGAATTGTCGCATGATTCCCCGGCACGCGGATAGTTGCGGCGTGTGCAGAAGCGACAATTGCCAACACGAAAATACCTGCCAGAATGCTCCTCAAGCACTTCATTGCCTTAATCTCCTCTCTTTGCCTTTGCTTTAAGGCATGTCAACAATCATCCTATTCAACATCCAGATCATTTTGGATATCCACAACTCCCTTGACGCCGGAAACTATGTTCCCAGCGCGTTGTTTTCTGGATCGCGAATCTACCTTGCCGCTCAAGATTACACTAATGATGGCGCCGCCAGCGAATAGAGATCCAGAT
>Ga0272441_10014508_pt1 | contig 11160 bp, 10 predicted proteins | sample SSMProp6N_FD_193582 | JGI IMG/M metagenome (GOLD analysis project Ga0272441, IMG submission 193582) | Marine sediment archaeal communities from Little Sippewissett salt marsh, Falmouth, MA, United States - SSM-Prop-6N | ecosystem: Environmental > Aquatic > Marine > Wetlands > Sediment ... | reverse complement strand
ACGCGCAGGGCACGACCGTCGCGTTCTTGACGCTGGCATTCGCCCAGTTGTGGCACGTGTTCAACATGCGAGGGTCGGACTCTGGCGTCTTCCGCAACGAGATCACACGCAATCCCTACGTCTGGGGAGCCCTCGCGATATGCAGCCTCCTCCTCCTCGCTGCCGTCTACCTTCCCGGCCTGGCCACCGTTCTGAAGACCGTCCACCCCACTCCCCGCGGCTGGGCTCTCGTCCTCGGGGGGAGTCTGGTGCCGTGGCTCGTCGGCCTGGTGGGGCTCGCCTCGAGGGTGCGCCGGGCGGCTTCCTGATGAAGGGCGTCCGGATTCGCAGGTCCGAGCCGCGGCGGTGCAAGTGAGACGGTTCGCCGAATTGACGCATGTCGGCAAGGGCCGACGACTCCGCCCCTTCGCCATGGATTTGCTGCGGACGCAGTTCGGCGTCCGCGCCGTCGCGCTGCACCAGGTCGCCGAGACGATCAACATCGTCTACCGCGTCCGCATCGCCGACGGTCGTCGCTTCGTCCTGCGCCTCACACCGCCGACCCACTTCCATGATCGACAGGATGTTCTCTCCGAGCTCGCCTGGCTGCGGGCGCTTCGGGATGACGAAATCGGCGTTCCCGTCGCCATCCCCGCTGGAAGCGGCATGGATGTCGTCTCCGCGTCCTGGAACGGGATCCCCGGGACATGGCACGTTGTGCTTTTTTCGTGGATCCGCGGAGCCAACCTCGCCGCCCGCTGGACTGCGAAGAACATCGAGCGCTACGGCCAGCTGGCCGCCCGGCTCCACGTCGCCGGCGGGCGCTTCGCGCCGCCGAAGGGCTTCCGCGTCCGCACCGCAGCCACCGTATTTCCCCACTGCAATCCAGCATTCGCTCGTCCCGAGCCGCTGATCCTCTTCGACAACCTGCCGACGAAGCTGCTTCCTCCTGCGCGCCGAGCTCTGTTCCGGCACGCGCACGATGTGGCACAGGCGGAGATCACGCAGCTGTTCGAGAACGGCATCGCGCAGCCGATCCACAACGACCTGCATCCGTGGAATGTGATGATCAGCCGCGAGGAGATCTACGCAATCGACTTCGAGAACCTTCTTCTCGGCTTCCCGATCCAGGACCTCGGCACGACGATTAACTACCTCCGCGACTACGTTAAGGACAATGTGCCCTTCGAGGAGCGCCTCGCGTCGTTCCGCGCAGGCTACGAGAGCGTGCGTCCGTGGCCTGAGGCGTTCCCCGGCCAGATCCGCCTCCTGACTGCGTCGCACCGACTGCTTCTGTGCAACTACTACGCAGCGCACCACGATCCGGAGTTCCGGGCGTTCGCCTACGACGTATTCGAGATCGTCGAACGGCGTCTCCAGGAGGACCTCGCGGCTGCGGGGAAGCCCCTCGGCAAGGCCCGGTGAGGCGTTCGTGGTTCGTCTCACCCTGCGACTTGCGACTAGCCCCTAGGAGACGAGGCGCTGTCGTACACCCGGATAGCGTGCTCGTACCGCGCGCACAGGGCCTTCACCGCGTCGGCGTGCGCCGCTCCGAGCCGCTGCGCGATCGCGGGCTGCGTCACGCCAAGCTCTCTGGCAGCTTGCTTCTGCGTTCTTCCGAACCACACACAAAGCAAGGCAGCTTCGGCCTGCGGCTTCGACCAACGGGCAACGACTGCATCAAGCAGAGCGCACTCCGCGTCTAGCTCCGAGTCGAGCTCCGGCCAGGGCGTCGCGAACTGCAGACGCCGACCGCTTCCCCTCGCGCGTTCCATCAGGAGGTCGGCCCGGCGCAGTGCGCTTCCATCCGATTCCGCATCGGCAGATCCCTGCGGACGAGCCGCATCGCCGATCTCGACCGCGATGCGAGCATCGCGCGCAGACGACGCCGCGCTGACGGTACTCCGCGAACGCAGGAAGGTGCGGAGGATCATCGCCGTGTGCAGGGCTTCCTGCGGGCGGGCAATCCCACGGAAGCGATCGCTGCGGAAGATCCGGAATGGCGACACGATTGCGGTCGGGCGCTCCTCATCCAGCGCGCGGAACGCCTCCTCGAGGGTGCTGACGCTGTGCGGCAAGTCGCTCCGCGAAGCTCCTTCCCGCTGCGGCCCGGCAAGCTCCCCGGTCAGTCTGGCCATCCGGTAATTGGCCTCCGCCAACCCCTGCTGCCGTTGGCGCCTCATCGCCTCGGGGTTTGAGCTCATCCTGATGTTCTCATTATAAGCCCCAAAGCGAATAGAACAACGCCGCGGGGGGATTGCAGCAGACCGCCCCGCGGATGCGACGCGCGATCCGATGCCCGCGCACGGGAGATCGGATTGGATGCATCGCGCAACCTCGTCGGAACGGAAGGAGCCTCCGGCGGATGGAGCCCTCCCCCTCGCGGACGCCATGCCGACGATCGACCGTGTCGCCGAGGCAAAGCGCCTTCTTGCCCGAGACAGGGAACTCGCCTTGAGGATGATCCACGAGGCCGGCGAGGACGATCTCGCCGGTCGCGCGGTCAACGCCCCCTGGGATCCGCGCGAGCTCCCTCTCGGCCAGCGACTGCTGCAGAGGATCACGCATCTCGACACCCACAAGGCACAGCTGTCCTACTACCTGAAACTCCAAGGGCTCCCGGTGAACACCTCCCACCTATGGACCGGCTGATCGCTCCGCATCGTCCGAGCGCGAACGGGGCGCAGCGCGATGGGTGAGAGCTGCCGCACGCTCCCGATGAAAAGGCCGGCCAAGCCGCAGTTGTACGTATTGTGCGATATGGAGGGCGCGTCAGGTATCTCCCCAGCGAACGCTGAGGCGCTACGTCACGGCTCGAAGCTGTGGCACGCGGAAGGCCGCCCATGCATCACCTCCGACCGGAGAGCGGTCTGCGAGGCGGCCAACGCCTTCGGGGTCGACGAGATCATCGTCAACGACGCGCACGACAACGGCAAACGGGAGCCCAACATTCTCGCGCACGAGCTGCCCGACAACGTACGGATCGTGAGACGTCCATGCCTCCCCGGCAAGCCGCGGCACATGGCTGGCGCGGGGCTCCTCGGAATCGTCATCGTTGGGCAACACGCGAGATACGGAGGCGGGGGCTTCGCCCCGCACACGATCCAGTCCCCACCGATCGGCGAGGTGCCGCTGAACGGCATCGCGGTCGGGGAGATCGGGCTCGAGCTGGCTCTGTTCATGGACACCCCGCTGCTCGCCGTCGTCGGCGATCAGGCGGCGGCGGACGAGGCCGTAGCGCTGTGCCCAAGAACCGTCGGGATCCCGGTGAAGAGCCTGGAGAGGTCGTGGTTCCCAGGGACGAGCGAGGTCTATCCTGTGATCCGCGAGGGTGTGTTCGACGCGCTGCACAGACGCGATGAAGCGCTCGGCCTCCACCTCGAACCACCCTATCGCTTCGCCCTCAAGCCCGCCGCCGGCTACGCCTTCGATCCGGGTAAGAGCTTCTTCCTGCGCTGGCTCTCCATGCTGATCCTCGGGCTGTGTGCCGGGCATGTGACGCGCAGTGAAGCATCATGGCACACGGGGTCGATCATCCGCGCATTGTACGCGCTCCACTCCGCTCGTGGGTTCCTCACCAAGGCGGCGTAGCGAGCCGCGCCACGGCCCGCGGAAACGCCCCTCTGCTCTACAGAACAAGGCGCATGCCGACCTCTCCATCGTGGATCTCGCCCGTGGGCACGAAGCCCAGCTTACGGTAGAACGTCTCCGGCCCCCCCTCGATCGGAACATAGCTGGCGAGCAGCTCCTTCGCCCTCGGTCGCGACCGAACGTACTCGAGGAGCAACCCCACGGCCCGGCGTCCGAAGCCCTTGCCCTGGTGCCTCGCCCCGATCATGAATCGCCAGAGGTAGTACTCTGGCCCGTCTGGGTCCTCATGGAGCATGACGAAACCTACCGGGGTCTCCTCCGCGTAGATCGCACGGAACCACGCCTTGTCCGAGAAGTGCGCTTGGGCGATGGACACCGCGTTCGGCGCGACCATCCGCTCCTGCCCGCCGTGGAGCGTGTCGCTGAGCTTGATGATCGCTCGCAGGTTGCCTTCCGTGACCTCACGGAGACTGATGGCAGACTCGGGTCCGGGCGTCGCCTCCTCGCCCAACTCGCTTCGGGGCTTGGCTCCGCGCGTCACCCACGCGCCGTAGAGCTCAGAGCGCCGATCCGGGAGGAACAGACGACGCGCGTGCGATCGCTCCGCAAGCTCTAGATCCAGATCAGAGATGAGAATCTCGCTTCGCCTCGGGGCCGCACGACTGATGACGGTGCCCCCGGGATCACAGACGAACGACTCTCCTGCGAACGTGAGCTTAGGCTCCTCCCCCACGCGGTTGCAGAGCGCAACGAAGTAGCCGTTCTGGAACGCGGCCACGCGCATCTCCGCCTCGAACAGACCTTCCGGCCATTCCCCTACGGCACCGGCTTGCGGGACAATCACCAGTTGGGCACCGCCGAGTGCGAGAGAGCGCAGCACCTCAGGGTAGTGGCGATCGTAGCAGATGGAGATCCCAACCCTCCCGGCCGTCGTTGCATAGACCGGCAGTCCGCGGTCACCCGGAGCGTAGTACCCCTTCTCGTGGAAGCCCTCGTACTCCGGGATGTGGAGCATGCGTGTGGTGCCAAGGATCGTCCCGTCGGCATCGATCACCGGCGAGGAATCGAAAGTTCGATCTTCGTCCCGTTCCAGCAGGTTGGGCACAACGACCACGCCGAATTCGGCCGCGACGGTGCCCAGCGCGTCCGTCGTCGGGCCGGGAATCGTCTCCGCCAGCTCCAGCAGCTTCGAGGAAACCGGGACTTGGGGGTAAAACGGTTCGAACGCAAGCTCGGCGAAGGCGATCAGCTGGGCCCCTTGCTTCGCGGCCGATCGCGCAGCGGCAACCCCACGCTCCAGATTCTCACGGCGATCCGTCGTCGCGTGTTGCTGGATGAGTGCAATGCGCATGGGTGATCCTTCTGCGTTCGAGGTCCGACATTCTAGCAGAGATGCAGCGCCGATCGCGATGGCAAACCGCGCAACCGTCGGCGCCCGCCGCTGCGACGGTCCAGGTTGCGGCGCAAGCGTTGCCAGGCGCCATCGGCGACGCTCAAGGCCATCTCTGCAGCAGCCCACCGATGTCACCGCTTTCCCGGGACTCCGCCTACGCGCGGTAGAAGTCGCCATCGGATGCGCGGCAGCGGAGTGCCTTGCCGTCCGCGACGCAGTCGAAGCTCATCCTGTGGGGTGAAGTCTCCCCCCCCACACGGAAGATCCCACCGCCAAGCGGCACCAGCGGTGTGTCCACATACCCGCCGCAGGACTGGCACACCAGCTCGCCTTTGCGTACGAAGAACGTCAGCTTCCCGACCAGGATCCCGTACGCCCGGAAGCGCCCGACGTAAGCGTCCCACGCCTTGGGGTAGTCGTACTCCAGCGGGCCGCGATAGGCATCGTTCCGGTACCAGTCCCCGTGCTGGAACGCCTCCACCACCCGTCCTCCTTCATCGCGCCCGAAGCTGAGCATCGCGTGATCGAATCCCGGGTGAGCTACGATGAAGTTGTCCCCATAGATCCGCTCAAGGATCGCGCTTGTGCCTCCCGTCATGAACCGCACGCGACCCGAGGCGCTGGCGATGTTAAACGACCGCTCGCCATCGCGATAGGCGCCGACGTAGGCTGCAGCGTCCTCAGCGAGCACGGTGCGATCATCCACCGCGATCACAGGGAGCTCGGGGAGCACAGCGGCTTCCGCGGAGGCCAGCACAGCGTCCAGGAGCCACCGCGTCTCCATCCACGGTACATCGAAGCTGTTGCAGAAGAGGATGACCCCCACACCCACGTCAAGGTCGCCGTACATCGCCGCCTCGAAGCCGAGGTTCTCCCCTCCACCCAGGATCCGTCGATGTCCTCGCGTCTCCTCGGATTGCTCGATCAGCACGCCGTAGCCCTGACTCGTCCCCGCGAAGAAGCCGGGCATCTCCACGTACGGATGGGTCAGCATCGCGTAGACGGCGCCATCGAGAAAGACGGAGCCGTCGTCAGCGCGCCCCCCGTTGAGAAGCATCCTCAGGAACCTCGCAAGATCCGTGGGTGTGGTCACCACGCTGCCGCATCCCGCGCTCATCTCGTAGCTGTTGACCACCGTCTGCTTCCGCGGCCGCGACACGGGGCGATCGTCGTGCGCCGAGAGCCGGTGCCCTGATGCCATGCGATGATGAAGATCGTTCCTGATCTCTCCGTAGGATTCGTTCATCCCCAGCGGCTCGAACACCAGATCGCGGAGTGCTGCATCGAGGCTCAGTCCGGTGATCGTCTGGATGACGCACTGCAGCACGTTGTATCCGACATTGGAGTAGGAGAACTGGGCTCCTGGCTCAAACCCCAGCTCGGTGTCCCGTAGCGCCCACGTCTGCCACCAACTCGACGGACAGCAATCCATCATCATGATCAGCCCCGAGGTGTGCGTCAGGAGGTGGTGGAGCGTGATCGGCCGATCAAACCGCGAGCCCACCTCGAACCACGCGAGGTAGTCGGTAACAGGAGCTTGCGGATCGAGGCTGCCCGCCGCAAAAAGACGGAGACACGCAACCGCGATGACGTGTTTCGTGATGGAGCCAATCTGGAACAGCGTCCTCACCGTCACCGGCTCTCTGGAGTCCGCATTGGCCTCGCCGTAGGCACGTGCCGTGACGAGGCCGTCGCGCGTCGTGATGGCGAGGGACAGCCCCGGTCCGAGACGCGCATCCAGACAGCCCTTCAGTAACTCATCGGCGCCGGCGACCGCTTCCATGTACACTTGGGACGGAACCATAGATCCTCCTCATCACGCGCGAGATCAGAGCCTCGCGCCACCGCCTGCGGCGACGCCGCGGGCGAATCGGAGCGCGCCGCCGAAGCTGTCGACCGAAACACGGCATCTTAGGATCCATGGAAGTGCCTATTCAAGAACGTTTCGGTTTTTGAGCAACGGGCACGATCTGCGACAGGCGACGACGCGCGCTTGCCCTGATCGATGTGCACGGATAGCGTGGGCTGTTCAAGGAGGAGGGCATGCGAGGCGATGGTCGACGGCTTCCCGGCACAGGGCTACCGCAAACGCTGTTCTCCTTGATGGCATCCGTCGAGGAGCGCATCCGCCACCACTTCCGTGGCACCAACCTGCATTGGGGGCTACGCCGCATCCTGCAACGACTCTGGCTGGAGGATGGCGTATCACAGAGAGAGCTTGCCGATGCCGTTGGATCGAGCGAGGCGAGCATCTCCAACATGCTCAAGCATCTGACCGCGGGGAACTGGGTGGAGCGGCGCCAAGACACCTACGATTACCGCATCGCCCGCATCCATCTCACGGACAAGGCCATGGCCCTGCGACAGGCGATCATCGATGAGCTGTCCGCGATCGATCGGACGCTACGAGAAGCTCTGGGAAACGCGGAAGCATCGAGCCTCGAATCGCTGCTGCATGAAGCGGCCGAGCTGCTCGGCGGCACCTTTGACGACGACGGCGACGACTGCCGGTTCAAGACGCTCGCCGAGCATCCAAGCCCTCCAGGCGAGCTCTAGCGTCGCGGCATTGCCCTCCCCGGATTCCCCGGGAGCGGAAAGCCACCGCGCCTCATCCTCCGCTTCCGCGCTGGGACGCGCTTCACTGCACGCACCACGAGTGAGTGTCTCGTGCAGAGATCGCCCTCGATCAGTCGGCGAGCGCGGTCACGATGGCGTTGACGTTGTAGCGCATCATGTCCAGATACGTCGAAGCGGGCCCCGTACGTGCGCTGAGCGACCCCGTGTACAGGAGGACAACGTCTACTCCGGCATCAGCGGCGATCGCCTCGGCGAGGGCGGGGTTGGCTGTGGTGCCGACGAAGATCGCTCGGACACCGAGTCCCAAGATCGTTTCGATGAGCTCTGCCATCTCCCGCGCCGACGGCTCCGCCAGCGAACTGAACCCCGGGAACACCGCCCCCACCTGATCGAAGCCATACCGCGCTGCGAAGTACGCGAAGGAGAGATGATCCGTTACCAGGATCCGTCCGTCAGGAGGGACGGTCTCAACCTGCTCCTGGATCCATCGATCGAGGTCGGCCAAGGCGTGGCGATACGCGACGGCGTTCGCTGAATAGGTCGTAGCATTGCCGGGATCCAGATCGCTCAGCGCCTCCTCGATGGCGTCAGCCCAGAGGATGATGTTCGCCGGATCGAACCACACATGGGGATCGTAGCCCGAGACGTTGGGCGCGCCTCCCCCATGCTCGCTCCCGGTCGCGTGTTGCCCTTCCTCGGCATCGGCTCCACCTTCGATCGCACGCAATGCCAGCCCCTGAGAGAGGTCGATCACCTCACCCGACACGTCCGCGAGGAGCGGATCCAGCTCGTGCTCGAGGCCGGCACCGGAAACGAAGACGATGTCGGCTCGCGACACCGTGATCACATCGGATGGCGTCGGGTAGAACGCGTGGGGGTCGGCATCCAGCGGGAGCAGCACGTGCAAGGCAATGCGATCACCGGCAATCGAGCGGACAACATCGCCAACGATCGTGGTCGTGGCGATGACCCGCAGCGGCTCGGGGGCAGCGGCGATGCCGACGCCGAGGAGGATCGCCATCGCGAACCCGATCCGTGCGCGCCTGAACCGCATCTGCTCCCCTTCCTCACTGACTGAAGAGGCTACCGCCACCGCCGCAGCGCCGATCACCGTGGATGAGCGGGGATGCGGCCTCAGCCGGCCGCGCCATCACCGTTTCCGAGGGCGCACGGAGAACACAGTCGTTTCGGGCCGCAGCACGCCGCCCCTCCGACCCCAGGTTCGCGATCAGCTCATCGTCTCCTTAGCTAGGCGTCGTCCTCCGACAGAACCTCCGTCCCGTGTCCGAGGATGTCGGCGATGTTCGCCTTGGGATCGATCACCGGCTGGATGCGCGACGTGGCGCAGGTCATGAGCGTGGTGACTCCTGGCCCGTGCCCCGCGGAGCGGCAATCGCTGTGAACGACAATGCCGATGGTCATCGCGCCCTTGCGGTAGGTGCGCCCGAAGCGGTTGTCGTGATCGATCAGCGCAACGAAGTCCCCCAAACGAATCCGATCGAGCTTGAATTCCTCGACGGTCCCTGGATCGCTGGTCATGATGTCATAGTCCCCGGTGCCCGGCTGCGTCGCCCCGACACCCGAGCCCATGCACGCCGCGGGCACTCTCGTGGTGACTGGAACGCGCAGTGTTCCATCCACCTCCTCCACACCGAGCCTGTGCAGGAGATCGGGGCTCAGGTTGAACAGGGAGACGTCGGAGTAGTCGAGGAGCCGCAGGCCTTGGCCGCGTCCGTGGATGATGATCTTGTCATCGTAGCTCATGCGCTGCTTCACCGAGCGCGGGAACTCCACCATGACGTGTTCCGATCCGCCATGATGGCCCACCACGTACCCTTCGCTCCCCTTGGCCGCACCACTGATGATCCGCGAACGGTTCCCCGCGCAAGCGTAAAACTGCAGTCCCACATTTGGGTGCTCGAACGGCTTCTTGGTATCTGCGGTGCAACTCACACTCGGCTCGATGTGATCCCCGGCCCAACCGAACGCCGGGTCCCCCGCGGCGACGTTCACGCTGATCCCGCCGATCGACGGAAGGTTGAACGGTACCCCTTGGTGATCCACGCTCCAACGGGCGCGAGTCCGCGGCGGCCCAGGTTGACACTGCAGCAGAAACTCGATCACTCGATCCTCATTGGTGTTCAGCATGAACCCTCCTTTGCCGCCACCGCTCCCTGTTCGGCTCGACTCCAACGCCATTGTACCCACCGTCCCCAGCATTGCCCGATCGTTTCTCGCAGCCTTCGCCCTAACGTCGGAGCCACTCGTCGCGCAGCGCCGCGTAGACGAACTCATCGGCCCACATACCATCGAGATCCGTATGACTCCCACGGAAGTGCGCCTCACGCCGCATGCCCAGTCGTTCCATCAGCCGCCATGACGGGGCGTTGTCACGGCCAGTTCTCGCCTGCACACGGTGCAGTCGTCGAACGCCGAGCAGGAAGTCGAGCATCGCCGTCGCCGCCTCCGTGGCGATGCCCCGCCCCCGATAGAAGGGGGAGAGCGCCCAGCCAATGCTGCCGTGCTTATGCTCGGTGTCGATCGCCCGGATCCCGAAACCGATGTTGCCCACGACCTTCGCCTCGGACACGAGTTCGATCAGAAGCGATAGCCACTCGGGATCGTCTTCATAGGGGTCGATCGCGTGCATCGGCTGCCAATACCCGACGATCGCCTCCCGACTCGGTGTCAAGCCCATGACCCGCTCGATCATCGGATCTCCTGCGGAAAGGTACTCCACCAGATCGGGGACATCGGAATCCTGCAACGGCCGAACGACAAGCCGCTCCGTCACGATCCGCATCCCGCTCGCGATCCGCTCGTGTCCGTACCCCGCAGCATCACGGCACTCCCGCTCCACCTCGCCTCCCCAAGTCGTCCTCGTGTGGCACGTGCGACTCCCTCGCAGCCCTGGCATGAAGTGTATCGTCCCGCGGGCGGCCCGAACCAGGTGATGCATCGACGATGGCCATGCCTCCGCGCAGGCATGGCCATACCCAGGACACGCGAGGGGCGTGCACTAGGCAGGTCCCTCAATTGACACCGAGTCCCTCGGAAGCCTTTTGGCATCGACGCCGACGCGCTCGCGGCTACCACAGACGATAGGCCACATCGGGGGCGATGTTCCTCAGTCGGACTACTCGCTGGCCAACGCCTCCACAGGATGGAGCCGCGCGGCGCGCCACGCTGGCCACACGCCGGCTAGGCTTCCGAGCGCAAACGAGGCCGCAAGCGTACCGAGGACCAGTGGAATGCTGAATACCGGCGCGAATCGCGTGACCCCGAGGACGGATCCCACAAGGTCGGTGCCGAAGAGGCTGAACAGGCTCCCTGCTCCGACGCCAAGGGCCCCTCCAATGAGTCCCATCAACCCGGAGTCGACCACGAACAGCCCAAGCACCTGGCCGTCCCGAGCCCCGATTGCCTTGAGCACGCCGATCTCCCGCGTCCGCTCAAGGACCGCGGTGTACATCGTGTTCATCAACCCGACCGCGCCGACGATCAGGGCGACAGCGGCAATGCTGGCAAGCACCGCTTCCACCATACCCAGTGTCCCCTGGATGCTGTCCGCCATCTCCTCCACGGAGATGGCGGTCGCCGGGGTTCCCTGCTCCAGGAGT
>Ga0272441_10014507_pt1 | contig 11160 bp, 7 predicted proteins | sample SSMProp6N_FD_193582 | JGI IMG/M metagenome (GOLD analysis project Ga0272441, IMG submission 193582) | Marine sediment archaeal communities from Little Sippewissett salt marsh, Falmouth, MA, United States - SSM-Prop-6N | ecosystem: Environmental > Aquatic > Marine > Wetlands > Sediment ... | reverse complement strand
GTGTAGCTATATCCATTACCTCAAACTGAAATGTTAATGCCGATTCAAAATTCTCGTTCTGCCTAAGGGGATAAAGCACATTAAGCCCTTGCTGATAAAGGCTAAGGTTCTGATCTTGCTTTTTTACCCCTTCTTTCGCCGTCGTACTTATTTTATATTCCGCTGCGATCTCCAGCTTTCCCAACTTCTTGGAGAACCCGCCGAATCCCATCCCTTCCCCCGGACAATAATCCGCCCCCAAAAAATAAGCACAAACAAAGATAATCAAAGCTCGCTTCATGATCATTTATTTAACCATATTGACAATGAAATTAAAAGCTTTTTTTCCCGCGGTTCTCCGCCGCGGCCCAGGCCCATTCATCTCACCTCTCCGCGGCTATTCGCCGCGACAAAGGCCCGTGCTTTTAGCACGGGTAAAAAAGATCAATTCTCTTTCCTCCTTTAAAGTGTAGGATGGGCTTAAGCCCATGCGGATATAAATATGTTTACTCTTAGCCCCGTTAGGGGTGCAAGATAATAGCCCAGGGCAAACGAAGTGCAGCCCTGGGTCTTAGGGTATATATATCCTTAAGCCCCGTTAGGGGCGACAGAACAATTCTCATCTCTTTAGTTCCCGGCAGGTCACTGCCAATGGTCAGACCTTGACGACTAGTTATCAATATGATACTGACGGCTGTGACAGGCTTGAAAAAGAGACAAATGTCGGGCCGGTGGCGTTTGTTCCACTGGGTGATAAAAGGTACTATGCCTACGCGAGCGGCGGCGGTATAATTTACCAGTCGTCGAAAGGTGAAAAGATAGGCATGTTCAAGGCGTATATGATAGGATTGCCCAGCAAGATTTCCAAATATGTGAATTTGGGCATGTGGTATCTGCTGGCGCTTATTGCCCTGCTGCCGGTATTGCTGATGCTGATTGCCCGGCTGCGGAAAGGCTCGCGCAATTACCGTCCACGGTTTGGTTTGGGTACCCGGATTCTGAGTATCCTCCTGGCATTCCTGTTTATCATAACTCCCTCCATTCTGCAGCAGGTAGTGCAGGCATCTTCACAGTATAGCCAGGTAAGCACCACCGACTGGGCAACTCATACATATATCGAATACACTTACGATGATAATGGCTCATGCACTTCCAAGACGACGAAGAATTCCAGCAACACCGAAGTCGAATCGGTTGCTTATGAATATAATCTCCAGAACAGACTTTTCAAAGTTACGACCGACCCGATCTCCGGCAGTACCGTTCACGTAACGGAATATACTTATAATAATGCCGGTAATCGGGTGCGTTCTTACAGCTATGATATGCCTCGCGGCGGCGGACCGTACAGTAATGAAGTGACCACTTCTTATCTTATCGATGCTTATAATCACACCGGTTATGCCCAGGTTCTCGAGGAATATGATGGTACCAACAGCATTACTTATACTATCGGCGATGATATCGTCAGCCAATCGCGCTATAATGGCTCGACCGCTACGGTAAGACATTATCTCTACGATGGCCAGGGTAGTACGCGGCAATTAACTGACAATAGCGGCGCTTTGGCAACCGACCAATCCTTCAGCTACGATGGTTACGGTGTTATGGTTGGCTATAGCGGCACCCCGCAGACAAACCTGCTTTACACGGGTGAATATTATGACTCGAACTTAAAGCAGTATAATCTCCGCGCTCGTTATTACAACCCCTCCAACGGCCGCTTCAACCGCATGGATCCATATTCCGGCAACAACCAAGACCCGCAGTCTCTGCATAAGTATCTCTATTGCCACGCTAATCCGGTTAACGGAATTGATCCATCTGGAAGACTTTTCTCTAGTCCATACCATGGCAGGAGAGTACATTATGAGATTGGAATGCATTTCTTAAGAACGGCGCCAGGAACACAGCGGTTTTATGACAGACGGATAAATACAATATTAGGTATTAAAGTCCCATGGTGGGGTTGGAATAGACCGGATCTTATTGACAAAACTACCGCAGAAGTCTGGGAAATAAAACCTTTTGGAGCTTACGTAGCAGGTGCTGCTCAGCTTGGTTGGTATTTACTATTATTGAACAGTAATGATCCAGCTGGGCGAACATGGAAACCGGGAATAGTATCCTACTCTCCACCTCCTATGGTTAAAATTGATGCTTGGAGTATTGCAATTGTGTCTCCGCCTATAGGTGGAGTTATCCAATATGAGGTTTTGGATCTTAGGCCAGCTATAGGCCTTGTTATTGCGTATACCCTCTCTCAAATTCAGCTTGATATTGGCATGTTTACAGTACGAAATGCATTATGCCCAGTGGGGATTTAGTGATATTATGTGTATGTCAACAGTCAAGCTAGAATTTGAAAAACGTTATTACCAATGGATACTCCAAGATTGGAAAAGAGAGCTTCGTGATGATCTGCCTTTTTTAAGAAGTGTCAACGAACAGTTTATAATAAGGTTAATTGAAAATATAGAAAAAAATCAACGTTGGCCATTTGTAAGTTCGCTTGTTAAGAGATTTAGACGAAATCTACTCTCAAAACTAGGTGAAAATTTCACAGAAGAGGACAGAAAAAATGAACGTTTATTTTTAGCTGCATGTGATATAGCAAGTTTTATAGAGCCACAAAATTATTTAGAGCCAAAGAAGCTGGTAAAAAGAAGTCAATTAAGATCTGCTATTACCAAAGCAATGGTTCCAATGTTGGGCGATAATTATGAGGACTTGGGGGATTGGCGGGAGTGGCGGTACCGAACCAGAATAGGTTCTTGGCAAGTGCTCACATATATAGATATTGGCGGTCAAGGCCATCAGCTTTGTTATCATCACGATATCATAGCCTCAGAAAATGTTTACCTGGCAGAAGGAATTTCTCTGTTTTCTTGGTTGGCTGTTGCTAGCCAAACAAATTGGCGAGGGTTAAAAGAATCTGATGTAGAATCTGCAACTGAAACATTAGCAAAACTTGTTAAGCATTTTCTTGATATTGCACCAAAGCTGCTGGAAGATTTATCAGTAGATAGTTGAGCATTTTAGTGGAAAATTGAAAAATTATGAATATAATGTGATGAAACATTTGACCCATACGAGGAAGAAAAGGCGTAGGGTGCAAATAATCCTCGGTACTTAACATTATGTTCTTTGGCAACATAATAAAAGCTCAACAGCAAACCGAATTTATCAGGCAACTTCACCGAGTCCGGGGGTTGCAGGTATTAGCATATAAAGCAAACGACAAATACAAAAAATAAATCCTCATATCGATTTTTCTGCCCACCCGCTTTTTCGCCCGCGGTGAGCATTGTCGAACCTGCCCGCCTTCTTTCTTTCTATTTTTCGTTATATTCTTTTCTTTATCAATAATTTTATCTCGGAGTTCTCTGAGCCCTCTGTGGCTAAATCTTTTTTGAATTTTATGATGTTTGCAAAACATCACCTTAAAGCAAATAATCTGCGTTTATCTGTGTTAATCTGCGGTTAAATATCTTTCTCTGAGTATATTCTTAAATCCTATTTGACTCCCCTCTCGCCCAAAGGTTGGAGGTTAAATGAAAACCATACCTCCGCGGTGATCACTGTCTAACATTCCACGGCCAACGGTCCACATTTTTCTTCCTCCATACCTCCTGACTCCTGACTCCTTATTTTCTTGAGTCTTAGCTCTTAGGCCTTAAGCCTTTTTTTCTTTAAATGGTGATTCCCCATCGGCCCCCATTAAAACTATATAAAATATACCACACTTTTCATAAAAAGTCAAACACTTTCACGAAAAACTCAATGCTTTTTTCAAAGATATCAGCCGTAATTTTCACAAATTCGAAGGATTTGTTATTAATGCGCCTTTTTTAGAATCCCCCCCCCTAAAAAACCCCGGCAATTGTAACTTCTTGTCCACTAGGATTTTATCGAATGGGCAGGGGCGGATTTGAACCGCCGACACACGGATTTTCAGTCCGTTGCTCTACCAGCTGAGCTACCTGCCCTAAGCACTTACAAAATAAATATTTATATCAATATACCTTGCGGGCCTCAATTTTGCTCTATGCCTCTTCCCGTTTTGTGCCAACTAAGATTATATTCTGTATCTACCTCTAATAACAGCATTTACAGTATCAAATTTCAGATGCGTAGCATACAGATATAACATCGTCAACGCAACCTCTTTATTTACAATAGATTTAACTTTTTTATAAAAATTCATAATTCTATAATATTCAATAACATACAGAATTTTATCGTAATTATGAAAATACCTATTTCACAATTCAACCGCTTCTAAAGGATATATTAAAATTATGAACAGTTTTTCATAAAAATTTTTTCGTTATCCATTATTTCCACCCTAACAACCGCTAACTATTCTGAAACAACAACTTACACCGAGCGTTTGGGTTGGCCGGCCGGTTCCAAAGTGGTAATTTTTCACGTGAATGCTGCCGGCATGTCCCACAATTCCAACATGGGTACAATCAAAGCCATCGAAGATGGATTGGCCAATTCAATGAGCATAATGATACCCTGACCCTGGGTGCCGGAGATAGCTGGCTATCTCGAGGCCCATCCGCAAGTTGACACCGGTATTCATCTTACCCATACCTCAGAATGAAATAATTATCGTTGGTCTTCGGTAGCGGCAAACCAAAAGTACCCCGTCTGGTGGATAAAGATGGATATTTGTGGCACAGTGTTGCCGAAGTCATAACTCACGCCAGTCTGGATGATTTAGAAACTGAAATTCGTGTCCAGATCGATAAAGCCTTGGCCATGGGTATAAAAACTACCCATCTGGATTCTCACATGGGAACTTGTTTTCATCCTGCCTTCTTCGAACGATATGTCAAAGCGGGCATTGAAAAAAAGATACCCGTCCCAATCCTGTTCGGCACTCAATTTGCAAGGCAGTATAAACAGGTCAAAAAAAACTTCTAAGCTTATCTATTTTAACTTGCGCACTATATATTGTGGTGCTCTAATAGCAACTGATGAGTGCCAAGCGTAAAAAGATCAAAGATCCCGATCTACAGGGTTTCAAGCTGGGGCCGTTAATGGAATCCCTAAATGATGCCGGTTGTGCTCGAGATCGGGCCGGCAACCGGGAACTTCACATGGATCAATACATGGCCCTGATCCTGTTGTATATGTTCAATCCCATCTGCAGTTCGCTGCGCGGCCTGCAACAGGCCAGCGAACTGAAAAAGGTGCAGAAGAAATTGGGGGTTCCCCGTGCCTCGCTGGGTAGTTTATCCGAAGCGGCCCGGGTTTTCGACAGTACCTTGCTGGAGGAGATTGTCGAGCGTCTCTCCGAACGGCTTCAGCCGATAGCGGCGCATCGTTCTTTTGGAGGTTTGCCGGGGATTTTTAATGAGGGGATCTGAAAAAAAGCGCATTAATAACAAATCCTTCGAAGTTGTGAAAATTACGGCTGATATCTTTGAAAAAAGCATTGAGTTTTTAGGAAAAGTGTGGTAAATTTTATATAATTTTAATGGGGGCCGATGGTAATTCCGCGCTTATCTCGCCACGAAGGCACCAAGGCACGAAATAGATCAAATATTAAAAATTAAAAAGCATAAATACATATTAAAGATAAAATATTTCTCACGCTAAGGCGCGAAGACGTCAAGAGAAAACATAAGATATTTAACCGCGGATTAACACAGATGGACACATATTTGCTTTAAGGTGATGTTTTGACAAACATCTTAAAATTCACAAGAAGATTTAGCAACCCACCTTCGCCAAGGCTACGGTGGGCAAGCAGCGAAGGCACCGAGAATTACGAGTAAATAAGCAAGGCAGCTGCTTAAAAAAGCTAAACAGCCTTTAGATTTATTCTCCGAAAATGAAATTAGAAAGAATAGTTACAGAATAGAATCATGGAGTCGTTTCATTGTCCTTAATGATTGCCGGACGGTTATGTTCATTAAGGACGCACACACCAGTGTCAGAAGTAGCAACATTATTGCCGCGGATGATGGCGTGAGTAACATCAGGGCCCAGTTCGACACTGACCTGTCCCGTCGCAAATGTTGAATCGTTCACCTGAAGCCGTCCTGAGAGCGCAGTAATCAGCGGCTGATCGCCCACTTCTTTGTTCCAGTTGCTGAGGTAGCAGTTATTAAAAGAGACATTGCCCGTTCCCTCAATGTGGGCGTTTTGGAATGACGGTCCCCAGAAAGAGCAGTTCACCAACTTTACGCTGCCGGTATTGCTCGGCGCAACCACCAGTTGCGTAGGTCTGTCACCCTTGAAAGACACAAACTGGCCGCCGGTAATCAGTAGGCCCATCGGCTGAATGGCATCGACCTGCACTGCAATATTTGTCGAGTCAGCTCCGCAGCCGGTGAGGTGACCATTAGATGCCCCCTTTTCGATCTGGATGAACCGATATCCGATTTTGGCCGGAAAAACGAAGTTATTCGTCAGGTATTCCCAGTCAGTACGCCCAAGCACAAAGGCCTCAAGATTGGCAGCCATGTATTCGTAAACAGGATCCCATTCGCCGCCGATGGATGGATCGGACCACCAATGATTATGAAATTGGACATTTTCAATCCGGCCAATGTCGGTGCAGTAGTCCACAAAAATTCCCCGCCGCAACGCACAACCGTAAACACTGCGAATTCGGTGACGTACGTTTATTTCCGGACCGGTACGAATGGCATTATAACTGTTGATCAGCGTGATGTTTTCGACGGTATTGTCAAAACCCTGCAGGCGAAACGTCCAGGGATACGGATGAATATCGCGGGGCTTTTGCTCCGGATACCAAACGGTCAACCCCCGCACCATTGAAGAATGGCCCATTTCAAACAAGGCCGGGGCGTCTTCATTATCCCGCCCGCCGGTTGCCATAATGACCGTTCCCGTTAGGGGCGCGATGGCTTGCGGTGCATCATAAACCCCTATCAGCGAAACTCCTTTTTTGACCGTCAAGCTGCCCTCAACCAGATAACGTCCGGCCGGAAGCAGAACCTGACCGCCTGTTTCAGCGGCCTTGTCAATGGCCCTCTGGATGGCGGCCGTGTCGTCAGTTTTGCCATCGGCCCTAGCCTCAAAATCAAGCACCGACAAACAACCGGGCATAGAAGCACTGCTAACTGCCATCATTCCCTGCGGCTTTGCTGATTTTTGTGTAGAACCACCGCACCCAGTCATCAGAGCCGCAAATATGGTCAAAAACATAAAGCCAATTAAACATAATTTAGGCATAAGCTCTTCCCTTCTTTTCTTCTAAAATCCTTTTGCCATGACAACATACTCTATTTTAAATCCTTTGTCTTATTTAAAACTTTAGGGAACTTCTAATAATTCGATTTATAAGGTTCAAAAGTTTCGTTAACATATTTTGAGTAAATTTTTGAACGCAGTATTTTAAATTTTTGGTTTTTCGGCACGGCCAGACGGGCACCTGGCCCGTTTATACACGGTCCGGCGGGGGATTTAGGGTCGGTGTTACGCGCTTTTTCAAGATTTTGGCGAAACATTTCCCAGTTAACTACCTCGTTGAGTTTGGCCAGAGGATCGCCGCCGTTATCCAGTTGTTCAAACCGTGTTTGCCAGTCAAAAAGCCCTGTCTGCTTCATCGAAATAATTTCTGTAAAGCAAAATACTGTGGTTTATTTGTCAATGAGCCAACTATATTTAAAGGTGCAATGAATTACACGAAATTTTTCTAATTTTTAGAGGAACCCTAAAGACTTATGAAAACTCCCACAATCAATAAATAAGCACTTACAATCCATGTTATCATCCCTTAATCCGTGATAAAATTCGAATCTTCCCCAGTAGTTTTAGTTGACTTTCATCCCTCAAACCGTTTTAATAATCACGCTTGGTCCCGGCGGCACTCCGTGCTGGCCGGTTTTTTTAAGCAGGAATATCTATAAAAACTACATCGCGAAAGGAACCAGTATATGCCGAAACGTCCTGATATAAATAAAGTTATGATAATTGGCAGCGGGCCCATCGTCATCGGCCAAGCCTGCGAATTCGACTATTCCGGCACCCAGGCCTGCAAGGCCCTTCGGAAACTGGGCTATCAGATAGTTCTGGCCAACTCCAACCCCGCTACCATTATGACCGACCCCGGCATGGCTGACGTCACTTATATCGAACCGCTCAACCCCGAAACCATGGCCGAAATCATCAAAAAAGAACGACCCGACGCCCTACTGCCCAATTTAGGTGGCCAATCCGGCCTTAATCTCTCTTCACAGCTGCATCGTAACGGCACCCTGGAAAAATACGGTGTCAAAGTGATCGGCGTTAACATAGATGCCATCGAACGCGGCGAAGACCGCATTGCATTTAAAGAAACGATGAACCGTTTAGGTATCGATATGCCCCGCAGCAATCCAGCTTTTACTGTTGAGGAAGCTGAACAGATTGCTCAGGAGCTGGGCTATCCTGTAGTTATTCGGCCTGCTTATACCTTGGGCGGTACGGGTGGCGGACTGGTTTATAACGTCGAAGAGCTCCACACCGTGGCCAGTCGGGGGCTCTCGGCCAGTATGGTTAATCAGATATTGGTTGAAGAATCGGTTTTGGGTTGGGAAGAATTAGAGCTGGAGGTGGTCCGGGACGCCAAAAACCAAATGATAACCGTCTGCTTCATCGAAAACGTCGATGCGATGGGCGTGCATACCGGTGATTCCTACTGTACCGCGCCTATGCTTACCATCGATCAGGAACTTCAGAAACGGCTGCAAAAACATTCCTACGATATCGTCGAGGCTATCGAGGTCATCGGCGGTACTAATATTCAATTTGCTCATGATCCCAAGACCGGCCGAGTCGTCGTGATCGAGATAAATCCTCGTACTTCGCGCTCCTCGGCCCTGGCCAGTAAGGCTACCGGTTTTCCCATTGCCCTGGTCTCGGCTCTTTTAGCGGGGGGACTTACGCTAGATGAAATCCCCTACTGGCGCAAAGGTACTCTGGATAAGTATGAACCCTGGGGTGATTACGTGGTGGTGAAATTTGCCCGCTGGGCCTTTGAAAAATTCCGTGATGCCCAGGATAAACTGGGCACCCAGATGCGGGCCGTAGGGGAAGTGATGAGCATAGGCAAAAACTACAAGGAAGCCTTTCTGAAATCCATTCGTTCCCTCGAAAACGGCCGCTATGGTCTGGGTTTTGCCAAGGACTTTAACGAGAAATCCCTGGAGGAACTGTTGCAATTGCTCGGTGAGCCCTCCAGCGAACGGCAGTTCATTATGTACGAAGCCCTGCGTAAGGGCGCTTCGGTTGATGAACTTTATAACCGTACTTATATAAAGCCCTGGTTTATTGAGCAGATGAAGGAGTTGGTGGAACTGGAAGAAAAAATCCTCAGCTACAAGGGTAAGGCCCTTCCGGATAATATTCTCGTACAGGCTAAAAAGGATGGCTTTGCCGACCGCTACCTGGCGCAATTGACCGGTGTAAACGAAACTGATATCCGCAATCTGCGGCTCAAATTGAATATGGCCGAGGCCTGGCACCCGGTTCCCGTAAGCGGCGTTGAGGATGCCGCCTACTATTATTCGACTTACAATGCTTCGGACGAAGTGGAAGTAACCAAAAAAGATAAGATCATGGTTCTGGGTGGTGGTCCCAATCGAATCGGTCAGGGTATAGAGTTTGATTATTGTTGTGTCCATGCCGCCTTTGCCCTGCGTGATGCTGGTTATGAATCGATTATGGTCAACTGCAATCCGGAAACCGTTTCGACCGATTACGACACCTCCGACAAACTTTACTTCGAACCGCTTACCGTCGAAGATGTGCTGAGTATCTACAATAAAGAAAAACCCAAGGGGGTGATTGTACAATTCGGCGGTCAGACCCCGCTCAATATTGCCAGCGAACTGGCCGCAGCCGGTGTTCCCATTTTGGGCACGACCCCGGAAACAATCGACCTGGCCGAGGACCGTGACCGTTTCCGACAGATAATGGATAAATTGGGGATCCCCCAGACCGAATCCGGGATGGCCAGCAGTCTGGAAGAGGCACTGAAAATTGCCGCCCGTATCGGCTATCCATTAATGGTACGGCCCAGCTACGTTTTGGGAGGGCGGGGCATGGAAGTGGTGCACGACGAGGATATGCTGCGCCAATACGTAGCGGCAGCGGTGGAAGTAACTCCGGAACGTCCTATCCTGATCGATAAATTCCTGGAAAACGCTACTGAGGCCGAGGCCGACGCCCTGGCCGACGGCAGCGACGCCTTCGTGCCGGCGGTGATGGAACATATTGAACTGGCCGGGGTCCACTCCGGTGATTCGGCCTGCGTTATCCCTCCCACTACGATTCCGGAAAAACATATCAAGACCATCTATGAATACACCAGGAAAATCGCGATCGAATTAAAAGTGGTGGGTCTTATGAATATCCAATACGCCATCGCCAACGATAAGGTATATGTCCTGGAGGCGAATCCGCGGGCCTCACGCACGGTACCTTTGGTGTCCAAGGTTTGTGGGGTACAGATGGCCCGGCTGGCCACCCAACTTATGTTGGGGGCAAAATTAGCAGATTTGAACCTGAAGGATAAACAAATCCCGCACTACGGAGTGAAGGAAGCCGTCTTCCCATTCGAGATGTTCCAGGAATGCGACCCGCTGCTGGGACCAGAGATGCGTTCCACTGGAGAAGTTTTGGGCATGGCAGATTCGTTTGGTTTGTCTTTTTACAAGGCACAAGAAGCGGCCAAGCAGCAGCTTCCCTGCGAAGGAGCAGTTTTGATAACTGTTACGGATGCAGACAAACCGGCCGCGGTCGAAGTCGCAGGAGAATTTCACAAACTCGGCTTCACCATCCGTACCACTCAAGGAACCCATGACTTTTTGGCCGAGAAAGGAATTCCCAGTGAGCTTATCCTTAAAATGCACGAAGGTCGTCCCGGTATTGTCGATGAGATCAAAAATAAAAATATTCAACTGGTGATAAATACTCCAGCCGGCAAACTGAGCAAGTGGGATGATTCTTATATCCGTAAGAACGCTATAAAATACAAAATACCCTATATCACTACGATGGCCGCAGCCAAGGCGACCGTCAAGGGCATTGCGGCCCGCCAGGCAGGTAAAACCAAAGTCAAATCACTGCAAGAATATCATGCGGATATAAAATAGTTGATGATGAACAGTGGTGACTGGTAAAGGGCCTGCCTATACCTACAGTAAAAGTTGG
>Ga0272441_10014506_pt1 | contig 11160 bp, 5 predicted proteins | sample SSMProp6N_FD_193582 | JGI IMG/M metagenome (GOLD analysis project Ga0272441, IMG submission 193582) | Marine sediment archaeal communities from Little Sippewissett salt marsh, Falmouth, MA, United States - SSM-Prop-6N | ecosystem: Environmental > Aquatic > Marine > Wetlands > Sediment ... | reverse complement strand
TATGCCCCTCCCCCGGAAATCGTTGAGAAGTACCAACCCTATCTTGGCACGTACATTTCGGAATCCGCCGCTTCGATGGGTGAGGAATTCACCGTCCTTATCCACAATGAACGCCTCGGATTTGATATCCCCGATCTACTCATCTTCGAGCTTGAAGATCCTCCGACGGGCAGCGATCCATGGCACTTCTGTTACGATGGCCGGCTGTCTATTCAGTTCATTCGCGATCGTTCCGGCGATATCGTACAGCTATGGTTCCATGAACCCGGCTATACCCACACGATGACAAAAATCTCGATCTGACAACATGACTATTTTCTCTTAATTATCCCGTTGAAAATCAGGAATTGACGGGAAACCTTACAATATTATGTTAGGTTTTAGTCAACTTCTAGGAGCGCAGGATGTCATTTGGAACTTATCTTTACGATCTTAGCATGGCAATTGTCGAGAGGGCATGTCTGAAGAACTGGAGACGGGAACTACTTAAACATGTTCATGGCGAGGTACTGGAAGTGGGAGCAGGAACTGGTGCCAACATTGATCATTACTCTGATCAGGTCACGAGGTTTGTTCTAACTGAGCCCGATAAGCACATGCGTAGAGTCCTGGAACGGAATGTTTCAAATAGAGGATTGGAAAACGTCCAGGTTTCCGACGGCACTGCACAACAAATTCGAGCTGAGGATGAATCTTTCGATTGTGTCGTGTCATCTTTAGTATGTGGTGGCTCACCAAATATGGGAACCGCCTTGGAAGAGATAAAACGAGTATTAAAACCCGGGGGTAAGTTCGTTTTCTTGGAACATGCTGCTGCCGCTGAAGGTACTTCGACACGACGCTGGCAAAACAGGCTCAATCCAATCTGGAGGATTATTACAGGCTGTCACTTAAATCCAGAAACCGAAAAGGCAATTATTGCAGCCGGCTTTAAGATGAGAGAAATCACCAGAGAGAACGTCCGTAAAACTTTGCCAATTCTGGGATCATCAATCCGTGGCATTGCAGAAAAAGTCTAACAAGCGCATGCAGCCGGACCAAATACCGCTCGCTTCGCTCACGTCATTTGGCCGCTGATGCGTGGCGTTCTTATCGCTCCGTTTCGTTTTATTGCTTTGCTCTCAAATTATAGAGATATGGGGGGCACAGGGACGTGTCCACCCCTATATTAGCCGATAGTAGTTGATTTTCACTCGATGACCGGTTAGAATCCCCTTTTCGAACTTTGGAACAATTTTGCCAGACAATTTCGGAGACATTAGATTATGAGAAGCGATACGGTCAAGAAAGGTTTTCAACGATCCCCCCATCGCGGCTTGCTCTGCGCTTGCGGACTGAGTCATGAGGATATCAATAAGCCGTTTATCGGCGTCGCCAACAGTTTTTGTGAGATCGTGCCGGGCCACGTTCATCTCGACAAGGTAGCGCGGACGGTCAAAGACGCCATTCGCGAGGCGGGCGGCACGCCGTTTGAGTTTAACACCATTGCGGTCTGCGACGGGATTGCGATGGGCCATACGGGCATGAAATATTCGCTGGCTTCGCGCGAAATCATCGCCGATTCGGTCGAGACGATGGTCCGGGCACACTGCTTCGACGGGCTTGTGTGTATCCCGAACTGCGATAAGATCATCCCCGGTATGCTGATGGCGGCGGTCCGTCTCAATATCCCCACGATCTTCGTTTCGGGCGGGCCGATGGCCGCGGGTAAAACCAAGGATGGGCGCACCGTGGATCTGATCAGTATCTTCGAGGGCGTCGCGGAATTCAACGCGGGCAAGATCACGGAGGACCAGCTCAAGGAGCTCGAACGCACGGGTTGTCCGGGACAAGGAAGCTGCTCGGGTATGTTCACGGCCAATTCGATGAACTGCCTCTGTGAAGCCATCGGTATGGCTCTGCCCGGCAATGGTACGATTCTGGCTATCGATCCCAAGCGCCAGGAGCTTTACAAAGCGGCGGGCAAACAAATCTTAACGCTCATCGAAAAAGACATCAAACCGCTGGACATCATCACCACCCAATCGCTGGATAACGCCCTTATGCTGGATATGGCGATGGGCGGTTCGACGAACACTGTCTTGCACTCGCTGGCGGTAGCGAACGAAGCCGGGATCGAATACGATCTCGAACGCATTAATGCCGTTTCCGCCAAGTGCCCGAATATCTGCAAAGTCTCACCGTCCAGCAAGATTCACATCGAGGACGTGGACGCCGCGGGTGGTATCAGCGCTATTCTCAACGAAGTCGGCAAAATCCCAGACCTGTTGAATCTCGACTGCCCCACCGTTACCGGCAAAACCCTGAGTGAGAACATCGCAGAGGCGCAAATCAAAGACACCGAGGTCATTCACACGCTGGACAATGCCTATTCCAAGACGGGCGGCTTGTCGATCCTCAAAGGCAATCTCGCCCCGAACGGAAGCGTCGTCAAAACCGCGGGCGTCGCGCCCGCCATGCTCGTTCACAGCGGCCCGGCGGTCATTTTCGAGAGCCAGGAAGAGGCCTGCGACGGCATCCTGGCCGGCAAGGTCAAAGCCGGCGACGTCGTCGTCATTCGCTGCGAAGGCCCCAAAGGCGGACCGGGTATGCAGGAGATGCTCAGCCCGACGAGTTACATCGCCGGCGCCGGCCTGGGTGAATCCGTGGCCCTGATTACCGACGGTCGCTTTAGCGGAGGCACCAGAGGCGCGTGCATCGGGCACATCAGTCCCGAAGCCGCAGTCGGCGGCCCTATCGGATTACTAAAGAACGGTGACATCATCGAGATTGATATCCCCAACAACACGATTAACGTCAAATTATCCGATGAAAAGTTTGCCGAACGCCAAAAAGCCTGGACGCCGCCGGCCCCGAGGATCACGAAAGGTTACTTAGCCAAATACGCAACGATGGCCACCAGCGCCGACACCGGCGCCGTTCTCAAATGGTAAGAAAAAGGGGCCTATACTAATTGATTCTGTATAGGCCCCGCATTCATATTTACCTACGGTGTTAATCACACCATTTCAATTCATTTCTGAATTCTAATCTAAGGCTCCGGCTTGGGTTCCGGCTCTGGAGCCGGCTCGGGTTCCGGTTCGGGTTCTGGCACCGGTTCCGCTACAGTGAAGCTCCAAACCTCACCTTTTCTCGTTTCCGGAGAGCTAAACTCATCGACGCGCCAGTAGTACGTCTTTCCAGGCTCCAGTGGGCCGGGATCGAAGGTCGTATCCGACACGGGAGCCGCTCCACCGGCAGTGCTGACCTTATCCACATTGTCGCCAAAGTGCACGTAGTGCAACGTCGCACCGAAACCCGGCTCCCAGCTTAACTGGGCATCGACGGCCACATCTGCGGCCCCATCGGCCGGATCGGGATTGTGCGCCAGCAGCGGCGGTCTCGTCGTAAAGGACCACACGTCACCGATGTGCGTTGTTCCATCGGCCTCGATCGCGTTAAGCTGCCAGTAGTACGTGGTGTTCGGATCGAGTCCGCCAATCTCAGCGGTATCAAAGCTGGTCTCTTCCGTGTTGCCTAAAAATTCCGGCGGATCGGTGGTGCCGAGGTAACCGTCGTGCGAAACGGCCGTAGCGCCCGGCGTCCAGTTCAGAACGACATCCAGCTCGACATCCGTCGCCTGATCGGCCGGAGAGGGATTCGTCGCCTCGCCAATGACGGTGGTGAAGCTCCAGACAGGTCTTTCATGCTTGGTGCCGCTTGCATCGTATTCGTCGATCTTCCAGTAATACGTCGTGCTCACGGCCAGTTTTCCGACATCAAAGGTCGTCCCCGTCGTTTGCTCCACTTTCTTCGGCGGATTCTCCGTCCCGAAGTACACATCGCGTGCAACCCCGGTGAATCCCGCCGACCAGCTCAGAATCGTCTCCTGCACGACATCAATGGCGCCGTCGGCCGGGCTGGGATACGTCGCGGTTTCAGCAATCCCCAGGATATGCAGCAAGGGTGCAGCGGAAGCATCGCCATCATACGACTTCGCCTCACGAACGCCATAGGAAGGATTCAGCGGATCGTCCTGGATTGAGAACACCACGGCATTGCCCGGGGCCCAATCTTCCTGGCTGATGACTTCCTCAAGGAGAATACTGAGGTCCGACGTCTGGAATGTTTCATCTCTCTTCGTCCATTCCGGGACGGACCAGGTTACAAACGTACCCGTAAAGGTCCTGTTCGACAGGTTGGACGGCTCGATCGTAAAGGGCTCGGCATCCGGGCTTAATTCCGCGTCGAAGATGACGCTGACCGGCTCCATACCCCCTTTGAGGTTATCCACTTCAAACTCGATGTACGACTCGATGAACTCGGTACCCACAGGAACGTCGATATCCACAAACCGCAAACCGACTCTCTGGAGATCAAGCTGGTTTTCGTCCTCATACGGGAATTCCAGGTCGGAGCTGTCCATATACATTCCGCCAGCCTTATCAAGCTGTTCTTCGACATCGTCATCCCCGGTCATAATCCTTTGATCAATCTCGACATTCGTCATCGGGGTACTGAAACTCCAGACCGCACCCATATTCAAGACTAACCCGTCGGCGCCGATCTCATCGACGCGCCAATAATAGGTCGTGCCCGAATCAAGATCACCGACTTCCACGCCGGCCGCGTCCGCCGGCAGATTGGCCAGCAGCCCGGCGTCGCCCACACCGTTGACATCGTCGTAATTCTCGCTGAAATAGACATCCTGCGAAAGCCCCTCACCGGGCGTCCAGCTCACGGTGATTGGATTTTCAACGACAATTCGCCAGGAATTTAACGTCCCCGGCCCGCCCGGCCAGTCATCGATGATCTCAAGCTCCCAGGTCCCCTGGGAATCGCGATTGTCAAAACCAGACAACTTGCCTTCGGGCTTATAGATGCCCCGGTACGGCCCCTTCGCACTGGTGATGGACGAAGCCGCTTCGTCGTCCAGAATCGTATTCGTAAAATGAGAAGTGAATACGCCGATGTCGTCGAAGAGCTTGACCTTTTTGCCGTCCGGCGATTTGAGGTAAACGTTCAGGTCGCCGTTACTGCCGCCGGGCATCGTTATGTCCAGTTCGACGTTGAGATCTTTGATGTTGATTGAATCGGACACATCCAGTGTGGACGTGGCTTGTCCAAGAATATTTTTCTGAGTGGTCCAGCCCCAATCGGGGATATCCTTCGGCACGTCGCTGCTGATAAACGTGCTGATAACGGGCGCCGTGGAAACGCCTTCGGCGCCGTCGGCCGGAACCGGATCCTTCGCCGACGGGACTGCTAACAGCGCGGCCGTGCCCCACTGAGAGGCATCGTTCCAGGCGCTGCCGTCGAGAGCGAAGGTGTAAATCTGAGCTTCTCGCGAATCGCCGCCGTCGTCATCGTCGTTGTAAAAACAGTCAATACCGATCAGGTCCCCTCCCAGAGGTTCCATACCCTGCAACGACAGCCAGGGCAGCTTGATTTCAATACGCCAGCCGGTCTCGGTATCCACCTGAGCCTGTTCCACACCGTCGAGCACCGTGTTGGTGCCCTGGATCTCGTCCGTGGCCCAGCCAAAGGTGTACTGGCGGTTATCCCCTTCCAGGGGCGGGCCGTCTTTCGTGTTGCCGCCATCGAAATAAAATTCCACGCTGTCGTCCTGCCAGGATCCGTCCGAATCATTCACCAGGTTGGCGTCCGTGATGTCCACGATCACATAGAGATTCATCGAATCATACAACGCCTTCCAGGTCCCGGAGGCATTGTTGGGATCTTCCAGGGGAACGATATATTGTGTCGGCACGTCGGCCCAGAGGTCATCGACCTCCCCGTCAATCGCCGGCGCCAGCAAGGCATAGCCGATTTCCATATCGACCGCCTGGACCGCCAGCGGGCTGATTAAACCCACGACCCCAAAAACAAGAATCAAATTAATGAGTTTCCTCATCATAATAGTCCTCCCTTAAATAAGTTTAAGTAAAATCGATCGATAATGATCTTTGCCCCTTGCAAAGTTCTACCCATACCCTTTTTTATGGACAGAAAACGTACGCCTTGGTCAGTTATCACCTCCTTTCTGCAAGAGTCAACAGCCAACGATTTTCTTTAAAGGCAAAGAAGTTATCTCCGGACGTAAGCCATCCGGTCACTGTACTCATTTCTACTCCAGTCCGGCGCTCCGTCGGTAAGAGGTCCTGGTGTTTACCCTTCAGGAAAGCGAATAGGCTCAGACGTTCTCCTACGCATAGCCATAATCGCCAATCTTATGTATTTATACCAGAACCCCCATATTCACGTCAAGTAAAAGCTGTGTAAAATTCTTTCGGTCCGGCAAACATCTCTGATCTCGACGGAATAGTGTTGCCCCGCTTTTACCCAAAATTTGCGTATTTTTAGCCCTTCAGAGCGGATTTATGCCCAAAACCGACTGAAAAACCCCCAGAAATTGGCGATTTTTCCATCGGCTGCGCAATGGGAAAAACCGTATCTATTTCCCCGAGGCGCCGGATCTCCGATTTGGTGTCAATCCAAGATCCCTCGCGAAAGAGATGAGAGCGGGAAAATGGAGCAAAATGGGACCCATATCGAAACAATCAATATGGGCCCCAAAGTCAGACTAAACGACTGTGTCAATCACACGCACGTAGATCGACATCTTAACCCTAAACATGCCTTTAACGGTCGGGCGGCGACTGCATTAGCACGACGGCATCAATGACGTGTATGACACCATTCAAGGCTTCTACATCGGTAACGATGATGTTTGCCTTCCGGTCGAGATTGTCCGTGAGGACACCACCGTCCTGCAGAAGCACATCGCCGTTGAGCATCTCGATCTTTTCGAGAGCCAGTACATCCGCCGCGAGCAGTCGGCCTGCCGTCGCATGGTACAGAAGCACATCGGTTAGGAACGCCTGCCCGAAGACATCGATATTATCGGGCGTCAGCTCCAGCGCCGCAAAGGCGTCGTCTGTCGGAGCAAAAACCGTAAGCGGATCTTCGCCGGACAGCGCCTCAGCAATAGAGGGATCAGCCGCCAGCACGGCCGCGATAAGCGTGTCGAACGTGCCCGCGAAATCCCCTTCGCTATTCAGTTTCACCGCCAGATCCAGCAGGTTCGGGGATTCTATCGTGAAACTCCAGACCGGACCGGGATGCTTCGCGCCGTCGGCATCGATCTCGTCGATTTTCCAGTAGTACGTCATGCTCTTTTCAAGCGTTCCGACGTCATACGTGGTCCCCGTTGTTTCCTCCAGTTTCTTCGGCGGATTCTCGGTCCCAAAGTACACCTCGCGTGAAACGCCCGTGAAACCCGGCGACCAACTGAGAATCACATCCGTGCCGACATTGACGGCGCCATCGGCCGGACTGGGATGACCCGCCGCTTCCGTGATAGCCGATATATGCAACATCGGCGCCGCGGACTCTTCGCCATCATACGACTCGGCGCAGCGATTCCCCTCGGAAGGATTACACGGATCATCGCTGAAGATCAGCGCCAGGGCATTGCCCGCGGCCCAATCGGGCTGGGCAACGAGCTCCTCGATGATAGGTGTGAGGTCCGAGGTCATCTGATCGGGGCCCTGGTCATCCACGGTTTCCCAAACCGGCACACTCCACGGCACCATCGTTTCCGTTCTGGGTCGGCTGGAGATATCGAACGTTCCCGGATCCCCCCCGACAAATTCACTCGGATCGGGATTCAATTCACCTTCAATGATAAGATTGACGGGCAAGGCGCCGTCTTTAATCTGATCGACTTCGAACTGCACTGAGGATTCGAGAATTGACATATCCGGATCAAGATCGATATCTACGAAGCGTAAACCCACGATCTGCGGATCGCCCATGTCGGTATCTTCATAGGGCATCTCGAGATCGCTGCTGGTCTGGTCCACTTCGCCGAGTTTATCCGGATTGAGATCCTCCTCGGCATCATCCGCTCCCGACGCAATCCTCTTGTCGATCGAGACGTTGCCCAGCGGCGTACTGAAGCTCCAGACCGCGCCCATATTCAAGACTAACCCGTCGGCGCCGATCTCATCGACGCGCCAATAATAGGTCGTGCCCGTAGCAAGATCGCCGACTTCCACGCCGGCAACGTCCACCGGCAGATTGGCCAGCAGCCCGGCGTCGCCCACACCGTTGACATCGTCGTAATTCTCGCTGAAATAGACATCCTGCGAAAGCCCCTCACCGGGCGTCCAGCTCACGGTGATTGGATTTTCAACGACAATTCGCCAGGAATTTAACGTCCCCGGCCCGCCCGGCCAGTCATCGATGATCTCAAGCTCCCAGGTCCCCTGGGAATCGCGATTGTCAAAACCAGACAACTTGCCTTCGGGCTTATAGATGCCCCGGTACGGCCCCTTCGCACTGGTGATGGACGAAGCCGCTTCGTCGTCCAGAATCGTATTCGTAAAATGAGAAGTGAATACGCCGATGTCGTCGAAGAGCTTGACCTTTTTGCCGTCCGGCGATTTGAGGTAAACGTTCAGGTCGCCGTTACTGCCGCCGGGCATCGTTATGTCCAGTTCGACGTTGAGATCTTTGATGTTGATTGAATCGGACACATCCAGTGTGGACGTGGCTTGTCCAAGAATATTTTTCTGAGTGGTCCAGCCCCAATCGGGGATATCCTTCGGCACGTCGCTGCTGATAAACGTGCTGATAACGGGCGCCGTGGAAACGCCTTCGGCGCCGTCGGCCGGAACCGGATCCTTCGCCGACGGGACTGCTAACAGCGCGGCCGTGCCCCACTGAGAGGCATCGTTCCAGGCGCTGCCGTCGAGAGCGAAGGTGTAAATCTGAGCTTCTCGCGAATCGCCGCCGTCGTCATCGTCGTTGTAAAAACAGTCAATACCGATCAGGTCCCCTCCCAGAGGTTCCATACCCTGCAACGACAGCCAGGGCAGCTTGATTTCAATACGCCAGCCGGTCTCGGTATCCACCTGAGCCTGTTCCACACCGTCGAGCACCGTGTTGGTGCCCTGGATCTCGTCCGTGGCCCAGCCAAAGGTGTACTGGCGGTTATCCCCTTCCAGGGGCGGGCCGTCTTTCGTGTTGCCGCCATCGAAATAAAATTCCACGCTGTCGTCCTGCCAGGATCCGTCCGAATCATTCACCAGGTTGGCGTCCGTGATGTCCACGATCACATAGAGATTCATCGAATCATACAACGCCTTCCAGGTCCCGGAGGCATTGTTGGGATCTTCCAGGGGAACGATATATTGTGTCGGCACGTCGGCCCAGAGGTCATCGACCTCCCCGTCAATCGCCGGCGCCAGCAAGGCATAGCCGATTTCCATATCGACCGCCTGGACCGCCAGCGGGCTGATTAAAGCCACGACCCCAAAGACAAGAATCAAATTAATGAGTTTACCAATCATAATAGTCCTCCCTTAAAATAAGAATGAAAAATGAAATCAATCGACAATCTCCGCCTTTTCTTACGTCCTAACCGTTTGACTTTATTAAGTATAGAAAGCGTACGCCTTTGCTCGTTATCACCTCCTTTCTGCAAGTATCAACAAAGCTAACGGTTGCGGAAAAAGCAAAGAACCTTTTTCCCAAGCATATAAATCCCACGATTTCACCCTATACCTCGTCGGCGAATTTCTGCCCAGACGACAAAAACGACCTTCTCTGAAAGTTCATCCGCATCACATAAGGACCAATACAGGCTTAATTGCACCTAAACTGGCAACACCTACCTTGCGCCGGCATACCAAATTCCCCCGTCAACGTCAAGCAAAATCCTTATTAAAATACCTACATTCCGCGCGAACCGTGTTATAAACAGTACTCCCCTGCAACCAGAGCGGCTATCTGCCCGGTTTTTGGGGGGGATAGCTTTCCTTAAGAAGAACATCGAAAAACAAGCCATAACGGCGGTTTTCACGGATGGCCCGGCTGGATAAAGAAGAATGAATTCAACGCATGGCCATGCTTAAATCACGTCCGAATCATTGGCCGGCATACCAGCGTTTGGGCACATCGTGGCCTTCGGAATAGGCGATGGGCGAGACATGGCCGTCTAACCAGAGGGTATTACAATGGCCGCTCTCGTATTTTCGCGTGCGATTATGACGATAGATCTCGAAGATCGCGTTTTCATAAAACTGCCCGTCCCATCCGGCGCCGCCCGGCCGCCATTGAGGGATGTTCGATCGCCCCTGCTGATATAACATATCGCCGTTGTCATCGAGCAACTGCTCGAAGTGATCCTGACAGAGGATAAATTCCGACGGGGTGACATGGGCGCCGCTGTTTGTGAGTTTCGTCCCGTGCAAATAGCGCATATAACGATTCTGGCCGTAACTGGCGATTTTCGCGTCTTCTCTCGACTCGCGAAACCAGTGCGGCTGCGTGGAGCTGGGGCAGCCGAATAAGTCCGGCGACGCCACGTAGTCATAATACGCCACGCCCCAATAGCTCCGGGAATCGTCTTTGTCGATGATCGACCCGTCGTCATTATGCCACATAATCTGGTTCGAGCCCCAAATCCCGGCTTTCGGCATATAGAATTGTCCCTCATAATCATCCAGATACAAGAGCAAACCCAATCCCAATCCCTTCAGGTGCGCCTGACAAACGGTGTTTTTCGCCTGCTGCCTGGCCCTTCTCAACGCCGGCATTAGAATCGCCATCAACAACGCAATCAGCGAGATAACCACCAGCAACTCCATGAGTGTGAACCCTTTTCTTTCACGCATGATCGTGTATTATAACAAATGAGAGGCATTTTGATTGTTCAATAATAGAGATCATTATACTCCGAGGGAAAGGCCGATCAAGGAAAACAGCCCCGGGACTGCACTGAGAACCCGGACTTCACCCCTTCAACGATGTTCAGAGCCCATCCGGAGCGAAGCCGAAGAGGGCAGTCTCCGAGCAAGATCGAACGGATCGTAAATGACTAAGAGTCCTGTGTTCTGCTCGTTAGCTTCCCCAAAACTATGGACGGGGGCTTCTCCAGCAAAACACGTATTTTTCCCAGTTGAAGAATTTCCCCATTACTCTAATATGTCTCGATCATAAGTGCTACCGGCTCAATAGGTACAGAAGAAATGGAAGATAAGGAACGTTACCATCAAGACTATTGTGAGACGTATTAGAAGAATCGTGAAGAGGGAGTTGAATCAAATAAAATATGAATGGACAGATCTGAAGCGGTGGATTGCTCATTCAATCCGTCGCCTGTTGTGAGCCCAC
>Ga0272441_10014505_pt1 | contig 11161 bp, 9 predicted proteins | sample SSMProp6N_FD_193582 | JGI IMG/M metagenome (GOLD analysis project Ga0272441, IMG submission 193582) | Marine sediment archaeal communities from Little Sippewissett salt marsh, Falmouth, MA, United States - SSM-Prop-6N | ecosystem: Environmental > Aquatic > Marine > Wetlands > Sediment ... | reverse complement strand
CAAGCTTTCTGTAGTATTTTGATCAATATCTTGCAAATTATATGGCATAAAAATTAACATATGTCCAATAATATTATATAGATATATTATTTTTCAGGATCGACTATGTTAAAAATAGTGCCATTTATTACAGATACAGAGTTTGCTATGGATCGGGGCCGACTTCCTGCCGTCCCCATCGGTATAATCTTATGAAATCAGAATATTATAAAACTTGCTGCAGACCCTGAATGTGGATCATTTCTTTACATCGATAGTGTCATCGAAGTGTTGCTCTGGAGAGCATCATCTTAAAATCCCAAGCAGGGCCTGGGCTTCGTCGACCGTGGCAACATCGAATCCCATGGTATGAATCAATGCTGCAATTCGCTTCACCAACTCGACATTGGTAGATGCCGCTTTGCCGGGTGCATAGAACACACTGTCTTCAAATCCGACGCGCACCGTGGTTGCCCCGAGGCCAATAGCTACCGCCAGCAGCGAAAGATCGGTCATAGCGGCATGGGTAACACCCCAGGGAATCGGTTCCTGCAGGAATGAAGTCAAGAAAAACAAACTATTGGGAACCGCCGGCAGCCCCCATTCAACTCCGAGAATGAAGTTGAAAGAAAACGGTTTGTGTAAAACGGCCTCTACTATCAACTGTTTGTAGACAGGAAGCATTCCCGCTTCAAAAATCTCTAACTCCGGAGTGATTCTTTCTTCTGCCATGCGACGGGCCCAGTAGCGAATATCCGGCAGTGTGTTGACATATACGTCATCGCCAAAATTGACGGATCCCATATTCAGCGACGCCGATTGCACCTGCCGGTCATTCAAGGCTATGCTGCGTTCTTCGATCGAAAGATCCACCAATCCACCGGTCGATCCCTGTATGATGATGTCCGAGGTTTCCCGGATGTAGGTCAGCGTCTGAGAAAAATCGGTTAGATCGCCTGTTTGGTTTCCGAAGCGATCGCGAACATGCAGATGCACCATGCTGGCACCGGCTTTGGCGCAGGCAGTTACTTCTTCAGCCACTTCCTCGGGGGTGATAGGATTACAGGACGGCTTCGGTACGTCTTTTCCGACAGGAGCAACTGATACGATTATTTTGCGTTTCATCATATTATCACCACCAATGGTCGTCCTTAATGTGATTTTGTCACGCTTCGAAAGCGGCGGAAAAGCAACTGAATTCTATAAAAAAAGCAATTTGTTGTCAAACAGATGTAGAATGTATATAGCTTTTTCAATACAATACAGTACTCTGGTTTAAAATGGGATTTTTTGGAAGTGTGATAATGGACAAATTTATCTATTCTTTCAGCATCATTTTTTTCGGTTTGCTGTCAGGCTATTGTGTTCAAATCCTGGTTCAGCGCGGTCGATTATGCCTGCCACTGCCGATTGACGATTTGCGCAAGCTTTTACAGAAAATAGCGTTGCTGTTTGTCAATCCAGTTGCCATTGTCGGTGCCATCTGGGTTGTCAGCATACGGGATCTCCGTCTGGTGGCGTTGCCGTTCAACGGCCTCTTTGCGCTTCTGTGTGGTGGAGTTTTGGCGCTGCTGGCCGCACGGTTGCTCGCACTGGAGCCAAGAAAGACTGGTGCCATGTTCGGTTGCGGTTCCTTTACCAATATCGGTTCCATCGGCGCGCTGATTTGCTTCGTATTTTTGGGTGAGACAGGGTTTGCGCTGGTACCCATCTATAAGCTTTTTGAAGAACTGTCCTATTACTCTGTCGGATTTCCCATCGCCAAGTATTATAGCGGTAGCGGTAAAGACGAACAAATATCTCAACGCCTGAAAGGGTTGGCCCGAGATCCCTTTATCATCGTTGCCCTCTCGAGTATTATTTTGGGCGGCATTCTCAATGTCAGCGGTGTCATGCGCCCGACAGTGTTCAAATCAATCGTTGCTGTTTGCGTACCCCTGGGTACTATTTTATTGCTTGCTTCTATCGGCATGGCACTCAAGTTTCACCGTGTCCAGGATTATATAAAAGAATGCGTGGCCGTATCGCTTATCAAGTTTATCTGTGTTCCGGTGCTTTCCGTTTCTATGGCTTATTTGATGGGGTTTGGCACCATCGATAACGGCCTGCCGTTGAAGGTTGTTGTCATTCTTTCCTCCATGCCGGTGGCCTTCAACGCCCTGATCCCTCCATCCATATACGACCTGGATCTTGATTTAGCCAACTCGTGCTGGTTCTTTACAACGTCATTGCTGGTCGTTGTGTTGCCGGTACTTCTGCTTGTGGTGAGTCTTCTCTAACCCGCATAGTTCATATTCTTAAAACAAATATTTTTCTTGACAGCCACTGGTGATTTGCTTATCGTATTTTGCATACAAAATGCAATTATGGGTTCCTCTGACAGCTTCTTCAAATGCCACCTTTCGGGTTACCAGATGTTACTATATTCAGGAGAAATAAATGAAAAACTTGGGGGCAAAACACAAAAATCTCGACCAAAAGGTCTACTTGATCATTAAAGAAATGATCACCAACCGCAAGCTCTTGCCCGGTGATAAAATTCCGCAGGAAAACCTGGCACACGAATTGGGCATTAGCCGAACTCCCCTGGTCAGTGCACTGAAATACATGGAAAAGGAAAAGTTAGTTGAGGCTCTGCCCCGGAGAGGATTCTTTGTCCGTCAGTTTTCCACTCAGGAAATGATCAGCATATTTGAACTGCGCGAGGTGTTGGAAGGACTGGCAGCCAGAAGAGCGGCAATTTGTATTTCCGACAATCAAATTAATAAACTCACCGGTTTTTTTAAGCAGTTTTCAACCCCGATCGATCATGCCCAATACAAGGCGTATGCCAGAGAAGATCAGCAGTTCCATACCTTTGTGACCGAGATAGGATCCAAAGAATTTTTAAAAAGTATATTACAGAGCTATAATATTATCAGTTTTTCCTATCAGGTAATTTCCTCAGAAGGTTTGGTTCGCCCGCCTGATGAAACCATACACGAGCATCTGGCGCTGATTGATGCCATCTGCAGTCGTTCACCGGACGACGCCGAAGCGCTTATGAGGCAGCACTTCATTCGAACCAGTCGGTTTTTAAAAAATGAAATCGAGAAGGAGGCTGTCGCTGTCAACCATTAATGTATAGACAGCGGTCATTGTCATAGGAAGAACGACGAGAAGAGTTATCGACATTTTGCAGGGAATACAAGACAGAAAGGGGGGATAAAATACCGTGATGAGTTGCTCAAATCAGATCGGTCTTGCTTTGAGCACGTTTAAACAAAAATTTTAGGTGGAGGGATTAAAATGAAAAAGATTATACTTATCTGTCTGGCACTACTGCTGGTAATTCCGGCCGGTGTGTATGCTAAAGACTTCCCCAAACGGAATATCACAGCCGTGGTAGTCTGGGGAGCAGGGGGTGGAACTGATACTTGTAATCGAATCATCCACGCTGAGATGTCTAATTTCCTGGGTGTCAATGTCAACGTCATAAACAAAACCGGCGGTGTTGCCGGCTCTGTGGGAATGAGCTATGCTTACTCACGTCCCCACGACGGATACACGCTATGTGGCCTCTCCGAATCGAATGTCACAGCCGGTGTCCAAGGTGGATGGGATAAGAAGTTCGATGTCTGGGATACCTTTATCGTTGGTGGATCCCCGGATGTGATATCCGTTACTCCCGACACACCATATAAGACGCTGAAAGACCTCATAGAAGCAGCCAAGAAAAATCCCAACAGCATCACAGCTGCGGCAAGCGGCGCAGGCTCCATCCATCATCTCAACCTTCTGGCAGTGGAAAACGGTTCCGGAGCGGACTTCAATTTCATCCCCTATAAGGGTTCGGCTCCCAGCCAGAACGCAGCCATGACCGGAGAGGTTCAGGTGGTTGTTACCTCATTAGCTGAGCAACAGCAGTTGCTGCGCGGGGGGAAATTGAGAGCGCTGGGGATGCTGATACCCGAATCATTTGATGTCGAAGGTTTGGGAACAATTCCCTCTTCATTTGATGCATATCCCGGATTGTCGAAATACTTGCCGATCTCCCAAGCCATCGGCTTTGCGGTCCCGGCCGATGCACCGGAAGATGCGAAAGCAGCCCTGGTGAGTGCCTTTAAAAAAGCGATGGCCACCGACAAGGTGAAAACCTGGGCCAAGGAAAACTACTATCTGCTTTCAGGAAAAACCGGAGCGGAGTCAAAGGCAGTATTCAGTGCACTTGAGTCGAATTTTGCCTGGACGCTGTGGGAGTTAAAGGCTGCTACGGTCAATCCTTCAACTCTCGGTATTCCGAAGCCGTAGCGAACCAAGATCGATGTAAGAGCCGGCATCCGTGAGGATGCCGGCCCGTGCATTGATAAAATTTATCGAGTCGGCGTTTCCCCTGAGTCACTCGGGTCCTCGATTCAGTGGTGTAATGAATTATTTAGAATTGATCTCGGAATATATATCACAGTAATTGCGGATCAGGGCACCAAGTAGCATGGGAAAGAAAAAGGAACATTTATCATGATGGAAAGGGATAAACTGCGTAAGGCGGACATTTTTTCCGGCAGCATCATTTTTTTGTTCGGATTGTGGATTATCAGTCAGGCCATCAAGATGCCCATGAAAGATTCCTGGGGCGGCGTGCAAAACGTCTGGTTCGTCTCCCCCGCCCTTTTCCCCCTGTTTGTCGGTTCCATTATTATGCTGCTCGGTGGACTGCTGATACGAACTGCCATTAAAGAAGTGGGACTGAAAGAGGTGGGGAACGTCATTCGGTGGATCGTCAGTACGGAGATGGTAGATTTTCTAAAGACACCATCTATTATCAGATTTTACGCGATCTCTGTTTTGTTCTTCAGCCTTGTCTATTTGAATATCTCGAGGATCGATTTCTTTCTGTGCAGCGTTCTTTTTTTGGTGGTGTTCATCAGCATGTTTTACCTTGATGATGACAGACTGTTTAAAAAGATGTTTTTTTTCTATATGGCCGGAACTGGTCTTTTCATCGTTTACTTTACCTTGAATGGTCCAGCTATTCTGGATCGGTTGCTGCCTTTTGCGAGTGACTGGCTCACGCTTGTTTTTATTATCTCCTATTGTATCTATGCATGGACTTTAATTCGCAGTATTCCGACATTACGAAAAAAATATAGAACCAGCCTTATTCTGGCTATCGCGGCGCCATTTTTGATCGGCCCGATTTTTAAATATCTTCTATTGGTGCCCATGCCGACTGAAGGTCTGATTGTCGCAGCGATGGATGCCATCTTGTACTGGGAATTTTAAAGATTTCGTAGAGCAGGGGTGTTGACCATTATGATAGTGCTCGATCGTATCTGGTTCTTTTTTGGAATTGTTTTTCATCTTGCCTCGGACCCGGTGAATCTGGTCATCCTTTTTGGATCTGTCATTCTGGGGATCATTTTCGGAGCCATGCCAGGCTTGACATCGACATTGGGGGTCGCCCTGCTGACCGCATTGACCTACGGTATGGATACGGCCCTTGCCATGGTCTGTCTTCTTGCTATTTATGTCGGCGGTACGTATGGGGGCTCCTATGCTTCTATTCTGATTAACATTCCGGGAACGGCCGCTGCAGCTGCCACCGCCCTGGACGGATATCCCCTGGCCTGTCAAGGTGAGGGCGGACGGGCCATCGGATTGACCACAACAGCTTCAGCCATAGGGACAGCCTTCAGCATCATCTTTATTGTCAGTATCTCACCGCTCATTTCTTACTTTGCACTGCAGTTTACGTCCTTTGAATTTTTCCTGCTGGCCTTTTTCGGTATCCTGATCAGTGGTACCCTGACGAGTCCGGATCTGGTCATAAAGGGCTGGATTTCCGGCTTTTTGGGACTTTTTCTGGCCTGCGTAGGTCGGGATTTATTGCAGTTTTACCCCCGCTTTACCTTCGGTATCTCCGAACTGGAAAGTGGCGTGGAAGTCGTGCCGGTACTTATCGGGGCTTTTGGTATTCCTCAAATTATTCAAGTGCTTAAAGATCGTTTTCAAATCGGTGAAACGCAGAAATTGCAACGCATCTTACCGGAAATAGGAACTATTATCCGCAACATTCCTGCGATCATCCGCTCGGCTTTGATCGGTGTCGGCATCGGGGCCGTTCCGGGAATAGGAGAAGACATTGCCGGCTGGGTTTCTTATGGGACGGCGAAAAACACATCCAAACATCCGGAGACCTTCGGTAAAGGTGAAATAAAAGGCGTCTTGGCCAGCGAAACAGCCAACAATGCCTGTGTGGGGGGTGCGCAGATTCCCCTGCTGAACCTGGGAATCCCCGGCAGCCCCCCCGCCGCCATGCTGCTGGGTGCACTCATGTTACATGGGGTAACGCCGGGTCCCATGATCACATTCGAACACCCGACGTTTATCATGGAGGTGGCCGCCATCCTGCTGCTGGCATCGATGGCAATGTGGGTTTCCGGGATGCTCCTGGCCAAACAGGTGGTCAAGGTTCTGCGGATACCGACGCAAATCTTTATGCCCATCATCGGTATTCTGTGCATTATCGGCTCCTATTCGCTGGGGCTGAGTATTTTTAACCTCTATCTGATGCTACCGGTGGGTATCGTCGCGTACTTTTTGACCGAAATGGGGTATCCCATCGCGCCGCTTGTCATCGGCGTAATTCTCGGACCAATGGCAGATGAAAACCTGCGGCGGGCCCTGATGGTGTCTCAGGGCAGTTTTATGCCCGTTTTTACAAGGCCAGTCGCGCTGATCCTTTTCTTGATAATTATCTGGACCATTTTCAGCCAATTTCAATTTTTTCGTTTGTTTAAAACCAAACTGGCGGATGTGGTCCTGCGGCGTAAAAACTGTGAAACGATCGCCGACGAGGACGCTGACGATACCTAGTGTCCATAAATCAATAAGGAGGAACCTATGTTGAAAATGGGAATCATAACCGGTTTTTTATCCAAAACAAAAGATCGGTTTCACGAATACAACGAACAGCTCGATCTGGAGGGAAAGTTTAAACTGATGACCCAGATTGAGGGTTACAATGGGGTCGAGATCGTCTATCCCTATGAAGTCAACGATTCAAAGGCTACAAAAGAGCTGCTGGACAAATACGGTTTGAATATTGCTGCCGTCAATGTCAATGTCAAGGGCGAACCGGAGTTTCGAAACGGCGGTCTCACATCGCATGATAAAGACGTTAGGGCGAAGGCCGTGCGGTTCATCAAGGAAGCCAAGGATTTTGCCTTGGCGGCGGGGGCCGATAAGGTGACCTGCTGTCCCCTCGGAGACGGCTATGAATTTGCCTTTCAATACGATTATGCACAGACCTGGTCGCATCTGGTCGAGACCTTTGGTGAAGCAGGTCAGTATAAACCGGAGATTCCGCTCTTTATCGAGTATAAACCGAGTGAGACCCGCGGACGGTGTTTTATCAACTCGGCGGCCAAGACCCTCTGTCTACTCAATGATATTCAAAACCGGGATATTGGCGTGACACTGGATTTCGGCCATTCAATCTACGGTGGCGAGAACCCGGCAGAAGCGCTGGTGATGCTGGCAGAGTGTCCCTACCGGTACTATATCCACATCAATGACAACGACGGCAAGTGGGACTGGGACTATTTCTGCGGGACCAGGCACTTCCTGGAGTATGTGGAATTCCTCTATTATTTGAAGAAGTACGGTTATGAGGACTACCTGACCTCCGACACCTCCCCAACCCGCTGGGATATCAGGGGAACCTTCGAGGCCAACAGCCGGATGACGAATAAAATATGGGCACTGCTGGATCGGATCGATAGGGGCGACTTGGAGAAGCTCGTGGGGCAGGGAGATTATCTGAAAACCTGGCGCTTTATCGAGGACAATATCTTTGCATTGAAGTCGGCGTAAGAACGAAGAGAGGAGTAAAAAATATAATGAATCATATACCTATGTCGATTGAAGAATTGAAGGAAATGGCGGTTACCATCCGGTGTGACATCATCGAGATGATTTGCACGGCCGCCGCCGGCCATCCGGGTGGATCGCTCTCGGCGGCCGATGTGGTGACCGCGCTGTACTTCAGGATGATGCGTGTCGATCCCCAGAAACCGGACTGGCCGGACCGTGACCGCTTTATCTTGTCCAAAGGTCATGCCTGTCCGGTGTGGTACGCCGCCCTGGCCGAGCGTGGCTATTTTGACAAGGCGCACCTCGGCACCCTGCGACGACTCAACAGCATTCTGCAGGGTCATCCCGACATGCATAAGACCCCGGGTATCGATATGACGGCCGGCTCACTGGGACATGGATTCTCGGCGGGGGTTGGTATGGCCTTGAGCGGCAAGCTACGGCAGAAAGACTATCACGTCTGGATCGTTATCGGTGACGGAGAATCTCAGGAGGGTTCTATCTGGGAGGCGGCCATGTCGGCGCCCAAGTGGAAGCTCGACAATCTCACCGTGATTATGGATCGAAACAACCTGCAGAATGACCTGTATGTCGACGAGGTCATGCCGATCGAGCCCGTCACCGACAAGTGGCGGGCCTTCGGCTGGCATGTCCTGGAGATCGATGGCCACGATATGGCAGCCGTTGTCAAGGCGCTCGAGGAAGCCAAAGGTCACAGTGATGAACCGACGATTATTATTGCGAAGACCGTCAAAGGCAAGGGTGTTTCCTATATGGAAAATATCTGCGAGTGGCACGGCAAGGCTCCAAGCACGGAGCAGGCGGAGGTAGCCCTGGAAGAAATCAGGAGGTGCAGCAGTGAAAGCTAATCAATCACCGACATCTTATCACTATGTCCGACCCGACATCGTGGAGCTCTTGGCATCTGATGAACTCTTTACCGTCGCCGATTCACAACCGACCCGGGCAGCATTTGCCAGAACCCTTCTGGAACTGGGCGAGAAAAATCCGCGTGTCGTGGTGCTCGATGCCGATGTATCAAAATCGATCGGAACCAATCAGTTCGCGGAGAAGTTTCCCGATCGCTCATTTAATTTCGGGATTGCCGAACAGAATATGATGGGTGCAGCCGCCGGCATGGCCACCACCGGTCTGATTCCCTTTGCCTGCACCTATGCCGTCTTCGCCAGTATGCGCGCCCTCGATATGGTCCGCAACAGCATCCACTACCCGCGGTTGAACGTCAAGATAGCAGCCAGTCACAGCGGGATAACGCCCGGCCCCGACGGCGTCACACACCAGGGGCAGGAAGACCTGTCCATTTTGCGCTCAATCGCCCACTCCACGGTGATCGCGCCGGCCGATCCCACAGCCACAGCACAGGCCGTGTGGGCGGTGGCTGAGTATGAAGGCCCTGTCTATCTCAGTCTCACCCGGGATCCCGTTCCCTATCTCTATACCGACGATTTTCCCTTCACAATCGGTACGGCGGTCACCCTCCGTTCCGGGAACGATGTGACGATCATCGCCAATCGCGATCTGGTGATACAGTCGCTCATTGCCGCAGAAAATCTTGCCGCGAAGGGGATTGATACGCGCGTGATCGACTGCCATACACTCAAGCCATTGGATCATGAGCTGATTTTGAAGGCGGCATCGGAAACCGGCGCCATCGTTACGGCCGAAAACAACATATACTACGGTGGCCTCGGCAGCGCAGTGGCGGAAGTGCTGGTGGAGAACAATCCGGTACCGATGCAGCGTATCGGGATCCAGGATACCTTTGCCGAATCGGGACCTTACCTGGAGGTAATTGACAAGTACGGCCTGACGGCCCGGCATATCGTGAATGCTGTCTTGACGGTGCTTAAACGCAGGCGCTAAGGTGTTTTTTCTGGTGGTAAATGCGACTTAGAGTGTCGCCCGTAGATTTCATGAAACGAATGCTGCAATTTGGCCAACACAAGATAGTGATAAGACCGTTTTGAAGGGTAAACGTATTCCGAAAAGCCAGTTGTTGAAGAGCCTGCCTGATGAGTGGTCCCAGAACCTGCGGCCTGTCATTGATGCGCGGAATAGGGCTGATCGCCGCAAAATCGTCGTCCTGGATGATGATCCGACCGGTACCCAGACCATTCACGACCTCCCGGTGTTGACCGAATGGTCGACTGAAGCGCTTGCGACGGAGTTTAAAAATGACCTGCCGGCCTTTTACATATTGACCAATTCCAGAAGTTTCACCCTGCCGGTCGCCCGGAAAATCAATGCCGACATCGGCCGTAACCTCATCGTTGCATCGGAGCAAACCGGTCGAACCTTTTCTGTTGTCAGTCGCAGCGATTCGACGCTGCGAGGCCATTTCCCCGGTGAGGTCGAAGCCCTGTCCGATGCCCTGGGACGGGGCTATGACGGATGCATCATCATTCCCTTTTTCCAGGAAGGCGGTCGTTACACCGTCAATAATGTGCATTATGTGGAAGAGGATGGCGTTTTGGTGCCCGCGGCGGAGACGGAATTTGCCGGGGATCATGTCTTCGGATACTCCGTGTCGAATTTGTGCGACTGGGTAGCTGAAAAGACGGGTGGGCAAATCGTCGCCAAGGATGTAGTCAGCATCTCAATCGAGGACCTTCGCAGGGGTGGGCCGGAATCGGTCACGACAATTTTAATGGCATTGCATAGGGGCAGCTACTGCGTGGTGAATGCCCTTGGCTATCGTGATCTTGAGGTCTTTGTTCAGGGATTGCTCGCTGCCGAAGGCTGCGGCAAAAGATTTATATTTCGAACAGCGGCCTCGTTTGTTCAGGTGCGGGCGGGACTTACTCCCCGCCCACTCCTGACAAAAATCGATCTGCCATTACCTCCTGCTGGCGGAGGCCTGATTGTTGTCGGCAGCTTCGTACCGCGCAGCACCCGGCAGGTCGAAGCGCTCCTGGCCGAGAGAGACCTTTCTCATATCGAGATAGATGTCGATGCACTGGTTGATGACCAGTTGCGTGACGGTGAGATCAATCGGGCAGTGGATGATATGGAAACGATGCTGCGCCGGGGTATCGATGTGCTGATTTTTACGAGCCGACGGTTGAAGATCGGGAAGGATTCCACCGAAAGCCTTCAAATCGGCCAGACAATTTCGAAGGGGCTGATCACCGTCGTGCGACGTCTTCGTCAAAGACCGCGTTACATTGTGGCGAAGGGGGGCATTACATCGAGCGACATCGCCACCCGGGCCTTGGACGTCAAAAAGGCTTTTGTCCTCGGTCAAATACAACCGGGCGTTCCGGTCTGGCGACTGGGGCACGAAAGTTTCTTCCCCGATTTGATTTAT
>Ga0272441_10014504_pt1 | contig 11161 bp, 10 predicted proteins | sample SSMProp6N_FD_193582 | JGI IMG/M metagenome (GOLD analysis project Ga0272441, IMG submission 193582) | Marine sediment archaeal communities from Little Sippewissett salt marsh, Falmouth, MA, United States - SSM-Prop-6N | ecosystem: Environmental > Aquatic > Marine > Wetlands > Sediment ... | reverse complement strand
GTGTTGTCCATGACGCGGGGTGGAGCAGTCCGGTAGCTCGTTGGGCTCATAACCCAAAGGTCGCAGGTTCGAATCCTGCCCCCGCTACCAGATTGAAAGAACTCCCAGTGCTGGGCACATCCGGCGCTGGGAGTTTCTTCATGCGGATCTCCCCGCTCTGAGATGCTCCGTCGATCGTCAGGCCCTCCACGAACGCTCTGACAACCCGCTTCCGCTCCTCCATGGTGCCGTGTTCGAAGAGGCGTTGGGCATTGGCGAGGCCCTCGAGGATGATCTCGACCACGTCATCGGGAGCGATGGTCTGGGTGGGCACCTGCTCCAGTTCGGCCAGTTGGCGCTCGATCTCCCGCTTCTCTCTGTTGAGGCGGCCGAGGCGGTCGGTCACGAGGTCTCTGTTCTCGGACGCGGACGCGGCGAGGTCGATGACCGAGTCGATCTTCGTGGCGAGCTCGCCGAGGCGCGCCCTGAGCTTGTCCATCTCGGGCTGGACGTCGCGGGTCTGCTGGTTGGCGAGTTCCTCCTCGACGTGGCGGAGGAGCCTGGCCCGTCCGTCCTTGCCGAGGAAGGCGGCCATGCGCTTCGCCACGAGGTCCATGACGAGGTCGTCGAGCGGCTCCTGCGCGAACTGGATGGGCTGGCAGACTGACTTCCCCTTCGTGATGGCGGCCCCGCAGACGTAGTATCGGGTACCCACACGGGTGCCGTCCTTGCGGCGCTTCCCCTTCCACGTCGTGCGCCCGTGCATCGAGCCGCCGCAGGCGCCGCACTTCATGAGGCCGGACAGAAGGTACGGTGACCGCTTGGCCTTCCCGGTGAGGAATCCCGTTGCGCGAGCGCGGTCGCGGCGCTCCTTCATGACGTGCTGCGCTCGCTCGAACGTCGCGGCGTCTATGAGCGCCTCGTGTGCGTTCTCGCAGACGAGCCAGTCCTCGGGGTCGTTCCAGTCCACGCGGCGCTTCCCGCAGCCGTCACGCTCGACCTCCCGGCGGTCGGCGATACGGTGGAACTTCCCCATGCTCCTGCGGTTCCAGACCACACGGCCTATGTAGACCGGGTTCATGAGGATGACGCGGATCGAGGACGTGGCCCAGCCGTTGCCCCTCGGGGACGGAACGCCATCGCGGTTCAGCCGGTCCGCGATCGCCTTGAACCCGAGGCGCGAGTCTCCCGTGTACCAGGTGAAGATGCGGCGGACGACCTCCACGCGCTCGTCCGCGCCCGGCTGCAGCCGCACGTGCTCCGCGTGCGAGCCCTTCACCTTCTGGCCTCGCCGCACAGTCCGGATGGTGTTGCCTTCGGGGTCGAGGACGACCTTATCCCGAGCGCCGGTGGCCCGGACGATCTGGAAGAGCCTGCCTGTCTGATCGTAGTAGGCAAGATCGTAGCCGTAGGGAGCCATGCCGCCCGGCCACCAGCCCTGGTCGGCCAGCGAGACGAGGCCTCGGATGACCGCCTTCGAGAGCGTCGCCGATTCGTCCCGCGCCGCCTCCTGCTTGAAGAAGCGCAGGAACTTGTCGGCGCTCGACCCGGTGAACCCCTCTGAGGTGTAGATGATCTCGACGCCGGCCTGCTTGAAGAGCCAGCGGTAGTAGCCGACCTCGTCGCTCGACATACGCCCGAACCGCTTGACGTCCCAGACGAGGATGCTGCACCACGCGCGCCCGGGCGACTGCGCCTCCTCCAACATCGAGAGGAAGCCCTTCCGAGTCTCCCCCGACGTGCCGGAGACGCCGTCGTCCACGAACTCGGCGACGATGCCGAAGCCGTGCTCGGCAGCGTAGCGGATGATCTCCTTCCGCTGGTCCTCGAGCGACTTCTCCTGGCGATCGGTCGAGCGCCGGAGGTAGACGGCAGCGGGGATTTTGCCGTTCCCGCGTCCGTCTTTGCCTGATGTCCCGTTCCTGCGCGTGTCCGTGGTCATGGCTCCATGAGGGCTCAGAAGGCGCTGTTGCATCAAGTCAATTCGGGGCGTCTAGTCGGCGCTCAGGTGGTCAGTTGGGGCCTCGGGGGCCTCTGGGTTGGCGGACTCGTGGGCACGAATGGCCCACTTGACGAACAGCCTCATTGCTGTGGCGAGGGCGGCGGAGTTGGCTGGTTCCGCGCTCTCGACCACGGTCATCTTCGGATCGGTCACCGTGATGCGCGGTGTGCGGTGAGCATGGCGGCCGGTCTTGCGCGTAGCGTCCTTGGTGTTGCCGCGCCCGGGCTCGCCCGGGTGCTCATGAGTACATCGCGCGCTCACTGTCTGCCGGCTCCTTCCCCACCTCCGAGCAGCTGTTGGATCTCACCGATGATTGCTGCGTCGAACTGCTCGGCCGCCTCGCGGTGGATCGGGTAGTGCAGCGGATGTGGACGCCCCTTGGCAGAGAGCTTCCTTGGGAACGTGAGGAACAGGTGACCGGCGTCATCGCGACGGATCGCGATATCATTGAGGTACACGTCACCGTACCGGCAGGATGCGAAGGCGACGAGGCCGTCTCTGCCGTTCGGCACCGGCCGGATACGGACCTCCGAGATGCGCGTGTTCGTGCTGTTCATGGTTCCAGAACCTCCTACCCGGTAACAGAATCACCATTTTCGTTACCGGCTTCAGGTGTGCTGTCCCCTACAGGTCGTTGGTCGCAAAGCGTTACTCCGTCGACGGTTGGGCCCGCTGCTCCATAGTCGGACGCAGGGGTTTCGTTACCGTTACCGGCGTCCCCACGCCCATCCGTCATCTCAAACACCTCGCTCGGCCTGCCCACCTTGCCCGGACCGGAACTGACCCACCTCCCAAGACCGAACTCGACGAGCTGCTGAAGCGCGGCGCGTGCGATCTCGGCCGAGCCACGGTACCGGCGGCTGGCCTGCATCAGCTCCCGGACCGAGATGCGCCCCCCGTGCCCGCGGATGATCTCGTCCAGACTCGATGACGGGGGAGCCGCCGAAGCGATGCCAAGCTCGGCGTACACGCGCTCCGTCTCGTGTGCGAACCACCTTGTCAGCGTGACGCCGGCCTGGATGCTGCCAGCGTCGATTGCGTGCTCTGACTCCAGTGTCGGGTCACCGCTCTGGCAGCGAACAACGTGGATGATCAGTGCGAACCGCGCGCAGTAGCCTTCCAGCTTCGAGAACGCCGCCGCTACATCGCCTTCGCGTTGCACTTGCTCAAGGCCGTGTTCGTTGAAGAACTGAACCCACGCGGTCTTCCCGCTTATGGTCAGCCCGAGGTCGATCGGAATCTCATTCCCCTCTTCATCGACCGTGAAGTCGAGATCGAGAAGACTGGTGTAGAGCTCGATGAACCGGGCGGCGGTCGACTCAGAGACCTCGGCATCGGTCCACCGCTTCGGGCGCTTGGGAGGCATCGCCAGAAGCAGCCGGGCCGCAAGCCCGTTGTCCAAGTGCTCCTCCCCCAAGGCACGCGTCAGGATCTTCGGCTGGATGCCGCCGGTGACGGATACTGCTGCTCGCCGGACGTAGATGATCTCGCTGTTGGTCTTGCGGTCGACCAGGAGGTCGCTCGCCCTGTGCATGCTCAGGTAGTGCGCGGCCTCGGCTCCCTGGACCTTCTTGTACTGGTCGAACCCCTTGATCCACCCGGAAAGCTCGTCACGAACCACGAGCAGACCGCGGGGCGCGTTCTGGAGGAGGGACGCGAGAGCCTCGACGGTGATATCCGAGCAGAGGATCCTCCACGCCACCGGCGGCTCAGGCCGGATCAACTCCTCCTCACCGCGTCGCCTCCGCGAGCGCTTGGCGTCGTTGTAGCGCTCGAGCTCTTCCTCGTAGGCCTTCCTCTCGGCGCGGTACTCGTCGATGGCTTTGCCCTGAATCCGCCGCAAGGGTGCCAGTGCCGCGTCGAGGGCCGGGCTCTTCCACGTGCCGGACTCCCCGACGGCCGCTGTCCAGAGAACGGATGGTTCTGGCCAGCCCTTCTTGAGCACGATGCGGCGGGTATTGCCAATCGACGCGGCCACGCCGGCGAGGGCGCCGAGCGCGACGTAGACGGGGTCGCACCCGATGGCGCTGGCCGCTTCACAGACGAATGAGCGGACCGGCTCCGGAAGCGCCTCGACCGGAAATGGCCTGTACTGGAGGAACCCGGACTCGCGTTCGGTGGGAGCATCTTCGATTGGCACGGCGTCAGCGAACGCGTTGTCGGGTAGCGTGCCGTCTCGAAGGCGGTCGTTGTCGTCTCTCATCGCACACCCTCCCTCTCCGGCATGCTGCGGAAGAGCCGGCAACGTCCGCGTAGCGTCTCAGCGATCTGCTCTGCGTAGCGTTCTCCAGGAGCGTCGTGATGTGTTCGGAGAACGACAGCCGCGCCGTCGGGGATGCGGTCGGCGACGTCCTGAGACCAGGAGCCAGCCTCCACGCCGAAGCAGGCCGGGCCTTGAGGATCGACTTCGGGCTGACGGGACGCCCACGTGGCCCAGTCCACCTCGCCCTCGCTGATGATGATCTCGTGGGGCTCCCACCACTCCGGGACCGTGCCTGAGAGGAGTTGAAGCCCGAGTGGATCAGAGAGCACGAGGCCCTTCACCGAGAAGCCGGATGGTACGAGGGACTTCGGGATCACACTGGGATCGACGCACCGAGCGCGGAGGGAGACAGCCTGGCCCGTGTGATCCCACAGCCGGAAGAGGATCCGGTGCCCGGTCCCGTTCCAGCGCCCGCCTCGGGACCTCGCCCAGCCCGGGAGTCCTACGTCGCTCGGCAACGCTCGGGCCAGATCCCAGAGCTCTATGTGCTCGCAGACAGATAGGGACCGGTAACGGTAGCGAAACCACTCTGCCACCTCGGGGTCGGAGCCGACGGGGATTGACGCAGACCACAACGCGTCGACCTCTTCCCTGGGAGGCCTTGAGGGAGGTGGGTCGATCGTGAGTGTAGGCTTGGCCGATCGGCTGGTAACGAAACTCCGGGGGCGGTCTTCAGGCAGGATCCGTGGCGCCTTCTCACCGCGGAGCAGGCCGCGACGGACGTGGCGGCTGGCCTCACGCTCAGGCAAGCCTGTGTCCAGCGCCGCGCTGAGGAGGAGCTCCTCCGCCTCGTCATGCGCGACGGCGCCGGCGCCGACGAACCCGCCGATGGCTGCCGCCGCACGGAAGGCGGCGCACGCGCGACCTGATGATGTGGTTCTGAGGGAAGTAATCTCTGCATCCAGCGCGGCACGAACGTAGGCGTCTTGCGGCGACGTCATATGCTTCTCTCCTCTCGTCAAGCCTCAAGCGGTACGGAGTCCACTCCCGCCACCTGCGGGTGCTGCTCGCTGTTTCCTCAATGAAGAAAGGGGGGTTCAGGGGTCGGAATGGGGACATCTAATCGGGGAGCAGAACACGGGCGAGCCCTGAGACGCGGCAGCCCCGGGCCAAAGCCCAGGGCTACCTGATTGCCATGCGGAATGTGATGCGGGTCTCAGCCGCAGTAGAAACGGGCAGCTAGCGCGGTGTGCGGGTCATCGACATCGGCGTTCTTGGCGTTTCGGTTCCTTTGGGCGCCAGGCCATCGGGTTCCGGCGACCCCGGTTCTCAGTACGTGCGAGGCGTCTGAAACAAGTTGCCACCCGTAACACCCGTAACAGCTGGCTGTGGCTGCAGTGTGCCAGAAAGCCCCAAGACAAGGGCATTATCGGCTACTGGAGGGACCTGGAAGTGGCAACCTACTGGGTGGCAAGTTGACTCAACCAGGTTGCCACCCGTAACACGTGGCCGTGGGTGAGGTGCGCCAGAAAGCCCCAGGACAAGGGCATTATCGGCTACTGGAGGGGCCTGGAAGTGGCAACCTGCTGGGTGGCAAGTTGACTCAACCAGGTTGCCACCCGTAACACGTGGCCGTAGGTGAAGTGCGCCAGAAAGCCCCAAGACAAGGGCATTATCGGCTACTGGAGGGATCTGGAAGTGGCAACCTACGGGGTGGCAACTTGGCTCAGCCAGGTTGCCACCTGTAACACCCGTGCCAGCGTGGTCACTGAGCAACGGCGGGTGGGTGGACGGCAGTGCTGCCCTGCGCGTCAGACAGGTGCGCCCGGGCGAAGTCTCCGGATCCAGCGGCAGACGAAGTCCGAACTCAGACCGACGATCCACACTTCATCCATCGCCGAGAGGCGCGGTCCCAACTCCTCGTCCAGACTCGGGTATTCATGATCCATCCGCGCCAGAAGGGCTTCCATTCCTGACGTCTGGCATTCCCTGTACAACTGCGGCACACGCCAGTCAATCCACGGGGCCTCAAGCATCCCGCGATAGAGCTGTTCAGCCGCAGCCGATAGCACCAAGCATGGGATGCGTCGCCCTGCGGCACCTTCGAGCTGGAGGGCGGCCTCGAAGACGCGGATGAGTGCGAAGTCCAACGCGTCATACATGCCCACCCATCTCCCGCCGGACTCGCCGCGACGCAGGTTCAGGAAGCCCTGGAACTCCTCGTCCTCTTGGCCTACGTACTTCGCTTCGCACACGCAGTGATGTCCGGCCGCATCGGCAAACTCGATGTCGTGTCTACCGCCCCAAGCCTCCAGCGCAAGTAGTGTCGCCCCATCTCCCTCAATCCAGGCTGCCAGGAGAAGCTCGGCAATCCGGCCCGCGAACGTGCGAGCTGCGTGATGGCGCTCCAGTGGGTCGTCCTCGAGGACCCACGACTCCCTCAGGTCCTGTCTGTACTGGTTAGGGACTTCGTCCCGGACCGCTCCACCCGAGATCAGAAGACGCTCGAGGGGCCGCAGGATGCGATCCAGGTACCCTCTCTCATGTGCCAGAAGCAGGATCGAGTGATGAAGGGACTCATCAAAACGCGCACACGATCCCCGATACTGGGACCACAAGCCGTCGGGCAGGAGGATCAGACGAAGGGCCGGACTCGCCGCGCGTCGTCTGGCCAACCCGCCGAGCATGGCTGCGACCCTCTCTTCGCGGTTCACCCTGCCTGCCCACTACACCGCATCGGGATTCCGCCTATACCTTCCACTCATCCTCCCACACATCGAGATGTCCGCGACCCACCGGCCTGTCCTCGCCGGCGACCCGCCTCCGCCGACGCTCCTCAGTGCCGACCGCGTGGGACAGGTAGATCAAAGCCGCCCTAGCTGACTTCATGAGGCGCAGAGCCTTCAGTCTGAACGCTGCGCGCGTCAGAGACAGTGCAAGGGTGTCCGCGAGTCCGTCGCCCTCAGAGGACGCGACCGGACCTGGCCACAGGTCTAGATGCAGCTTGAGGTACCGATGCTCCAAGTGGTTCCTGATACAGGCGACCTCGCGGGCGTCTGGCTGGAGATTGGAGGCGTAGTCCGGTGAGCGCTCGTAGAAGTCCTTTGAGAGCCAGTACAGCCCCAGCAGACCGTAGTTGTCTGCCAAGCACACGCCAGGACGCAGGCCCTCTTCCGGACCACCTTCTTTGAACCACACCTTCCGGAAGCTCACCAAGTGCTCTTCGATTCCCAATGCCAGGTAGTGGTTCAGGAAGAAGGCGACCTTGTCCAGTAGCGAATAGGCTACACGGAATGCCATCTTCTCAAGCTCCGTGGAGAGCGAGCACGACGGGTAGTCGAGCGTATTCACGATCGTGACGTGTCGGTCCGAGAAGTGGGGCTGATCTGAGTGGAGCCCGCTGAAGAGCTGATACCGAGCTGACGCATACTCCTGCTTCATCTGGTTGTAGAAGCCGATGTAGTAGGGGCCCTCCGAGAGCGGAACGACGATGCCGGGGAGACAGAGAGGATCGGTGGCTGCTATCGAATGGCCGCGAAGATCATTGAGTGTGTTCAAGAAGAGACGCTCCTCAAGCGCCCAGCGTCTGTAGGCGATTTCCTCGTCGCTATCGCCGAGGCCGAAGGACGAGTAGTCCGGGGCCGATTGCAGGAACTCCCGGTCGACGCGTTGCTCGATGCTCCGTTGGGCAGCAAGGAAATGTTCTCTTGCACCCTCTTCAAGCGGGAGGGCCAAAGCCGCTGTGAGATCCCGATTGGCCGCGTGAGCGATCAGGGATGCGTGACCAGGATCAGAGTCGACGCCGGCCAAGTACCAAAGCCCGCAACCGCGGTTACCGATGGCCATTCCGAACGAGGGCTCAAGGTGAAGCGCCTCATCCCAGAGCTCGATCGCCTCGACAGTCCGCCCCAAGGTGCTCAGTGCGTTCGCGAGATTCGTCAACATCTGGCACGTCTGGATCTTCCCGAGCTTCTCGGACGGGAGGCTGAGGCGAGCTCTCCTGTAGCTGATGATCGCCTTCTCGAGCTGCGGCCTCTCAAGCGCTGGTGACTCGCTGGGACTCAGGGCATGAAGTTCGAACCTGGCGTTTCCCTCGAAGTAGTCCAGGAGGAGATGATCGTGCTCTCCAGGGCCGGCTGACCGAAGGGCCTCGATGTGCTCCAGCGCGCGAAGAAGTCCTGGCTCCCGGTCCAGATCTGCTGACAGGTCGATGAGCTGACCGATGGTATCGAGATCAGCACCGGGGCGGCCCTCGCTCTCTACCGGGACGTTCATCAACTCATCCCATTTGCGGAGCCTGTCACTGCTCATGCTCGTCTCCTGCCCACGGTGTGATGGGCTGCGCCATCGTCGAACCAGGCTCGGGATACGCGGTCGCTAGACAGTGGATTCACTTCGAGGATGTCACACCCAGCCCTTCGTGTATCTGGCGTAGTTGTACTCATCGATGAGCTTCAGGATCGTCTTGGACGACTGAGGTCTGAAACCGGCCTGTATCAGCTCCTCAGCCATCAGACGGGTCCGGTCGCAGAACAGCACGTATTTCCCCGACGCCTCGTGGGCGTAGTAGCAGCCGTACGCCTTGGCGATCTTGTCATCCCAGAGGGGGAAGAAGCGTGGCGCGAGCATGTGCAGCGCCTTTGCCACGCCAACGGGGCTGCAGACGCCAGCCTTCTTCCCTTCGCAGATCCGCAGAGCGATCAAGAACTCGTCGAAGAGCTCCCGCACAGGCGTATCGTCGTCCGCGTCCCACGAGAGGATGTCTCGCCCGCGATAGGCCGTGAGTCGTTCCATTGAAGTCTCAATGCACGCTTCGAGGGCGTCGAAGTCGAAGAGACCGTAGCGGTAGAAGGCGTTGTTCCAAGTCAGAAGCAGCACGCCAACGCTGTCGGCCATCTCTGCCGGGCGCCCCCAGAAGTGCTCCACTAGAAACGTCGCCGTTCGATACATGGCTTCCCGCTTCTCGTGAGCCTCGAAGGCCAGGAAGCCCCGCTTGAACTCGCTGACACTCGGGATATCGATAGCCAGAACCTCGATTCCAACCTACTGCGACCGACTGGGGCCGGAAGCGAGCGGCCACAGCCGATCATGTGACGACGGAGCGAGCGCTGGTGCACCCAGATCAGCCGTGTCCTGCGCACCATCGGAAACGGCACCCAGTGCTCGGCTATCCACCAACAGGCAGAAAGATCTCGTAGATCCTATGTGCGAGCGCGTGGTTGGGCGGGAGCGCGACGTGGAGAGCCTGCGCTTCAAGCTCATCGCGCCATTCACTCTCGGACTTCGGGCACATCTTCTGCTCATCAGGGAACTGATCCCCGAGGAAGTAAACGAATAGGAGGTTCGCTTCTACCCCGATACGGTCCAAGAAGTAGAGCGCCGCGATCCGGTTGCAGTACTGGTAGTAGCCGCTCAGCCAATCAGCGGCTTCGGGGACCCCGAGAGCACTCTTCACCTCGGCAAAGGCCCCTCGTATTCGATCGAGTCCTCCACGTTCCTTTGCCTGACACTGCGTTCGCGGCTCGCTCAAGTAGGATTTCGCCTCGACGAGCACCCACTCCCAAGCCCCGTCTCGACGCACTTCTCCAACCGCGTCCCAGTTCTGCACAGAGCCGCTTTGCGGCCAGAAGGTCGCCCACGCCGATCGGACTTCCTCGTCACCGATGAAGTCCACTCCGGTCCACTCGACGTCGTGCCACTTGCTCATCTGCTTGAACATGAAATCGTTCCAACGGATGGCGTCAGCTTCCAACGCGCCACGTACCTTCTCGTCGAGTCGGTGGCGGTGCCTTCCGAGATACCTCAGCAGATGCCATTCGCTGCCGTACCCGTGGCCAATCTTGCTCATGCGTGACGTCCCCCAGGGGAATTCGGTGTGAAGCGAGCCATGTCGGTACTCGCAGGCCTGGAGTCGGATCTTGCTGCTCGGTCGCTAGAGCCGTCGCACTATGACATGCTGCCCAACGTGGTTCTGAATCACAACGGAGATCCCGAGGTCCATCCCTCTGTAGTCTTTCCAAACGTTGTTGAACATGTGCCCCAGGGACAAGAATGTGCTCCAGTTTGGGGCGTTCTCGGGATGGTTGTTCCGCTCGAACCGGAGCTGGGATCCACGTACGATTGCGTCTAGAACGATGAGGTTGTTTGCCTTCAGTGCCTCAGCCACAAGTCGTGCCCGTCGGTTCCGAGCCGCGGCATCCTGGTCCGGGCAGAACCTGGGACCTCCTATGTCATCCAGGAACGCGTATGGCCTAAGGGCCCCACCACTCTCGCTGTACCAGAGATCAGCGTCGCCATCGACGAGATCAGCAAGCCGGGCCTCTGCGTCTTGACCCTCGCGGAACCTGAGCCGAATGCTGAAGTGCCAGTCCGCATCCACGACCCGAATCTTGAATTCGGCTGGCAGCTGGCCAATCTCCGTGTCACCGTCGTCCATACCGACAGGGCAAGCGTACATGGAGAAGAAGAATGGGTGGTCGGGGAAATCCGATGCGAAGGGGACCACTACGGCAGCCAGGAGCTCAGGGTACCAGTCCTGACTCGCCTTCCGTGTGAAGACCCTTGCTTGCCTCCAGCCTCTGCAATACTCCTCATCGTTCACTTCGCACTCCTTCCAGGTTCACACGTTGATCCGTGCCCACGACACGGAGCCCAATCTCAGAGACACCCCCCACGCCATCCACCCGACCCCGAGGACGTGCGGCATCAAAGGAAGGCACGACACCAAGCTCGATTCACCGCCCGAATCACTGGGGAGATGCCGGAGGCATCGGAGAATCCAGACTGACTCATCCAAACGGCGGCATCGACCGCTATGACTCCTTGGGCGGGTGGGCTACTCGTGGATCCGCAGGAGGGGGATCAACGCACGTCTGGTACGGCTTGCCTGTCCGAATCGCCTCAGCCATGTCGTCGTACATCTCGAGTACTACCTTTCTTGTGCGGTACTCCCCAAACGCCCTCTCGTCGTTACGCAT
>Ga0272441_10014502_pt1 | contig 11165 bp, 5 predicted proteins | sample SSMProp6N_FD_193582 | JGI IMG/M metagenome (GOLD analysis project Ga0272441, IMG submission 193582) | Marine sediment archaeal communities from Little Sippewissett salt marsh, Falmouth, MA, United States - SSM-Prop-6N | ecosystem: Environmental > Aquatic > Marine > Wetlands > Sediment ... | reverse complement strand
GGATATGCAAAAAGGATGACTCGTTTTTCCACCTGAATCGGATTCGCCACGGAAGCGGCACCGACAATCCATAGGATATTGAGAATATCGGCCCCAATGATATCCCCCAGAGCCAGATCACCGTGTCCCCTGCGCCCGGCTACAACACAGGTAACAATCTCGGGGATCGATGTACCGACGGCGACCAGAGTAAGTCCGATCACCGCCTCGGAGGCACCAAAGTATGTGGCTACGAATACGGCCGAATCGATCAGAAACTGGCTGGCCACCACCACTCCGGCCAGACCGATACCGAAACGCAGCAGCTGCCAACCTATCCCCCCCGCTTTGATGTGTTCGACCAGCTCTTGGTTGATCGCGCCGGCGACTTTGCGCTTGCGATTCTCCGTGTGAACCACATACACAAGGTAAACGGCCAGGATCGCCAGCAGCACAAGACCTTCCCATCTGCTGATGACGCCGTTCAGGCTCAAGACAAAGGCGATGATGTCAATCGCAATCAAAAATAGTCCGAACAGCCTCAGGGAGCGTTTCTCCACACGAATGGCCACCGGTGCGGCGAGAATCCCCAATCCCAGAGCCAGGGTGTCGTCGACGATCACCGAACCGAGCGCGTTTCCCAGGGCTATTTCCGGGAAACCTCGGATCGCCGACAGTACCGATACGGTGAACTCGGGAGCCGTGGTGCCGAATCCAACCAGAACCACGCCGATAACGATTTTCGGGACGTTCAACTTGTAGGCGACGCCGACCGCCCCGTCAACAAGAAAATCTGCGGCCTTGTAGATCACCGCAAAAGTGGCGACGAGAACCAGCAGATGGATGACGATACTGTCCGGAATAAAACTCATGTCGTTGTCAAATGTAACAAATTTAGTGCAAAGCGCGAAGGATTTCGCATCAGAACCGAATCTTTCGGTATTCGCACCGGCAATACGAGCCGCTCGCGGTCTATACCTTCGGAGCAAGCTCGAGAATCAGTTCCACCTCCCCGCGGCTGAGCTTGGTGGTGCGGGCGATTTCGGTGGGCGTCCAGCCCAGGTGTGCGAGCTTGGTCACGGTCTCCCGTTTATCCATTGGGGGGGCTCCCTCACCGAGCTTTGACTGTTTCTTGTCCGCCTTGAGAATACTCTCCAACAGCCGAACTTGTTCCTGGGCTTGTTTGCCGACCGTTTCGAATCTCGTTTCCGTCTTTGCCAGCCACTCGCGCGCGGTTTCCATCTTTTCCATGCGCTGCTCCAGATCTGCGAGAATCGAATCCAGATCATGTATCTTCTTGATGACGTATTCGGATTTCTCCCGTCCGTGGTTGAGTTCCTCAGCCTGCTGCCGCAAGCCCTTCAGGCTTACGGAGAACTCCTTCAGATCCTTTCCCACCGCCTTCAAACCCTTCTCCAGCTGATCGAGTGTCTCAAAGTTCTTGTCCACACCGGTGGTTGTGGCCTCGATTATGGCGTTTTTCTTCTCCAAGCGATCAAAACGCCCTTCGGTTGTTTTTTCCAGGTTTTCCAGCTCGCGAATTTTAGCCTGAATCTCCTGCAGTGTATCCTGGCTGGAATAGACAGTATCGATTCTTTGATCGAGTTCTTTCGAAATGTTCAAAAGTTTTTTGAAATCCGAATCCATATCTTGCACCCGCCCGCGCTCGGCCAACAACTTGCCGAGCTTGCCGCCGATATCGTCCACGGTCTTTTTCGCGCCCGCGACGTGCGCCTCCAGCTCTTCCACCTCCTGTCTCTGCAGCTGGAGCTTGTCCATATCCCTCTTCATGGCATCGATTCTCAGCTCGAGCTGGTTCTTTAGCTCATCGGCACGCTCGAAGATCTTGGTTTGGTTCACAAATCCCTTGACCCGCTTATCCAACTCGTTGAGGTTTATGCTCAGCAGCTGATGTCCCTCTTCGATTTTCCCGAACAAAGACTGCTGTTGCGTGTCGGTTTTTTCCTTCATTTCGCTCAGACGCTGTTTCAGATCCCGCATCCGGTTCTCCGTCTCTACGTGCAGATCCTTGGTCCGCTGATTCATCTCGCTCTGGAACGCCTCCACCTGCCGTTTGAATGCGTCGAGCGCCGATTCGCTTTTCTCCACCAACTTGGCTTCCAACTCGTCGACTCGTTCGTTGATGTTTAAAAACTCTTCCTTCAACTGGAGGCGTTCCGTATTGGTGGCCACGATCAGCTCCTCGGTCTGCTTCTCGAAATCCTCGCGTGTGCGGCTTATCTGATTATCACTGCTCTGCCGCAATTCTGAGTATTTCTCCGTGAACTGCACTTCGTACTCTTTGAGCGCTTGATTCACCCGCGCCTGCCAAGCGGCGATCTCATTATTCGTCGAATCAACGATGCCGTTCAGCTCCTCGTTGTTCTGAGCCACCTCACTGTCTATCGAACGCAATCGCTCTTCGATTTCCCGGCCGTGTTTCTGAACCGACTCGTCCGTGGTATCCTGCAACTCCTTGATCCGGCGGTCCAAGCCTTGCTGGGCGGTCTTGCGGATCTGCTCGAGCTGGCTGCTCAGAGTATCCTTGAAGCCTTCGATGAACTTTTCGCTTCCCTCTATCCGTTCGGCGATCGAGCCTTCAAAACCGACGACTCTGGCCTCCAGCTGCTTCAAGGATTGAAAACTCACCTGTTTGGCCTTTTCCAACTCATTCTTCAATTCCTCTTTGAAGCGGCTGCCCAGGATCTGCCGTTCCTCGCTTTGCTGAGTAGCGATCTCTTTGAGACGGGCATCGATCTGTCCCCGCCAATCGCTCAGTCGCTGCTCCATCGACGCGCTTCGCTCGCGGAGATCCTTGAAAAAGTCGTCTTCAAAAACCTGCAGCTGAGCGGACACATTTTCGTAAGCCTTGGATTTCAGCTCGGTGAGTCCCTCTTCCAACTCGGTCATGCCACCGTGTAGTCCGGCGAACTCATCGAGTACCTTTTGTCGTTCGACGGCACGCTGTTCGTTGAACTTCTCAACAAAAGAGCCGAACTCTTCGCGTACCTTTTCACTTGTCTTTTTGATCGAGACTTGCAGATTTTTCTCCATCGCTTCAATATCGAGGTTGGCGTTTTCAAGCTTTTGGAACTTGTATTCGATATCTTTTTCGAAACCCTCGAGCCGATCCTCGATGTTCGCCAGCGCAGACACCTGCATCTGTTCCGCCGCCGCCGAGATTTTCTCGAGACCTTCGCTTTTCAGCTTTCCGCTTTCCTTTACCAACGCATTGATCTGTGTTCCAACCTGCTGCCTGAAGGCCGCGATATCGTCAACCTTCTTTCTCAAACCCTCGCGTTGCAACGCCAGTGCTTCGCTGTCTTTGGCGATCAGAGCTTTGAGGTTGTCGAATACCTTCCCCTCCAGGGCTTCGCCGCGTTTGACGGTCTGGACCAAACGTTTGTCGATCGACTCCAGGGCTTCGCCGTAATTGTTTTTCATCGTTTTTGCCCGGGTATCGGCCTCGGACAACAGTTTATTCAGGGAGGCGACATATTGGTTGAGCAGAGCGGTGCGTTTAGACTTGGCTTGCGCCTCGAACTGCTCTACGCTACTGCTTAGACGCTCCAGGACCTGATTCTGCATCTGCTCGGCTCTGGATTCCAGACGGGTCACATACACGCCAAAATCCTTGACTTTTTTCTCGGAAGCCTGGACACTCGCGCCCATCACCCGAATTCTCTGCTCGGTTCCTTTGGCTATCTCATCACGCAGGCTCTGCAATCCTTTGCGGTTCTCCAGGCGGAACTTCTCCTCCACTTGGCCGATCTCCTGCTCGATCTGTTTCATCCTGTCCGCAGACCCGCTGATTCGTTTTCCCACCTTGTCCACAAACAGTGATTCGGCCTGGATACGCTTGAGATTCTCCTCTACCCGCGCCGTCATGCCGACCAGTTCCTCCAGCGCGTGGTCGTAGTCTTCGATCTTCCGGCGGATCTCGTCGATACCCTGGGCGCGATCGCCCAAACCCTCCTCCACTTCCTTGATCCGTTTAAGAACTTCCTTGCCTGCCTTCATGTTTACCTGCAGCTCGATGGCAAGATTCTTCATTTCCGAGCTCCGCTGTTCAACCGACTTGGCCAGTTCGTCCTTCATCTTGTCGGAGAAACGCTTCACCTTTTCCAGAGATCGATTATTTCGGTCGATTTGTCTGTAAATAATGAGAATTATCAGGACAATGACAATGGCTAGCAGATTCCCGAATGAGAAAATCATCGTTCCCCTCCCGTTCGGGTCTTGGCAGACCCTTAAATTTTCTCAACTGGTTTCGCAGTATAGACGAATTATTATCCTAATCATAGCCCCACCCGGCAGGGTTGTCAATTGCTTTTTAGCGCACGGGAGGTGTGGTCCACTTTGCGGGTGGGCCACGTGTTATGCGGCCTCTATCTCATCGCGGACGCGGTGGCAGGAACGATTCACCGACGGGAAGGCGCACCAGATGAATATACGCCCCGGCAAAGCGCTTGATCGTGCCGTCGATCGTTGTCTCCCGATTTCTGTCGAAAACAGCCACGCGAAAGGATCCGGAGGGGGTAAAATAGGGAAACAAAACCGCCATATGAAAATGCTGCCGCAGAACCGGTTCGGTGCCGTACTCACGATTCAGTGATCCTATGTAGAAGTACCCCGGATTTGCGCTCGCTTCGAGAAACATCAAGAGTTTCAGATCTTCCACGGGAAAACCGACATCTTCCCGATAGGCCAGGTATTCCACTCGACGAACATCGAAATCCTCCGGTGTGGTCTGAGGGAACCCTTGCGCCCACCACAAGGCGGAAGCCAGGTTCCGCGACCAATCCAAGCCGAAATACGGATCTCTCTCCTCCTCGAAGCGCAGGCTCCAGCGGTTTCCCCGATGGTCGAAATGTTTCTCCTTGAGAGGCTCGATCTCCAGGTATCGACCGGTCTGAGTATGGAAAAAACCGTCGATGATCCATTTGGCAAAGCCGGAACAATTCAATCCGCCCGTTTGCCCCTGCGGGACTCCGCTTTCGATGCTGATATACCTGCGCTGCGCATCCAAGGCACCGTCGTCCCCGTCGGATAGCGTCGGGAGAGCGTTCCTGATCGCCGCTACATGCTTCCATACGAGTTCGTCAACGGCTTCGCTCCGACTGTACAGCAGCGTCTCCCAATCGACCGTGGATCGTGACAGGCTGATAACACGGGAGAAGGGACTGGTGAGCAGGCTCGAGATCCGTTCAGGCAGCAAAACGCCGCGATCCACCGGACGATCGAACAGGTACACATCCATCGAGCTTCGCTGTCCCTGGGGATACAGGCGAACAAAACACCCCGGATCACTGCGAAAGAATACCTTGATTTGCACAAATTGTCCGTTTTCCAGTTTGCGTTTGACGATGTAATTTCCACGTCCGGCAATGGAAAACGCCGAATTTTCCTCGTTCTGGAACAGGTAATACAGGTAGCCGTTCTGCTCGAGCATTTCGAGTTTTACCCGGATTCCGGCGTTCTGCTGGAGTATAATTTTCTGCACGCCGGCGGTGAGCGTATTCACCGGTGCGTAGAACAGCGCCTCGCTCTCCGCCCTGACCTCGTGGTTTTCGGGTACGGAAGGCGTCAAAGGGACGGTAGCAAAAGACAGTACTCCCGCCGGGCTTTGGGCAAATGCCGAAACGCAGGATAGTAACAGGATCGGCCTAAACCAGAAGCGTATCCTCATCTATTCTATTTACGGATGATAGAGGCGTTTGTTTTAATGATTCCCCGAGAGATTCGGCGTCCCAGGCAAAGGCGGGACTGATCTCTATACGGTGACGGGGAGCCTGATTCTCCATGGGCACCTCGATTCCATTGGCTTGCAGCCAACCGGCATAGAGGTTCATCAGCCCTCGACGGCATGTCTCGATCGAATCGACGCCTGTTTTGTTCTTCAGTGGGGCAAACTCCTCCGCCCGGGAAGTTTCAACGAACAGAGGGTTCGCCGCATCGGCAAGAGCGTCGAAGATAAACATCTCGAATTTGTTCGCCTCTCTCTGTTCCATCACTCCACCCGAGCCGTCCGGTATCCAGGTTCTGATCCGCTTGCGGGCAAGATGCAAAGGCAGCTGGCCCGAATGGGATTTCAGGAACTGTACATCGAAAATGTGAATCGCTATGGACCCGTGTGAGAACAACAGGGTTCCCGACGCGTTCCTGGCGTTCTGCAACTCCACGTCAAAATCAGAGTACTCGATTACGCCCGGTTTGCCGTCCACGCTTCCAATTACACCTATTTTCTCCTCAGGACACAGTTTTTCGACCACCTTCGATGATAGCTGGGAGCGCTTCTCGGCGTGCAGACCCAGAAAAGGCGCGTCCGGCAGCCGTACCATAGGATTATCGACCTGGCAGTAAAACAGCCGGTCCACTCCCCGCGAGATCATGTGATCCAAATTGCCCGAGTTCTGCAGAGCGGATATCATGCCGCCGTGTCCGTTCGGATTCAGGAACAATCCCCCGCTTTCGGCCAGCAGGAGCTTCCCCCGCGCACTGAGGCTGGGAAGCAGACCCTGTGCAAAAAACCGTACTTCCTCCTTCGGAAGGCCGAGATAGCCGTTGTCTGCGAAATAGCATCGGGTTTGTTCGAGATTTAACGGACTTGTCATGATATACCAGTACATCGCCCGACCATAGCGTCTCCGGGCGGCGAGTATCTTTTCGGAGAACAGCTGAAACAGTGTCGCCCGGCGGATCGGCGATACGGGGAAACACCCCTTAGGCCCCTCAAAGCCCAGGCGAGAGCCTTGTCCGCCCGCCACGGTGAGAAACGCCGCCTTGCCCGCGGCCAGCAACTCCTCGCCAAGCGCTTTGGCTTTCGGATTCCCCACCCACGCTCGGCGGGGAATACATCGAATGGGTTCAATGCGCTTTCCCTCGCCGTGCTGCTCCTGTTCTCCCAACCGCCTCAGCAACAGTTCGTAGTGATCAAAATTCAGAGCTTCGAGATTGTCGAGCAGAATCCTCTTCTTGTCCTCTTCTCGATCGGACCAGTAGGCAAACAGGTGTTCCTGGCCGCGCTTGCTCCACTGCTCGATGATCCGGATTTCCCTTGTTTTTGAATCCTTGGGTTCTCCACCCTTAAGCTTATCCCAGACCGAGAGCAGGTCACCACGCACGGCGGCTATGCGAGCGGTTAGATCCACCTTCGAGGAGGCGGTCTCTTTCCATATCCGCTCTCGTGCTCCCTCGATGGTATAGCGTTTTTCATACAGCAGGTGCTTTAGCCGCGCCAACAGCTGCAACTCGCGATTCGTGTAGACCCGGCGTCCGGATTTGCTTTTTTGAGGCGCAATAAACGGTATTTCATCTTCCCAATAGCGGATTACGTGAGGCTTGATCCGCAGTATCCGTGCGATTTCGCCAATGGAGTAGCGCCTGTCCATGATCAGGATTCCCGTATATCTATGAAGATAGGGATCTTGTCGATACCCAGATCCCTGCGGATTCTTCCGCTGAGGTATTGATTATAACGTTTTGGATAGCCCTTGAGATTGTTCACGAAAAACCGGAAGCGTACGGGATTTACACCCGTTTGCGTGGCGTAGCGTATCTTGATGTTCCGCCCCCGCACGGGCAGAGCATATTCGCCGATCCAATCTTTCAACAAACGATTCAGTTTAGGAGTCGCCACCTTGCGGTTCAATTGAGCGAAAACCTCGAGAATCATCTCCAACAGCCGAGTCACTCCCCATCCGGTAAGAGCGGAGATGCGCAACAGCGGCGCGTAACCCAGAGTGGGAAACAGAAACCGCGTTCGATCCTGCAGTTTCCTCCAGATCCGCTCCGCCTCTGCGCTGTTCTTCCCCTCCACCGGCTTGTCCCACTTGTTCAGCACCAGAATAATCCCCCTGCCCCGGCGGGCCGCCAGAGAGGCGATTTTCTTGTCCTGATCGCTGATCCCATCGATCGAATCGATCAGCAGCAGCACCACATCGGCGTCGTCTATGCTCTTTATCGAACGATTCACCGAAAAATACTCAACATCCTCCCGAACCTTGCTTTTTCGGCGGATTCCCGCCGTGTCCAGAATTTCGATGCGCCGACCGTGAAACAGGATCTCTCCCTCAACCGGATCTCGAGTCGTACCCGGGATCTCCGTCACCAGGGATTTCTCGACCCGCAACAGGTGATTCAGCAACGTCGATTTTCCCGTATTCGGCTTGCCCAAAATCGTCAGGCGAATTCGTGCCTCGGAACCGGTCTCCGGCGCCTCGGTGACGCTGTAGCCGCTGCGAACGGCCGATTCATAGATGCTGTTCTTGAGCGCGTCGATGTTCGTTCCATGCGCCGCCGATACCGGAATCAGGTTTCTGAAACCCAGCTCATGAAACTCTCCCAGGCTCATCGATTGTTTTTCACCATCCACCTTGTTCACGACCAGGATCAGTTTGTTCTCATAGCGGCGCATTCTCTGCAAAAAATCATGATCCTCTCCGCTCAACCCATGCACTTCCACAACGAGCAGGATTAAATCACATTCCTCGGCGATACGGGCCGAGATCACGGCAATCTGCTGCTCGATAATTCCTGTCTCCCGGGTGTACCCGCCGGTATCGAGTAAAAGAAACTGCAAACCATTTATGAGAAAGCGGCCCTCCACAACGTCCCGCGTCACGCCCGGTGTTTCGTGCGTGATCGCTCTGCGCTTTCCTACCAGACGATTAAAAAGGGTGGATTTACCGACATTCGGGCGACCAAGAATCGCGACTTTGAACAGACGGTTTTCGCTACGGGGAAATGAAATCAAAACGTTCCTCCATCCAGGTGCGTACGTGCCGGTCAATCTCGCAGGCGGATTTCATTTCCATGATCGTTCCAACCAGCTCTTCAGCCTCAGCGATGGTCACGGAGCGCAGGATCCTCTTGATCTGCGGAATACCGATCGCGCTCATGCTGTATTCATCGAGGCCTAAACCGAGTAGGATGACCGCGGCATAGGGATCACCGGCCATCTCACCGCACATGCCCACGGGAATCCCGTTGCTGTGGCCGTTGTCCACCACCATTTTGATGAGGCGTAGCACGCCTGGATGAAAGGGCTCGTAGAGGTAGGCTATTCTCTCGTTTTCCCGATCAACGGCGATCATATATTGAATCAGATCGTTCGTTCCTATCGAAAAGAAGCTTACTTTCCGGGCCAGGATGTCGGAGGTAAAGGCCGCCGAGGGAACCTCGATCATGATTCCCAACGGAATATTCTCATCGAAAGGTTGGCCTCGCTTGCGAAGCTCCTCCTTGGCTTCTTCGAGGATTCCGAAGGTAATGTCCAATTCTTCGATTCCGGAGATCATGGGAAACATGATCTTGAGATTCCCATGAACAGAAGCCCGCAGCAGCGCCCGCAATTGAGATTTGAAAACCTCCGGCTCCGAGAGACAAAAGCGAACCGCCCGCCAACCGAGGATCGGATTCGTCTCATGTCCCGGGATGACTCCGGGAATGACTTTGTCGCCCCCCAGATCCAGGGTACGAATGGTCACGCTCCTCGGCTTCATCGCCTCCAATACCCTGTTGTAGGCCTCGAGCTGTTCATCCTCATCCGGGAACTTCCGTGGCACGATATAGAGAAACTCGGAACGGAACAAACCGATACCGTCGGCACCGTGGGCGAGGACCGAGTGAATTTCATCCGGAACCTCGATGTTGGATTCCAGCTGAAGCAACTTTCCATCGCGAGTTTCGGCTCGTAGCTCATTCAGGTTCAGCAGCTGCAGCTCGTGCTCCTGCCACGCTTTCCTGCTGGTGAGGTATTCGTTCAATTTTGCTTCGTCTGGATCGACCACCACCAGCCCACGGTTGCCGTCCAGGATGATGTTGTCATCGTTTCGGACCAGGGTGGTGATCTCTGATAGTCCGAGAACCGCAGGAATCTCAAACGCACGCGCCAATATGGCGACATGAGAGGTTTTTCCGCCGAAATCCGTGGCAATGCCCACGATCTTCTCCCGATTCATGGAAATAATATCAGAGGGCAAAAGATTATGTGCCACAAGGATGCATTCCTTGTCGATTTCCATCAGGGATCCGCGTTTCTGGTACAGCAGGTGGGAAAGAAGGCGATTGGAAATATCGCGGATATCCTGGCTGCGCTCCCGTAAATACTCGTCATCTGTCGATTCCAGACGTTCAGCCAGGGTTTCCTCGACTTCCCGAAGCACCCACTCCACGTTCCTTTTTCGTTGTTTCAGGGTTTTTGTGACCTCTTCGTGAAACTCCGGATCGTTCAACATCAACAGATGGGAATTGAGCAGCCTGCTCTCCGTCTCGCTTAGCTTCGGCGTACCTCTGCGGATCAGTCCCTCGATATCCTCGACCGATTTGGCACGCGCCGTCTGGAAGCGCTCCACCTCGTAGAGAATCTGGCCGGAGGAGATATCATAGGAGGGCACGGTGAGAGTATCCGGGGCGTGCAGCCAGGCCGGACCTATGGCAATCCCCGGTGAGACCATGATCCCTTCAACAACCTTCATTTCGAGCTAACTATAAGAGCTTTTTCTAGCACTGTCAAATCAATCCACCCCGCTGGTATGCCGATGAACAGAATAGAAGCATGGCAAAGAAACGACGAACTCTCGGATGTCTTTTTTATATCGCATTAGTGCTGCTGGTATTGGTAGTGTTCCTGTTCAACCGCGAACGGGTGCAGAATGTATTGGAAAAAACCGGATTTACCGATCTGCTCCAGCAAAAACATGAGGAGCCCGCCGAAGTTGTGGTCACTCCCCTGGAAAGCGAACAAGAGCGGGAGGAGCAAACCCCCGCCCCCGAGACGGAGCCGGAGGAGATTGTCATCACCGTGGAGAAAGATCCGGCGGCTTCCAAGCCGCCGGCCGACGCCCCGGCGACCACAGATCCGGCGGCTTCCGAACCGGCAGATCGGAAGCCTGCAGCCGGCGTGAGCGCAGAGAAGCCCATCGAAACGCCCTCGCGAAGCCGTCGGTCCCGCTTGTTTTTCATCTCGGTGAACGACGAGGGGGGGATTGTTATGAAAGGCGTAATCAGGGCGGTTGAATACGAGGACGCGCCTCTGACCGCTACCTTACAGTCCCTTCTGAAGGGTCCGACCACGGCTGAAGTGAATCAAGGACTCATGTCTCTGATCTCCCCGCAAACACGATTGAACTCCGTATACGTGAAGGGAGACACCGCCTATATCGATTTCAGCGAGGCGTTCCGTT
>Ga0272441_10014501_pt1 | contig 11165 bp, 12 predicted proteins | sample SSMProp6N_FD_193582 | JGI IMG/M metagenome (GOLD analysis project Ga0272441, IMG submission 193582) | Marine sediment archaeal communities from Little Sippewissett salt marsh, Falmouth, MA, United States - SSM-Prop-6N | ecosystem: Environmental > Aquatic > Marine > Wetlands > Sediment ... | reverse complement strand
AGCTTCTCGACCAACTGCGCCTTGTTCACCGCTGTACCCCCTTTGTGATTGGGAATCCGAGCCAGCATAGCAAGGGAAGGGCGCTTCGTCAAGAACCTCAGAGGTGGATAAGGCTTTCGTGCTCGCGCACGCTTCAGGCCCCTCGCCCAGGCCGGAGCGAAAACGCCGATGGGATCTACACTACGAGGGATCAGCGGGGAGCGCCCTCTCCCTGAGGCGTTTTCGCTGATCCGTGCGATCGCGGCATCGTCATCGGCTCGCCGCGCTTCGCCGATGGCCGTCCTGGCGAAAGGACACCCTATCGTGCGCGGTCGACCGCCAGTACGTACTCCCCCTGCTCACCCGCAAAGAAGCAGTTGACGACGATCGTGTAACGGCCATCGCGGGGAAGCTCCAGCTGAAGGTGCGCATCGCTCCCGCCACCGGAGTCGTCGTCACTCCCCAGCGGCTCGCGATCGGGACCGTACACCATGAGAAACGCGTCAAACGCCTCGGAGCGCAGCGACAGACTCACCACATCGCCACGTCGGCCATCGAACGCAACGAGGTCGTAGAACGTCCCGTCCTCCCAGAGCCCATCGCCTTCGAGAAGATCGCCCTGGACGCGGTCTCCGATCCCGATGACTTCCGCGCTTTCCCATGGGATCTCCACGGGATCGCTCGTACCGGTCTCCAGGCGCAGTGTATAGGGACCGCGTTCGCCGATGTCGTACGACGTCGCGACGACGAAGAGCGTTCCGCTGTATGGGATCGCAATCTCGAGCGCCGCATCGGATCCGCCGCCGCTGTCGTCGTCTTTCCCTAGGAGGCGGAACGACTCGTCGAACGCGTAGAGATAGGCATCGAATGCCTCGGATAGAAGCGTTACTGCGACTGCCTCACCCGCGCTCCCGGTGAGTACGTAGAGATCGAAGTACGCCCCATCAGGCCACAGCCGATCCGTCGTCGCGAGGCTGCCCGTGTCCACCGAGCCGATCTCGACCGTCTTTCCCCAGGACGGATCCAGACCCGATGCGACAGACAACTCGTAGGACCCTGTCTCCGCTGGGGCGAAGCTGGATGCCACGATGACGTAGCGCCCGGCGATCGGTGCGCTCAGCAGCAGTGCCGCATCGTGCCCATCGACATCGTCGGCCGATGCGATTTGCGCATGCTCCGGATCGTACACCCACAGGAACGTGTCAAACACGGTCGAGACCAGCTCAACGCGCACCAGCGCCCCCTCCGGGAGATCCACCGCATAGAGGTCGTAGTGCGCCCCATCGGCCATCCGGGGATCTTCCGAATCCAACATCCCAAGGCGACTCTCCCCAAGGGATACCGGCTCCGCGGTGTCCCAGGCGATGGGAGATCGCCGCCACAGGTCCAATCGATAACCGCCTCCTTCTTCGACATCGAAGGCATTGGCCATCACGAAGTACGTGCCGGTCTCCGGGAGCTCCAGATCGAGATAGGCGTCCGTACCGCCTCCGCTATCGTCGTCGCTGGCGATCAGCTGATGTTCTTGGTCGTAGAGGTGGAGGTAGGTGTCGAACTCCGACGACGCCATGAGGATGCCCATCCGTTCGCCCTCCACCCCGTCGAAGCGATACAGGTCGTACAGCGTGTCATCCGACAGCAGCAGATCGTCAGTAGACAGAGCGCCGACAACGGGGCCGTCCATGTCGATCACCGTCGCCTGTGACCACGGAATCAGCCGCTCGTGATCGCCGTGCCCCGTCGTCCAGAACACCAACTGCCCGTCTGGGCCGAGTTCGCGGAACACACGCTCCAGGGCGGCAAACAGCCCCTCTCGTGTCGCCGGACCATCCACGTAGGAAGGCCAGTCCAACGGCTCCTCGGATCCGTCGTCGGTCGCCACGTCCACATCCGGGTCCGAGCCGGCAAGGACGAAGACCTGCGACGGCGGGAAGCCATACGCCGCCAGCACCCCGTGGAACCGCTCCAGGTCCTGCAGCGCCCAAAGCCCCACGGCCTCTCCGACGAACAACACGGCATAGCGATCCTCCGTGGGAAGCGGCATACCATCCATCGCCGCACCGAGACGAAGCGTCGCACCACCACCAAGGAACGCCGCCTGCGGCCGCTCGGGCTCGGTGACACGATCGTCCCCCACGCAGACCGTGGGCAGGGTAGCCGCCCCTCCTGGAGCCGCAGCATCTCTCTGCTCCGCGAGCAGGCCCACCTCTGCCAGCGTGAGGTCACCGCGCAACGCTTCCTCCAAGGCGCCGGCAAACGCCTCGACGTAATAGCTGATGGGACGCTTCAGCCCACACGCCTTGAGGCAGCCGGCCGCGGTGTCTGCCCCCGCGAACCACGCCGATTCGTCGTGGGAACTCGACGCGAACAGCGCGACGTCGCCGGCACCATCGAGCTGCTCCGCAAGGTCGTCCAGCATGCCGCCGCTGAAGCACTGCGTGAAGACAAACACGAGGCTGCCGAACGGATGCTCCGCGGCGTGTGTAGAGACCGCAGTGGCCAATTCATCATCACGAACCACGGTATCGTCGGCGCAGTAGATGTAGCTGCCCCAATCCTCCGGCTGCTCCTCGAGGCAGGCGCCCCCAATTGCCGTCACCCAAAGAGCTATCCCAAGGATCGCCAGCACTGTCATCAAACGCCTGATCATCCCTCACCTCCGGAGGTCGTCCGCGTGCCCGGCACATCATACCCGCGCGTTCACGTCATCGCGCGGGACGGAAGCGACGGCCGTCTGAGTTGAACGCGAATCGCCCCCAAGATACAGTAGACGCCCCGGTTCCAGTTGTCCTCGCGCCTGACCCCATACCATGATGCGAATGCGATTTCTGCTGACATCGAGCGCCTTGCTCCTGTGCGGGATCCTCGTCAGCGTGCCGTCGACTCCCCAAGGCATCCACAGCGAGGGCTTGTGGCTGATCGGCGCCGATGCGTGGCACGATCGCGGCTACGAAGGACAGGGTACGGTGGTGGCCATCTGGGACACCGGATTCCTCGGCTACGAGCAGCTTCTGTCCACCGAGCTCCCGCCACCGGAGCGGGTCGTCGGCGTCGCCATCGATGTCCCGTTGACGGGAGATCCAGACAGCGGCGGCGGGACACGCCACGGAACGGCGATAGCCGAGGTCATTTACGACATCGCCCCAGCAGCCGCCCTGCGGCTTCTCGCCAGCCCGGCCGATGTAGATCCCGCACGGGTTGAGGCGATCCTGCTCGCGTGGCACCCCGACGTGGTGGTCATTTCCATCTACGGAGGCATCGCCTGCGCGAACGCGGAAGGGGCTTACGAACGGCTTCTTCGGACGCTGTGGGATCGCGGGATTCTCGTGGTCGTCGCGGCGGGAAACGATGGCGAGTCGTATTGGAACGGGCGCTTCTCTGATGTCAATGGAGACGGCTTCCACGACTTCCGCAGCTACGATGACGGGATGAGCTTCGCCGTGTACGCAGGCGACGTCGTCGACCTCTATCTGCATTGGGGGGATCCGTGCTCGCCCCATCCCGACGACTACGATCTCCTCCTCTACGACGGCGCCGGAACACTGATCGCGTCGAGCCAACAGGATCCCGCGGTCGATGGATACGTGGAGAGGATCCATTCCGAGGGGCTCTCCACGGGAACCTATTTCGTCCGGATATGCAAGGCCGTCGGCGCAGCGTCCGTGGAACTGCACCTACGCTGGATGAACGGACGACGCATCGAGTACCCCACCACGTCCGGCAGTCTTCGGCGGGTCCTCCCCGCCTGCTCCCCGTACGCCCTGACCGTGGGCGCGGTCAACGTCCACACCTTGTGGCTAGAGACGTACAGCAGTCAGGGACCGGCGTCCGAAGGTGCAATCAAGCCCGAGCTGGTCGGCCCGGATCACGTGTGGACGGCGACGACAGGTCCTGCGTTCCAGCGCGGGGGTGCGTGGGTTGGGGGGTTCGACGGCACGTCCGCCGCAGCACCACACGTCGCGGGCGCGGCTTTGCTCCTCCTTCAAGCGTTTCCCGCACTGGGACCCGACGCCCTTCGCGACCTGCTGATGGCCCACGCGGCCGACCGCGGAGCGCCGGGGCTCGATCCCCAGTTCGGCGCAGGGATCGTGCGATTACCGCCGCCTCCGTCTTGATTGACGGATGTGGCGCATCGGAGACGTCTCGTCCAGCCCGGGGACTCGCTTGCCAAGCGCATCCACGGAGTGTCGTCAAGTGCTCGATGTCCCGTTCCTGGCATCCCCCGCTTCAGCTCTTGTCTTTCGGTTGCCTTTGCCGAGCTGCATCCGCTGGGCGGCGCTGTACGCCTGGGCACAAGCGCTATAGTCCTATATAGTTCCCATTCGCGATGTGGTCACTCGCGGGTGGACTCTTCATGGGGTGGTCGCTAGGCGCCAATGATGCCGCCAATGTTATTGGCCCTGCGGTTGCAGTCGGCGCGCTGCGCTTCCGCGTCGCGGCACTCCTCGCTGTGCTTCTCGTCATGATCGGCGCTGTCACGATTGGCAGCCGCGGCTTCGACACCTACGGCGGATTGGGGGCGCAGACACTGCTGAGCAGCTTCATCGTCATGCTCGCGGCCGGCGCTACCGTCGCGCTCATGACGTTCGCCGGTCTCCCCGTGTCCACCACGCAAGCCGTCGTTGGAGCCATCATCGGTTCAAGCCTGGTGAGTGGCACAGCTACGTTCTCGCCGCTGCCGAAAATCGCGCTCTCGTGGGTACTGGCTCCAGCGGGAAGCCTGTGCATCGCGTTTCTCATCCTGAGGATGCTCACGGCGTTTCCGCGAGCCCTTCCGCATCGACTCATCACGCACAGCGCGGTAGCTCAGACGGGATTGGTCATCGCCACGTGCTACAGTGCCTTCTCGCTCGGAGCCAACAACATCGCCAACGTGACGGGTGTCTATGTTTCGTCCGGGCTTCTTGCGCCGATGTCGGCCGCCATCATTGGGTCCGCGGCGATCGGCTTCGGGATCCTCACGTTCAGCAAGCGCGTGATCCACACGATCGGTAGCCAGCTAGTACAGCTCGATCCAACCACCGCACTGGTGGTCGTCTTTGCGGCGGCGCTCTCTATGAACGCGTTTGCGATGGTCGGTGTGCCTGTCTCTGCCTCGCAGGCGGTAGTGGGTGCGGTGCTTGGAGTAGGACTCGCAAGAGGGGTACGAACGGTGAACGGACGACGCCTCGGAGGGATCGTCTCCGGGTGGGTTGGGACACCCGCTGTTGCGTGCGCCCTCTCCGCCGGTGGGACCGCACTGGCCGGCTGGGTGACATCAAGCATCTAGGACAGGGAAACGTAGCGGCCTGTCTCCGGCAGAGATGCATTGGCATGCACCGCATCCGGGGCTCGATTCAACTCGTGCCACCTGAGGCACTTCCACACCGACGGGTACATCCACTGCTTTGGCCGATCGGGTGCGTACCACCGGCCGAGTTCGAGACGCTGTAGGATCAAGATCAGTGAGTCGCGACGCTGGCGATCTGCCCCAGGCAATCCACCCTGCGGAGGGCCCGGGCGGTTCGTTGCGAAAGACCTGACTTGACGCCAGAGTGAATCACCCCAGTGGTTGGCATACGACATACCGAACGATTGGAGATTCGTATGACAGAGGCGAAGATCTCGCCCAAGTACCAAGTCGTCATCCCTAAGGCAATCCGCGAGGACTCGAACTGAAGCCTGGGCAGAGGGTCCAAGTCATTGCGCATGGCGATCGGATTGAGATGGTGCCTGTCCTCTCTCTGTCTGAGATGCGTGGATTCCTGGCTGGGATCGACACAACAGTGAAGCGGGAATCGGATCGCGAATGAACGTCGTGGACTCGTCGGCTTGGCTCGAGTACTTCGCGGATGGTCCGAATGCGAGCGCTTTTGCCCAGGCGGTTGAAGGGACAGATGGGCTCATCGTTCCGACGCTCTGCCTCTACGAGGTGTTCAAGAGCGTCCTGCGCCAGCGCGGCGAGTCCGCTGCGTTTACTGCCATCGCGCTGATGCGGCAGGGACGCGCGATCCCTCTCACCAAGCGGATTGCTCTGCTCGCTGCCGACCTGAGCCTGCAGACAAGGCCTCCCATGGCTGATAGCGTCATTCTGGCTACCGCCCGTGTACACGGAGCCCATATCTGGACCCAGGATGCAGACTTCGACGGACTGGATGATGTGACGTTCATGGCGAAAGAATAGGTTCCCGGGATCAGAGCACTCCCTCTGCGAAGTGGCTGCTCAGAGCCACAGGCTAGAGCCCTGTATCGTCGACAGAGATTGCGTTCCCTGCGCTGGTTGGGAGAGGAGGATTGGCCGCTGGAGTCGTCTTTCGGTTCTCCAGCGGATGGGGAGTCCTCTGACGAGGACTCCGATCGTCGACTTGGGGGGGTCTCAACGCGCACTCCAACCACCAACCCCAGGGGCGAAGAGTCCCTGGGGTTGGTCTTCTTGAACGACCCCGAAGGGAACCTTGAGAGCTGGCCATCGCGCTCCTCATCGTTCGGCAACCGGTTCGCAGGTCGTAGACGGCCCCAAGCGCTATCAGAATGGCATCCAGTACCACCATGCGCTAATCCGTTGGCTCATGTACCTGCAAGATGAGTGGCCTCAGCGAATCGAGTCCGCATGGCGGCCAACGCCGCTGTTCGAGATTCGGGAGCCATCTTTCGTCAAGATCAACGGTCCATGGACGAGTTCCCAAGGTCAGCCATGAGACTCCTTGTGAACAGAAGGTCAGTGTATCCACGTGCTGAGCACACTGAACCGCTCGGGGATGGAAGCTGACCATCACGCCTTTCCCGCCTAGGAAGTGCACACCACACGGAGCCCTCGTGCCTTGCCCGACGTGCAGCGTGTCACGCTGCAGACAGCAGTCACCTCTGTGTCGGTGATCTAGGAGACGAGTTCCGATAACCACTACCGCTTGGCACACATCGTCCTCTGCGCATATTCTTGAAATAATAAGCAATGTAGCACGGAGGTCATCTTGAGACAGGTCGGCCCTTTGACGCTCGTGGGAAAGGCCCTCTCTCACCCGCTCAGAGAGAGGATGCTTTGGATGCTGAAGGCCGGGGAAAGGTGTGGATGCGAATTTGCCCCGGAGCTCGGCGTCGATCCTTCGATCGTGTCCCGGTACCTCGCCGTACTGGAACGAGCCGGCCTTGTGACGTCCCGCCGCGATGGCGTTCGTGTGATGTGGGCACTGGCTGATCCGAAACTGCTGGACGTCCTGGAGAGGCTCGCGGAGCTGACTGGGGAGCGGGTGGTATCGCCTTGAAACGCGAGCTACGGCTTTTCGCAATCATCGCCGGTGTCTTCCTGTTCGCCTACCTGGTGCCGTTCTCGAGCGCAACGGTCCGCAACGCGATCATGGAAGCGTTCTCCATGCTCCAGGAGTACGCGCGTGAGCACGTGCTGTTGTGCCTTGTCCCCGCGTTCTTCATTGCTGGCGCCATCGCCGTGTTCACATCGCAGGCAAGCGTCGTCAAGTACCTGGGAGGGAAGGCCAACAAGGTGGTTGCCTATGGCGTCGGAGCTGTCTCCGGCGCGATTCTCGCCGTCTGCTCCTGCACAGTGCTCCCGCTGTTCGCGGGGATCCACAAGCGCGGCGCAGGCCTCGGTCCGGCGATCGCGTTTCTCTACTCAGGCCCCGCGATCAACATCCTAGCGATCATCCTGACCGGCAGGATCCTCGGTATTCACTTCGGAGCTGCAAGAGCCATCGGTGCTGTGCTGTTCGCCGTTGTCATTGGGCTGTCGATGCAGTTCCTGTTCCGCAAGGAGGAAGCGGAGAAGCAGGAAGCCTTGATGGCGTTACCGGTGCCGGAGGACGGCAAGCCGATCGGGAAGACGGCGATTCCGGTCGCGGTGATGATCTTGTTCCTCATCTTCGTGAACTGGGGCAAGCCAGGAAGCCTGTCGGTGGAAACGGTAGGCGGCGAGACCATCGTGGCGACACGCGCCGGAGAGACCCCCGACGAAATCCTTGTGAAGCTGCCGGGAACAGACGCCATCACGGGCGTGCCGAAGAGCGAGATCGAATCGCTTCAGTACACGATGTCTCCGTACACGTCGATCTACAACGCGCGGTTCATCATCGCCGGAGCGTTCCTGCTGCTCCTGGTTGGCCTGATGATCCTCTGGTACTCGAAGGACGAGGCCAAGGCTTGGGGCGCTTCGACATGGTCCTACGCCAAGCTCATCCTGCCGTACCTGTTCGCAGGCGTGCTGATCGCTGGATTCCTGCTGGGCCGGCCCGGCCACAGGGCGCTGATCCCGCCGGAGTGGATCCGTCGTGCGGTTGGAGGGAACAGCTGGGCATCGAACGTCGTCGCCAGTCTCGCGGGGGCGTTGATGTACTTCGCCACATTGACGGAGCTTCCGATCTTGCAGGGGCTGATGGGGTCCGGCATGGGGGACGGTCCTGCCCTAGCGCTGCTTCTTGCCGGTCCCGCGCTGTCACTTCCCAACATGCTGGTCATCCGCAAGATCCTTGGGACGAAGAAGACGCTGGTCTACGTGCTGCTTGTCGTGCTGGCAGCGACACTCACGGGGAGGATCTTCGGTGCAGCCATCGGCTAGCCTCCGGCGCAACGTGCGCAACCGACCTGCAGGGCGCATCCATTGAGGAGCTTCTCGATGAGATGCCCTCGTCGTGAGGACAGGTCTCCGATGGGCTCCCGTCACGGCTCAATCAGAAGCAGCAACCGGCCGGGTTGCAGCCCGCCAGGAGCAGCGCGATGGAGAACAAGAGAATGAGAAACAAGCATATGTTTCGCATGAAAGTAAGTCTAAAGGGACTGAACCGGGAAGTCAAGCAGGGCGTCGGCTTGTAGGAAGCCGAGCGATGATGCTGAGAGGAGGATGGGGTGCGGATCGAGGTCCTTGGAACAGGATGCCCGAAGTGCGAAACCCTCGTCAAGAACGTGACGGAGGCGGCTCGTCAGCTGGACCTGCAGCCGGAGATCATCAAGGTCACGGACATTGCAGAGATCGCTCGTCGCGGTGTGTTGATGCCGCCAGCGCTGTGCATCGATGGCGAGGTCAAGCTCGTCGGCAAGCTCGCAACCGTCGAGGAGCTCAAAGGGCTCCTGGAATCGTGAAAGGCCGTGACACATGCGACTTCTACGAATTGCGGCAACAGCAGCGCTCCTCCTGTTCGTAGGTGCGACAGTGGGGCTGCTGATTGCCCAGGAAGCATCACAGCCACGGGCAGCCGGTGTCTCGCAGGGCGATGAGAATACGCTAAGGATGGACGAAGCGGGAAGCCCTGCAACGTTGGCCGACTCCGCCTCAGATGCACCCGATACGGCGGCAACCGATTCCCCTCTCGCCCGTGAGGACACGGGTAGCGGCGAGTCATCCCCAGGAGAGCCCCAGGCCGCTGGGGACACCGCGACGGCCTCCCACGAGGGCGAGCCGAGTTCTCCCTGTGTGGTTGACGCGATCTACTTCCACAACACGTCTCGTTGTCACACGTGCCTGGAGATCGAAGCACTTGCGAGAGCGGTGTTGGAGACGGAGTTCGCCAGCCAGGTCACAGAGGGGCGATTACGATGGTCGGCGATCGACATGCAGAGCAATCGGCGGTACATCGAGCAGTACGACCTCGCCATGCCGACGCTGATCCTGCTCCGAAGCGAGGACGGCCACCCGGAAGATTGGGTGCCGCTGAACGAAACGTGGACGTTGATTCGGAATGAATCGAGATTCACGACATACATCGTGGACAGCACCCGCGCGTTCCTGGAGGGATGCCCGTGAGCGGCTTGGCGCTGGCCGCGCTCTCTGCGCTCTGGTTCGGCATTCTGACATCGATCAGCCCATGCCCACTGGCAACGAATATCACAGCGATCTCATTTGTGGGGCGCAGGACCGGATCAGCGAGTGGCATACTGCTCACGGGTCTTCTCTATACGATGGGGCGAGCCGTCGTCTATGTTGCGATTGCGATGCTTCTGGTGACGAGTCTCCTATCGGCGCCGAATGTGTCGCTCACGCTCCAGACGTGGATGAACAAGCTGCTCGGACCAATCCTCGTACTCGCTGGGATGGTGATGTTGGGGCTGCTCAGTCTGAGATTCCGCGGAAGGGGCATGGGGCAGCAGCTGCAGCAACGCATTGAGCGCTGGGGCCTGTTCGGAGCTCTGGGTCTCGGAGCGCTGTTTGCCCTCTCCTTCTGCCCCGTATCGGCGGCGCTCTTCTTCGGGAGCCTGCTGCCGCTTGCCGTGAAACACGAATCCGGCTTGCTGCTCCCGCTGCTCTATGGCATCGGCACAGCGATCCCGGTGGTCCTGTTCGCCGTCATCTTGTCCTTCGGGGCTCGATGGCTAGGCAAGGCGTTTGAGCGCGCGACGAGGATTGAGCGATGGATGAGGCTCGCTACTGGAGTCGTCTTTGTCGGGGTCGGCATCTACATGTCACTGCTCCACGTGTATCGGCTTTGGTAGAAGGCGAAGGAAGTCGACGCGCCACGGACCCTCATGCATCGGTTCGAATCCAGGTGCTGCTTCGTGATCGATGTCAGGCGGGCACGTCATCTGAATGTGTGCTCTATCTCTGAGAAATGCCAATGCCGCAAGCCCGCCAAGGAGTACAGCGGCAGCCTCCTCATAGGTCAGTCGTGTCAGCCGCACGTGTCTGCTCCGCAGATCTGCCTGCGATTTTCCAGTAGTCCTTCACTGTCTCCAGCAATTGCGTGAGCTGCTCTGCGTCGACCGGTTTCATCATGTAGGTCGCTGCCCCGAGTTCGTACGCCTTCACCATGTCCTCTTCTCGCTCTGAGACGGCAAGGATGACAATCGGAATTCTGCGCAGCCGGTCGTCTTCCTTGATCCGGCTGAGAACCTCCAGCCCGTTGATCTTCGGCAGGTTGATGTCGATGAGGATCAGTGCTGGAGAGGGCATGGTTCCAGACTGCCCCTTCTGCGCTAGTGCATCGAGCGCTTCCTCTCCGTCAAGGGCGTACTGTGCTTCCCATCCTGCCTCAGAGCTTCGCATTGCACGCTTGATGATGTTGATGTCGTAGGGATTCCGTTCCACGACAAGGACACACAGCTTCGCTCGATCCGTCATGCTGCCCCCCGCGCCCCTTCTGTTGCGGTTCCCCAGGCTGGGACGAGACAACGTGCGCATGCATTGTATCGCCTGCGCCGGACACGAGCGTTACTCTCTACGTGGTGGAGCCCTGCCCCGCTCAAGAGGTTCCGGTGAGCAGGTCTCA
>Ga0272441_10014500_pt1 | contig 11165 bp, 8 predicted proteins | sample SSMProp6N_FD_193582 | JGI IMG/M metagenome (GOLD analysis project Ga0272441, IMG submission 193582) | Marine sediment archaeal communities from Little Sippewissett salt marsh, Falmouth, MA, United States - SSM-Prop-6N | ecosystem: Environmental > Aquatic > Marine > Wetlands > Sediment ... | reverse complement strand
AGGTTATTGTTTGCACAACACTTATCGGCAAAAGAAGCTGTTTTTGTTTGATAATCATTACCATTAAATATCCTCTAATCGGTCAGTTTGAGTAATTTATAGAAATCGTACGAACGCATCAATTAAAATACTACCGGCAAGAGTTCTCTGCAGCAAATACGTTTTCAGCCGGCCGACTGTGGTTATTGTTATATTTTTATTCGTCTATTGTCAAGTTGTTACCAATCACAGAACGCGCAATTCTATTAAATCTTCAGTTCATTAAATTTGTGGATTCTTACAAGTTAATATAAAAAAAAACGGGAAAAACGGGAATGCTTGCAGTTGTGATCTAACAAAAAATTGACGAAAACTTGTTGTATTATTTTCGACCTTTTTACTCCGACTTTTCGGATTCTTTATCAGGCTCAGCGTTGGAATTTTTATCCTGGGGCTCTTTCGATTCCTTATTCTGGCTTTTTTCACGTTGAATCGCGTCGTATATTTCTCTTCGATGAACCGGTATATTTTTCGGTGCCGTGATACCGAGACGTACTTTATCACCTCTTACATCGACAATTATAATTTCAACATCATCGCCGATCATTATTGATTCATCTCTTTGTCTGCTTAGAACCAACATTGCTAACTCCTTTTTCCGGCTGGTTTTATTTTACTGAATATTACGAAAAACCCCGGCTTACTGTTCGTCCTTTATGTGAAATATTCCTTTTTCAAAACTGTACCTTTTAAAAATGGCGTCCTGCCAAAATTAACACAAACTATATTTCGGCTAATTCCAAGGTCGAAAACAACGATTTTTATTTTTGTTTGGCCGACAAGATTTTATTATAAGACTATATCACTATAACCGCTTAGAACATAGTATGTTATAATAAATAAAGGTATGAAAAAAGTTATTGATATTTTACGAAACATACCGTCTTGGCTATTTCATTTCGTGTTCGCGCCAGTATAGATAACGGACAGCCATCCAATAACCTGCTATCGAACCAATCGTACCAAAAGCCACAATCTGAACGGGCAACAGGGTAATTACAACATCGGGGAAAAAAACTGCCGGCCAGCTTTCAACATAATGACTTATAACATTCGGCTTAGCGTAAGTCATTATCGAATATGCAATTACAAAAGAACTGCTTATAATGGGCCATATATAGCTGACATTGAGATATTTTTTCACAACGAATGCAACCAAACCAAATGAGACTAACACAGAAAAAACAATCTGTCCGATTGCCGGCTGGGCTATCGCCGAATTATATATGTTATCAGACAAAACAACATCTTGAGCGAATATTTTTAAAAAGAACCGTGTTACCAATATCGAACCCACAAAGGCAATTGTTGTATTTAAGTATTTATATGAACTCAACTTATCTTTATCGTGCGTTTCCTCAAACTTACAACCGGGGCGGATCTTCTGTCCCAATGTAACACCACCAAAACCGACACCAACAACCAAAAGCCAGAAAAAAGGTTCCCATCGTAAGGTTTCAAACAATATCTGGCGTTGTTCGATAGTCGGATTCAGTTGCACGAGAGCAGCTACACTACCGGTCCGCACGGCCCAAACAGCCAAACCGAAAGGAACCGCTAAAATACCGATTTGACTACCATATGGCCAGGCAACAAAATATGCTACTAAACCAGCGATAAACGCCATTATTAGCAAAGTTACTGCACCATTAGTACCAATGGCTTTGATAAGCACAGCCCCAAAAGGATCAGGCGGAGCATCCCATGGCCAGGCTACAATACTCACAAAAACCACACCTACTGCAACAACGGCAGCTATTCTTAATTTCATTATCCAGGAAAGTTCCATATTTTCAGTCCCTTAACATCACAAATGTTGTAAAGTAGCATTATAATCCGGGATGGTCAATCAGATATTCAACCCATAAATTTCATATCCGTATAAAAAATCCTGCATTGTTACAATTGATATATTCATCAAAAAACATTTTTTTATTGAAATATCAGCCGGATATATGCTATAAAATAATTATGAGGCCTATGGTTTCGTTTTACTGGCAGGTGGTGTCTTTTAGGTTATACACAAGGATTCTTGTAAGAAATACGAAGCGATTAGGATCTCCAATAAAGTTCCAAATAACCCTGGTAAGCTAAAGTAACAAGCGCAGGATCGTGTTGGTCTTTAATTTTTCAGAATCAGCCGATCATAACCAGTTTTTACCGGAAGGAGGTTGTGCCAAGTCGTAAATGTTTCTTTTGCAAATATGATTAAACAGAAATCATGATAAACAACCATATCACCGATATTTTCGATGTATTTTGAAGGTGAGTGAAATTAAGTACCTGTTTAAAACCATGTTTTATTTTCCGGCCAGAATCCGGTAAATTCCATAAGTCTTTCTGTAGGGTTAGATATGTATAGAAAACTAATTAACTCTGCTTCAACAGTAATTTTAATCCGGGGGGGGAACGGGAAATCCTAATTGGAGGAAAGAATTATGTTAGAGAACAAATCTGTAAAATTTTCATTGTTTCTGCTGTTAATGTTTTGCTTTTTCGCTAACGGCGTCAAAGCAGCGGATATTTTATTTATCTCGGCACTGGACGAGTCGAATATACTAATGCAGCAGGGAGACGACGCGATCAAAGCTTACCTGGAAGACCTTGGGCACACAGTAACCTATTTTGACGACGATGAAGACGAACCTACTACCGAAGAAGCTGCCAAGGCGGCGGATGTCGTTTTTATATCCGAATCGGTCGGCTCCGCCAGAATCAGCTCCGAAATCACAGAGATTGAAACACCCATGGTCATCACTGAATGCTGGGGCTGGTACGAGATGGGCCTGTGTTTAGAATCCGGGGCCGAAGGCGATAGTATTGCTGTTGCCACTACAGACATAGAGATAATTGCACCAGGGGATCCTTTAGCCGCGGGCTTGACCGGAACGGTGACTGTTCTGACCAATATAACCGGTGAACGTGGCGATGCGCGCCTCTCTACCGGCATCCCAGGCAGTGCAGCCACTGTAGTTGCACAAGCCACCTTAAGTGACGGCCGCACCTATGCATGCTTGTACGCCTATGAAAAAGGAGCCGCATTGCCTGTACCTCCAGCAGATGGAAGCCCCCGAATAGCAGCTGATATCCGTGTCTGTTTCGGCCTTGATGAGCAAACGTATCTTTTATGGAATGACAACGCTTTCAAACTCCTCGGGGCGGCAATTAACTTTGCACTTGGTATAAGAATCCAGCCTGAGGCTTACAGCCCGGATCCAGCCAACGGACAAAAAGAAGTATTAAGAGATGCGGATCTGAGCTGGAGAAAGGGAATGTTCGCCGACTCGCACAATATTTATTTCGGAATGGATTTCAACGATGTTAACGAAGCCAGTCCGACCGATCCGCGAGACGTACTTATAAATGAAAACCAGAGTGAGACAAGCTTCGAGCTCGACGATCTCGAATATGGTCAAACATATTACTGGCGAATCGATGAAGCAAATGCTCCCCCGGATGAAACAATTTATAAAGGTGACATCTGGAGCTTTACGGTGCGTAACTTTTTAACGGTCGATGATTTTGAATCCTATGATGTCAATAACCCAATATATAATATCTGGTCAGACTATGCTGTGAATAATACGGGAATGACTGTCGGATATTTTGATCCTCCTTATATTGAGAAATCCGTAGTTCACAGCGGTTCTCAATCCATGCCGCTTTATTACGACAATGACGGGACAGTGAATGAAGGAACCGCTCTTGAAAAGATAGGGACGTTTTATTACTCTGAAACAGTACAACAGTTTGACAATCCGCGGGATTGGACTGCGAATGATGTCGAATCCATATCACTTCGGCACAACGGCTATGCCGAAAACCTCGGTAAATTTATTGAAGAACCGGACGGCAAATACACCATAGTTGCCTCCGGAACAGACATCTGGGATACTGCCGATGAGTTCCACTTTGCCTATAAGGAGGTTGCTACAAATCAAACCGTTACGATTATCGCCAAGGTGGAATCTCTGGATCCGCTTAACGCCAATAAGGACACAAAAGCCGGTATCATGATTCGTAACTCGCTCGATCCCGGCGCAATAAATACAACCCTACTGCTCACACCCGACCCGGAAAAGGGGCTGCGATTCCAGAATCGCATCACCACTAACGGTATCACGTCGAGAGGAGATGCAGATATGGATCCGAACGCTATGCCGCCTTACTGGTTAAAATTACAACGCACTTCAGGCGGCCTGCTCAGAGCATCCCGTTCTCCGGATGGCAATAATTGGGAACAGTTTGGTTTCAAAACTATATCGATGCAGGCACCTTATTACATTGGTCTGGCGGCAACCAGCCACGATGCTGAAATAGCATGTGAAGCTAAAATCTCCAACGTCAGCTTCCCTGACAGCGGCACGATTTCCACGCAGCCATGGGCTCACCAAGATATAGGAATCGTCAGCAACGAGGTTGAGCCTATGTATATGTCCATTAACGGCATAAAAATTTATAATGACGACCCGAATGCAGTTTTAATGACCAGTTGGACCGAGTGGGTTGTTCCTCTGCAGGATTTTGCAGACGCGGGAGCAAACCTTTCCAATGTAAATTCCTTCGGAATCGGCTTTGGCGACAGTAGTAGCACGGAGCCCGGCGGTGAAGGTACAGTATTCATCGATGATGTCAGGCTGTATCGACCCCCGGTGGAATAAACGGTCAATAGACAATAATTATTTCGATATTAAAGTAACGCTTTTTTCGGGCCTATGCCGATTGCTTCGGCGTAGGCCCTTTTTTAAAAGATATAATAATCCCTCAATCACAAAAACATCAGCTAATTAAACACTGTTCTATCGATATTTTCCAATTCTTTTAAACACGATTGAAAACACGAAAAAGAACATAAGTATTTTTCTTTTCTTGTAACGATATGTGTGATAAATTACGTGTTTAATTTACAAAGGAGTACGGGACAAAGAAAGGATGCTATGGACCAGTCGCGAATCCACGAGCTTGATTCCAGGAATAAATCCGGTTCAAGAACAGCTCTTCAGGGCTTAAAAAAACGTATTAGTATCTTCAACGGCGTTCGGGCGACAGTCGCCGAAAATAAAATCATGGTTGCTGGTAAGAAATTCCATTTAATAGGTGCCGGTGGTATTGGGATGAGCGGTCTGGCGGCACTGCTTATGAAAAACAATGCAATTGTAACAGGCTCGGATCAAACATCAACGAATGTAACCAAAGGGCTTTGCCGGCTCGGAGCCGACATAAAAATCGGCCACAATATTGAAAACCTCGAACCCGAAACAGATGCGGTTGTCATCTCGGCGGCGATAAGAGAGGATAATCCAGAGCTTCAAATCGCCCGGCAAAAAGGCTGCATTATCTATAAATATGCCGAGATGCTGGGCGAATTAATGAGCTTTTACGAAGGCATTGCCGTTGCCGGTACACACGGCAAAAGTACAACAAGCGGCTGGCTTACCTACCTGTTAAAACAAGCCGGGATCGATGTAAATTTCATCATCGGAGCGGAAATCAGCCAGTTGGGATGCTCTTCCAGTGTCGCGGATAGCATGTATTTCGTCGCCGAGGCATGCGAATATGACAGGAGCTTTTTGAACCTTAAGCCCAAAATATCCTGTATTCTAAATATCGAGCAGGACCATCTGGATTACTACAAAGACGAAAATGAAATCGTTGAAGCTTTCAGGGAGTTCGCCCAGGGAACAAAAACCGATGGAACTTTAATCGCCAACGGGCAGGATAAAAATGTGGCAAAAATCGTCAACAATCTCAAAAATAATATGCACTGTGAGACTTTCGGGCTGGATAAAAGCTGCAATTTTTACGCCGATAATATTACTCTCGAAGACGGTTTTTATGCCTTTGATATCTATTATAACAAGCAATGGATGGGCAGGACGAGCATTTCTCTGCCGGGAAGACATAATATTCTCAATGCCCTGGCGGTGGTTGCCATGGCAATAAATCTCGGTCTGGAACCAGAAAAAATTCTCACTCTTTTAAACGATTTTACAGGAATGGACCGGCGTTTAATGTTTAAGGGCCAATTCGAGAATATTACCGTCATGGACGATTACGCCCATCACCCCACGGAAATCAGGGCTTCGCTGGCAGCGATTAGACAGAAATACAAGCCGAAGCGGCTCTGGTGTGTTTTTCAGCCGCATCAATACAGCAGAACAAGATTTTTACTTGATGATTTTACTGAAAGCTTTAAGCTTGCCGATGTAACAATTGTACCGGAAATCTATTTTGTCCGGGATTCGATCTCGGCCAGGCAGCAAATTAACGCCCGGATACTGGTCGAGAGAATGCAGGCGAATGGAACACAGGCAATTTTTATCGATGATTTTAGTGCCATTTGTGATTATCTTAAAAATAACGTCAGTTCCGGGGATGTCGTGGTCACAATGGGCGCAGGTGATATTTGGAAAGTAACTGATGAATATTTTCAAGGGATTAGAAGAAATAGTTGAGGCCGATTACCCATTAGCCAGACAGACATGGTATGGCCTCGGAGGGCCTGTCGATTATTTTATCAGGCCGAAAACAACAAAACAGCTCAAAGAAGTTGTTCAACGGTGCAACGAAAACAGGATCGGGATTTATATAATCGGATTCGGCAGCAATCTCCTGATAAGCGACAACGGTCTCCGGGCAGCGGTGATAAAACTCGGAACCGAACAGTTCACTCAGATAGAATTCAACGGCGGTCAAGTTATCGCCTGGGCCGGAGCGGAACTGAGCAAGCTGGTCTTGGAATGCGTTCAGAAAGGGCTATCCGGCGTAGAAGCTCTGACAGGCATACCAGGCTCGATCGGCGGGGCTGTTAAGATGAATGCCGGAGGTAACTTCGGTGATTTCGGAGCGGCAATCGAATCCGTTACCCTGATGGACAGCGAAGGCAGTATCTTCGAAAAGAGCAAGCCGGAACTGATATTCGATTATCGAAGGACAAACATCACTGCCAAATTTATTCTCAATGCCAGATTGGAACTTAGCACCGGCGATCCCGAGCAAATTATGCGAACTGTTCAGGAAATCTGGATTTATAAAAAGAACAACCAGCCGCTCAACACGAAAAATTCCGGCTGTATCTTTAAAAACCCCGAAGGCGTTTCCGCCGGCGCGTTAATCGACAGGGCCGGACTTAAAGGCCTGCAAATCGGCGGCGCTGTCGTCAGCGAAAAACACGCAAACTTTATTGTCGCGGAAAAAGGCTGCAAAAGCCGCGATGTCATGAGATTGATCGACACTATAAAACAGAGAGTCAAAGAACAATCTGATATCGATCTTGAGCTTGAAATCGACATCTGGAATTAACTAATTTAGCGGTACATAAATTGGGCACATTGAATAGGAAACTTAAAGTTGCCGTCCTGGCAGGCGGTATCGGAGCCGAGCGTGAAATCAGCCTCCAAAGCGGTCATTGTGTCGCCGAAGCATTAGAAAAAGCCGGCTATGACGTAGTGACATTCGACATTCGACCTGACAAACTCGATATCCTTGAAGACAACAGTATCGACGTGTTTTTCCCCGCCCTGCACGGGCAGTTCGGCGAGGATGGGCAACTGCAGCAAATCCTTGAAGAAAGAACACTGCTTTTTACCGGCAGTGGTTCGCAGGCAAGTCGGAACGCTTTCGATAAGATGACCGGCAAGAAACTTTTTGCCGAAGCGGCAGTGGCGGTTCCTGCGGCAATTGAATTGGAAAATCAGATTGAAATCGGGGAGCTTGAAGAACAATTGCGATATTTGGCCGATAAATACGTAATAAAACCCATAAAACAGGGAAGCAGTGTCGGCGTTAGTATCGCTTCCACAGCCCGGGAGGCAATCAAAACCGCCCGCGAGACATTGAATCAATTCGGCGATTGTATGATAGAAGAATTTGTGCCGGGCCGGGAAGTTACCGTAAGTATCCTCTGCGGAAAGACTCTGCCTGTCATAGAAATCAGGATTAAAAGCAGCTTTTATAGCTATCACGCAAAATACGAAGATGAGCAGACGGAATTCCTCTTCGATACAATAACCGAGCCGTCAATTGCGGCACGCATTAACCAGGCGGCACTCGATTGTTTCGATGCCGTCGGCTGTCGCCATTTCGCAAGAGTAGATTTTATTTTGGGCGAGGATAATATTCCTTACGCCTTAGAGATAAATACTATTCCCGGTTTTACAACGCATTCGCTCTTGCCGAAAGCAGCGTCCAAAGCGGGATTGTCAATGAGTAATTTGTGTAAAAAAATCGTTGAAACTGCATACTCATCGCTTGTGGAATATCAGGCTTAAATAGAGAAAACCGTGGCCATAAGAAAAAGCAAAAAAAACAAAAAGCAGCGAATATCGTTCAGGCACGGCGCCTCAAAGGTAAAAAAAAGACAAAAAACAAGCCGTTCCGGCCCGGACCTGATAAGGCTTCTTAAAATACTGTCCATCGCATGTGCCGTTGCAGTAATCGGACTGCTTCTGATTTACGCAGAGAAGTCTATAAAAACCCGAAACGGTCCGGTTATATTGATCGATGCACCCGAATGGGTCACAGAACAGCTAAAGGGAAAAATTCTCTCCAAAGCGGGTGGCAGAACTTTTCGGCTCGACGATGAAGCTGCTCGATTAGTAGCCGAAAACCTGAAAGCTTCGGTCTGGTTGGATGATATCAGGACACAGACCACCGACAAATCGATTGATGTACGTGCCAGATTCAGAAAACCGGTTGCCGTTATAAAATCCGGTCTGAGTCCATTTTATGTGGATTCCGAACAGGTTGTTATCGATTATGTCCCGATGCCGCATCTTTTGATTGTGGAAATCAGAGGACTGACGCCCGTCGCAATAATGCCTAAATTCGGACAAGTCTGGCACAGGGACGATCTCAACGCCGCAATCATATTAATAGATCGAATCAACCGAAGAGACCGAATTGAAACGTCTGTAAAACCATTACTGAGCGAAATCGCCGCTATCGACGTCAGTAACTATCATGGCAGAAAAAATAGCAGCGGTCCGCATATCGTTTTCTATACGAATGACAACATAGAAATCCAATGGGGGGCAGAATGGGACGCCTGGCAAAAATATCTCGAATCGACCGACGAGGAAAAACTCGCCAAGCTCTACGGCTATTACAAGGAAAACGGCACGCTCTCGGGACGTGTGCAATATATCAATTTACGCGATCCGCGCGACAACATCCCCCTGCCAATAGACAGATATTAACCGGCGGAAGGCTTATTCAAAGCAGATGCCAAGTCTCTATATTGATAGGGAATCCCAAGTTCGGTGCATAACAATTTGAGTTTTTCCAAAACCGCTTCGGTCAGGTTGCTTTGAAAATCGGCATCCCCCTTACAACAAAAAATCCTGCAACCGGCAAAACGATACTCGTAAACACTACATTTGTCGTCGATATTATAGGGACACTTACCCGAAGACATTGTCCGGAGTTTTTCAACATTCAGACCGGCAGCCATATACATCAATTCGGGCCCGGTGACATATAAACGATGGTCGTAAGCATCGAAATCGCAACACCGACCGCAGGCATCGCACTGTCCGGCCAGGTCACCGACAGAAGCAAGCTGCCGATCGATCCAATCGTAAATTTCAGCTACTTTTCGCAGTTCCGTACGGTGGATTCTTTTTCTTTCTTCGCATCCTTCCACCATTTTTTGTTTCCCTTAATTTCCTGTATTTGTTCGTAGCTGTAAAACTTCCCCCGGTTTATGCCGGGACATTTTTGGGCTGTTTTATTCCATGCATTCGGGCTTGACAAATTTTCGGACCAGAACGGCCACGTGCGGCATTGGCCCGGCCTGACCAAATAAATCACACATTTTTTCCGCCCGTCAACTTCCCGAAGGAATATGCAGTCTTTCGTAGCGCTATGCTCGATAATCGATGTTCGCAGCCCGACGCGTTTCAAATATTGCTGCCGCAACTGGTCAACGGATATCTTTAGAAAATCGGCAATCAACTCTATCTCCGGCCGGGTGACCCAGATGTAACCCTCGCCGGGCCCGGAACAGCAACCACCGCATTCGGCGCATTCGAAATGCAATCCGGCAATATACCAGGGATTTTTTTTCTTCAACGACATCTTACCACTTCAATACTGCCCCGGTGTCGGCGCTGGTTGCCATAGAGGCATATTTCGCCAAGCATCCCTTTGTAATTCTCGGTTCCGGCGGCTTCCACGCTTTTTTGCGTTCGGCCAACTCTTTCTCGGACAATTTGACATTGAGCTGGTTATTGGGAATATCAATCTCGATGACATCACCGTTTTCGAGTAATCCGATGGGGCCACCAAGTGCCGCTTCAGGACTGATGTGACCGATACAGGCACCGCGCGTTCCGCCGCTGAACCTGCCGTCTGTGATTAAGGCGACAGATTCACCTAAGCCGGCCCCCATAATATAACTGGTTGGGCTTAGCATCTCCTGCATACCCGGCCCGCCCTTTGGTCCTTCGCATCGGATTACAACGACGTCACCGGCTTTAACCTTACCGGCTAAAATTCCTTCGCAGGCATCTTCCTGGCTCTCGAATATAACGGCCGGGCCTGTATGCGTGAGCATCTTTTGCGCAACACCGGCGGTCTTTATAACACCGCCCTGTGGAGCAAGGTTGCCTCGCAGAATCGCCAGGCCGCCGGTTTTCGAATATGCATTATCGAGCATGTGAATAACTTCGGTATTTTTTATTCCGGCATCAGCGATATTTTCCCCGAGTGTTTTACCGGTCACTGTAATACAATCAGTATTGAGCAAATTCTGAATCTTGCTCACCTCATTGAGAATTGCACTGACACCACCGGCAGCATCAACATCCTCGACATGAAATTTGCTCGAAGGCGAGACTTTGCAGATATTGGGACATTTTGCAGAGACCGCATTTATCCTATCGAGGTCATAATTAATGCCGGCCTCGTTCGCCACCGCCAAACTATGAAGGACGGTATTTGTTGAGCCGCCCATTGCCATATCCAGAACAAGAGCGTTATCCAGTGATTTCTCGCTTATGATATCGAGCGGTTTTATATCCTTTTCTATCAGGGTCATAATCTGTTTACCCGCGGATTTATAAAGCTCGTCCCGCTTCGGGTCAACAGCGAGGATTGTACCGTTGCCGGGCAGTGCCATTCCAACC
>Ga0272441_10014498_pt1 | contig 11167 bp, 9 predicted proteins | sample SSMProp6N_FD_193582 | JGI IMG/M metagenome (GOLD analysis project Ga0272441, IMG submission 193582) | Marine sediment archaeal communities from Little Sippewissett salt marsh, Falmouth, MA, United States - SSM-Prop-6N | ecosystem: Environmental > Aquatic > Marine > Wetlands > Sediment ... | reverse complement strand
ATATGATGCTAATAATCTTTTAAAACAAGCAGAAATTGCCGCAGCAATGTCATTAGAATCTTTAAAAGCTAATATGAAACCATATACTCCAAAACTACACCAAGCAAGGGGTTTTAAAGGAGCAGTAAAATCAGCTAAGACAATTCAGAAACTAATTAAAGATGGAGATTTGCAGAAAGAAAAAATAAAATGTAAAATACAAGACGCATATTCAATGAGATCAACACCGCAAGTAATAGGCGCTGCACATGATGCTTTAGATTACGCTCGTTCTCAGGTTGAAATAGAATTAAACGGGGTAGGCGATAATCCAGTATTTTTTCCAGAAGAAGACCTCCAGATATCAGGTGCTAACTTCCAAGGTACACCCGTTTCTCTACCGATGGATATGGCCGGTGCGGCTATTACCATGGTATGTGTAATGTCTGAGCGGAGAATGAATCGGTTAAATAATCCCGCTTTAAGCGTTGGACTCCCAGCGTTTCTTTCAAAAGGAGCAGGCATGTTTTCAGGTCTTATGTTAAGCCAATACACCGCGGATAGCTTAATTGTTGAGCAACGTATTCTTTCAAACCCTGCCTCTATACAATCTATACCCGCGGCTGCAGATCAAGAAGATTTTGTTTCAATGGGTATGAATACGGCAATTAAAAACTTCCAGATTTTAGATAATGCTTATGCAATAATAGGTATCGAGCTTATGGCAGCTGCACAGGCACTTGATTTTAGAAATTATAAATTTGGGAAGGGGGTAAATAAAGCAAAAGAAGTAATTCGTAAACATGTAGATTTTCTGGACGAAGATAGACCATTATATCCTGATCATACCAAAATGAAAGAATTAGTAAAATCCTGTGAAATACTATATGAAGTAGAAAAAACAGTTGGGAAATTAGATTAAAAATTTATTTTATCATTGGTGCATTTAGGTCGGTTTTTTTAATTATTTCTATAGATTCTTTATATCCTGCATCAGCATGTCGGATGACCCCTAAACCCGGGTCTGTTTTAAAAACTCGTTTAATTCTTTTATCCGTCTCTTCTGAGCCATCACATATTACTACCATACCTGCATGAGTGGAAAGGCCAATACCAACTCCTCCACCGTTATGTATCTGAACACTATCTGCTCCAGCTGCACAATTAAGAAGAGCGTTTAGAAGAGGCCAATCTGCTATAGCATCACTACCATCTTTCATACTTTCAGTTTCTCTATACGGCGAGGCTACACTACCACTATCAAGATGATCTCTAGTAATAGCAATGGGGCCAATTTCCTTATTTCTTACCATTTTATTAATTTCAAGTGCAAACCTATCACGTTCACCATATCCAAGCCAGCATACACGTGCAGGTAATCCTTCCCAAGGAAGATATTTTTCAGCTAGATTTATCCAATTATTAAGAACTTTGTCATCTGGGAACATCTCTATTACTTTTTTATCTGTTTTAATTATATCTTTAGGGCTACCAGAAAGAGCAAGCCAACGAAATGGCCCACGGCCAACGGCTAACATAGGACGAACATAAGCAGGTACAAAACCAGGATAATCAAAAGCATTTTTCAAACCGGCTTTCAAGGCCTGCCCTCTTAGATTATTACCATAATCAAAAACAACAGAGCCGTTTTTTTTAAAACCAAGCATAGCCTTGCAATGCTCCTTCATACTATTTAGAGATTCTTTAGTATATTTTTTAGGGTTCTTTTTTCTAAGATTAAAAGCTTCTTTAAGATTATTACCATAATAACCTGCAGGAACATATCCATTTAGTTCATCATGGGCAGAAGTTTGATCAGTAACTACATCTGGTTTGAAACCTTTGTTGATAAGATACGGATATATATCAGAACAATTACCAAGAAATCCTATAGACAATGGTTTTTTATCTTTCTTAGCATTTAAAGCTATGTCAATTGCTTTGTCTATTTCTTTAATTTTTATATCACAAAAACCAGCTTTTAAACGACGGTTTATCCTTGATTCATCACATTCAACAGCAATACAAACACCACCCGCCATTTTTACAGCTAGCGGTTGTGCACCACCCATACCACCTAAGCCACCAGTTAAAACTATTTTTCCAGTAAGATCACAATTAAAATGTTTTTTAGCAAGAGATGAAAACGTCTCATAGGTTCCTTGAATTATCCCTTGTGTACCTATATAACACCAAGAGCCAGCTGTCATTTGACCATACATAATAAGGCCTAGTCTTTCTAGTTCGTAGAATTTCTCCCAGTTGCTCCAGTGTGGAACAATATTAGAATTAGCCATTAAAACACGAGGGGAATTAGTCCATGTTTTAAACACACCAACAGGTTTACCTGATTGGATAATCATTGTTTCATCATTTTCTAGATTTTTTAAAGTTTTTACAATTGCGTTGTATGATTCCCAATTTCTTGCTGCTTTGCCTGTACCTCCATAAATAATAAGCTCTTCTGGCAACTCAGCATTTTCTAGGTTATTTTCTAACATTCGAAGGATAGCTTCTTGTTTCCAACTTTTACATCTTATTTTAGAACCGGTGGTAGCCTTAATTTTTCTCTCCATAAAAACCAAAAACACATATAAAAGTAGTCTACTTAAAACTTATTTTACATAAAAATAAATTTAACTAAAAAGGAAGGACGGCTGGCCTCACTAGGAGGGGATGGGATGCACTCTAACAAAAACTACCAGCCCGATTCCTTCCAGTAATATCAAATGAAAAACGTATATATATGTTTTTCGCTAAAAGGGTTAAATTAAAGATATACTTACTACATTATTTCCTCTTAGAATTATAGTTCCAAGACGTCGTTTATTTTCTTCAACAGTTTCTTCAACATCTTCAAGAACCATATTCATATATTCATCATAACCAGTAAGTTTTCCTTCTAAAAGTCTACCGTCTTTTAAAAGAAGGGATAGTTTCTGATTCATTGATTTTTCTAGAACATCTAATGGTAATGTCATTCAGGAAGGTGAATTATATACCCCTTTTTAAATTATTCCCCAAAAAACATTACTAATTTTCTAAATAATAACAGTTAAATTATACTTGTATATTACCCTAGTTGCCTAAAGGGGAGGATTAATTGTGTCAGATGGAAAAATTGTACATGTTGTAGGAACAGGAACAATTGGAGAACCATTGATAGGACTGCTGTGTGATGCTCAAAAAGATTTGGGTATAGATGAAATCACTTTTTATAAACATAGTCCCAATCTTTTAGATAGGCCTAAGGTTAAGGGTTTGATAAAAAGAGGAGCTAATCTAGCAGTTGCAGATCAAAAAACAAATGATTTTAAAGAGTTAGGAATCGACCCGATATATGAAGCAGAAGAAGCTATAGCAAGAGCAACTGTAATAGTGGATTGTACACCAAAAAACACAGGTTTAGCAAATAAAGAAAAATACTACAAGAAGTATAAAAATAAGGTAAAAGGATTTCTTGCACAAGGTTCAGAATTCGGTTTTGGTAAGATGTATGCAGTTGGTATCAATGATGAAGCTATTACACCAAAAGATAAATTTATTCATATTGTAAGTTGTAATACACATAATATTGCTGTTTTAATTAAAACATTAGCAATTGGAGAAAATAACAAAAATAATCTTAAAGAGGGTAGATTTCTATGTATCAGAAGAGCAAACGATATCAGCCAATCCGAAAAATTTATACCTTCTCCAGAAGTTGGAAAGCATAAAGATGAAAAAATGGGGACTCATCACGCAGTAGATGTTTATCATCTTTATAAGACACTTGGTATTAATCTTAATGTTTTTTCAAGTGCATTAAAACTTAATACACAATATATGCATTGTATATGGTATGACCTTAAAATTAATAATAAAACTAATGTGGAGGATACCATACAAAAATTTATTGATAATCCAAGAGTAGCTGTATCCTATAAAAAATCAGCGAATGAAGTTTTTTCTTACGGCAGAGATCATGGCCATTTTGGTAGATTACTTAATCAAACAGTAGCAGTTTTACCTACTATCCATGTTGTAAACAACAACGAGATTGTAGGTTTCTGTTTCACACCACAAGATGGAAATTCACTGTTAAGTAGTGTAACAGCTACTGAAAGATTTCTATATCCAGATAGTTATCAAGATAAAGTAAAATGTCTATGGCCATTTTTACTTCAGGAAGTTTAGACAAAGAAACTTTAAAAAATATATTCGTAATTTCTAAATCATAAATTTGAAAAAATGGTTATAAAAAATAAAATTATCCGAGATCCTATTCATGGTAGCATAAAAATTGATGGAGTATTTTTAGAATTAATAGAATCTCCAGAGATCCAAAGGCTATATAATATTAAACAACTTGGTTTTACACATCTTGTTTTTCCAGGTGCACATCATACAAGACTTGAGCATTGTCTAGGAACATATTTTACAGCCTATAAAGCAGCTGAGAATCTAAATTTAAAAGAGGAAGGGAAAAAAATTGTAACCTGCGCTGCTATATTACATGATATAGGTCACGGTCCATTTTCACACACGCTTGAGTCAATATTAAGAGAGAAACTTAATGTCGATCATGTTGATCTTACAAAAGAACTCATTTCAGGCAAACATGTGATATATGATGAAAAAGAAAAAAGATACATAGACTCGCCAAACGTGTTTGAAATTTTACATAAACATAATATCGATCCATTTCAAATTTCAAAAATTGTTGGTGGCGAACCTATAAAAAATAATTACTTAAGTCAACTTCTAAACAGTTCTATAGATGTTGATCAACTTGATTATCTAATAAGAGATTCATATTATACCGGTGTTGCATATGGTATGATAGACATAGAACGTTTTTTACATACTTTAACAATTAAAAATGATAATTTAGCTGTTGAAAAAAAAGGAATTGAAGTTGTTGAAAATATATTAATGGCAAGAGCTTTAATGTACTCCTCGGTCTATTTTCATAAAACTGTACGAATTGCAGAATTAATGCTTTCTAAGGCCATTGAACTAATAAAAGATTACGAGCCTTATAATTTTTTTAAAATGACAGATGCTGAATTAATGAATTATCTAAGAAACAAGAATGGTTTTCAAAACGAGATTGCTACGAGATTAAAATTTAGAAATCTTTTTAAACAGGTTTATGCAAAGTCAAAACTAAATCTAAAAAAAGATCAGATAAATATTGTAAAAAAACTTGAGGATGTAGAGTTTAGAAGGCAAAAAGAACTAGAATTTGAAGATTTTTTAGATATTCCTCAAGGGCATATTATAATTGATGCTCCATTTAAAGAAATTCATTTATCAGAACCTCGAATAGATAAAACAGATATATTAATAGTTGAGGATAAGGGAGTTAAAAAAATAAGTGAATTTACTCCAATTGCAGAAGCTATTAAACTAAGATCAATTCCAAGTTGGGATATTATGATTATTACGGATGAAAGATACAGAGATAAAGTTGAAAAAAATATAGAGAAAATTTTATACAGCTAAAAATTTTGTTTCAACAAGTAATGAGGAGAGAATGGGGAAGATGAAGGTGGTGAGGAGAGATTTAGTAAAAATATACTAATCTAGTATCTCCCCCATTCACAATATATATATAAAAAAACAGTATATAAATCTTATTATAGTTATATCACTTATCAACGAAATGTTATGTTATTGATAGACTTTTATAGCAAATAAATAATAATTATTTGATACAAAAACATATTTAAATAATATTATTTTTTTATAATTGTGAATATTTTAATATTGTGTAGCTGGATATAATATTTTATCAAAAAATCTTAAAATATAATCTGCATTCATTATATACAGATATAAATGGAAAATAATTTTATTACCTATATTCTAGAAAATATTTTTCTATTTTTACCTTTATTTTTAGTTGGAATAGTTGTTACATTATATCTTTATATTACAGGCAAAAAAGATCATTTTACAGAAAAAAAAGACGCAGATACTGATTATATTAAGCTAGCGAAATACAAAATTAATGTGTATGTCTTGATTTATTTGTTTTTATGTATCACTTTGATAGTATTAGGAATTTTATCTAATTTTATATTACCAACTTTTATAGGTGGATTAATTGCGTTAATACCAATAATTATGATAGCTATTTTAAGATTCTTTTCTAACGATTCAAAGGCAGTGTAAAAAATGATTTGGATTGAGATAAATAAGAATTTTGGAGATCAAAGTAACTTTCTATTACCATTTATAGTTGTTTTATTTCTAGTATTTTTGCTACTTTTATTTTACTCATATAAAAGATATGGAATAAAAATGACATGTATGTATTTTTTACCAATAATCATTATCGCTCTATTTATTGAATCCGCAGGAGTAGCGATTGGGAGATATCATTACCCGGGCTATTTTTTATATATCTCAATATTTGGAAATGGCGGTGCTGTACCTATAATAATTATTTTAGGGTGGAGCGTAAACTTTATTATATTTTTTAATATGGGCAAACATTTTGTATCAAGAGTTTATAAAAAATCTAATCTTGTACAAATTTTTTTAATTTCTATTACCGCTGGTATTTTTGCAGTATTTCTAGATTTGCTCGAAGATCCTATAGCCCATAATAATAGATGGTGGGTATGGACAGGATCTATTGAAGGACTAAAAATTTTTGATGTCCCAATATTAAATTTTTCAGTATGGTTCACCCTAATTTGTTATATGTCACTAGCAACAATGTTAATTGAAAGATCTAAATACTCAAAAAATAGAAAACTTTTGATTTCAATAACTTCTATTTCAATTACAGGTGCATTAATACTAATAACTCATGGATTGATTTTAAGACTTTTTCAGACAATTGGAGTTTCATAATAAATATTGGGTATTTTAAAAAGAGACCAACATTAAACTAATTAAGGTAATCTGCTATTATCACCGCTAATGGGTCTATCAAAATTAATAATTGCATGGATCCGGATGATTCGTCCTCCAATATTGTTTCTATCATGTTTTGGTGTTATAGTTAGCGCTTTAAACTGTGCTGTGTTTTTAGATGTAGAATTTTCGTATTACCAGATATTTATGTTAATTCTTATACCCGCTTTTTTATCCACAGGACTAATGCTTCATAATGATATTACAGATCTAAAATCAGATAAAATTAATAGACCCTACAAACCTGTACCTGCAGGAATATTAAAAGAAAAAACAGTTTATTATACAGGGTTATTTTTAATGTTTATTTCGATTTTCTTAACTTTGTTTGTAAATTATAAAGATTATGGTACAATAAACTGGAATTGCAGTATATTTACTTTCATTGTGGTTGTTATAGGATTATATTACAACTATTATGGTAAACATCATGGAATCTTCGGACATATGGCAGTCGCTTTCGGTGTTGGTGCAATCCCCTACTGGGGTAACATAGCTGCTTTCCCAAGTGAACCATTTTTAATGGTGCCATTAGCATTAGCAATCTTTTTACAGGAGACTGGTAGAGAAATTATGGTTTGTGCCGGAGATTACATAGGTGACATAAAAGCAGGATTTAAAACCACACCTGTAAAACTTGGAAGAAAACACTCGATGCAGATTGCTGTGCTTTTCTACTTGGCATTTATTCCGATATTTCCATTATCTGCTTTTGATTGGCCTGGACTTGGCTTCCCACAAGTATTTGGTGCTATATATCTCATAGGTGGAGGGGTTCTAGCATTAGCCCTTCTATTAACCTGGCTATTAACCTACATCGTTGTAATAAAAACAGACAACGAAAAAAAGATATGGAACGCATTTGAAAGATACGAAAGAACCGGAACTCGACTTATGATAATAGTATTTCAGATATTCCTATTAATAGAAGTATTTTATTAGTATTAATTTTATTAGAAAAACTCATATATAGTTAATTTCTACCAAAATCTGATGGAAAAGATTTCAGCATATGCAAGATTATTAAGAATCCCTGGAATTGGTGCTCTTGGAATTGTACCTGTTATTGGAGCACTAACTGTTGGAGTTTATGATAGTTATAATCTTATTTTAGTTTTCATTATTGGATCAATAGCAGGAATCTTTGGTTTTTTACTTAATGATTATTCAGATATAGAACTAGATAGATTAGTAGATGATCTTCATAAAAAGCCTTTGGTAAGCGGAGTTATATCAAAAAAAGCTGCGCTAATGATATCAATCTTATTAACGCTCAGTTCCTTCTTTTTCATTTCTTTACTTTATTATGGAAAAACAATAGACGTTTACAAATTTTTAGGCATTTTATGTATAATTCTTGCAGGTGTTTTAGGCAGCATTTACGATTTGTACGGTAAAAAAATCGTCGGTTCAGATTTTCTAGTAGCTTTATCTGTTTCACTAGTATTTCTATTTGGAGCTTTATCATTTAATAAACCAAATATTGTAACTTGGCTTATTTTTGTTTTAACTTTTAACAATATACTATATATGAATGCCGTTCAAAATGGAATAAAAGATGCAGATCATGATTACAAAATGAAGGTAAAAAATATCGCTCTTTCTTCTGGTGTAAAAGTAAGAGGAAATAACATTACAATCCCAACAGGATTTAAAGCATTTGGTTTTGGAATTAGATTTTTTTCAGCGATTCTACTATTCTTACCTTTTGTATTTTTAAAATATGAATACTATCTTTGGCAAATAACACTTTTAGCTGCGCTTACTGTTATTTTCCTGTACTTAAGCGCTAAAATATTAAACTTAAAAACTTTCAACAGAAATAAAATACGTAGGATTATTGGGATACAATCATTTTTACGATACTCATTAGTCCCTATAATGTTAATTTCGATTATTGGTATTGTACCATCGATAATTTTGATAATAATTCCTATAGCGTGGTACATATTATTCACACCGCTACTAGGTGAAGAGTTATTTAAGCCAAGAATGTAGAATAGATAATATGAATAAAAAGAAGATTTGTATAATCGGTGCTGGCATAGGTGGACTAACAGCTGGAGCTTTATTATCTAAACAAGGTCATGAGGTATACATTTACGAAAAAGAGGCATTAATCGGCGGCAGAGCTAGCTCTATCAATATGACAAACATCAGCCTTCAAAGATATATAACATTATTGAATCGATTTAATATGGAAATCGCATTTTCTGACCCACCTGTAAAAAAAATTTTTAACGAAGGGTTACTTAAAGGATACAATATAGAGTTAGGCTATCATCTGATAGGTGGAGGAATAATAAATTCTCTTAAAAAAATTCTAAATATTTCTGATGTTCAATCAAATATCCTAGAATCAAGATTATATATTCAAAAAGATGAGAAATATGATTTTTTTGTAACAACATTTGATAAAATAATGATGTTCCCAAATATTCTCAGACTTCTTTTTTCCGGTGAAAAAACAATGGAAAAACTGGATAATATAACATTAGTTGAAACAATTAAAAAATATGGTAAAGGTAAAATGAAACTTGTATTAGAGGTAAATTCTCGTTTAATTACCACAGTTAATAATCTTGATAAAATATCTACAGGAGAGGTTTTTAGGACTCAGAAAAATATGAGATTAAAAGGCGTTAGATATCCAAAGGGAGGTTTATCAAATATTACCAATAAACTTGCGGATCTTATCATATTAAATGGTGGAAATATTAAAATAAACTCTCCAGTAAAGAAGATTATAGTTAAGGATAAAAAAGCAACGGGGATAATTGTTAATGGAGAAGAACATTCATTTGATATAGTAATTTCAAATATTATTGTTCAGAATTTGTTTAGAATAGTTGATGAAAAACATTTTCCAAAGAATTACATTAAAAGTTTAAATTCTTTATATGGAACCGGAAGTCTATGTGCTTATTATTCATTTAATAGTATTAGAAAAGATTTGTTAAATAAGACATTCGCTTTTATTGAAAGAAATGTGAATCTTGATGGAAAAGATGTTGTTGGAATGATTGATTTTATGGCTGCTTCACCTGAATCTGGTTTATCTCCTAAATCAAAATATCTTGTTCAATCATATATTGTTTGCACTCCTGAGGAGGCAAAAAACAAAGAAAAGTTGTTGATATTAAAGAGATTATTAGATAAAAACTTAGAGAAAATCATTCCCAATTATAAATCTAATTTAAATTGGGCTATTTATCCTACAACATGGCATTTAGATGGAGTCGCAAAAACTATTGATAATATAAAACCAGAAATACAAACACCTATTGAAAACCTGTATCTAGTTGGAGATTGCGTAAAGGCTCCAGGTATCGGTATTAATTGCGCGATTAACTCTGCTAAAATTTTAAACAGTGTTTTAGCTGAGAAATAATCAAATATTATATAAATTAAAAACTGTTGAATGATGTAAAATGAATAAGGAAAATCTCGAAAACTTTGGCTTAAAAATGGGAAAATGGACGATGAAGGCACCCTATTCAAGGGCCCGATTTTGGTCACCTGAAACCAGAGCAACAATAGATCTTCTGAGACCTTTCACCCTTGCTGCACCGCTTATTGTATCAATGTCAATAATGGTAGCAAGCCTCGTTTTTAATCATCAAAAATTTGGATTAGCTATACCATCGGATTGGCATATCACAGTAGCACAGGCAGGTTTAACAATTGCAATTGTTAACGCTGCATCTAATTCATTAAACCAAGCAGCAGATGTTGAAGCAGATAAAATATCAAAACCTTACAGACCAATACCAAGAAGGCTTATAACAAGAGATAGCGCACAAAGTATCGCATATATATTTTATCTATTTGCTCTTCTAAGAGCCGTAACTATAAACTTTTGGTTTGGTTTATTTATATTTTTGATAATGGTATTTACAATTGCATACTCCTTGCCACCACGTATGAAAAAATATCTTTTAATAAATCAAATATGGATAGCAATACCAAGAGGAATGCTTGGAATATTGGCATCATGGAGTGTTTTTGGACAGGAACATCTATTTGAAACACCAACACCATGGGTAATAGGAGGAGTCGCCACAGCATTTCTAATAGGAGGTATGGCTACAAAAGACATTATAGACGCAAAAGCAGATAAAGTAACAGGGGTTCGAACTATGATAAATACATTTGGAACAAAAACAACAGCTTACGTAAGTCTTCCACTTATGATATTCCCCTTTATCTTCATTATAATTTTAATCAATCTTGGTTTGTTAGCTAGATATCTTTGGCCGTTGTCCTTTTTCTCAGCTTT
>Ga0272441_10014497_pt1 | contig 11168 bp, 8 predicted proteins | sample SSMProp6N_FD_193582 | JGI IMG/M metagenome (GOLD analysis project Ga0272441, IMG submission 193582) | Marine sediment archaeal communities from Little Sippewissett salt marsh, Falmouth, MA, United States - SSM-Prop-6N | ecosystem: Environmental > Aquatic > Marine > Wetlands > Sediment ... | reverse complement strand
CGCCGAGAAGCTGCATGTGGTGCTGGAGACGGCCTTCTACCATGCGAAGCACCCCGCGACCGACACGGACATGCACTGCACCAACGCGGATGGCTACTTCCGGTGGGATGCGGCCCTGGCAGGTCCGCTTCTGGAGGAGCGAGGCGGCGTGCCCATCGCCATCATCGGCCCGGGCTTCGACCCCAGCGGACAGGGCAAGCCCAATCCGCGGATCCGCGACCGCCGAGACGGACAGACCTTCCGGGAGGACTTCGAGCAGGCCATCCAGTGGGATCCGCCGTGGCTGGTGATCGAGACCTTCAACTTCTTCGAGGAAGGCACCGACATCACCGAGACGCAGGAGTTGGGGCGGCTGTATCTGGACATCGCCCACGAGTACTCAGCGAGGTTCCACAAGGGCGGCACTGCCGTGCCATGAAGTAGGCCGTGACGTGGTCTGTAGGCAGGTACCATTGAAGCGCCAAGGGGGGCCGTGCAGTGTCCATACGGGTTCTGACGGTGGCGAGCGCGCTGGCTGTGATCGTCCCACTGGCAGGATGCGGGGGCCGCCATCGTACACAGGATGCCCAGGAAGTCCTCATCTCGGGGTCCATGGAAGTGCGCCACGCCGTGTACGCGCCCAAGTGGTACGGCTTGTGCTGGCCTCCCCTCAGGCTGCTGCAGACACAGGTCTCCCGGCAGGGCGGGCCCTGGCTGTTCAGCCCACAGACGGGCCGCTGGCGTGAGGTGGCCCTGGCGGCCAGCCCGGGCCTCTACGAGCCCGCTCAGTACTTTGGGCTCACGGACAGCCTTGTGTTCTCCCAGTCGGCCCCCGTATGGACCGGGAAGACGCGAGAGAGCCTCTTCGCGGCGGAGATCGGGCGCGACCGCCTCAATCGGCTGTACACGTGCCGGGCGGATGAGCACATCCTCAACTTCGCGTGTGATCCCTCTCGCCCCATCGTGCTTGTGGCGACGGCCGGTGGCGTCACGGCCTCCGCCTCCGCGGTGATGGTGACCACGATCAATATACAGTGAGGCAGACGCCTTGGTGTCGGCACCCTTGAGCTGCCCCCAAGCGGCAGCGTGCAGATGCTTTGCTTGCCCGATGACCGCTGCCTCCTCGTGTGGGAGAACAGCGGCGGAGTCTGCTACTACATGACGCTGGAGGGCGAGGCCGGGCGGTTCAGCCTGAGGGACGCGGCTACGGGGAACGTGTGGCAACCGGTTTCATGGCTCGCCGGGCGGCCCGACACCATCGCCTGCGTGGCGTCCCCGCCCTCTTTGCCACCGCCGGCCGAACGGCCCCTGAAGTTGGCGGAGTGCCGGCTGCCTAAAGGCAAGATCACTCCCGTGTCGCCTCCGGGGGCTACGTACCGGGGCGCGTACACCTCCCTGCATGGCTCGCTGGGCGTCATCGTAGGGTGCCGGGGTTGCAGCGCCATGGTCTCGGACACGGAGCTTGCCGTGTGGCGCTGGGGTCAATGGAAGGAGCGGAAGACCGTCGTGGTGAGAGGCCCCGAGCAGCCCATGCAGCGCTGCTGGGCAGGCCCCGTGCTCGTAGCGGTGGCTGATGATCCCCTGGCCCTCGGGGACCCGCCGGGGCAGATCACGTGCGTGGACTGCTCTACGGATCGAGTGTGGCGGTGGCCGGCGCCGGCGGGGCTGAGCGTGGAGCGCATGATCGCGGTCAAGGCGCGGGACTGAGGGCCGCGGTGCTCCGCACGTATTCAGCCCACGCCATAACGCTGCGAACTGTGCCGCAGCCTCGAGTACGAGCCTGGGTTAGCACTCCGTCGCGCGAACCTGAAGGGTCGCAGACGGCACCGGCGCGTGCCGTTGACGTCACTGCCAGCGTTCATCCGATGATGCCCCACTCGTGAGCCATGCGCCCGTGGCATTCGACAACGAGCGCGATCCCCGTATGTGTTTGGCGTGCATCTCACGGTATGACACCACGCGAGTGCCCCCCAAAACGAGGACCCGCGCGTCGTTGGCTCTGGGGATACGAAGGCCATCGAGGTGTGTCTCGCCCAGCCCCCAAAGGGGGCGGCATGTGCATAGCAACGGGCGTGAGCCCGTTGTTTGGGCCGGGTGCCTCTTCTTGAGCCCTGAAGGGGCGACACCGATACGCCGATGTGCACCATCTTGTGTCGCCCCTTCAGGGCTCACGGTCGCGTGGCGGCGAGTTCCACGGGCTCACGCCCGTGGCTACTCGAGTGACGCCCCTGTCGGGGCTCAGGACAAGGCGCACGGCAGAAGGGCTGCCCGCGGGAACACCAACCCAACGCCTGCCCGGTTGGGGAGCCCGCCAATCTCGCCGCGACGCGACCGGTGCTGTCACTTGCCAGCCTGGCGGCGAGACGCACGGGAAGGTCAGCTCTTCCCACCGATCCCGTCTACGGCGGCGAACGTTAGACACGTACCGAGCCCCGCTCGCGCTTGCGGACCGGGGATACAGTCCCCGGCCAGGTGTGGGGCGGAGCCCCACGACGTTGCCTCGTGTCGCCGTGCCGAAAGACCTACGCCAAACACGTGCTGGTTCGCCAAGGGGGCACGGTCAAGGAAGGGCCGGCAGGCCCCGCGGAGTGAAGACGCTAAGCAAGCCGAGCACCCAATCGCCGTCGTTTCAGTGGAAGATCTGGTACCCCTCGAAGTTCATCGCCGGACTGACCACCGCCCAGATGCTGCCGATCAGGTAGTCGCCCAACACGAGCCCGAGGAACAGGGGGATCATCCGCCGATATAAACGCTGGCCGCCGTAGCGGACGATGGCGTACTTGGCGGCCCAGGCGATCATGAAGGGGAACCACACCCAGATCAGCCCCGGCCCGGCGCAATACCCCAGGGGATGCAGCCACAGCCACGTGTACCGGGCCTGTAGCTTCCACAAAAGCAAGGTGAAGCCTGAAGACAATGCGACGGTTACCACCCGGGGCAGCTCGAAGGATCGACCCACGGTGAGCATGTTGCTCAGCCAGCCGTACACCTCATAGCCCGTCCAGCGGGCGTAGCCAATGCACTTGGTGGCGGCGCCCTCGGTGTAGCCCACCTGCAGGCATGCCCACGGGCCCGCCACGGAGGCCATCACCGTGGCCGCGAGGAGTGGCACCAGCAGATCACGTGGGCGCAACCCGGCGGAGTGCCACAGCTTGAGGGCCTCCAGTTGGGTAGGCATGGCATGGCTGCGGTTCAGCCGCCAGAACCAGTGGCTCAGGCCTGCCCCGATGATGTTGCCCTTGCCCAGCAGATGGGTGTCCACCAGGGGGAAGACATTCATCGGCTCGAGGTCCCACACGGTGTGCTGGCTTCCGGCCTCGGCGCGGACCCGGGTGATGGACAGGGCCAGCAGGAAGTACAGGCCCACGGCGATGACGGCGGGAAGCAGCGTCATGCCGATGGCGCGCCAGAAGCCGATGAGCACAATCACCCCCACGGCCGCCCCGTACAGAGCCGTGCGGTAGGGCAGGGGCTCGTCCTCGTCGCCCAGGTCGGCGCCGCTGATCAATGACCGGAACAGCCGCGACCAATGACCGCGCGTCACATACAAAAGCAGACCCGCGTAGGTGGTCCAGGCTCCGATGCCCTGCTCCATGACGAAGGGGTACCCCGGCAGCCGGGTGACGCCCAGGTAGTAGCCAACCACGACTTGCGCCTTGATGAACAGGTAGAAGAACCAGCACGAGAACAGCACGTCCAAGGGCACGAAGTACCCCAGGCCTATGGCGAAGGGATAAAAGGAGTAGGGGGCCCCGAGCATGTTCCACGGCGGGTCGACGAAGGCGGGCCACCGCGCCCGCGTCTGCAGGAAAGGCAGGGCGGGGTAGAGCCGCGCCAGACCCGCCATGACACCGTTGACGAAGGGCAGCGCCGCCCCCATCCACAGGATGCGCGAGCTGTAGAACCTGGGAATGTCCATTCCCACCATCGCCAAGGGCAGGCGGATCACCGGGAAGCTGAGCTTGGTCTCCTCGATCCACGCCTTGCGGATCAGCACATTCAGGCACAGCATGGTCCAGAAGGACACCAGCATGAAGCCGATCCAGATCAACAGGGGTCCCGTCCATGCCCGCAAGACGGCGCCGCGGTAGAGGGTCTCGCCCCCCTCCATGAACCCGCGCAGGGCCTCATTGTCCCACACCAGCGCCCACCGGGGCATGTAGGGGAAGATGACATCCTCCCACTTGTTCTCCGGCGAGGCGAACCACGAACCCCACCCGAGGACCGTCACCAGGTTGATCCCGAAATCGTGGGTCGCCACAGTGCATGAGACGGCGAGCATCACGTAAATGATGATGAGCTCGGGCACGGAAAGGGCCCACGCGGGGCGCAGTGCGCGCAGCACGGCATTGAGGCACACCAGGACCAACAGAAACAGGACAGGCGTTACGAATAGGGGGTTCAAAGTCAGGATCATGTACCAGCGCAGCTCGGCCAGGATGACCCAGTAGGCGTTCAGGGGTATGAGCGCCAGCCCGATGAGAACGGCGCGAAGGCTGACCGGCGACCTGGGTCTCTCTACTGACTGCATTGACTGCGCAGGCATCACACGCAGAGCGCCCTTCAACAAGCTCGGCCGAGATGAGGCCGGCGACCAGACGGTGACTGCTCATCGGCAATTGGCCGTACCGGCCCGCATGTCCTCCCGGCCGACGCCGCAGGGCATTGCCCGCCCCGCGCGTGGAGGTCTGCCCGAGCCACCTCACGAAGAGGCCGGCGCGCAGTTCACTGAATGAAGGTGAGGCGAGTAGGATGCCCATGCAGGGCTTGAGCGTAGCAGGTGCGGTTCTGATGCTCTCGTGCGCGGCCCCCTGTCTGGGAGCCGACTATGACCTCCGGTTCGCCTACGCGACCGATGAGGTGTTCCTGGATGGCAGGGGCGAAAGGCAGCTTGGGGAGGGGGCGGGCGTCACCCTCAACGCCGCACGCGGCGAGTATGAGAGTTTTCAGCTTGTGGTCGTGCCCAGCGCAGAGGACCTGCGGGAGGTGGGGGTGCGGTTTGAGGACTTGACGGGCCCGGACGGCTCACGCCTTGCCGCCACCAACCTGTCATGGAGGCAAGTGGGGTACCTCTTCTGCAGGGAGCACACTCACTACGATTTCCCAGGCGAGGACTGGTACGCCGACCCTCTGCTGGAGTCCGAATCGTGCAGTGTTGCCGCTGGCGACCACCAGCCGTTGTGGGTCACGGTGGGCGTCCCGGCAGACCAGGCTCCCGGGGTTTACAATGGCTCGTTGAGGGTTGTCGCGGCCAACGCCCCCGATGCAGCCGTGCCCTTGCAGGTCACGGTGTGGCCGGTCACGATTCCCTTTCAGTCAAGCATCCCCATGGCCTTCACCGTGGGCACCGGCCCTCACGAGGCGGGCTGGCAGCGCGACATCTCCACCTTCTTTCCGGGGCACGAGCAGAACTTCGAGTTCCGCAAGATGACCTACGACTTCATGCTCAAGTATCGCATCAGCCCCGATCATTTGTACCTCAAGCAGCCCCGGCCCATGGAGGACTACGAATACCTCATCGCGAACGGGGCAAGCTGCTTCAACCTACTTTGTGTGCCCGACTTCGGTGGGGGGCCGCGGAGGGAAGAGCCCAGCGAAGAACGGATCCAGGCGGCCCTGGACGCCCTGGAGCCGTACGTGACACGCATCCGTGAGTTGGGGGCCATGGACCGGGCGTACGTCTATGGGATCGACGAGCTGGGCACAGACCTCAAGAGCATCGAGCAGAAGTGGTTCCATGCCGTGCATGAGCGCTATCCCGATCTGAAAACCTGCCAGACCTCCGGCTGGATGGACCTTGATGTGGAATGCGACATCTTCTGCCCGCTGCTTTCGGTGTACAGCGCGAAGCGGAACGAGCCGGTGAGGCAGGCGGGGCGGAAGGTGTGGTGGTACACGTGCATCGGCCCCAAGCACCCCTACCCCAACTGGTTCATCGAGTACCCGGTGATCGAGGCGCGGATCGTCGGCTGGATGACCTACCAGTGGCGTGCCGACGGGTACCTGTACTATGCCACCAACCTGTGGGCGAACGGAGGCAACACGGGCCCAATGCCCCCGGGGCCCCGCTGCGATTGGAACGCCAATAGCTGGCGGAAGGCCAATGGCGACGGCTGCATCTACTACCCGGGCGAGAAGGGCCCTCTGGCCACCACCAGGCTCGAGAACATCCGCGACGGGTTCGAGGACTACGAGTTGTTCCGCCTGCTGGACGAGACCTACGGGGCGATCCAGACCGACCTTGTTCAGGAGGCTCTGCCCACCGGACGCGGGCAGCAGGTGTGCCTGCAGATCATAGACAAACGGGACCAGTACTCCCGTGACTCACAGGCCCTGCGACGGGCGCGGATCGATGCTCTCAGAGAGCTGGCACAGGTGGGGCAAGCGCCACGGCTTGCGGTGACCTCGCCGGGCAAGGAGTGGGTCACCTATGATGAGACCTTCACCGTACGCGGGGTGGCGCAGCCGGGCTCTGGGGTGAAGATCAATGGGCAGCCGGCGAAAGTCGAGGGCGCCCGCTTCAGCCTTCCCGTACCACTGCAGATGGGCGAAAACACCCTCACAGTCAGCGCGTCCTCCCCCGGCGGCCAGACCAAGGAGCTTGCCTACAGACTCATCCGCCGGGAGCCGGGGTACACGCCCCCTGGCATCAAGGCCGAGCAAACAAGGGCCGGCGCACTGATCGATGACTGCGCCGACAGCGCGGGATGGCAGCTCTTTGGAGCCGCCAAGGACGCCCTGTCGATTGAGGCGGCGCTACTCGAGGGACGACAGGCGATCGTGGCAAGCTACGATCAGGAGGCCTCCCGCGGCAAACGAGCCAGCATCGGGCGCAGGATCCCACTGATGGGCCGGCGGAATGTTGGCGTACACCTGTGGGTATGGGCCGATGGATCGGGGATACCGATGACCGTGGAGTTGTGTGAGAAGGACTGGCCAAACTGGACCCACACACTGACCCTCGATTGGGAGGGCTGGAAGCAGATCAAGCTCACCTGGGAGGACTTCCCCGGCGGGAACCACAACTACTCGCGTGACGAGAAGCCCGACTGGGACACCATCTTCTGGTTCGCGCTGACACCGCGCACCCAGGACGCGAAGTTCGCCATATCGGACTTACGCTTCCTGGTCCCGAGATAGCCTTTCGGGGCCGCACCGGCATTGATCGGCGGCCTATGACGGCGTGAGGGCGGACCGATACCGCCAACCACCGCGCTTCAGCGACGCGCGAAAGCGAGAGCGCCTTTTTGATGCAGGAACGCGATAGCCCGACGACCCCCTCAACGGCGCCTCTTGGCCCCGACGCCGGCTTCTGGCCCCGTGTGGGCGCCAAGCTCATCGACCACGGTTTATGGACCGTCATCGAGGTGAGTCTGATCGCCGCCGGGGCGTATCTGAACGCCCTGGGCCATCCCCCATGGGTCATCGCCAGCGGATGGGTCGTTTCGATGGCTCTGTGGTACGTGTACGTGTACTGGATGACGAGGCGTCGCGGGCAGACCGTGGGGAAAATCGCCGCTCACGTGCAGGTCGCGGTGCCCAGCGGCTCCCCGCCCGGGGCCCGGAGGATGCTGCTCCGAACGCTGGCTGAAGCTGTGTTCGACATGTGTGGGGTCATGCTCATGGCGTGTGGCTGGTGGCTTGCCACGAGATTGCAGGTGGACCCGAGCCGTGGCGCCATCTTCGGCTTTGCGTTGGGGAGTCTGCTGGGGCTGCTCGACGCGCTGTACGTGTTGGTGTCACCGCGCCGCCAGGCCCTGCATGACAGGCTTGCGGGCACGTACGTGGTGCGCGTGTCCCCTCGGCCGATGAGAGGCTTTGTGCTGGCGTCGGCACTGGCCTTCGTGGCGCCGACACTGTCCACCCTCGTCGTCGTCAAGCCCTTCCTTGTCGAGGCCTACTTCGTGCCCTCAGGCTCAATGGAAGACACCATCCAGATACACGATCGCATTCTTGCGAATAAACTGAGCATGCGGATGCGGAGCCCTCGACGCTACGAGATCGTGATGTTCAAGGCCCCCGGTTACGTGGCGCCTGACGGCAAGATCTTCGTGAAGCGCGTCATCGGGATCGCGGGCGACCGGGTGCGCGTGACCGGCGGCAAGCTGTACCGCAACGGCAAGCCGATCCGGGAGCCCTTCATCAAGGAGCCCCCTGTGTACGAATGGCCGGCGGGGGCGGCGGACGGGCAGGAGATCTCCGTGCCGGAGGGGCACGTGGTGGTGTTGGGCGACAACCGCAACAACTCCGCCGATTCTCACTACTGGCAGCGCATATCCGAGGACCGCCGCGAAGTAGAGTCGGCCCCCTTCTTGCCTGTTGCCGCGATTCGTGGCAGACTGGTCTACCGTTACTGGCCCCTGACCCGGATGGGCACGGTGGCGCAAGACGAGCTTGCGGACGCAGCGGACTGACAGGGCACACACAACGCCGGAAGAGGGACAAGACCATGCTTCGCGCGGGCGCCGCGTCCATCGACATAACGCCACCTATCGGGGCGTACCTGGCCGGCCACTTCAACTCCCGGCAGTCTACCGGCATTCACGACCCACTGACGGCGACGGCTCTGGTCATCTCCGGCGATGGCGGGCAGGTGGCGCTGGTGGGGTGCGACCTCATCGCCATGGATCCCGGCGTGGCGGCCCGGACGCGGGAGCTCATACAGGAGCAGACGGGGATCGGGGCCGAGAGCGTGATGATCTGGGCCACACACACCCACGCCGGGCCCATGATGCTTCCCGGCGGCAGAGATTCGCGGGATGAGCAATACATCGCGCTGCTGGCCCACAAGTTGGCCGGCGGCGTGAAGATGGCTCAAGACCGCATGGCCGACAGCGAGTTGAGCGTTGCCGTCGGCCATGAGGATGGGATCGCCTTCAACCGCCGCTACCGGATGCGCGACGGCAGCACGGCCACCAATCCGGGGGTGGGGAACCCGGATGTCGTTGAGGTCGCCGGTCCCATCGACCCGGACGTGGGCTGCCTGTTCGTACGCCGGGGCGGTGCCACCAGGGCCGTCTTGGTGAACTACGCCTGCCATCTGGATGTTCTTGGTAACGGCAACCACCTGATCTCCGCCGATTACCCCTACTACTTGCGCCGGACGCTGGCACAGGTCGGGCTTAGCGATGCGGTAGTGCTTTTCGGCAATGGTTGCTGTGGCAACATCAACCATGTCAACGTCTTTGCTTCCGAGCGCCAGGGCGGCTTTGAGCATTGTGAGAAGATGGGCCGCGTGCTGGCGGGGGAGGCGCTGAAGTGTCTCAAGGACCCCGCGCCGGTGGATTCGTGCACGGTTGCGGCGCGCCGAGCGCGGATCGAGTTGCCCCTTCGCGCCTTCAGCGCAGAGGAGTTGTCTAAGTTTCGCGCTATCGCTGCCGATGATGCCATCAGCGCGACGGATTTCAGGAAACTCAATGCTCGCGGGAAGCTGCGCCTCGCCGAGACGGGCGCAACCAGCCACACGACTGAGGTGCAGGCCCTGAGGATCGGCGGGCTGGCCATTGTCGGGATACCTGCCGAGTACTTCGTGGAGTTCGGGCTGTCCATCAAGGGCCGATCACCGGCGGAGGCGACCTTCATTATCGAGCTGGCGAACGACTGCGTCGGGTACGTCCCGACGGAAGAGGGCTTCGAGCAGGGAGCCTACGAGGGGCAGAGCGCTCGATTCGCCAAGAACACGGGCGCGGTACTGCTCGATGGTGCTCTGGGATTGTTGCAGGAGCTGTACAGTGGGTAGCCAATAAGTCAGCCAACAGCAGCACGGGCACAAGCAGACGGAAGGCGCATATGAGCAGCACGTCAGCCCACTTCTTCACAGGTTCCTTCAAAGCCCGGAACCGAATTGTGGCCAGCGCGGCGATCGTCATCGCCTCGGCGGCACCCTTCGCCATTGCGCTGGTCGTCATCACGTACTTCGTGGCCGATCCCAACGACTGGCTCGCCGGCATCGTGACGGTGGCCGCCTTCCTGGCCGCCGGGGGCTCGACCTGGGTCGTCCAGAACCGCTTCGCTCTGCTGGGGAACGCGTGGCTGCGTGGGAAGCTGCAGTCGTGCCACGCGGACGCCGACCCCATGAAAAACGCCGACACCCAACAGACCTTCGTCGGATTCGCCCCCGGAGACGGTATCCGCACGTGGGAGGGGGAGACCGATCTAGACGTAGGCTTCCTGTGCGTAAGTGGCGATGCGGTGGTGTTCCTGGGCGACCGGTTCACATGGTCTCTGGCGAGGGACCGGATCGACCGGGTCGACCTGACGCCCGCCCCTCTGGGCCCCCGGCGGATCGTCGTCCACTGGCACGCCCCCAGGGAACCGCGCCGGTCATTCACTCTCGAGTCCCGTGAGGCCAACTCCCTCAAGGAGGCGGATGCGCGCACACTCGACCTTTTTAAGCGCGTAAGGCAGTGGACGCTGCGGGAATCTGAGGGCGCAGGGCTGACCCACCCTCTGGGCTACCCCCCGACTGACAACCAGGGCGGCAGACCCATTGATGAACCCGCGGCCGGCTCGTGCGTGACAACGATCGCTATGATGGTGATCATCATCCTGACCATCTGGTACCTTGTCGGTGAGATGCTCGACGATAGGTTCTATTACCACGCGGTGCTGTGGGCCGGGTTCGTCTTCGTCGGCGGGACCGTGTTCACCAGATGCCTGCTGCACTACCTGCAGAGCTCCACGGCGCTGGGGGACAGGCACAAATCTCCGGGCCGGGCCTGATAAGATGAGCAGACAACTCGGAGGCGTCGGCCTTCCGGGGCGGTCCGGCGGAGCCCCGATGCGGCCCGCGGCCACCGTGGGGTCACGCACGTCACAGTGCTTGACTTGCCGCCAGTGGCGGGAATACAATCGGCCGCGATCAATAGCCCACCTCGCGCGGCGGGAGCCTTTGCCTGCCGCGCGTTACTTTACCGAGGCCCGACCGCGCCCGGGGCGAGGTCAAGCCCCGGACGTCTCACCACCAGCCTGGAGTTGAATTCGGCGTGCGACCCGCTTGGCTCGAGATCGACCTTGGCGCCATCGCCCACAACATGTCGGAGATTCGCCGCATCATCGGGCCTGATACGGGCATCGTTGCTGTGGTGAAGTCCAACGCCTATGGCCATGGGGCCGTCCCCGCGGCCCGCCAGGTACTCGACTGCGGCGCCTGCATGTTGGCCGTGGCATTGCTGCAGGAGGCCGTGGGG
>Ga0272441_10014496_pt1 | contig 11169 bp, 13 predicted proteins | sample SSMProp6N_FD_193582 | JGI IMG/M metagenome (GOLD analysis project Ga0272441, IMG submission 193582) | Marine sediment archaeal communities from Little Sippewissett salt marsh, Falmouth, MA, United States - SSM-Prop-6N | ecosystem: Environmental > Aquatic > Marine > Wetlands > Sediment ... | reverse complement strand
CACATTCACCGTTTTTGCGTTTTTAGGCATGGGAGCTCCCTGCGTCAGCCCTGGTAGCTCGTCAGGATCTTGCGTACCTTGGCTGTTGTTAGTTTGCCGTAGTATTTGTTTCCGATCATCATTACCTGGGCCAGAAAGCAGGTGCCCAGGCAGCGGACCACTTCCAGGCTGAAAAGCTTGTCCTCCGTGGTGTCCCTGCCGTTCAAATTGAGATAGGAGCGAATTTCATCCAGAACCATCTGCCCCCCTCGTATGTGACAGGCCGTGCCCATGCACATCTTGATGATGTTCTTACCCCGAGGGACAAGGGAGAACTGGGCGTAGAAGCTGATCACCCCGTAGATGTGGCTGAGGGGGATCTTGAGATGCCTGGCCACTGCCTCCAGTGCATCTACGGGCAGATAGCCCAGCTCCTCCTGAATGTCCTGGAGCAGGCCCATCAGCGCTCCCTGTCCCTCCTCCGGAGGGTATTGCTCCAGCAGGTGAGTGATGTCGGCGGTCCCGGATTGCGTGCTCATGGGGTTATCCCTTCTGGTTACTGCCGCGCAGGTAGGCGCTCCAGTAGCTCATTCCGACGAACACCCCACCTCCGATTATATTACCGATGGTCACGGGCAGCAGATTCTTCCAAAGGAAGTTGAGCCAGCTCAGCGACTCAGCAGCTACTCCAGCGGGGGCTCCGACGCCTCCGAAGAGTCTCAAGAATATTCCCGTTGGAATGAAGTACATGTTGGCCACGGAGTGCTCGAAGCCCAGGGCCACGAATCCCATGATGGGGAAAAAGATGGCGAAGATCTTGCCGATGGTCTGGCGCGCGGCCAGGGCCATCCAGACCGCCAGACAGACCAGCCAGTTACAGCCCACCCCCCGTACCAGGGCCTGGATGAAGGGCAGGTTGACCTTGCCGTAGGCGATCTTCACCGCGGCAGCCCCCAGGGCTCCGTCGCTCAGGCGCCACAGCCCGGAAAAGACGAACAGCAGGGCGATGATGATCGAGCCGATGAAGTTGGCCACGTAGACCAGGCCCCAGCGTTCCAGCATCCGGCCGAAGGTGATCTCCCGGGTGATGGCGCTGGAGATCATCAGGTTGTTCCCGGTGAACAGCTCCGCCCCGGCAATGATGACCAGCATCAGGCCCAGGCTGAACACCGCCCCGGTCATGAACTTGGTGAATCCGACGCCTAGATAGCCGGCCATGTCGAAGCTGACCGTAGTCGCCAGCATGCCGCCGAAGCCGATGTAGGCGCCGGCCAGGATGCCCAGAACCAGGACCGAGAGCCAGGGAGAGGTGGTTTTGCCCACCCCCACCTTCTGGGCCACGGTTTCAGCGATCGTGTTCGGGGCTTTGTCCTCGATGCTCGGAACGGGGAAGCTGATCGAGCGGACGATCTTCTCCACGTCCACCGAACCCTTTGCTTTTTCCTGTTCTTTGCGCCGGATAGCCTTCTGTACGGCGGAGAGGATCTCCTCCGGTGTGAAAGGTTTAGCCAGGTAATCCACAGCCCCCCGCTTGAGAGCGTCCGCTGCCCTCTCCACGGCGGGAAAGCCCGTGATCATCACGATCGCCGAATCCGGGGAGCGTTTGTCTATCATTTCCACGGTGTCGATGCCGTCCAGCTCGGGCATCTTCCAATCGCAGAGGATCACGTCGAAGGTACCTTCGGCGGCCAGCTCAAGGCCTTTGCGGGCACTGTCCGTGGTGGTCACTTCGAATCCTTCAGAGCCGAAGATGCGGCTGCAGGATTCCAGAACGATCTTCTCGTCGTCGATCACCAGTATTTTCTTTCTCTTTTCTTTACTGTCACTCATCCTAGTCTATCCCTCATTCATTTGATGTTTTTTTACCATATCTCCGCGCTCAACCGGCTTACCAACCAGCGCTTCTGCTGCGGGGTCAGTTCCCCGATTTGGCTTTCGATCCAATGGATGTCTCCGGTAAGAATTGCCAGTTTCTCCGGACCGGTCAGGTCATAGTCCTGGAGGGCTTCAGGCCCGTAGTAGAACAGGCTGGTGACAAACTCACTGTCTACGGCGGCTCGCTCCAGCACCCGTATGACCTCGTCCTTGTGGATCAATTCCTGCTTTTCGGGCTCCTCAGAGGCGGACCTCTCCAATACCTTTTTTACAGTTGTCATCAGCATGTCCGGAGTAAAGGGCTTCTCTATGTAGTCTGAAGCGCCCAGCTTCATCGCCTGCACGGCGCTCTGCACAGTGGCGTACCCGGTGAAGATGACCACCGGGGTGGCCGGTTTAGACCGCTTGATATCCCGCAGAATCCGCATTCCCCCGATTTCGGGCATCCGAATATCGGTCAGCACCAGATCGTAATCCTGCTTCATGGCTCTCTCCAGCCCCTCCCGGCTGGATATAGCCGGATCCACTTCGAACTCCCCGGTCCCGAGGATCTTCTTCACGCTGTCGAGGATGATCTGCTCATCATCGATCACCAGTATCTTCTTCTTTTCCATTTCTGTATCGTACCTCTACAGGTTAGGTTTCCTCTTCTCCCTTCGGTAAAGCCTTCCGCACCGCCGCGATCAGCTCGTCCGGCGTAAACGGCTTGGCTATGAAGTGGGTGGCGCCCATCCGCATACCGCTGGAAATCGTTTCTGGGGTTGGATAGCCGCTCATAACCAGAATGGGCATATGGGGCAGATTCTCTTTGACGTTGCCGATTAGATATATGCCATCATACTCGGGCATGATTACGTCGACAAGGAGAATGTCGAACTTTTTCTCCTCCAGCATCTTCAGGGCTTCTTTGACGCTGGAGGTGAGGCTGACCGCGTACCCTTCCGACTCGAGGATCCGTTCGCAGCTGGCCAGAACGACCAGGTCATCATCGACGATCAGGATCTTCTTCATTGTTGAGGCTCCTCCACGGGCAGGGAGATTGTGAATACGCTTCCTTCTCCCACGGTGCTGCGCACCCGGATCGTACCGCCGTGGCGTTCAATGATACCCTGGGATACCGACAAGCCCAGCCCGGTTCCTTTTCCAACCTCCTTGGTAGTAAAGAAGGGATCGAACAATTTGTCCAGATGCTCCGGGGCAATACCGCAGCCGGTGTCGTTGATCTCCACCTCGATGGCCTTGCCCATGCCGCCGGTAGTGGTTGTGACCCGAGTATAAATGTTGATATGCCCGCTTTTTTCCGTGGCGTCGATGGCGTTCAGAATAATATTCAGGATGACGCTCTGCACCTGATTGCGGTCCAAGGTGCGCGTAGGAATGTCCTCCCCCGGGTCGAAGCAGAAAATTACCCCTTTTACCAGCGACTGGTTGGCCACCAGGGGAATCGTCTGCTCGATCAGGGCGTTGATGTCCGTCGGTTCCGGTTCGATCTTGGTTTGCCGGGAGAAGTCCAGCAGTCCTTTCACGATCATCCGTACCCGCTCGGTGGCATCGGCGATTGTCTGGAGATCTTCCCGGATCTCCTCATTGATATCCTCTCGGCGCAGGAGCATATGGGTGAAGGTGAGTACCCCGGTGAGGGGATTGTTAATTTCGTGAGCCACACCGGCGGCCAGTCGTCCAACCGAAGCCTGTTTCTCCGACTGCAGCAGCTTCAGCTCGCTCTCGGCCCGCTGGGATCGATCCCGTTCCCGTAGGGAAGAGAGCATCTCCTGGAAGGTCTTTTGCAGAACCCCGATTTCGCTGCTCGAGATCCGGCCGATCTGCGGGGAGAGGTCTCCGGCGGAAACGCGGCGGCTCACATCGATGAGGCGCTGCACCGGATTGAGGATCCTCTGGCTCAACAGATAACCCAAGGCGATGGCTATCAGAATGCCTGCAGCGGTGATCAGGATGAAGACCAGCAGGGTGTTGCGTCGGATGTCTACGTATTTTGCCTCCAGCACACCCACGTAGAGTATCCCTACCCGGCTGCCGAAGATATCGACGATCGGCTCGTAGGCGGTGATGTACCAGTCGTTGACCACGAAGGCCCTGTCGATCCAGCGTTCCCCTTCACCAAGTACCTTTTCCCGCACCTCTTCGGACACCCGGGTTCCAATAGCCCTTTGACCTTCGGAGGTCATCACGTTTGTGGAGACCCGCAGGTCGTTGAAGAATATGGTCGCCGTGCCGATGCTCCGACCCCGATACACCTCCTCCCGGAATACCGTCTCCCTTACCCGGTCCACGATCTCATCGCTTCGGTTCAACAGCACTCCGCCGTAAACCGCTCCGATCAACGTATTGCCCTGGTACAGAGGAACGGCGCAGGAAATGGTCATTCCCGAGGTTTCTTCGGTTTCCGGCCGGGGTGCGGCCATCGGGGTGGGGATCAGTTCGATCCGTGCCTGCTCGGCCAGCGCCGGATCCTCGGCCATCAGTGTCCCGCGGTCCATAATAACCGTACCGCATACGGTGGATCGCGTCTCAAGGCAAAGCACAGCCGCGGGATTGCTGGGAGACGGTAGGGCCGCTGCGGCGCCGTCCTCAGGGCGGTTGAGGCGCACCAATGTTCGGCCATCGGGATCCACGATCCCGGCAAAGTCCAGCTGCATTTCCCGGGCCAGGGCTCTGAGCCTGTCGAGAAGGTATTCGGTGTCCTGGAGGGAGACCGCCTCCAGACAGCCTCTTTCCTGCCCGGCGATCTGCAAAGCCAGGCGCAGCCGGGTTTCTACGTTGTTGTAGATTTCCCGGGCTGCATTCAGATCCAGGCGGACGCGGTTCGTCGCTTCGTTCAGGACGGACTTATTGAGCAGTTGTACACCGACCAGCAGCGAGAGACCGCCAACGAGGATGCAGACACCGAGAAAAGCCGAGATGAGTCGAAAGCGAGTAGTGTGTATCACGATCGTTCAGGGCAACGATAAACTGATTCCCTTCAAAATGTCAAGCTATTGTGATTTATTTCACGATAAAAATCGGAATCGCCGGCCCCGGAAAGGGGAAAATACTGGCCTTTCTCGCGCGGTTGGTGGTACATTATGGTCGATGAGCAGCGGAGAAGCCAAAGACACTCCCACCACTATTGCAGGTCTGATCCTCGCCGGGGGGCGCAACACCCGCATGGGAGGCAATGACAAGAGCCGAATCCCGGTGGGGGGAGTTCCGCTGATTCACCATATCTCGCAGTTGCTCCAGGATCTGTTCGGAGAGGTGATCCTGGTGACCAATCGACCCGACCTGCACCGGGACCTGCCAGAGGGAGTGGAAATCGTCTCCGATCAGTACAGAGGACGGGGACCCCTGGGGGGGCTCCAGGCGGGGCTGAGGCGAACAGAAGCGGATGCGGTGTTCTGCCTGGCCTGCGATATGCCTTCCCTGGACCGGCGGCTGATCCAGGCCCAGGCGGAGGAGTTCCGGGGCGCCCTGCAGAGCAGCTGCCAGATTCTGATTCCCCGGGTCGGTGAGCTGATCGAGCCGCTGCACGGGATCTACCTCAAGGAACTGGAGCCCCTGGTACGGGAGATCTGCAACGGCCCGGGGGGATACTCGATCCGGGTGCTGCTGGGGCGGGCTCGAACCTGCTATTGGGACCTGGAGGACACGCCCCGGATTCGCAGCGCCTTCTTCAATTTGAACACGCCGAAGGATCTCAGCGTCCACCTGGACGCGGCGGGGAGATAGTATCAAGGTGCGCAGTTTGGAAATCCTCCGCATCCGCGGCGGCAAGGGGGAGATTCGGCAGGACCTGGTTACGGAGGAGATCTCCCTCAAGCTCTTGGCCGAGCATCGGCGGATCGCCGTGCTGATGTGCTCTCCAGGAGACCTGGAAGACCTGGTACGGGGTTTCTTCTACACCAACGGCTTCATTCAGTCAGCCGATCAGATCCGGAAAATCGTCGTGAACAGGGCGACCTGGAGCGCCTTTATCCAGCTGGTTCCGGAGCTCGATCCTGGAGGGTTCCGCTTGAGCGGAGTGATCGGTTCGGCCTGCGGCGCAACGCTTCCGGTCGAAGTGGGGAGCGACAGCCAGGAGGAGGGGCGGAACGAACGGCCGGGTGAGGAGGGCCGGATCGGGCGGCAACAAGGGGTGAGGATCACCGGGGATGGCCTGCGGATAACCCCTCAGCAGCTCAGCGCCCTTATGGAGGAGCTTCGCGACCGTTCCGAGATGCACCGAAAGACCGGAGGCGTGCACGCGGCGGCCCTGGCGGATCCGGCGGGGGTGCTCATTTTTCGTGAGGATATCGGGCGGCACAACGCGGTGGACAAGGTGATCGGCGCAGCCCTGCTGCAGGAGCTCGGTTTCAAAGACAAGCTCCTGCTGACAAGCGGGCGACTTTCCTCCGAGATCCTCCACAAGGCTGCAGCCTGTGCCCTGCCGGTTGTCGTATCCCGCAGTGCACCCACGGATCGGTGCGTGGCTGCGGCCCGAGAGCTAAATATCACGTTGATCGGTTTTGCCAGGGGCAGCAGGATGAATGTCTACAGCGCACAGCAGAGGATCGAAGGGCAATATTTGACATCCCCGGAGGATCCGCAATATACTCGGGTTCAAGAAAAGGGGAAGCGATGAAGATAGCACTCAGCGGTAAAGGGGGCGTGGGGAAAAGCACTCTGGCGGCAATGATCGCCCGGGTCCTCCGGGACCAGAGCAACCAGGTGGTGGCCATCGATGCCGATCCGGATATGAACCTCGCCACTCTGTTCAATATCCCGGTGGAGCGGCAGATCACGCCCATCATCGAGATGAAAGAGCTGATCGCCGAGCGGACGGGAACCGAGGTCGGCGAACCCGCGCCGTTTTTCACGATGAACCCGAAGGTCGACGATATTCCCGAAAAGTACTGGGTCGACCAGAAGGGAGTCAAACTTCTGGTCATGGGAACCGTGCAGCGGGGCGGGGGCGGTTGCGCCTGTCCGGAAAACGCCTTCCTCAAGAGCCTGCTTGGCCATATGATGATCGCCCGCCAGGAATGGGTCATCCTTGATATGGAGGCTGGTATCGAGCACCTGGGCCGGGGAACCGCCCTGGGGGTGGACTACATGCTCGTTGTGGTGGAACCGAACCGCACCAGCGCGGAAACCGCTCACCGCATCCAGAAACTGGCAGCCGACATCGGGATCAAGAGGGTCAGGGTCGTGGGCAACAAGGTGCGCAATGACGGCGATGAGCAGTTGATCCGAAAGGCATGCGACGGGCTGGAGATCCTCGGCTTCCTGCCGCTTTCCGAGCAGATCCGCCAGATCAGCACGGGGGAGATCTCCCTGGAGGAGCTCGATGGCGAGATCCTGGGGCTAGTTCAAGATCTGGTGGATCGCCTGAGCTGAAGCATCGATCGAACAGCTCCCGGGGCGAACGGCGGCCCCAGGCATCCCGCTGTGAAAACGCTTTGGTAATTTAGTGCTTTTTTTGGTAAAATAGAAAATAGTCAAAATAATATTGATTCTCTCCGTGTTCTGGTCTATAATGCAACCACTATTGTCGAGTTTATAGAGGTACGGAGTGTGATTCGCTGCAATTTTGCGGCCTCTGAACATATATCCCTTCTGTGTACCACTTCTAAAGGGCCAACCGCCGACAAAAGACATGGTCAATCCCTCAACTTTGGCTCTTTAATATTCATCAGGCACCAGGATGACGAGCAGAGGTCGAATAACTAGCCGTTATTGGAAACGGCACAACGTTCAACTCCCTAAAAAATCCTCTGATAGAAACGAGAACAAGTTCTTTTTTAAAACAATACTTGGAGGTACTTGATGGCCAAAGAACTTAAGTATGCGGACAAAGCCTCGCAGCAGCTGTACAAGCGGGCTCAGGAGGAGCAGATCTCCACCGTATGGGACCGCTACGACGCGATGCAGCCCCAGTGTGGCTTCGGAACCCTTGGATTGTGCTGCCGGAACTGCAGCATGGGTCCCTGCCGTATCGATCCGTTCGGCGACGGACCGAAGCTGGGTATCTGCGGGGCTGATGCAGATACCATAGCCGCGCGAAACATCGCCCGCATGGTCGCCGGTGGAGCGGCCGCGCACTCCGATCACGGCCGGGATATCGCGCACACCCTGTTGCTGATCTCCAAGGATCCGAACGCCGACTACAAGGTTAAAGACGTGCGCAAGCTGAAGGCTATCGCCGAGATCTACGGGATAGAGACCAAGGACAAAGAGCTGAAGGAGATCACCAAGGAGGTCGCCGAGGCGGCCCTGAACGAGTTCGGCCAGATGGAAGGCACACTGCGCATGGCAACAACCGCGCCGCCTGCGCGGGTGAAGCTCTGGAAGGAGCGGGGCATCATGCCCCGGGCCATCGACAGGGAAATCGTGGAGATCATGCACCGCACCCATATCGGAGTGGATGCGGACTACAAGAATCTCATGAAGCAGAGCATGAGGGCCGCCCTGGGCGACGGCTGGGGCGGTTCGATGATCGGCACCGAGCTTTCTGACGTGATCTTTGACTCTCCGAGGATCCAGAAATCCAGCGCCAATCTCGGGGTGTTGAAGAAAGACGCGGTGAATCTGGTGGTGCACGGCCATGAACCCACGTTGTCGGATATCATCGCCGTGGTCAGCCAGAGCGAGGAGCTGGTGAAAAAGGCCAAGGAAAAAGGGGCCAGCGGCATCAACCTGGCCGGGGTCTGCTGCACGGCGAATGAGATCCTCATGCGCCACGGCATCCCGCTGGCCGGCAGCTTCATGCAGCAGGAGCTGGCCGTCATGACCGGCGTCGTCGATCTTATGGTCGTGGACGTCCAGTGTCTCATGCCGGGTATAGCTCAGGCCGCCAAGCACTTCCACACCAGGCTGGTCACCACATCCCCCAAAGCCAAGATACCCGGATTCGATCATGTCGAATTCGAGGAGGACAGAGCCGTAGAGATCGCCACCCAGATCGTCGAGGCGGCTATCGACAGCTATCCCAACCGGGACGGACAGAAGATCGAAGTGCCCCGGTTCACCGAGGGGATCGTGGCCGGTTTTACCACCGAGAGTGTGTTTCAGTTCCTCGGAGGTACCTACCGTTCCACCTACCGCCCATTGAACGACGCGGTGATCGCCGGCCGGATTCGGGGCGCTGCCGGGGTGATCGGCTGTTCGAATCCCAACGTGGAGTACGAGGAGGGGCACATCAAGATGGTGAAGGAGCTGATCAGGAACGACGTCCTGGTGGTCACCACCGGCTGCAATGCCATTTCCTGCGCCAAGCACGGATTGCTCCAGCCGGAGGCGGCCTTCAAGATGGCCGGTCAGGGCCTGCAGGAGGTGTGCCGGGCCGTCGGCATCCCGCCGGTGCTGCACCTCGGCTCCTGCGTGGACAACAGCCGCATCCTGCGCGTACTCGCCAGCGTCGTGGCCGAGGGGGGGTTGGGAGAAGACATCTCCGATCTGCCCGTTGCCGGTGCGGCTCCGGAGTGGATGAGCGAGAAAGCGGTTTCCATCGGATTGTACTTCGTGGCCTCCGGGGTCTATACCATGATCGGGCATCCTCTGCCCATGACGGGCAGCCGAAACCTCTACAAGTACCTCACCGAGGAGATCGAGCAGGAGGTCGGCGGCAAATGGGATTTCGAGCTGGACCCGATTGTGGCCGCCCACAAGATGATTCAGCACATCGACAAGAAGAGACAGGCCCTGAAGCTGAAGCCGATGATGTACGATCAGTCCTTGAAGCCGGCGGTGTGAGGTTGATATGGCGAAGAGAATAACTGTAAGAATCGAACGGTGCATGGGCTGCCACACCTGCGAGCTGGCCTGTGCCATCGCCCATTCGTCGAGCAAGGACATCGAGACCATGATGGTGTCAGGGGAAAAACCGGGGTATCGGATTCACGTGGAGTCCTACGGGCCGCGCTCCATACCCTTGAACTGCCAGCACTGCGAGGAACCAGCCTGTGTCCTGGCCTGTCCTACGGGGGCGGTGCATCGCAAAGCCCCCGGAAAGCCCGTGCTGTTCGACAAGGAACGCTGCATCGGCTGCGGCATGTGCGTGCAGGCCTGTCCCTTCGGTGTCATTACCATGAGCTCGGAGGGCAAGGGGGTGCTGAAGTGCGATCTGTGTATAGAGCGGCTGGCTCAGGGAATGGAGCCGGCTTGCGTGTCCTCCTGTCCGACCCACGCCCTGGTGTTCGAGGAGGACAAGAAATCGGCCCAGGCAAAGCGCCAGCTGGTTGCCGAAAAAATGGCCGCCGCCACGGATGCCGGTGAGGCGACTGAGTTCGGTGGTGGCGCCGAGGAGGTGTAGTTAAAAGATGGTGACAGTGACCGTGTGTGTAGGCAGCTCCTGTCACATCAAGGGATCGCGCCAGATCATCGTGCGCTTCAATGAGCTGCTCAAGGAACACGATCTTGAAGACAAGATCGAATTGCAGGGATCGTTCTGCATGGAACGCTGCGGCGAGGGGTTGAACTGGCAGATCGACGATGAGCCGGTTACCAGCAGCAGCGTGGAAGAGGCGATACGTACGTTTACGGAGAAGGTGCTGAAGCCGCAGACCGGAACCGGAGAAAGCGAGTGAATCCGGTGACGTGGCGACGAGTCGTTCTTCAACAGGTGGAGAGCGGTGGCTAAGAAAGATCCGCCGGATGGGCGGGAGACATCACCGTATATCGCCGCTATCCTCGAGCATACCCCCAATGGGGTGCTGCTGGTGGACAAGCAGACCCGCATCCAGTACGTCAATCCCTCCTTCCGCACCATGTTTGACTGCGGGGATGAGAAGCTGCTGGGAGAGCCGGCCGCTGGCTTCGTGCACTGCGACTGTTTCGAGCGGGCCATCGCAGCCGGAGGGAACCTCATGGTCAAGGAGAGCATCCCGGACCACGATGTAAGCTTCCGGGTCGGGCTGTTTCCCATCGAAGGAGAGGATCTTTACTGCGGCATCTTCATCGATATTTCCGAGGAGGAGGCTGCGAAGAAACATCTGCGGAACCTGCGGGCTCAGACCCTGGAGCGGGCGCAGGAGGTGATTTCCCGGCAGATGAAAACGGCCCAGGAGATCGCCCGCCTGCTGGGAGAAACCACGGCGGAGACCAAGATCCTGCTGGTCAAGTTGATGTCGCTCTTTGAAGAAGATAAGGAATGAGGCTGTTCTACGAGTGGGGAACACGGCAGGTTCATAAATACGGCGAGGAGCTCTGCGGCGACAACATCGCCATCTCCCGCCAGCCGGATTGGGTCACCCTGGCTCTGTCTGACGGGCTGGGAAGCGGGGTCAAAGCCAACATCCTGGCGACCCTGACCACGCAGATCGCCATCCGTATGCTGGAGGA
>Ga0272441_10014495_pt1 | contig 11169 bp, 6 predicted proteins | sample SSMProp6N_FD_193582 | JGI IMG/M metagenome (GOLD analysis project Ga0272441, IMG submission 193582) | Marine sediment archaeal communities from Little Sippewissett salt marsh, Falmouth, MA, United States - SSM-Prop-6N | ecosystem: Environmental > Aquatic > Marine > Wetlands > Sediment ... | reverse complement strand
TCCGGGATCTCGTAGGCAAAATCCGTGTCGTTTGTTTCTTCCAGTTGGTAGCGGTTTCGTTCCGGTGTGATTTCCCGCAGTAACCGCTCGACTTCGCCGCTCGGCAGCTCGGGACTGTCGAGCGTTACCATGTCGCCGTGTTCGCGGATCATCGGCCTGCGCGCCGCTGACATATGCAGATCGCTGCCCTCGCGCGCTACCAGCGTTCTGAACAGAGCATCGATTTCGGCTGCCATGATCGTCTCCTTTGTGGACTATGGGGCCCGACGTCGCGGTTCCAGGCCTCGTCTTCGGTGTGGCACAGCCGATGGCGGATTGCGCGCCAGCAGCGAAACGCGGGCTCCCGTCGTCCTGTCTCGAAATCGTCCTGTCGAATTTCTCGTGATCATTCTGCCTTGCATAGATTCTGCCTGTCGGGCCTGGGCAGATCTGCCGCGTTGAAGGCGGCAGCTAGACTGCCGCATTCCGAAGGTTTTCTCCGCCCTCGGGCAGTTCCATCCAAAATGCCGTTTGGCGGCCTGGAATCGTCTGGACGCCCATCCTGCCGCCGTGTGCTTCGGCCACGAATCGGCAGAACAGCAGGCTGGACCCTTCCGCGTGGATGTTCGACACGCCGTCGGCGGAGACCAGGAGCCGCACCATTTCGTCTCCGGCGCGCAGCGCCAGACGGATGACGGTTGGCTCCGGGGCTGTGCCGAGGGCATGTCGCAACAGCGATAGGAGTGCCTGCGAAACCAATTTGCGATCGCACCACACAGCGATCGAGCCGCGCGCGGGATCGACTGTGATGTCCCGTTCTTGCCTCTCCTGGGCTGCATCGTCGGCCACCTCCCGCGCAAGCGCGACCAAGTCGCAAGGTTCTTGAAGCAACGACATACAACCTGGCGGCCGCCGGCCGGCGTCCAGCACCGAGTTGAGGGCTTGCGTGAGGTCTTCGACCTGCCGGCGCAGCCGCGCCTGCTCGGTGCCGCCGCGTTGGACCTGTTCCTGCAGATGCCTGGCGTGCACCGCGTTGCGCACGCGCAGCAGCACCTCCCGCGTGTCGACGGGCTTGCTCAGGAAGTCGTTCGCGCCCGCGTCGATGCCCTTGATCCGGTCGTCACGTTCGGACAGCGCAGTGACGATCAGGATGTAGATCGAGGCCGTGCCGGGATCCTGTTTGAGGGAACGGCACACCTGAAAGCCGTCCATGTGCGGCATCAGCACGTCGAGCAGAATGATGTCCGGCGTTTGCTCCGTCGCCTTCGCGAGCGCTTCACGGCCGTCCACCGCCTCCGTGACTCTGTGGCCCTGCGCTTCGAGCAGGTCCTTCAGGAGCCGCCGGTTCTTGGCCTCGTCGTCGGCGACCAGCACGTGGCCCGGCCGGGTTGGAAATGTCAGGATTGCTTCGCTCATTGCGCCTCCTTCCAGAATAAAGCCTTGGAACCGCTGCGGTCCTGTGGGTCAGGCGGTGCCGGAGTATTGGAGTCCTGAACTCCCTTCATCTTCACGCTTGTGCCTCCCCCCCCTGCGGCATGGTGATCGGGATCACGAAGGTGAACACGCTTCCCTTTCCGGCCCCCCCGCTCTCCACCCAGAGCCGGCCGCCGTGCATGCGCACAAACTCGCGGGTCAGCGCGAGGCCCAGGCCGGTTCCGGGCGTCTTGGCGGCTTCCGGTTGCTGGACCTGGTAGAAGTCCTTGAAGATTCGGTCCTTGTCCGACGCCTGGATGCCGACGCCCGTATCGCGAACGCAGACTCTGATCAACCCGTCACGCCACGCATCCTGCTCGGCCGCCGGCAGCGGGAGAGTGACCGACTCGCCGCGGCCGGTCCGCCACGTGCCGCCCGAGAGCGTCAGCCGTCGCACTTCGACCTGGATCCGGCCGCCGGCCGGCGTGAACTTCGCGGCGTTGGACAGCAGGTTGAACATGATCTGTTTGAGCTTGCGGTTATCGGCCGGAATCGTGCCGACCTTCTGCTGTGGGTCCGTCTCGCACTGCAGGGTGACGCCGTGTTTCTGGCATTTTCCCCTGATCATGCTCAGGCTGTTTTCGACCAGCTCGACGATTCGAACGGGCGCCGGCTCGAAGCTGGCCTTGCCGGCCTCGATTTTCGAGAGATCGAGGATGTCGGTGATCAACTGCAGCAGATGCCGGCCGCTGTCCAGAACGTCCTGAACATACTCGGTTTGCTTGTTGTTCAGGTCGCCGAAGTAGCGATCGAGCAGCACCTCGGAAAAGCCGATGATCGCGTTGAGCGGGGTGCGCAGCTCGTGGCTCATGCTGGCAAGGAAATCGGACTTGGCACGGTTGGCCTTGGACGCGTCCTGTAGAGCCTTTTCGAGCTCCTTGGTTCTGTCCTTGACTCTGTGTTCCAGTTCCAGGGACTGGCGCTGCAGTCTCTCGAGGAGCTCCGCCCGCTGCTGCTCGATTCGTTTCCGGTCGGTGATATCCCGGAATATGCCGAGCAGATGCGGGCGACCGTCGAGATCGAGCGGCGCGGAATTGATGTCGGCGGGGAACACGGTGCCGTCCTTGCGTTTCACAGGGATTTCGGGTGCCAGCGTAATCTCGCCGCGAAGCTGCTTCTCGAACGCCGCAGCGACGCGAGACAAGTCCTCGGCCGGGTGGATGTCCGCCACCGAGAGCGCCTTGAATTCCGTGAGGGAGTAGCCGAGCATTCGGCAGCACGCGTCATTGGCGGCCACGAACCGTCGCGATTCGGCATCCGCCAGGAGTATCCCATCGCTGGCAGACTCGAAGATGGCGCGCAGCGTGGATTCGGTCTTGTCGCGCTCAGCCTGGACTCCCAGGCCGTACAGCGCGAACGCGATATCGCCGCCGATTTCGGCCAGAAGCGGTTCTTCCTTTCCCTCCCGAACGAATCCGGGCGCGACCGAGATTCCGAGGCAGCCGTAGTGGCGGCCCTCATGCCGCAACGCCACGGCTAGCGCGGCGTTGCCCGCATATGCCTTGGACAGAGGGCAGTCTTTGCAGGCGCTCGCGGGATCGTCGGTCACGATCACGCTGTTGTCCGCGGCCCGTCCGCACGGGCAGCATACCGGCAGATCGCCATTTCGGGCTCTCTCCGTCACTCGAGCGAACGCACTCTTGTGGAATCCCGTGCAAGCGCTTCTGAGTTCGCTCGAGGGGGGGGCGGTCAGGATGATCCACGCGGCCTGGAATCCGCGCGTTCGAACCAGGCTGTCGCACGCGGCCCGGATCAGGCGGTCCGGGTGTTTCTCGTGTGCAATAAGTTGGTTGATGTCGCGTATGGATCGCAGTACCGCGTTGAGGTGCCGTTCGCCGGCCTTGCGTGCTTCCTCCTCTGCTCTGTGCCGTCGCCGTTCTTCGGCCGCCGCCAGCTCTCGCTGGATTGCAGGCACAAGCCGTCCTCCCGCATCCCCGGCGAGGCAATCCTGTGCGCCTGCCCGCACGAGAGCCGCGGCGGTGTCCGCGCCGATTACGTTGCCGAGCACGATGAACGGGATGTCCTTGTCTATCGCGCGGACCCTGTTGAGCACTTCGAAAGCGTCGAGATCGGCGATCCGCCGATCGGAGATGACAACGTCCCATTGCCGTTGCGTGAGCGCCGCGTCCAACGGCTCTGCCGAGTCGGCGAGTTCACAGGAGGGTCGATAGCCGTTGCGTCTCAGTGCTTCGGCGACAGGCGAAGCGTCTGCCTTCGAATTCCATACGAGCAGGACTCGAAGCGTCTTTGAACCCGGTCCGCGCCTTGTTGACGGGCGATTCATGTGTGGCTCATTGCACGTTTCCGTTGACGGCATACCAGCATCACCTCGTCTTTCCTGTCGTGCGGCGATCCAGAGGGGCGGGTTGTGCGTTCACGAGTTTCTCGATTGCCGCCACGAAGTCCGGGACGTGAATCGGTTTGCTCATGTACGCGTCGCAGCCGGCGACAACGGTCTTCTGCTTGTCGCCCACCATCGCGTGGGACGTCACGGCGATGATTGGGATCCGTTCCGTGACGGGGTCCGATTTCAGGGCGCGGGCGACCTTGAACCCGTCCAACACCGGCAGCTGGATGTCCAGGACGATCGCGTCCGGCCTGTGCTCCTTCGCCATGTCGATCCCGGTCCGTCCGTCCCGCGCCTCGAGCGTCGCGTAGCCCTTGACCCCCAGGACGTCGCGGAACAGCTTCATGTTTCGCTCGTCGTCTTCGATCAGCAGTACGGTCTTGCTCATGGTTCTGTGTTCTCCGGCGGTGGCTCTACTGGCAGCACGAACGTGAACTTGCTTCCCTTGCCCTCACCCTCGCTTCTGAGCCAGATCCGGCCGCCGTGCATGTGCACCAGCCGGCGGGTGAGGGCCAGGCCCAGACCGGTACCCGCGGGTTTCACGTCCCCTTCGGGCTTGATCTGGACGAACTCGTCGAAGACCTTTTCCCGGTCCGCCGCCGCGATCCCAATGCCCGTGTCGTTGACCGCGACGGCGAGCACGCGACGGTCAGAGCGTTCGCCGTCGGTGTCGTTGCGGACTTCAGCGGTGACTTCGATGCGGCCGCCGTCGGGCGTGAATTTCGCGGCGTTGGACAGCAGGTTGAACATGATCTGCTTGAGTTTGCGTCTGTCGGCGGTGACCTGGAGCCGCCGCCCCATGCCGTCGCAGTCGAGGGACAGCGCAATGTTGTGATGCATGCATTTCTCTCTGACCAGGGTCAGGCTGCCCTCGAGCAGTTCCCGGACATCGACCTCTTCCGGTTCCAGCTCCATCTTGCCGGCTTCGACCTTGGACAGGTCGAGCACGTCGTTGATCAGTGCGTGCAGGTGCCGGCCGCTCTCGAGGATGTCCCGCACATACTCGGTCTGTTTCTCGTTGAGCTTCCCGAAATAGCCTTCCTGCAGCACCTCGGAGAACCCGATGATCGCGTTGAGCGGGGTGCGCAGCTCGTGGCTCATGCCGGCCAGGAAATCCGACTTCGCGCGGTTCGCCTCCTCCGCCTGTTCCATGGCCGCGCGCAGCTCGCGCGTGCGCTCCTGCACCTTTGTCTCCAGTTCGTGGTGTGCCTTCTCAAGCACTGAACGCGCTTCTTTCTCCATCGTGATGTCGGTCAGCACGAAGGCGAGATAGGTTGGCGTGCCTTGCTCGTCGCGGATAAGGAAGAAATTCGCGATGATCGGCGTCGTGCGCGTGCCGGATTCGGCGAGGAGTCCGAGCTCGCCGATCCACTGACCGCTTCGGATGACGGTTGGAATAATGTCGTCGCGGATCCGATTACGGAGCCGGCCCGGCACGAAATCGGCGAGCGGGCGCTTGTGCACCTGCCCCGCCGATGCTTCGCCGAGGAACCGGCAGAATGCGGCGTTGGCGTAAGTGATCGTGCCGTCCAGGGCGGCCATGCCGAAGCCTTGCCCCGCGGCTTCCACGAATCGGGAGAACACGGCGAGCTGTTCCTCCATCTCCTTACGCTCGGTGATGTCTTCGCCTGCGCTCAGTGTTCCGGTGATGCGACCTGTCTCGTCGCGCAGCAGGACGTTGTGCCAGGCAATCACGCGCTCTCGGCCGTCTGCGGCAACGACGGGATTCTCGACATACTCGGCCCCTTCCGTTACACCTTTCATGAGTGTGCCAAAGATGCCGGCAATTTTGGTTCGGACTCGCGCGGGAGTGAATTTCTCCAACCAGTCCACGCCGAGGATATCCCTCTGGGACTTGCCAAGGATCGCGGCGCCTCTTCGGTTGACCAGCGTGACATGGCCTGTAGCGTCGAGCGCGAGCATCATGACGCCCGACACGTCCAGATAACGTTGCGCCCTGTCCCGTTCCCTCCGAAGCGCGTCTTCAGCCCGCTTGCGCTCGGTGATGTCTTGTTGTACGGATATGGAGTGCTGGATGCTTCCGTCTTCGTTACGCACGGTCTCGGCGCTCAGCATTACGACGCGCCGCTCCCCGTTCTTCGTCATGACGGTCAGCTCGCGGCTGGCGGTTCGGCCCGTGTCTCGCCACTCGGCAAACGCAGACTGCGCTGCGTCAACGGATTCCGGAGCGTAGACGATGCTGACGTGCTTGCCCGTCAGTTCGTCCTTCTTGTACCCGAGCGCGTCGAGCGCTGCCTTGTTCACGTCGAGGATCACGCCGTCCGACGAGACGATGTAGCTATACGCCGGTTGATTCTCGAAGAACTGCTTGAACCGTCGTTCGCTCGCGCCGAGCGCTTCCTCGGCTCGTTTGCGTTCCGTGAGGTCCCTGAATGTCGCGAGGAAGGCGTGTTCGCCGTCCCACTCGGTGCGCACCATCCTCATCTCGACGATACGGATGTCCGCGTCGCTGCGCAGCACCTCGATTTCGCTTGTCCCGATCGAAGAGGGAAAGCCGAGTGGCTCGCCCGTCAGTTCGTCTTCGCGCCGTCCGAACAGGGCGGCGGCGGCGGGGTTCGCGAACCGGACGGCGCCGTTCCGATCGACGACCAGGATGCCGTCCCCGCTGTTTTGTACGATTGTCCTGAGCCGCTCTTCGCTTCTGCGCACGTCCTCGTTTCTGGCCCGGTCGATTTCGAGGAAGATCTCGACCTTGTTGCGAAGCTGTTGCGGGTTGTACGGCTTTGTGATGAAGTCGACCGCGCCCGCTTCGAAGCCCTTGAACACGTGGAAGTCGTCCGAGTAGACGGCCGACAGGAAGATGATGGGCATCCGCGCGGTCTTCTCTTCCCCCCCCCTCATGAGTTTCGCGAGCTCGTAGCCGTCCATGCCCGGCATCTGCACGTCCAGGAGTGCGAGCGCGAAGTGATGCTCCAGGATCGCCCTGAGCGCTTCCTCGCCGGTCTGCGCCCGTACGAGTTCCGCGTCGACTTCGCGCAGCACCTCTTCGAGGGCAATCAGGTTCTCTTCCTTGTCGTCCACGATCAGTACCTTCGCTTTCCGGACGTCCTCGCTCATGTGCGTTCTCCCGTACCGCATGCCGCTCGAACCAGGAACGGGCCGATCTGTGCCAGCGGCAGGACGTGTTTCTCTCCCGCCGCTTCGATAGCGGCCCGCGGCATCACCGCCTGCTCGGCCGTGGCCGGATCCTGCACGACGGCCAGTCCTCCCCGCCGCGCGATCATGCGCATCCCCTCGGCCCCGTCGGCGCTTGCCCCGGTCAGGATCACCCCGATCACCGCAGCGCCCCATACGCGCGCAGCGCTCTCGAACAGCACGTCGATCGACGGCCGTGAGTAGTGGACGCTGCCATTGACGGAAAGCGACAGCGTCTCGTCGCGTTCGACCAGCAGGTGGTAGTTCGCTGGAGCGATGTAGACGCGGCCGGGTTGGATCGGCTCCTTCTCGTCGGCCTCCTTCACATGCAGCGCGCACTTCTCGTCCAGGCTCTGCGCCAGGTAGTCCCCGCTGCCGGCAAGCAGGTGCTGGACAATCAGGACGGGAAGCGGAAATGTCTGGGGCAGACTCGGCAGCAGCGTGCCGAGCGCGTCCAGGCCGCCTGCCGAGACCCCTACCACCACCGCGCGGTATCGACACTCTGTTTTGGCGGAGTGGTCGGTCACGATTCGCGCCTCCTGAATATCTTTGCCTTGGCGTCCACGGTTTCGTACCGGTCCTCTATCCCGGAGAAGCAGGTGGTTTCCTTCGTGCCCAGCACGAGGAACCCGCCGCGCACGAGGCTTTCGTCGAAAAGCCGCAGCACCCGATCCTGCAGTTCCCTGTCGAAATAGATCAACACGTTGCGGCACAGGATCAGGTGCATCTCGCCGAACACACCGTCCGTGACCAGGTTATGATTCGCGAACGTCATGGTCTTCCTGAGCGAACCGTCGATTGCCACGCCATCGTAACGCGCGCGGTAATACTCGGCGAATGACCCTCTGCCGCCCGCGGCACGATAGTCCGCGGTCACCTGCTTGATGTTGTCCATCGGATAGATCCCGCCGCGCGCCTTCTCGAGTGCCTCGTCGTTGAAATCGGTGGCAAAGATGGTCGCCCGGTCGTACAGACCCTCTTCCTTCAGGACGATCGCCAGGGAGTATGCCTCTTCGCCCGTCGCGCAGCCGGCGTGCCATGCCTTGACGAACGGGTAGGTCTTGAGCAGCGGCGCCACGTTCTCGCGTATGCTCGCGTACACGAACGGGTCGCGGAACATCTGCGTGACGGTGATCGAGAAATCGCGCACCATCCGGCCGAAGAACTCCTCGTCCCTGAGCAGTCTGGGTATCATCTCGGATATCGAGACGCAGCCGGACTTCGCAAGAACGTGTCGGACCCGGCGTTCCACCGAGGCCCGGGCGTAGTGCCGAAAATCGTACCCGTACCGCCGGAATATGGCTTCCAGCAGCAGATCGATCTCGATTGTCTCGGTCTCCCGTTTCTTCATCGGTACATCCATATCCGCATCATCGAGAACAGTCGGTTCACGTCCACCGGCTTCGGGATATAGTCGCTCGCGCCCGCCTCGATGCATTTCTGCCGGTCCTGCTTCATCGCCTTCGCGGTCACCGCGATGATGGGAAGCCGGCCAAAACGCGCCTGCGCCCGGATCCGCCGCATCGTCTTGTACCCGTCCATCACCGGCATCATGATGTCCACGAGCACCAGGTCCACGTCGGGCTCCGCCTCGAGCGCCTCGAGCGCCTTGCTGCCGTCCTCGGCCTTGATGGTGCGGATGCCCTTGGCGGAGAGTGCGTTTGACAGCGCGAACAGGTTCCTCATGTCGTCATCGACGATCAGCACCTTCTTGCCTTCGAACATACTGTCAACGTCGTGGAGATCGCTGATCATCTGCCGCTGCCGCTTCGGCATGTTCTGCACCATTCGGTGCAGGAACAGGGACACCTCGTCGACCAGCCGTTCTTCCGAGCGCACGCCCTTGACAATGATCGAGTCGGAATACCGGCGCAGGGCCAGGTCTTCTTCTCGGGTCAGCTCCCTGCCGGTGTAGACGACCACCGGCGGCAGCGCGGTTTCCTCCGCCGCGTCCGCCTTGTCGAGCAGCTCGAACCCGCTCATGTCGGGCAGGTGCAGATCCAGGATCATGCAGTCGTACCTCTTCGACTGAAGCTTTTCGATCGCTGCGGCGCCCGTCGCCGCCTCTTCCGTGCGAACGTCACCGTTGCCGACCAGTTTGACGATGGCGCCGCGGAGCTTCGCGTCGTCCTCGACGACGAGGAGGCTCTTCATCTTGCGGCTCAGCACATCTCGGATGCGGCCGAGCGCCTCATCCATAGTTTCTCGCGTGGCGGGTTTGCGAAGGAACCCCACCGCGCCCCTGCTGAGCGCGTCGTGGGTCGGTTCCTGCACCGACATGATATGGACCGGGATGTGCCGCGTCTGCACCTTCTCCTTGAGCTGGTTGAGCACCGACCAGCCGTTCATCCCGGGCAGGTTGATGTCGAGCACGATCGCGTTCGGCCGGTACTCGTCGACCAGCCGCAGCCCCTCTTCGCCGGTCACCGCGGCCAGGCACTTGAACGCCTTCTCCCGGCACTGGCCCATGAGCACCTTGGCAAACGTCGGATCGTCTTCTATGATCAGAACCGTCGCGTCGCCCTGCTCGATGGCGGCACGGTCGTCGGCGATGCATGCAGGCACGGCGGGCTTCGCATCGGACGGCACGGACGGTTCCCGCGCGGATGCCGGGGCCGGCGCCGCGGGCCCTTTGCTCTCGACCGGCAGATAGACGGTGAATGTCGAGCCCGTCCCCTCTTCGCTCTCGAGCCTGATCTCGCCGCCGAGCAGGCGGACCAGTTCCCGGCATATGGAAAGGCCGAGCCCGGTGCCCCCGTATTTCCTCGACGTTCCGCCGTCGGCCTGCTGAAACGCCTGGAAGATCACCTTCTGCTTCTGTGCCGGAATCCCGATGCCCGTGTCCGAGACGGCAATCGCAATCGCGTTCCGCGAATCCAACCCGGCGACCGAGAACCTCGTTGCCGCGGCCGGGCGCGAGAACGAAACCGTGACCCCGCCCTGTTCGGTGAACTTCACCGCATTCGATACCAGGTTCCGGATCACCTGTTCGAGCCGCCTTCCGTCGCTGGTAATCGAGGCCGGCGCCGTGTCGTCCACAGAGATGTTCAACGCCAGCCCCTTCTCGCCGAACACGTGCTTGAAGTTGCTGCGAATGCTCTCGGCAAGCCTTTGGATCGACAGGCGTTCGAGCTGCAGGTCCATCTGCCCGGCTTCGACTTTGGAAAGATCCAGGATATCGTTGATGAGAGAAAGCAGTGCGTTCCCGCTCGAGTGGATTACACGGGCCGATTCCACCTGGTCGTCGGTCAGGTTGCCGCCTTTGTTCTCAAGCAGCGAACCGGCAAGGATCAGCAGGCTGTTGAGCGGCGTACGAAGTTCGTGCGACATGTTCGCGAGAAACTCCGACTTGTACCTGTTCGCCTGCGCCAGTTCCTCGACTTTCTCTTCGATTGCCTGTCGGCTCTCCTCCAGTTCCGCGTTCGCCTGCTCCACCTCCCGCTTTTGGCGCTGCAGCGATTCGGTCTTCTCCTTGAGCTCCTCGTTCGTGACCTGGAGTTCTTCCTGCTGGGTCTTCAGGCGCTCTTCCGATTGCTTGAGCATCTGTGTCTGCTCTTCGAGTTCCTCGTTCGTCGAGCGCAGTTCCTCCTGCTGGCTTTGGAGTTGCTCGGACTGACGTTGCGTCTGTGCGAGCAGGCCGGTCACGCGGTCACGCGCCTGTGCCGTTTGAATGCTGATCCCGATACCCAGGGCGACACGATCGAGAAACTCCCTGTGCTCCGCCGCGAACGGCGTAAGCGACGCCAGTTCCAGGACGCCCCCGACACGGTCGTCGAACAGGAACGGCATCGCCAGGATGTACCGTGGGGCCGTCTGCCCGAGCGCCGAGCCGACCAGCAGGTAGTCGTCCGGAACGTCGTCGAGACACATTGTTTTCTTCTCGGCCGCCGCCTGTCCCACCAGCCCCTCACCGACCGCGAACGAAACCGGCATGTCGTGGTGGGCGCGGTACGCGAAGCGTCCCGCAAGCTTCAGCCTGTTCTCGTCGCTGACGAACAAGGCGCCCACTTGCGCGCCCACGTGGTCGGCCAGACACGTGACGACGGCCTCGGCGAGCTCCGGAACGCTTTTGTCGCCGTGCATTCGCTCGTTGAGCCGGTTCTGTCCCTTGCGCAGCCTGTTCTCCCGCTCGAGACGCTCGGACTTCTCGCGGATCTCGTTCTCCGCTTTGCGACGCTCCGTGACGTCCATGCTCACCGCGATGACGCCTCTTG
>Ga0272441_10014494_pt1 | contig 11169 bp, 11 predicted proteins | sample SSMProp6N_FD_193582 | JGI IMG/M metagenome (GOLD analysis project Ga0272441, IMG submission 193582) | Marine sediment archaeal communities from Little Sippewissett salt marsh, Falmouth, MA, United States - SSM-Prop-6N | ecosystem: Environmental > Aquatic > Marine > Wetlands > Sediment ... | reverse complement strand
CGTCTGCGCCAAATACTACATCAGGCTTCCTTGAGATTATGCGTGAAGAGGAAGTGCTCCGGACCGACATTCCTGTCGATGACGCTTTGAAAATGATAGTATCGGCGGGACGCGTATCCCTTCACAAGGTCAACGCTCGAATCGCCAGTAGCCGAAACGGCGCGGTGAGCGCCGAGACGGTTGGCGTCACCGAAGTGGTCCCGCCTCCATCCAACGAGGACCCTGACTGAGACCTTCGTTGTGGGAGCAGACTGTCCACGGCGTCGCGAAAGGAGGAGGTTTCTTGGATATCTCACGTTTTGAGGTGCCCGTTGAGCAGCTCACATGGCATTGCGATCCCTCTCAGTTTGAGTTTGAGTGCACTGATGACCTTGCTCCGTTGCACGAGTTCATAGGGCAAGACCGGGCTATTCGCGCCATCGAGTTCGGCCTTTCCATGCAGCATGACGGATACAACATCTACCTGGCTGGACTCACTGGCACCGGCAAGACGTCCGTCGCAAAGACGTACATCCAGAAACTGATTCGCGAGCGCGAGGAGCGCGGCGAAACCTATGATGTGCACGATTGGTGCTACATCTACAACTTCGCGCAGGCCGACCGCCCCCGCGTCACTGCGCTTGCGCGCGGAAAGGGACGGGAGTTCAAGGACGACATAAGCGCGCTGCTGCGTCACCTGAAAAGCGACCTGACCAAGGCATTCTCGAGCGAGGAATACAAGGAGCAACGCAAGAGTCTTGTGGAACAGGGCCAGGCCCTCCAACAGGAGATGTTCGGACACCTCAGGGACGAGGCCCAGAAGGAGGGCTTCCTTATTCAGATGACCCAGGCTGGCGCGGCTCTCGTGCCTATCAAGGAAGGAAAACCCATCTCGCAGGACGAGTTCATGGCCCTGGATGAGAAGGAAAGACGTGCTATCGAGGAGGCACGGAATAGCCTCCGCAAGCGCCTGGAGGCCGTCTTCGAGGACTCGCAGGAAATCGAGAGGGATACAGCTGAGAAGCTGCAACAGTCTGACAGAGAAGTTGCCGATCACACGATTTCGAGGTTGTTCGAGAAGCTCGTCGCGAAGTACGAGGTCTACGAAGACATTGTGAAGTATCTGGGAGATCTGAAGAGCTTCACTATCGACAAGATTGAAACGTTCAAAGCGAATGGGGAGGAGAAGGCTGTCAATCCGTTGATGAGCCTGACCGGCGCTGGTGGCAAGGCCAATGATGACACCTTCCTGCCATTCGAGATCAATGTGTTCGTGGACAACGGGAATGCTAAGGGTCCACCGATTGTCACCGAGACGAACCCCAACTACGTCAACCTGTTCGGCAAGATTGAGCGCAAGTTCATTCTTGGCGGCTACGTCAGTGATCACACGATGCTCAAGCCCGGCGCGTTCCACCTTGCCAATGGCGGCTACCTGTTGCTTAGTGCAGTAGATGTTTTGACTAATGCTGCCGTTTGGCCCGCCCTGAAGCGCGTTCTCAAGACCAAGGAGCTGGGCATCGAGGAGTCGTATGAACAGGTCGGACTCATGGCGCCCCAGGGAATACGCCCGCTACCTGGCCCGCTTGACGTGAAGGTCATCCTTATCGGGGATGGGTCCCTGTACCAGCTCCTATCTATGCACGATGAGGATTTCTGGGAGATATTCAAGGTCAAGGCGGACTTCAACTATGAAGTAGATCGCACCGCAGACAACATGATCTCGTACGCTGCTTTCATCGCCGGATGTTGCGAGGACTGTCAGCTACGGCATTTCGACCGGAGTGGTGTTGCGCGGATCGTCGAATATGCTGCTCGTATGGTCGCGGACCAGGAGAAGCTCTCGACGAGGTTTGCGTTCATCAAGGAGCTTGTGGAGGAGTCCGAGTATTGGGCGGGCAAGAGTGGTGCTGATCTCGTTGGCGCGCAGCACGTGCAAAAAGCCATCGAGGAGCGCCGCTTCAGACACAATCTTGCAGATGAACGACTCAAGGACATGATTACCGAAGGCACGATTCTCATCGACACCGAAGGTGCGGTCATCGGGCAATTGAATGGACTCAGCGTGTACACGCTCGGCGATACCATGTTCGGCAAGCCTTCTCGCATAACCTGCAGGACCTATCTTGGAAGAGCAGGTGTCATCAACATCGAGCGGGAGGCCAAGCTCAGTGGCAGTACTCATGATAAGGGCATCCTCATACTGAGCGGCTACATGGGATGGAAGTACGCACAGGACGCACCTCTTTCTCTTTCGGCCAGCTTGTGCTTTGAGCAGTCCTACGGAGGTGTGGATGGCGATAGTGCTTCGTGTGCCGAGTTGTACACGCTTCTTTCGTCTCTTGCCGACCTGCCTCTAAGGCAGGATATCGCCGTCACTGGCTCAGTGAACCAGAAGGGTGAGGTTCAGCCTATTGGCGGAGCAAATCAGAAGATTGAGGGCTTCTTCCAGGTATGCCAGAGCAAGGGTCTTACCGGGACACAGGGAGTCATGATTCCCAAGCGCAATCTACGCAATCTTACGCTGCGACAGGAAGTTGTGGACGCTGTTCAGCAGGGACAGTTCCACATCTATGCGGTGGACACCGTTGACGAAGGCATTGAAGTGCTGACCGGTGTCCCCGCGGGAGCGATGCGTCGCAATGGCACGTATCCTGCGCACACAGTGAACCATTTGGCGGCAAGGAAGCTTCAGTCGATGGCTCGCAAGCTGAAGAACTTCGGGAAGCCGAACGCCAAGGACTCGTCCCAAGAGACGGAAGAGACGGCGGAAAAGGAGTAGCGACCGGCGCTCTCCACGGGCGTGATGGCACGCTGGACGTGTGAGGGCAGAGGTGACAGGCGCGTGCCCGGAGAGTCGAGAAGGTACGCACTACTTGGCCTCGGCGTGGTAGCCATATCCTGTGCGGCTGTCCTTGTCCGCCTCGCAGACGCGCCTCCTCTTGCTATCGCCGCGGGCAGGCTGACCATCGCGTCTGGCATCCTGTTGCCTTGGGCACTTCTTCGTCACCGCGCTGAATTCCTCTCGCTTGTTGCCACCCATACTGGGCTAATTGCTCTTGCAGGGCTCTTCCTGGCGGTGCACTTCGCCCTCTGGGTCGCCTCGCTTTCGTACACTACTGTCGCGAGTTCGGTTGTGCTGGTCACTGCCAATCCTGTGTTTGTTGCACTCGCTTCCTATCTGGCTTTCGGCGAACGTCTCCGCAGGGCGACATTTCTGGGAATCGGGCTTTGTATTGTTGGCGCAGTGTTGATTGGCTACGGTGGTTGGCGTGTAGGGCCCGAGGCGCTGAAAGGAGACGTCCTTGCTCTGCTGGCTGCCATGGCAATGGCAGTGTATCTGCTGGTCGGTCGCCGTCTGCGGCAAACGGTCGGGTTGGTGCCCTATGCGACGGCCGTGTTCTCGGTAGCGGCGGTGGTCTTGGTCAGCGCCGCGGCTGGTTCAGGCACGACGATGGTTGGCTACGAGGCGAATACATATGTGATGATTCTTCTCCTGGCACTTGTGCCACAGCTCATCGGCCACATGTCGCTCAACTGGGCGCTGCGTTTCTTGCCTGCAACGATGGTTACCGTCGCCGTGCTTGGTGAGCCCGTGGGCGCTACGCTCATGGCAATTCCAGTGCTAGCGGAGACGCCAATTCCGGGCGAGATCGCAGGAGGCATCCTCATCCTTTCAGGAATTGCTGTTGCCTTTGGCCGTGGTGGCCTCAAGCGTTCGGACACCGCCCCGTCCGTTTGAAACAACACGACGAATCTCAGGCGGGCTATCTGAAGTGCAACACGGGCGCGTAGTTGACCAGGGCGTCTGTCTTCAGCCATCCGTCCTCATACGTGATGGTCGCCTCCGAACCGTCCTTATTCGTTGCGTACGCGCTGACAACTACGATGTCGGCAGGATCATCGACTATCCGGTCTACCTTGAAGAGAAGGAGCACAAGGTCGCCTGAGCCAACTATGCCTGCCTTGTCCGATACTACGAATGAAATCGTTCCAGGCAGCGATACGTCGAACCCTATCTTGCCCAGTGTGCTCATCAGGCCTTTCCGCACCTCTCGTGCGGTGAGAATGTCCGCATCGTACTCCAGAGTAACCTCGATCGACGTGGCCTCGTTTGCCGAGTTGATCATCACGGGTACTACAGCCTCTCCCATGCCAATCGGATTGCTGTCTGACGGATCAGCTCGCAGCATCGTGATTGTGACCCCTCCGAGAACCACAAGAGCCAGGATAGCCATCAACCCGCCACTGAATAGGATGGGCTTCTTCGAGCCCGGGTTTCGAGCTTCCTTGAACAGCATCATGATGCGCTCGGGGACGCTCGGGCCAGGCCAGTCGCCAAAACGTGATGAATCCATACTAAACGGACCGGGCATGCTGGAGGCCTCTTTCTGGATTTCGGACAAGATGTCCCGAACCCGTTCGGGGCTCTCTGCCAGGAGTGCCTGCTCCAGGTGGCCAACGAGCATATTCCCGCGTTCTATCGTGGCGTTGAGTCGATGCTCCTCGGCGGTCTCAAAACTCACAGTACGTGTATCACGCGCCTTTTCGAGACGCGTCTCTGCTTCACGGCAAGCCTTCCGGGCGTCAGCCAGTTCGCGCTTCACCAGCTCACGAGTCTGCTCGAGCGAGGCCTCGCGTCGGGATAACTTCTCTCTCTCTTCTGCCAACTTCGACGCGTCGGCCCTTTCGCCAGCGGTCTCAAGCTCCGCGAGACGGTTCCGGGTGGTGTTGCGATTGTCGAGGGCGATTCTGAGTTTCTCGAGGTTGTTCTGCACGTCAAAGTTCCTGTTCGTTGCTTGATTACGCGTATTGTATCTGACTACACTTGCCAGCACATCATTTGTATGTCTTGAGACCGATTGTGAAACGTCTTCGAGTTCAGACTGTGACACGAGTAGGATTGCTACTGCTGGCGCTTGTAGTTGTGTTGCCGGTCGTCTTGGCACCGGCGACTGTACTTGCTGACGACCCTCTCGAAGGCCTCAACGACGAGGAGAAAGCCTACGTGGGCAAGGTGCGACAATCGTACGCATACGCTCGCACTGCAATTGCCGAACTCCAGGGCAAGGTTGACGCCGCTACCAAGGCAGCCATTGGAGGAGCCCTCGACAACTTCTTCGGCGGTCCCAAGACGGCTTCGGGTCCGGGTACGGGCGAGATTCTCGGCGCGCTTGCGCACTGCAATCTTATCCTTGATGGCACTGCTGCCACACTAGAGGAGACTCCCCCGGAGTATTTTCAGGACTTGGCCGGCACGAACTCGGGTGTCGCGGCGACTCTGAGGGCATCTCTACGACCGTGTAATGCGCTGGTATTTGAGGAGGGAAAGAACAGAGCACTTCAGTGGGGGCGCAACAAACTTGGCGCGCTATTTGGAGTACCCCCCGAGGAGACGGGCACCAGTACTGCCACGAAGGCAGCGATAGCCAGTTGTGTGTCCAAAGAGTGTGCCAAGGCCACTGCCGCTCTTGATGCTGGTGAGGCGGCTCTCAATGCTCAAATCAGGGCGGTTCAGGAACAGCAGCAACTTGGTGAGGATATCCTCACAGCGTTTCTCGATGAGTGCTTCATCGCTACCGCCGCCTACGGCACTTCCAGCGCTGCGAAGATAGACGTCCTGCGGACCTTTAGAGATGAAGTGCTCATGGCAAGTCCGGCGGGCCGCGACTACGTAGGCTTCTACTATGCGGTCAGTCCCCCAATCGCTGACTTCATCGCGAGTCACGAGTGTCTGAGGACCGTAGTGCGCGAGGGCGTCATTGACCCGATAGTGGGTGTCGTGCAGTGGACGGGCGGGTACTGGGCGAAATCCTAGGCCCGACCGATTCGTCAGTACTCTCTCTTCTCAAGGATTCCCAACACGATGAGTGCAATGCCCATTGCCACGTACAAGAAGAATCCTTCGCGCAGGACAATCAGGTCTCGGAAGTAGGAGTTGTGTAGAGGTAATTCTCCCAGCGCAATCCCCGCACCCAGCGCGGCGAACGCCATAACTCCCAGGCAGATATGCGTGATTCCCCTGGCCTTGCCTGAGGTCAAGAAAGCTGCGCAAATTGCTGTCAGTCCACCAAACAGGCCAACGAGACCAACGAAGAAGCTCGCTGCAACCCCCGGTGTTGCCGGATTTTCGCTGCCCATCATCTCCGACGGGCCGATCCAGGCGAGACGCACGCTTACGAGAAGCAGGATTGAGCACAAAAGCGCAATGAGTCTGGGTTTTGATTGGGCGATGTCTCTGGCGGAGAAGCGTGACCGACTTTCGCGAGGCTCGAGAGATTGCCGCTCACGCCGTTTCGGCGCTGCTTCCACAGGGGACTGAGCTTTCGCCGGCTTGGCGGCTCTTGCTGGGGGCACGTGCTGTGCGGGCGCTCTCTCAGCATCCACGAGGCTGGCCAGTTTCTCCCTGTCTGCCTCGAGTGCCTTTATCTGCTTGCCGAGCTGGCGTTGTTCGGCGTCGTACTTGGCCTGGGTGATCTCGCCGACCCTGAGGCGCGTCTCGAAGCTGCCCAGTTGGAAGCTCGCATCAGCCAGTTCTTTCTCGATGCTGTCCATGCGAGGTCGGAGTGTGGACTTCAGCGACTCAATTGTGGATGTCGCGGCGGATTCCTGTCCGTCGTACTCGCTCTTCGCTATGGCGTACTGCTCTTCGGTTACGGAGCCTTCCGTGCGCAGCCGCTCGAGGTTCGAGAGGTAGCCTCTTACCTTGTCACGGGCTACAAGAGCCTGGTAGAGCTGTTCCAATTCGTTCGCCATCGTTTTTCCACCGGCAGCGGGAAATGTCGTTCGCAGTGGCGAGTAAGTTACAACGTCGGATTGGCGAGCGTCAATGAGGACCGCACCTGACGGCCTGCCTATGACGCCAGTGTGTCGAGCAGGCTCGGCAGTTCGTCGAGTCCACTAATTCGCGGGTATGCCAGAACGTCGGCATTGATGCCCAGTCGGTCGAGCAACACCGGCTGAATGCCGACACGTGAGGCTCCCATCGCATCTGAGACTGGCTCGTCTCCCACATGAACGGCATTGCTGGCCTCACACCCGGCCCTCTTCAGTGCTTCCAGGAAGATGGGAGCCTCCGGCTTGCCGTTTCCCTGGACCTCCGCTGATATGACAGAGAAGTCGATGGCGTCGGCAAGACCGAGTTGCTTGATGTAGGGCTCGATAGACCTGTCCATGTTCGACAGTATGCCGACGACCAGTCCACGCCTCTTCAGTTCCTTGACCGCTGTCGGGGCGTCCGCGAAAGGTGCAAACTCCATGTTCCTGGCGTATTCCTTGAGCGCCCCCAGCATCTTGAGACTTGTCTTCATGTCAGGTTCAGGTATCCCGCACTCACGAAGGACGACGTTGTTGTAGCGGACGTACGCTTCCAGGGGAGTGCTGTCGGATGCGATCACCGGTCTCCCCTCGGGACACTCACGGTCGGCTACGTAGATGCCGCGGGCAGCTTGAATCGGATCGACTTCGATGCCGAGGGCATGACAGACCCAGACGCACACATCGTGGCGGTCGGGTTCCATGTGAATAATCGTGTTGAACCAGTCAAGAAAGACGGCGGATATCGGCATGGGGGCTCCAATCGTCGAAGATAGGAAAAGCGTAACATGCTGGTGCGGCGCTTGCTATTGACAGTCGCATACGATTATGCTAGTGTGCTGTCGGCCCCGAGTAATCGAGCTGAGCCGGGCGAGGATTCCCGCTGGCGCGGGACGATGTGGTGGTGAGGTTACTTGGGGCTCCTCTTTGTCCGCGTCCTGCTAGATGGTCTGGTCATCCTGCGCGCTATCGCGACGTCGTATCTCATCCATTATGTTGCGTGCGGATAGCTCCTGTCGGTCATACCACTCATGGACGGTATCCACCACGTGCTGGATGTCGTCGCACAAAACCAGTAGCCCGAGGTCTTCTTCGGAGATGTACCCACCAGGTAGGGTCGACTTGCGCATCCATTCGAGGAGGCCGGTCCAGTACTCGCTGCCATACAGAACCACTGGGAAAGGCCGCATCTTGTGCGTCTGTATGAGGCAGAGTATCTCAGTCAGTTCGTCAAGAGTGCCCAGTCCTCCGGGCATGATGATGAACGCGGTGGCGTACTTGGCGAGCATGACTTTCCGAGCGAAGAAGTGGTTGAAGGTGAGCGACATTGTTGTGTAAGGATTGACGGACTGCTCCATCGGCAGTTCTATGTTGAGGCCGATGGATGAGACGCCGGCCGAGAGTGCTCCCTTGTTGGCAGCCTCCATCAGGCCTGGCCCGCCGCCCGTGATGATGTTGAATCCAACTTTGCCGAGGCGCTCCGCCAATTCTTCTGTGATCGTGTAGAGAGGATCGCCCGGCCGTACACGTGCAGAGCCGTATACTGTCACAGCCGGCTCCACTCCCGAAAGGCGGTCAAAGCCGGTGACCATCTCTCCCATGATGCGAAACATCCGCCACGATTCCTCTTTGGCGAAATCGTTTATTTCGTACCCGGAGGATCTTGTGATGTGTTCGTGAGAAGACTCAGACATCAGAGTAGGTGCTCCATTATCATCATGTGCGCAAGGTGGGCCTTGTCGCCGCCCCTGAACTCAAAAGCCTTCACGCCTTCGCCGGTTATAGTGATTGCCAGCGTATCACTAACGAAGAATCCCTTGGAAATGAAGAAACCCTTGCTGTCCTCGCTTGCTACGGCGGAGATGCGGCTGAAGGGGATACTCACCATCGCCTTCTTGCTCTTCATGAATTCTTTGTCGTAGTAGACAATTCGCTTGTCGGTTATCCCGAGGAAGCCGGTGCCACGACCCTTGAGGTCGAATACGGCTCGGATGACCTCGTCCGGAAGGCATATGGCTTCGATTTTCTCAAGCTGGTCTTGCTTGTCAACGTACAGGTCGCCTGCGTACTCGGGCATTCTCGCTCCTTTCGGTTGTTCGGAGAAATGGTAGAGTGCCCCTATGTAGGTGTCAACAGTCGACGCGGCAACTGACGCCAATCAACCTGTCAATCAAGACCGTATTTCCCATCGCGTTCCTTTACTACCTCTTCTTTGACCATGGCATTTAGTGCATCCGCGTAGCGACTGTCCCAGGTCGGGATGGCAGCGCGGAACTCGTCAGGGGTCATAGTGCCTTCATCAAGGAGCACTCTCAAGACCTCACCCCGTGCCTGTCGCAGGGAGCCTTCGAAACCACTCTGCGACCGGTAGTGCGCGCTTCTCCGAGACGCATTGTCCTGCTGTTTGAGATGCACACCGTAGTCCATTAGCGCCTGGTACCAGCGACTCGGGTTGTCGCGGTCGATCGCCATCTCGACGAGCGGCAGAATCTCGGCATCCGTGACCCTCTCTGCTCCCGGAAAGAAGTGGTGTATGAATACGGTGCGAATGTTTGTTTCGATGAAGGCGTCGGGCTGGTTGAAGGCAAAGGCTCGAATGGCCGATGCCGAGTAGCTCCCGATGCCCGGCAGTCTCATCAGCGTGGGTTTGTCCTGCGGGAGGAATCCGCCATGAGATTCCACTACCTCCCGAGCGGCACGGTGAAGTGCAAGAGCGCGACGGTTGTAGCCGAGGCCTTGCCATTCCCGGAGCACATCCGACGGTGATGCGGAAGCGAGCGATGCGAAGTCCGGGAACCGATCAATGAACCCAAGGTACTTCGGGACTACTCTGTCTACCTGGGTCTGCTGCAGCATCACCTCGGCCACGAGTACCCTGTAGGGGTCAGAGGTCTTGCGCCATGGCAGGTCACGACCGCGCCGCTCGTAGTATGTGTACACTAGTTGGCGCAAATGCGTGATGCTATCCGGGCTGGTCATGCATTGAGGGGTCACGTCTACTCGGTTGTCCTCGGGCACGATGCGACAGTCTACAAGAAGCCCCGGATTTGACAAAGACTTATTCGTCTACGACCATTACAAACGCTGTATGGCTGTATCCATTCACCTGTGGTCGGAGGTGTGTTATGGAGGGCAATGGTCGGTTGGTTCGTGGACTCGGGCTGGTGCTCGCACTATGTGGCCTGCTTGCGGTGTCGCTTGGGTGTCGTTCCGATATTCCGGAATCCCTGGCCCCCTCGTCCGGCCAAACCATCGAACTCCCGCTGGAGGATGGTAGCTGGACTCCTCAGACCAAGCTTTCCGGACGCGTGCCCTCGGGACGAGGCTCTATCGAGATCGTCGACGTGGGGACCTTTGAGTTTGAAGTCTCCTCTATTGAGACTATGCGCTCTGACATCTTCCAGGAGGGCCACTTCTCAGTGTTCGACATCCTTGTAGCTCTCGACGATCGTGGTGACATCGACCTCGAATACCACTACGACCCTCACATGGCAACGCACATCATCGAGTCCCTCAACGGGACACCACATTGGTGGTACACGGCGCACTACTCTGAAGGCTGGTTCGAGACGAATGTCTTCCGCATGGACCTGTACCCGTACAAGGACAACACGACGATTCGCGTGTATTCAACTACCGAAGAGTACTCCGCCTCCATCTGCCAGACATTCGGCGATGAGGTGAGAAGACTATGCCGCAACGACGACATCGTGGTGATACCAGAAGTCACCATCGAAGACCCTGTGTTCATTCGGCACTATGAGGACGTCGTGGTGACGGCTCATGACGTGAGGGCAGACGCTCTCCAGCATGGTGTTGTTACCGCCCTTGACGTACTCCTGAGCCTTGGGGAACAGGGTGAGCTAGACAGTATGAAACTCACGTGGTATTCCTCCATCCGCAAGGCTGATCCTGTTGACCATTACTTTGTTGACCGGATAGACGCTGCAGAGTCGCGCGGACGGTGCGGCTATGTGTACGAGGTAGGCCCCCGGCGGTTCTCCGGTTTCGCAGGCAGTCACATACATATTCCTACGGACATGAGAGTGCTGGTCTCCCCGGAATATGCCTTGTGGTTCTGGATCTGCATCTAGGAGGTGCAACAGTGTCCCGCCAGAAGCTGCTCTACGCTGTGGTGGCCTTGATGGTTGTGCTCAGCCTTGTGCTGGCTGTCTCTTGGGTGCTCCTCTGGGTGGTCTTTCCGCACGGTTTCTATGCGACCAGGGAGCTCTGGGTTGAGATTCACAAGTGGGTCGGGCTGGCACTCTCAATCAGCGTACTGGTGCATGTGCTTCTGCACGTTGGGTGGATTCGTACGATGACGGCACGCTATGTCGGAAGGTCTCGCCCCTGAACAGAACTCACGCCTCGCGT
>Ga0272441_10014493_pt1 | contig 11169 bp, 1 predicted proteins | sample SSMProp6N_FD_193582 | JGI IMG/M metagenome (GOLD analysis project Ga0272441, IMG submission 193582) | Marine sediment archaeal communities from Little Sippewissett salt marsh, Falmouth, MA, United States - SSM-Prop-6N | ecosystem: Environmental > Aquatic > Marine > Wetlands > Sediment ... | reverse complement strand
AACCAACAAAACCAACAAAACCAGCTCAACTAACAAAGGGGATGATTAAAATGAAAAAACTTATATTGATTTCGATTTTAATGACGGCTTTAATATGGGCTAATTTGGCTTACGCGAGTAATGTTACCGTGACGAACGTCGAACTTACGAATGTCAACGAATCGGCCGCGACGGTGGATGTGGAGTTCGATCTTTCGCAGGCCAACACCTTCTCGGGCACGGATGCCAACGGCGCGAGCTTCTGCGACAGGATTTGGGTATTTGTCAAGTTCTGGAAGGACGGCTGGGCTACGGACGGGTCTGTGGCATGGGGCCACGCCACGCTTACTACGGGCGGCACGGTGAGTACCTACAGCTCCTCTACCAAGACAGGAGTAACATCGGATGGAACGGGCGCGTTCTGCCAGACCGGGGCCAACCAGACCGTAAGGTTCGACGTTGGCAATACCACAGGCGTAGCCATAAACGACACCATAAAGGTCCGGGTAATGGCCATAGAGATGGTCTATGTTCCGGAAGGGAGCTTCTATCTTGGCGACGGCTCATCGAGTTCGTGCTTCAGGATTGTCGCCTCAAATACACCCGCCGAAATTACAACCACGGGCGTGGTGGTAAAATGCAATAGCAGTTCTTACGACGACGCGTATCTGGAAGGCGACGGCATCCTGGTTGACGGAGACGGAGGCATTGACGAAGACGGCACAACCGAGATAAGCAACGCAGACTTCCCCACCGGCTACGGCGCGTTTTTCGTGATGAAGTACGAAATTTCCCAAGGACAATACAGGGATTTCCTGAATACACTGACTGAAGCGCAGGCAAGCGCCCGGTTTCCGAATAACTTCAACAATTATCGCCATTGCATCACGAGGGTAGACGAAGACCCCTATGTCTATTATTGCAACCTTGACGGCGACTCGACGTATGATGAAGACGTGGACGGAGAATGGATTGCCTGTAATTACCTCTCCTGGGAAGACGGATGCGCCTATACTGACTGGGCAGGGCTTCGTCCGATGACCGAGCTTGAATTTGAAAAGGCCTGCCGGGGCGGCGGATCAAGTGCCGTTGCGGGCGAATGCGCATGGGGCTCTTCAAGCATCACTGCTTTTACGGCCCTCTATCACAGCGGCCAGGCGGACGAAGGGCCGTCAACCGACAGCGGTTCGTCGGTAAATAAGAGTTGTAACCTTAATTATTCAGACTGCGACCCGGACGGGCCGGTAAGATGCGGCGGATTTGCCACAGGGGATACTTCGAGGGCGCAGGCAGGCGCGGCCTATTATGGGGTGATGGAGATGTCAGGAAATTTATACGAGAGGACTATTACGTTAGGAAACCCTGAAGGGAGGAGTTTCGCGGGGACACATGGCAACGGAAATCCATCTGATGCCAATAACAGCGATTGGCCCGGAGCCGCTGCTACAGGCGCCGGCACTCGCGGCGGCAGTTGGTCGTACGATGCGTCTGACTCCTGCGTGTCGCCCCGCGGCGTCGCGGCGCTCGTGTACTCGGATCGGTCCTACCATTTCGGTTTCCGCGCCTGCAGGACCTCCCCCTGAGTTTTTGCTCTTTGTCATTGTGAGCAAAAGTTTAGTTGGTTTAGTTGGTTGAGTTAGTTTAGCTGGTTAGGCTGGTTGGAGGAGAAAGAAAATGAGAAGCGTGACACCGGTAGTTGAAAAACATTACAAGCTCGTGCTTTGGTTTTTGCCGAAACTCGCGAAGTTTCCGAGAGACCAGAGATTTTTGCTGGCTGACCGGATTGAGGTCATTCTTTTGGATATTTTGGAGCTTCTGATAGAGGCGGTTTATTCAAAAGAGAAGAGGAATATTTTAGAGAAGGCAAATTTAAGGCTGGATCAGTTAAGGTTTATGGTGAGAATCGCCAAGGATATGAAATACATAAGCTTGAAAGGATACGATTATTTTTGCCAATTAGTTTTAGAAGTAGGCAGAATGATCGGCGGTTGGAAGAAAAGCCGGAATCCCGATGTTCAAGGACATCAGGAGAGGCCTAATGTAGGGGGAGGTCCAGTAGGCCCTGTTTCTTCTCTTGATAGAGAAACGTCAAGGGTAAATAGCGAAGGACTGCCTGAGGGTGTTAGTAAGCGTGGTGCGGAAAGCTCTCTTGGGCAGGAAGGTAAAAAGCCAGGACAGGGCCAGAAAAGGAGCGTGTGCGCCGGCAAACGCGGCGGCAATTGGTCGAACGATGCGTCGAACTCCTGCGTGTCGAACCGCAGCAACGCGGCGAACGTGAACTCGGATCGGAACAACAATTACGGTTTCCGCGCCTGCAGGACCTCCGCTATGTTAGCGAAAATTAGCGTTAAAACGCGAATTTACGCTAATAAAGGAACGCGAATTAACGCGAATAAAGTCGAGGGAATGATGAAGAGTATAAGGAATATATATAATAAGGTGATATCGAAGGAAAACCTTTATCGGGCGGCATATATGGCGGCGCGAGGGAGAAAATATCGCAGGACAACGGCTGATTTTAGCTTTTGCCTTGAAGAGGAGATACAGCAATTGCGGGAGGAGCTTTTGATGAAGACCTACAGACACGGAAGATATAAGCTTTTTACTATCAGGGACCCGAAGGTGCGCGAGATAGCCGCCGCGCCTTTTCGGGACAAGGTAGTTCATCATGCCGTGCACGATGTTATCGAACCGCTTATCGATAAGAGTTTCATTTATGACTCTTATGCCTGTAGAAAGGGAAAAGGTACCCATAAGGCGGTTGACAGGGCTCAAGAGTTTTTAAGAGCGAATAGATATTGCTTTCATGGGGATGTAAAGAAATATTTTCCGTCGATTGATCACGGGATACTGAAGGGGTTGTTGCGGAGAAGGATTGCGGACAGGGATACGCTGTGGCTTTTGGAGGATGTTATTAATTCGGCCGTTGGCTTGTTAGCCGGTTTGCCGGTTAGCCGGTTTGCCGGTTTACCGATAGGCAGCCTGACCAGCCAGTTCTTTGCCAATCTTTATTTAAATGAGCTGGACTATTACATAAAGTTCGATTTAAGAGCGCGTTATTATCTCCGCTACATGGATGATTTCTTAATTTTTCATAACAGCAAAGAATGGATTAAAGAGGTTAAGATCAAAATCAGGCAATTTTTAAAGGAAAGATTAGCCCTTGTCCTGCACGAAGGAAAATCGCAGGTTTTCAGGAGCGAAGACGGGATAAAATTTTTGGGATTCAGGCTTTATAAGGATTATAGAAGGCTTGCCACGGATAATGTGCGGCGATTTAAAAGGCGGCTTAGGAGATTTGCGTATTTACTCAAGGATGGCAAAATAAGCGCCAGAGAGATACGCGATTCAATTCAATGCTGGAGAGTGCATGCTGAATATGCGAATACAGCCGGATTGCGCAAGGGTATAGCGGAAAAGATCGAACCGGCAGGATTGATTGGAAGGCGATAAAGATGAGAAGAGAAGGAAAACATAAATATAGGTTAATGATTTATATAGGGATAGCGGCGCTGTTACTATTTACTGTCTACTATCCGTTATCCGCTATCTTCGCTGACCCTTCTGCCGATACCTATTACGGCGGCTCGGGCGATGGCTGGGGCTACGCCGAGAGCTCCAATCTCGACTTAGGCGGCAAAGAGGTAACCATCTCGAGCGCCGATGGCCAGTGTTTTTACGTAGACAATCCCCCTACCCAGGCAGAGACTATTACCATAACCGATGTCGAAGGAGGCGCTATTACCGCAAGCGGGGATATCCGCGTCTGCATACCTTCGGACTTTAACATGGTCTGGTATCACAACAGCGATACCTCGGACGACAATTTTACCATTATCAATAAGCCCGCCGCGGCCTTTAATTCCGCGGCGCAGTCGGCAGACGGTGACGGCAAGGTAGCGGTAAGCGTAGATATAGACGACGCGGATGACGACGATACCTGCAGGTTAAGGGTGGAATATTCTACGGATTCTACGAACGGCACGGACGGCACATGGAACGACCCCACCATCGAGGAGGGTTCCATCACGGCTGATTTCGGCTCACCCGGACTGGACAACGGCGCAACATATCAGATAGGAACCTCCGGCGCCTGGATATTGACTTCTTCGGGGTCAAATACCGTCGGATTTAACTGGCTTTCCGGGACGGATGAATCTACTGCTTCCGATGATACCGTGTGGCTGCGCTTTACCGCAAACGACGCAACAACAGCAGGCGATTCTGCTGTTGCGCCGAGCACGGCCTTTACCGTGGACAATGTGGACCCGGCCGACTTGGCAAGTTTAAGCGTAAGCGAAACCGGCACAACCTTCTGCTCATTGACCTGGACCGCCGCATTGGACGACCACTTCGGTCACTATGAGATATGGTATGGCACGACCGAAGCGGATGTATATAATAGGAACGACGCGGGCGGCGCAGATGAATGGGATGACGATAATGATTCGGCCCTGGCGACAATGGCCACTGTCACCACGACGATTACGGGGCTTACCGAAAACCAGACCTATTATTTCAAGATCTGGGCTGTTGATGATTACGGCAATGAATACACAAATCCCACGGGAACGGGCACGATAAGCCAGAAGACGAACTACCGGCCCATAGGAGGATATACCGCGAATAATGTGATACCGGCCGCGCAGTGCAGCCAGTCATCCATCGGAAACGGCAGGGTTACCATACAATTCAGGATACAGGACATTGATACCGATGCTTGCACGCTGGATACCTTCCAGTATTCCGTAGGCGGCGGGCCTACTTACGGAGATTACGGTTATTATAAGGAGATTACCATTGACCACACCAAGGTAGCGGCGAACCTGGAAAATTTCCCGATGCTTTTCAGCGTTACCGATACGGACTTGAGGACTACCGGTAACGGCGGGGATGTTACCGATTCCAACGGTTACGATATCGTATTTGTCGATACTGATGACGCTCAACTCGACCATGAGATTGAAAGTTACGACGGCTCTACGGGCGAGTTTATCGCGTGGGTGAGGATACCGATCCTATCTTCAAGCATCGATACTACCATCCGCCTCTTCTACGGCAATAGCTCTATCTCGACTTCGCAGGAGAATGTGACCGGGGTGTGGGACGCGAATTACGTGGGTGTGTGGCATTTGCCTGACGGCACGACATTAGGAGCCCTTGATTCAACGTCCAACGACAATGACGGAACAATTTATAATGCTGTAGCCGGCACAGGTAAAGTGGACGGAGCAGGGAGTTTTGATGGGGATGGGGATTATATTGATTTTGGAGATAAGGATGAATTTACCTGGGTTGATGGAACAGAGGATTTACCCTTTTCCATTAGTGCATGGATTAAAATTTCAGATAATAGTCTTTATGGGGTGATATTGTCAAAATATCGTACTGATTGGAATCATGAAGAGTATACCTTCCTTCTTCTTAGTGGAAGACTAAGACTTATGCTGGATGACAATGCAGGGGGAGGCATATCAAGAGAGTATTATACCAAGATGGATGTTGATACATGGTGTAATGTTGTAGGAACCTACGATGCAAGCAAAAATAGGACTGGTATTAAATTGTATCTCAATGGAATAAACGTTGATGATACTGACCGCGATGATCCCAGTTATAGCGGTATGACAAATACAGATGCTAAATTAGTTATTGGATGTAATCGAGCATCTCTTCCTTCGCATTCGTTCGACGGCCTCATCGACGAAGTCCGAATCTCCTCCACCGCCCGCAGCGCGGAATGGATTGAGACAGAATACAATAACATGAGCTCGCCTTCCACCTTCTATAGCGTAGAAGGTGAGAGTCCTTCCGGAGCCGTTTTTAACGCGCCCGCCAATGACGATACCTCGGGCTCGCTCTCTACGGGTTGGACCAATAACGGAGGATCGAGCTACTCATCCGCCGCCGACTGGACAGGGACTACGCACTTCTTTACATTCGATACCGACCATGCGGATGTTACGGGCATGGCGGGCGCATATAATAACGATATCAGGATACGGTTCAGGGTCAACGACGGCACCGATTACAGCCAAAGTTACGCGGCGAGCGAAGATTTCGTGGTTGATAATGTCGACCCGACAGGGCTTGATAATCTAAGCGTTGACGCGACTACAGGCTCGACCGCGGAGCTTAGCTGGAGCGCGGCCAGCGATAATACGACGGCGGACTTTGATTATGAGATTTGGTACGGCACGGATTCGGATAAGGTTAAGACGAGGACATTTCCCGCGCTTGCGTGGGACGCTACCGATGACTCCGACATGGGCGACATTACCACTACGGGCACCACTATAACCGGCTTATCGTCGGGCGCCACCTATTACTTTATGATATGGGCGAAAGATAAGTACGGAAACGAGACGCAGGATCCCGGAGCGGCAGAAGACCCGATATCGGCCGTGACTACGGGCGCATTGACTGGCGTATCGGTTACGCCTGCCTCGGCTAAAGCGGGCGCGACAAGCAATCACACCATCGCCTTTACAACGGATAACGCTATACCTCAAAACGGTTATCTCCGGGTTACCTATGACAGCGACTTCGATATATCGGGCGCGGCGTATGTAAGCGGCAATTCGGACACAACGGTGGCCTCGGTTGCCAATCCTCTCGTTTTATGCTTAGGCACGGCGGTTAATGCGGATACCGCGGTAAGCATAGTGGTAAGCGGCATAAAGAACCCGACGGTAACCGAGACCGTGGATGATTATGTAATATATACAAGGGATGACGGCAATTCCAACTTAGACGCCGGCTCGGCAGGAGGCACGGTGATTACCACCAATGATTTGTCCGGCACCTCCGTAACGGGCGCAAGCTATGTCGCGGGCGCTACTGTAGATTATACAATCGCCTTTACCTCATTTAACCCCATACCTCAAAACGGCGATATACAGGTGACGTTCGATTCCGATTATGACATAAGCGCCGCGACATACGTAAGCGGAAATACAGACGCAAGCGTATCGGTATCGGGCAGTGTCCTCACAATTAATCTGGGAACGGCGGTAGGCGCAAGCGAGGCGGTAAGCATCGTAGCGGGGAACATAAAAAACCCGGCCGTTACCGGGACCGTGGATGATTATACCGTAGAAACGCAGGATGCCTCTGATTCTGCCATAGACGCAGGCACGGCAAGCGGCAACACTATTACGGTGGGCGCGCTATCGGGCTTATCCGTGACATCGCCCACGTATGTTGCGGGCGACGACTCCGAGGATTACACCATTGCCTTTACCACGGCAAACCCGGTTCCTGTGGGCGGCGACGTAGAGGTGACGTTCGATTCCGATTATGATCTCTCCGGCGCCGCGTATGTAAGCGGTAATGCCTCTTCGAGCGTATCCTATTCAAGCAATGTCCTTACCATTACTCTGGGCACCGCATTATCGGCAAGCGAGGCGGAGAGCATCGTGATAAGCGGCATAAAGAACCCGGCCTATACCCAGACCGCAGACGATTACTCATTTGAGACGCAGAATGCCTCCGATACAGCCATAGATACGGGTACGGCAAGCGGCAACACTATTACGGTGGGCGCGCTATCGGGCTTATCCGTGACATCGCCCACGTATGTTGCGGGCGACGACTCCGAGGATTACACCATCGCCTTTACCACGGCAAACCCGGTTCCTGCGGGCGGCGACGTAGAGGTGACGTTCGATTCCGATTATGATCTCTCCGGCGCCGCGTATGTAAGCGGTAATGCCTCTTCGAGCGTATCCTATTCAAGCAATGTCCTTACCATTACTCTGGGCACCGCATTATCGGCAAGCGAGGCGGAGAGCATAGTGATAAGCGGCATAAAGAACCCGATGGTTACACAGACGACGGATGACTTTACCATATATACGAAGTATACCAACGACGCGAATATAGATACGGGTACGGCAAGCGGCGTTACGATTACCGCGGGAAGCCTGTCGGGCGCGTCTGTAACGCCGGTGTCTACTGCCGCGGGCGCTGTTACAAACCACACCATCGCCTTTACCGCGGCAAATCCGATTCCCGTGAACGGCGATATAGAGGTGGCCTTCGACTCCGATTACGATTTAACCGGTACATTGGCGGTTGTAAGCGGGAACACGGACGCCGACGTATCTGATTCCGGCGATACGTTAATAATCAATTTAGGGACTGCGGTATCGGCTGATGAGGCGGTGAGCATAGTCATAAGCGGCATCAGAAACCCGCAGATTACCCAAACAACGGATGATTATTCCATAGAGACCCAGGATGCCTCTGAAGCGGCTATAGATACGGGCACAGCAAGCGGCAATACAATTACCGCGGGCGTGTTGACGGCCGTGACCGTGAAGACGACCGATAACCAGTATCCGGCCGGCGATGATTCGAGGGACTATATCATACAATTTAGTACGGACAACCCGATACCGGCGGACGGCCATGTCAGGGTTACCTTCGATTCCGATTATGATTTAAGCGGGGCAACTTACAATAGCGTCTCCAGCAGCGTAAGCGGCAATATAGCGTCGAAGTCCGGGGCGGTCCTGCTTGTAAACCTGGATGAATCCTCCGAGATTGGCGAGGGTGTGCAGGTAAGCATATACATATCAGGCATAACCAATCCGGGAAGCACGCAGACCACGGATAATTATACGGTAGAGACAGAGGACACCGCGGCCAACAGCTATGCGGATATAGATTCGGGGACAGCCCCCGGAAATCTCATTACCGTCGGCACATTGCAGAGTCCGTCGGTAACGCCTGCGTCGGCGAAGGCGGGCGTTACGACTTCTTACACCATCGCCTTTACTACTACGAGCGCGGTTCCTGTGGACGGCGATATCGAGGTGATTTTCGACGCTGACTATGATATGGCCTCGGCCGAATATTCAAGCGGCAATGACGGCTCAAGCGTGACTGTATCGGGCAGCACCTTAATTATTAATGTAGGAACAGAGATCAGCGCCGCCGCGGCGGAGAGCATCGTGGTAAGCGGCATAAAGAACCCGACTGTTACACAAACGACGGATGATTATACTATAACCACCCAGAATGCAAGCGATGCGAATATAGACCAGGGCACGGTAACAGGCACCATAATTACCACAGGCGACCTCTCCGGCCTGTCGGCTTCGGGCACTTCCTATACAGCCAGCGCCACCGCTGCATATACATTCGCCTTTACTACATATAACACAATAAGCTCGAACGGCTACATAGAGATAACATTCGACGCCGATTATAATATCGCGGGCGCCGCTTATGGCGCCGCAAGCAACATAAACGCGAATATAGTCTCCAAGACCGGCGCCGTGCTTTTGATAAATCTTGACCAGGAGGTGTCCGCAGGCACCGCCGTAAGCCTCGTTATATCGGGCATAGTAAACCCATCCGCCAACCAGAGCACGGATGATTTTGCGATAGAGACCCAGAATGATTCAGAGACGCCCATAGACGCGGGCACTGCGGACGGGGTGGACATAGCGGGCGTGTTTTCGAATGAGGATATAACCCCGCACGAATCAGCGGCCGGGGCGACGCCTACATACACTATAGCGCTTACAAACGCTACGGCTATCCCTCAAAACGGCACGATAGAGGTGATATTCGATTCAGAATACGATATAAGCGGGGCGGCCATAAGCACGAACAATGTCTCCGGCAGCATAACCGCGAAATCAAATACAGACCACAGGCTTGAGATAACCGCCGGAGCGGAGGTAACCGCTGCCACCGCTGTGAGCATACAGGTTACCGGGATAAAGAACCCGGTTTACGTCCAGACCACGGATGATTTTATAATCAGGAGCAGGCAGACATCGGGCAGCACGATGATAGACGCGGGTTCGGCGAGCGGGGTTAGCATTACGGAAGGAAGCATATCGCCCGCCGTAACCGCGGAGACGGCCGTCGCGGGGGCCGAAGGATATTATACAATCGCCTTTACCGCAGCCAACCCCGTTCCTTCAGACGGCCAGATAAAGGTGCTATTCGATTCCGACTATGACCTGACAAGCTCGAGTTTAGCCATAGATGCGGCAAACAGCACGCATACCGCGACGGTTGCGGCCTCCGGAAACTACATAGTCATGACCATGACCGAAAGCGTGAGCGCGAGCGCGAGTGTATCGATGAGGGTAACGCATATAATAAACCCGCCATACTGCCAGGACACAGACGCGTTCACGGTTACTACCCTATATTCAGATCAGGCCTCCAACGTAGATACGGGAACCACCGCGAGCGGCGTGACTATTACCGAAGGAAGCATATCGCCCACAGTGGACGCGACTTCAGCCGTCGCGGGGGCTGTCACGTCTTATACCGTAGCCTTTACAACAACCAACCCCGTTCCTTCAGACGGGCAGATAACGGTAACTTTTGACTCAGATTATAGTTTATCGGGTTTATCTGACCCGGTCTCTGTGAGTCCCGGAAGTTCTCATACCGCTACTGTTGTGGCTGCGGTGAATAATATTGTCATAACCTTAACCGAGGCGGTGGATGCATCGGAAGAAGTTACTATGATCGTGCCCAGCATAAAGAACCCGACCTACTGCCAGGACACAGACGCGTTTACGGTTACCACCATATATTCAGATCAGGCCTCCAACGTAGATACGGGAACCACCGCGAGCGGCGTGACTATTACCGAGGGAAGCATATCGCCCGCCGTAACCGCGGAGACGGCCGTCGCGGGGGCCGAAGGATATTATACAATCGCCTTTACCGCAGCCAACCCCGTTCCTTCAGACGGCCAGATAAAGGTGCTATTCGATTCCGACTATGACCTGACAAGCTCGAGTTTAGCCATAGATGCGGCAAACAGCACGCATACCGCGACGGTTGCGGCCTCCGGAAACTACATAGTCATGACCATGACCGAAAGCGTGAGCGCGAGCGCGAGTGTATCGATGAGGGTAACGCATATAATAAACCCGCCATACTGCCAGGACACAGACGCGTTCACGGTTACTACCCTATATTCAGATCAGGCCTCCAACGTAGATACGGGAACCACCGCGAGCGGCGTGACTATTGCCGAGGGAAGCATATCGCCCGCCGTAACCGCGGAGACGGCCGTCGCGGGAGCCGAAGGATATTATACAATCGCCTTTACCGCAGCCAACCCCGTTCCTTCAGACGGCCAGATAAAGGTGCTATTCGATTCCGACTATGACCTGACAAGCTCGAGTTTAGCCATAGATGCGGCAAACA
>Ga0272441_10014492_pt1 | contig 11170 bp, 10 predicted proteins | sample SSMProp6N_FD_193582 | JGI IMG/M metagenome (GOLD analysis project Ga0272441, IMG submission 193582) | Marine sediment archaeal communities from Little Sippewissett salt marsh, Falmouth, MA, United States - SSM-Prop-6N | ecosystem: Environmental > Aquatic > Marine > Wetlands > Sediment ... | reverse complement strand
GACCAGGAAAAGGACCCCCTTTGCCCCGTCCGTTTCACGTCCCAGGGACGCGGCGTCGAACCGTTCCACCGCTTCTGCGGCGATATCCGGCGATTGTTCCTTCAGGATTACGACCTGTATATGGATGCCCAGATCATCGAGGAGCGCCCGGTTCATTGTCGCGACGCGCTTCGCCTCATCCGCCGTCAGCAGACGGGATTCATCGTCGATGAAATCACTCGATCGGTCGGAAGACGAGCAACCCGGGATCAGCAAAAGGACGCTGCAGAGGATGATAAGTACTTTCTTCAACGGTGGAAAATGCCGCACGCTTCGATACCTCTTCCGGTTTAACTCTTCTTTGCCGTTCATGCCGTCCCGCAGAGAATGCAAATGCTTGACCACCTCGGCAGAATGATAAGTGCCCGAGGATCCTGGCATCCCTGAAAGCTCATTCGCCGGGGCTCCTGCCGTGCCGCCTTCTCCCCGGCGATGCCGGATCGCTGTGGCGAATCATGAAGGATTGCAGAGAAATGCAGCAACAGCCCAATTCGTATAGGGTAATTATGCCCGTGCGTCAACCGGAAAGTACGAAAGGACGACGGTGCGGCAGGGACGTCAACCTTTGTGAAGGGACCTCACCCCGAGTGGTATCGGGGGACCGTTCAGAGGTCAGGGAAGGGATACGTTCCTGATATTTCAAGGGCCTGATCGGCCTGTTGCTGTTTCCTTCCACCATTGGCGGTTAGAACGTCGTATCGATCGACCGGAAAGGGGAAATTCCCCTGAAAAATCAATCCTGCGATTTCTGAGTGGCGCGCATCGCGCCGATCAAAAAAAAGGCCGGGAGTTCAGACTCCCGGCCCTTTTACATCTGCGGTGGTCAATTACTAATCTTCATCGTCATAGTACCGGGCAGCTTCAAGTGCCTCGGGGGGTACTTCCGACGAAATCGACCGGTTGATTCCCTTCGCCAGTATTGCTGCGATGACAAAGAGCAGTACCATGGCGAGAATGAGGATCAGGATGATCGTCGTCATCCAGGCATGGGCTTCCTTTTCGATCTTGTCGGATGCCGTTTTCGCCTGTTCGTTGAATCTGTCGACATCGATACCCATCCCGACCCAGCCGAACCCGGCAGGTGCCGGAAACTGTTTCGAATAGAATGGGATCGGCGCATAGGCGACCACCTTTGAACGGCCGCCGAATTTGTAGGATTTGATTCCCGAATTTCCTGCCGCCGCGTCCGATGCAACCTGGGGCAGAGCGGGATCCATATCACCGAGCAGATTGAGATTCAGGACTTCGCCTTTCTCAGCAGCGCCACCCGTAATGGGAGGAACCGGAGTCCCATCGGACTTCAGACCGGCGATATGAAAATCGCTCGGATGGGAGATGACAAACCCCTTGTTGTCGACCATATAGGCGTAATTTCCCGTTGATGCATCCGCTTCAAGGACATGACCCGCTTCAGTCGGGATAATCGTGTCGGTAAACTGGGCGAGGTGTCTTACATCAAGAGCGAGTGAAATGACCCCCGTAAATCCCTGTTTGTCGAAGAGCGGTGTCGTAAAGCGGATAATACCGTCGAAACGCTCTCCCTTTTTGAAATCATCCTTGTTCACGTACCATCCCGTGACGGGGGAAACATATACTTCGCCTTTGTTCATTTTCGTCGTCCGGACGAAGTAATCTTCCGATTTGTACGTGGTATTTGCAGGATTGCTGACATTCTTTAACTGACTTTTCGGTACGGCTTCGCCATCAACTATCTTGATGACCTCGTTTCCCGCTTCGTCGATAAGAGCCATTTCCGCATAAAGGGGCTCCAAAACCTTTACAATTTTTCCGTCCTGCTTGACCCAGAGGGTTTTTACATTGTTATCGTAAAATTCCTTGTATGCCTCTTCGGTTGCGGGCAGAATAGTGGCAATAAGTACATTGCGTTCACTTTCCTGCAGGAACCCGGCAACATTCTCGGCTACGGTTGATGCACGTACCAGAATTTCCTGCTGGGATTTTTCATCTAAAACGGAAATGGTCCCTTTCTTTGATACGTCCCCAAGTTGAAAAATGCCGTTGGCAATAAGAAAAGACATTAATAACAAGGGGATAACGATAAGCAGGAAGAATACTCTCGCTACCGATATGAACTGCTTACCTTGTGTCGTTTCTGCCATTTCCTTCTCCCCCTTACTGAGTTTATTTTGGAGTTAATAACTGTATACCAATTAACTAACCAAAAAGAAACGCCTTGTAAGGATTTGCATAAAGAAGGACAAGTGAAACAACCAGTGCATAAATGGCGATAGACTCTGCCATGGCCATACCGACCAGCATTGTCATCATGATCTTTCCCTGAACTCCGGGATTTCTTCCTACGGCACTACAGGCACCACTTGCTGCACTACCGATACCGGCACCGGCACCAATCGCACCAAGGCCGATGGCCAGGCCCGCGCCCAACATTCCACCAACTGCAAAGATAACCTTGATGTAGGTTCCTTCAGCCGGAAGTGCTTCAGCGGCGAATACGCTCGATGACGTAAGAACCAAAGCCGCTGTCGAGGTTAATAAGGCTAATACCCACTTTACTGATTTCCTGAACATTTCTTTCTCCTTTCCTGGAAACTTAGTAATTTTGTCGTACCCTACGGTACGTGGTATTATCTTTGAGAAAGCGCGATACGTTCTCAAATGCGCCCTCATATCTGCAACAGATATGCCACTTTCAGGCCTTGGTGAATAAATCACAGGTAATGTGTTGCAATAGCGGTATTATTTGTCGGCGTCTCTTATGGATATACTGTCTGTTCCGGCCCGGAGGCGTTTAACATTTTATTAAACGGGAAAGCCGGATTGAACAAAAAGTATAATGACAGACAAAAAAACCGGTATCAACGCGATTCCTGAAACGGGTCATTGTGTCGTGAGTCTTCGGACAAAAAAACGGCATCTCCTGTCGCTGGAAGACTTTTTGACATGCCCTGTATATCAATCTCAGCCGCAGAAAGTATTGCATATTATGCGGAGAGGCACAAGTATATCGACAGGAGAATGGAGGGCGGCGATGCAGCCGGGCAGACGGATACCTGACAATTTCAGTGATTATGGAACGGTACATTTGCACCATGACAATATTTTGTGTTGAAAATTATGAGGAGGGCCTGTAGTATTCGAAAGCTAAAAAAGTTGACGGCTTTGCGAAGCGTTCGGTATCTGCGGTATTCTCGGTGTCTCGCCTTTTTCACAGGGGGCAGGGTTCCCGGCGAAAAGGGCTCCGTTCTTAAGAATATGCGTACCATGAAGGGCGAAGGTTTTTATTGTGACATCCCGTATGGCCGTCAATGGTGAAGGGGCAGAATTTTCCGTCTCAGCGAATTCCGAAAGAGGGCCTGATAATGCAAGAAATATTGACCATCGCAACCTACCTCGTAGGTTGGCTCCTGTGTAAATGGGTTTTCAGAATCGAAAGCGGCTTAATTACCCTTCTCATTTCTCTTGGTGCGGCGGTAGGGGTGTATGTCGCAATAGCCATAAAGGAATATGAAGATAAGAAAAAACGCGGACACGAAGAGTAAAGGTTCATTGTAAGCAAGGCTCCTTTGCCGGGGTATACCTCAAATATGGATAACCCATGAAAACAAAGCTTACCGTCAATCTCAGGTTCTCCATCTGGCTGACTACACTGATCGTCAGCATCCTTATCCTGCTGTTTGCGCTGACCGTCAACCATGCACGTGAAAAAGCGATCGTCGAACAATTCAGCCGTCAACAGGCAACTATTGCAAGTGCTGCCGCCGCCGGTATTGAAGACCTCCTGAGCGGTGTCGAACGGAACATGGCGATCCTGTCGACTCTGCCACCCCTTAAGAAGGTCAGCTGTGAGGAAACGATCCGCAGTATTCAGGCGATTTATGAGGATTTGAGCGGCAAGGTGGAATTTATCGCCCGTCTCGATACGAAGGGCCGTGTCCTGTGCGGATATCCTCGGGAATCGTTGAAGGGAATGATCAGCAGAAGCTTTGCCGATTATAGCTTTTTCCGGGAAAGCAGGGATACAAAGAGGCCTGTTGTGGGACCGTTCGTGCTGACGGAAGGAAGCCCGGCCTTTGGTGATGAAAAATACTTTCAATCAATCGTTATTGGTGTTCCCGAACTGGACAAAGAGGGTGCCTTTGCCGGGTTCGTCATGACCACCCTTCCGTTGAAAACGGTTGCGGAACGCTATATCCATCCTGTCGAAGACCTTGCACTGCTCGATTACTGGATTGTCGATGAGACAGGCACTTTTATCATCCATTCCAGACGCGACTTGATCGGTAAAAGCCTCGGTTTCATTCCGGGAAACAGGGGGAAAGACCTGCGGGACATGCTCCGCGCGGAGGGCACGGGGTACGGCCAGTATGTCTTTCGCAACGATGCGGGGGAGATCGCCCGCAGTATCATTGCCTTTGCTCCCATTCAATTAGGAAATGTGACGTGGTCATTTGCCGTTGTGACACCCTACGAAGCGGTGATCGCTCTGGTGCGGAAGGCCTTTTTCAATATCATGCTCGGTGCCATGGGCCTTATCATTGTGGTGATTGTGACGGGCCTTTCGATTGCCCGGTCGAGCGCGAAACGGCTGCAGCTCAAAGAGGAAGTCAAACGCCTCAAGGAGCGTGAGGAGTGGCAGGGAAAGCTGCTCAGAGAGAAAAAGACCGTCGAGGGAACGATCGAAGGGTCTCCTGTGCCGACCTTCGTTATCAACCGGGAACATAAAGTCATATTCTGGAACAAGTCCTGTGCCGAGTTGACCGGTATCAGTGCCAGGGAAATCATAGGTACGAATCACCACTACCGGCCCTTTTACCAGGACAAGCGGCCGCTCATCGCGGATCTCGTTCTCAATTATGATGAGGCGGTCGCACAAAAATATTACGCTACCAAAAAGATAAAACGGTCGGAGTCTGTCGATGGTGCCTTCGAAGCGCGCGACACCTTTGAAGACATGGGCGGAAAAAAACGGCACCTCTATTTTCTCGCCGCACCTATTTACGATGAAAAAGGAGAGATCGCCGCCGCCATCGAGACGATTCAGGATGTATCCTATGAAGAAGAGATGGCCGAAAATCTGAGGAAATATGCCGAATCGATCCAACGGGAAAAGAAGACCATCGAAGGTGTCGTCGAGGGATCGCCCATTCCGACCTTCGTGGTGGACAAAGATCATAAAATTATTTTCTGGAACCGCGCCTGTGCCGAACTTACCGCGTATGGGGCGGACGTGATGGTCGGTACCGACAAGCACTACCTTCCTTTTTATAAAGAGAACCGACCTCTCATCGCCGATTTCATCATTGACGGCAACATGGAAGGCCTGGAACACTATTACGGAACCAAACGGGTCAGGAAATCGGATAGAGTGCAGGGGGCATACGAAGCACGGGATTTCTTCAGGAATCTCGGCGGAAAGGATCGTCATCTCTATTTCATCGCGGCCCCCATTTTCGATGAGAAGGGGGAGATTACGGGGGCGATCGAGACCCTCCAGGATGTATCGAGAGAAAAAGAGATGGCCGAAGACCTCCGGGAATATGCCGGTAATCTTCAAGCCGAACTGAAGGAAAACATAAAACTGAGAAGAGAAATCGAGGAACTCTACAATTACCTTCAATCCATTATTGAAAGCCTGCCCGACAAGATATTTGATTTAAGTGCCGACGGCATCATCAATTATGTCAGCCAGGATATGAAAAAAGAAGGCGGTGTGTCCAGAGAGATAAAGGGGATGCATTTTACGGAATTCGTCGAGGAGGAACACAAGGATTTTGTCCTGGAACGGTGGGCGGAAGTCGGAAAAGGCATCTTCAACCCCTATGAGCTTGAGGTGACGGCCAGGGACGGAACACGGCGGAATCTGCTCATCACGCCCCGTCCCGTCAAGGGGACAAACCGGTATGTGCTCGTACAGCGGGACGTCACGCATATGAAAAATCTTGAAAAGAAATATTATGAGAGCCAGAAACTCGCCGCCGTGGGACAACTGTCGGCGGGCATCGCGCACGAGGTGCGCAATCCCCTTTCTTCCATCAAGATGAGTCTGCAGATACTCGAAAAAAGGATGAAGCCCGAAGGGAACGATCTGAAGCGTTTCAAGATCGCCGAACGTGAAGTGGAACACCTCGAGAAGCTGGTGAATGACGTCCTCATTTTCGCGAGACCGCTCAGCCCGAAAAGAGAATCATCCGATATAAAGGGAATTGTTGAACATGCCCTGGCAATGGTGGAGAAATCCCTGAAGGACAAAAAGATCAACGTGCGGAAGCGGTTTGATAAGGACTTGCCCTCACTCGAAGTCGATCCGGCCATGCTTGAACAGGCGCTGATCAATATCTATCGTAACGCCATCGATGCGATGGATGCCTCGGGAAAGTTGCTGATTTCCGCACAGTGCGCCGGCAAGAGCGGTAAAAGGATCACCATAGAAGTCGAGGACAACGGATACGGTATCGACAATGCCGACCTGCCCCATCTTTTCAATCCCTTCTTTACCAAAAAGAAGTATGGTACCGGTTTGGGGCTGTCCCAGGTGAAGAAGATAATCGAGCAGCACCAGGGGAGTATCGAGATCTTGAGCAAGCCGGGGGAGGGGACACGGTTTATTATAACTCTTCCCGTTGTACCTGAGGACGATGCCGAGGCAGGGGGCACCGGACAGGATGAAGAAGAAGGGGCGCACGCATAAAACTGAGGGGAACCGCTATGTCAAAAATTCTCGTTATCGATGATGACAGCTCTATCTGTGAAACCCTTGATCTCTATCTGACCGAGGAAGGGTATGACGTCTATACCGCTGTGACCGGTACGGAGGGGTTGAATAAATTCGTGGAAACCTCGCCCGATGTGGTGATCCTCGACATCAGGCTTCCGGACATCGATGGTTTTACCGTCCTGGAGGACCTGAAGGAAGACGACGAGAATGTGAAAGTAATCATGATTACGGCCCATCACGACATGGAGTCCACCATCAAGGCCATGAAGGGAGGAGCCTTCGATTATATTCACAAACCTGTCGATGTGGATGAACTCGATATCGCCATCAAGAAAGCCGTTACAAATATTGAAATGGAGAAGAAGATCGACGGACTCCTTGTCGAATCGACGCGTGATTTCAAGGTAGGTGATATTATCGGCAACGGGCCTCGGATGAGAGATATCTTCAAGACGATCGGCGTTGTTTCACAGAGCAAGACCACCGTGCTCATACAGGGCGAGAGCGGTACCGGCAAGGAACTGATCGCCAAGGTCATCCACAATAATACGGCACGGAACGAGCCATACATCGCCGTCAACTGCTCGGCCATTGTGGAGACACTTCTGGAATCGGAGCTTTTCGGTCACGAAAAAGGCTCCTTTACCGGTGCGATAACGAGGAAGCTGGGTAAATTCGAACTGGCGCGGTATGGAACGGTCTTTCTCGATGAAATCAGCGAGATGTCGATAAACCTGCAGGCCAAACTGTTGCGGGTCCTCCAGGAAATGGAATTCGAACGGGTGGGCGGCAAAGACAAGGTCAAGGTGAATGCGCGGATCATCGCCGCCACCAATAAGGACCTCTGGTCCCTCGTCAAGGAAGATAAATTCCGGGACGATCTCTTTTATCGTTTGAATATCGTGTCGATTATAATACCTCCTCTGAAGGAACGGATAGAGGACCTGGAGCCGCTCATCGACTATCTGCTCACCAAGATAAACAAGGATCTCCACAAACGCATCGCCGGGGTTTCCGAAGAGATGATGAATATATTCCGGTACTACAACTGGCCCGGAAACATCAGAGAACTGGAGAATCTTCTTGTGCGGGCCGCCGTGGTCGCCAAGGGACAGATTCTCGGTAAATCCGACTTTCCCGACCTTCTCGAACCCGGCAAGAATGAACAGGTCCGCAAGGAGGGTGACTATTCCGCCCTGGCGCCTTCCGGGAAATTCCTCACCCTTGACGAAGTGGAAGAGCGGCACATCAGGACCATCCTGAAGGGAACCGACAAGAACAAGGGGGAAATCTGCGAAATCCTCGGCATTTCCCGCCCTACCTTCGAGCGGAAACTGGAGAAATACGGGATTACCTTTGAGAGAGAATGACCTTTAAGCTTTCAGCTGTCAGCCGTCAGCTGTCAGTGGGAAAAGACAAAGAAGTAAGAAGTAAGCCCCGCCTCCGGCTTGCGGCCGGTTTAATCGAGGATGAAACGTGACGCACTCGCAGACAGTCGCTTTTCTCTGTTTTGTCATTCCGTGCTTGACAGGTCATCCAGTATTTTGAAGCACTTCTGGACTCCCGCCTTCGCGGGAGTGACACTTTATTTGACTTTTTGCAAGTTCATCAAATATTAAGTTTCATACAAGCCCAGCCGCCGGCCAGTGGCCGGTTTAATCAGGGATGAAACTTGAAGTCGCATATAGAACGAAAGAATGTGAAAGCTGTTATCAGGCTTTTTACTCCTCCCTTTGTAAAGGGAGGTTGGGAGGGATTTGAAAGATAAAATCCCCCTTAATCCCCCTTTGCAAAGGGGGAAAGAAAGCGGCCATCAGTCGGCAAAATAATTGACGTTTCATACAAGCATAAGGTTCATCTCGTTTATGCGTACTTGTTAAAAAACATATAACTTCCTGTACGCTGCATTTTCGTATTTTCCCGATTTTCGCACCATTTCAATCCGTAATTAGTTAAGGCTAAATCAAGCTAAAGCTATAAAATAAATAGATTATCAAAACAACAATATTCATATAATGAATTTGACATATGCATATTAACTACGTATAAAACGCTCGTAATAAATTCTGTCGCCGTTTCCGCAAGTCATCTGCGGGCTTTTGGATTTGTTGTGATTTTGATGTCAGTGATGCGGGTGAGACACAGTCTATGTCGATTGTGTCAGCGCCGGAAATATTACGCAAATCAATCCGAGGAGGGGTTAGATGAAGGGAATGAAGAACATCTTTGCCGGGCGTTGGGGTATTATCGGCGTCGGAATCATCATCGGCATTCTCGCACCGCTCTTACAGAAACTGGGGAATCCCGGCAATATGGGTATTTGCGTCGCCTGCTTCGAGAGGGATATTGCGGGCGCCCTTGGTCTTCACCGGGCCGCGGTGGTGCAGTACCTCCGTCCCGAAATCATCGGTTTCGTAATTGGATCGTTGATCGCCGCTTACCTGTTCAAGGAATTCCGCCCCCGCCTGGGTTCAGCGCCGATCGTGCGTTTTTTCTTGGGCCTCTTTGCCATGATCGGCGCACTCGTGTTTCTGGGTTGCCCCTGGCGGGCTGCGCTACGGCTGGCGGGAGGAGACGGGAACGCGATCCTCGGTTTACTGGGTCTTATATTCGGTATCTGGATCGGGACTCTGTTCCTGAAGAATGGATATACACTGGGACGGACGCAACAGACACAACCAGCTGCGGGGTGGATGTTCCCCCTGTTCATGGTGGGACTGCTCTTACTTCTCCTTGTTTTTCCTCATATTGAGGGAAAGGAAAAAAGCGGGATTCTATTTTACAGCCTCAAGGGACCCGGTTCCATGTACGCCCCCCTGGTGATATCTCTCATCGTGGGGCTTTTTATCGGGTTTCTCGCACAGCGGAGCCGTTTCTGCACCATGGGCGCTATCCGAGATTTCGTTCTCTTTCGCCAGACACATCTCCTGTCAGGGTTCATCGCGCTGATCGCCACCGCCTGCATAGTCAATTTCGCCCTTGGCCAGTTCAATCTGGGATTCACGGGACAGCCTGTCGCTCACACAATGCACCTGTGGAATTTTGCGGGAATGATGCTCTCGGGCCTGGCGTTCTGTCTTGCCGGTGGATGTCCCGGACGTCAACTCTTTCTTTCAGGTGAGGGTGACGGTGACGCAGCGATCTTTGTGATGGGCATGATCTTCGGTGCCGGCATCGCTCACAACTTTGGCCTGGCCAGTTCACCGGCCGGTGTCAGTCCCTACGGCATACCTGCCGTGATTATCGGCATTGCGGTGTGCCTGTTTATCGGATTCACAATGAGAAGAAGAATTGCATAAATGGAGGAGTAAACCATGTCGAAAATAGTGGATGCACGCGGTCTTTCCTGTCCTCAGCCGGTCCTTATGACGCTTGACGAGATCAAGTCCGGCGGGGCGGACGAAATCATCGTTCTGGTTGACAGCGACGCTTCAAAGGAAAATGTTTCCCGGGCAGCAGAGAATAGAGGATGGAAAATCGCCTCTATCACCGAGGAGGCTTCTGAATATCACATTATGCTCAAGAGCGGATGACACCAATGTCCATATTCGATTTTTTGAAACGAACAGGCAATAAAAGCGAACCTCACAATCCGACCGATCAAGCGGATCGGGGCATCCTGGTGTTTGAAAACACCAGTGAGGTCATCCAGGCGGAAACGGTCTTGAAACAAAAGGGATGGGACATCCGCGTTATGGGACCCCCTCCGGAAATTCGCCAGGGATGTGACCTTATCATCGAATTTCCTTTAATTGAAGAACTTCAGATTGTGAACGTTCTCAGGAAGGAGGGAATCCCGCCATTGCAAGTCGTGCCCGTTACCAATCATCTTCTTAAACCTGTCGACATTTTTCAGATCAAGGATTTTGACGCATATCTTATGGTGCGGGCGGCCAACATGAAACTATCGGTGGATAAAACTACCCACATGATCGTCAATATATCAGGAGGCGGCTGTCCCGATGTACCTTACCTGGCTGCTTCTATGGTAGGGCAAACCATTGAGAATGCTCCGAGTCCCCGGGAAATAGGTCATACGCTCTGCGGTTACGCGCTTCAGTTAGCCTACGAGGAGGTTCAACGCCAATGCTCTGCGTAGTGGGAACAATCCCCTCAAACGATTTTCCCCTCCTGGAAGGTGACGTCCGATTGGTAGATGAAAGACTTCACATTGGTGAGAAATGTATATGTGTTAACAGGGGAACGCCGGCACTCCTTGCGGCAGCCGCCGTGACGGCCGATTACTTGGGCCGACCCTGTTTCACCTACCTTGTGGGCGACACGGGAACCGGGAAAGGAAGCCGGAATCTCTATAACCACCTATCCAGTGTTTTGCCACGCAAAAACTTTGATACAATAACGTTTCATTATCTCCAGCCCATCGTCCGCTAGCAAAAACGATTACAAAAGATTCTTGGGGATTTATCTCCTAAA